>Ga0075421_100009131_pt1 | contig 12209 bp, 7 predicted proteins | sample SoiMetdeltSBSDD5_FD_75292 | JGI IMG/M metagenome (GOLD analysis project Ga0075421, IMG submission 75292) | Bulk soil microbial communities from a Populus tree surrounding site in Tennessee, USA - Soil MetaG P. deltoides SBSDD5 | ecosystem: Environmental > Terrestrial > Soil > Tree plantation...
GTGGCCGGAACCACCACGGCGGCAAAGCGCCGCCATCTGGTACGCCCCAGTACCAGATTGCCTTGCGAGTCCTTCACTTAGACCTCCTCGCGATGGGTTACCCGTGGCGCGACGCGCCGACGGTGCCGGGCGCGCCGCTTGGTCGCGCACGGAGTGGCCAAGATGTTTCCGGCTTATGACGCGCACCACAAGAGTCTGGCTACTGGCCGGTAACCGAAGGAGAGACTAGGTGGAGAGTTCAACTACTTTGGGTAGCCATTGGTCATCTGCTATGCGCCGCCGTGTCCCATTAGGGGCCGCCTGAGATCACGGTGGGTATCGAATGGCGGCAAGGTAACGGTTTCGTAACGAAGCGATGACCCGCACGGGAGATCATCCTTAAAGTGATGATCATGCACCGAGGTGTGCCGGCTACGCCCCTATCGCAGCAGCCGGCACACCAATAAAGTGGTTCCACTGCCGTCGAACGACGTCAAACAAGCGCCGCCCATCCCCTGGGTGCGAGCCACGGATCGGACTGGAACCAAGGATGATGCTACTCAAACATAGTCGACTATGTCTAGTGGCTGTACATGGGAGTTGATTCGAGCGTAAGGCAGTGATCTACTACTGGGGCGAGCCATGGGAGATGACTGAATGACTGCGAAGTACGAGAAGCTGGCAAACGCCATCCGTGACCAGATCAAGTCCGGGGAGCTCAAACCCGGCGACAAGCTGCCCTCCATCAGCCAGCTCAGGGACGAGTTCAAAGTCAGCTACGGTTCCGTGCGTGGCGCCATGCTGGTGCTCAAGGCGGAGAAGCTGGTGGAAGGTCGCCAGGGCGACGGAGTCTTCGTCCGCGACCCCAAGCAGAAGGACTGACGGCACGAGAGCGTCCCGGCGTTCCCCCGCATGCCGGGACGTGGCGTATCCCGTCGCCCACAATGCGATCGACCCCCTGGGCTGGTGCTCAGGGGGTCTGCTGCTGCGCGGCTGAAGGGATTCGAACCCCTAACCTTTTGATCCGTAGTCAAATGCTCTATCCGTTGAGCTACAGCCGCGGGGTGCTCGACCAGCATACACAACCGGTCTGGCGCGGAGGCTCCGGGATTCGAACCCGGGAGGGGCTTTGGACCCCAACCGCATTAGCAGTGCGGCGCCATAGACCGAACTAGGCGAAGCCTCCAAACGGACGATGCGTGACCGTCCGCCGCACGAGAATACCGTGCCCCCTTGGCGTTGAGCAAAGCGACTATCCTGCCTTCACGGGGATCAATCCTGACACCCGTATGCTCCTTCCCTTCCCACCCATTGAGGCAGCATGCGACGAAAGTCTCTCGCACAGCGGGTGTTCCTTGTCACCGCTGTGCTCATCACGGCAACCGGCCTGACGGCATCGAGCGCGTCGGCCGAAACCACGGGCACCATCACCGGCAGGCTCACCTCCTCCGACGGCACCGGCGTGGAGGGCGCCCGAGTCTCGCTTGACGGTGCACCCAACTACATGTCGACCATGACCGGGGCCGACGGCAGCTACTCCTTTCTCGATATCCCGCCCAGCACCGTCAGGGTGCGATTCGAGCCGGTCGGGCGGCCGATGCAGTACGCATACGGCAAAACCAACTACAGCGAGGCCGCGAAGATCACCGTCACCGCCGGCACGACGACAACGGTCAATGACACGCTGATCCCGGTCGGCTTCATCTCCGGCCGGCTGGTCGACCGTGGCGGGGCGGGCGTGGCCTTCGCGCGCGTCGCCGCGGCCCCGACGAGCGCCAGCAAGCCTTACGGCAGCGCGACCGCCGATGCCCAAGGCAATTACGCGATGGCGGTCGTCCCCGGTGACTATCGGGTCGACTTCCAGGTTGGCGACTACAGTTCCGGCCTGCGCCAGTTCGCCTACGGCAAGACCAACTGGCTCGACGCGGACATCTTCAGGGTCGCGGTTGACCAGACGGTCACGGTCAACGACACCCTCGTCCCGACCGGCGTCCTCGCCGGCCGGGTGGTCACCTCCACGGGTGCGCCGGTGGCGGACGCTCAAGTCAGCGCGCAAGGGGACACCTCCAACCTGTACGGCCGCACCGACGCCCAGGGAAACTACCGGTTCGCCATGGTGGTCCCGGGCGCTTACCGCTTCTCCGTTTACCTCCAATCGGGATTGCACATGTACGCCCCGCAGGCCAGGACCTGGGCGGACGCGGGGCTGTACACCGTCACGGCGGACCAGGAGCGCACGCTCAACGTCACGCTGCTGCCGACCGGATCCGTGGTGGGGCGGTTCACAGACAACGGCACCGGTGTCCCCGACGTCTACGTCGGCCTCTCCAGTGACATCGAGAGCAGCGTCACGGCCCGTACAAACGCCAACGGTGAGTACCGGGTCGACGCCTTCAGCGGAAACTACAAGGTCCACTTCACCGCTTGGGGATCGAAGGTCGACCAGTGGGCCCATGGGAAGGTGTCACCGGACAACGCCCAGGTCTTCACTGTCACCCCAGGCACGACGCTGACGGTCAACGAAACCAAACTCGCCGCCGGAAATCTGCGGGTGACCGCCCGCGACGCGCTGACCGGTGCACAGATCCAGGAGTTCTGGGCGGATATCCCCTCATGGTGGGGCTCCACGCAAAACGGCGTGCTCACCATGACCGATCTGCCCAGCGGCACCTACAAGGCGAGATTCCAGGGACCCGGGTACCAGGAGCTCCAAAAGTTGGTGACCATCAATGCCGGACAGGAGACCAACCTCGCGATCACGCTTTCCCCCATGGGGACGGTGCGCGTGACGGTGGTCGACTCGACGACCGGCGCGCCCTTGGAGGGGGTCTGCGTCATCCTCGTCCAGCCGAAACGGGCCCATAGCCCGGACGGCTGCGACGCCACCGACGCGCAGGGCAGGGTTGACCTGTACGAGCCGGCCGGTAGCTACAACCTCATAGCGTTCCCCGGCTCGGCCTCCGGCTATGGCATGCAGTGGGTCGGACCCACCCATGGCACCGGCGACCAGCGCGAGGCCGCGGTCATCTCGGTGGTCAACGGCCAGACCACGGCCGCTCCCACCGTGCGGCTGGATCGTGCCGGCTCCGTAAGCGGCAGGATGACCAGCGAGACCGGCCAGCCCATCCGATGGGGTGAGGTCGGCGTGCTGACCGTGTCCTCCGCCGTTGGCGGCGGAGCGGCCCCGACGTCCGGGCTCGACCGGGACGGCGGTTACCGCCTGGACGGGCTCGGGCCGTACCAGTGGCCGCTGATCTTGCGCTCCGAGGGGCATGCGGACCAGTGGAGCGGCATGAAGGCCAGCCGGCTCGAGGCGCAGAAGATCCAGGTGACCTCGGGTGGGACGGCGACCTACGACCACGTAATGAAGGTCGGCACCACGATCACCGGTACCATCACGGATCGCGACGGGACCAGCCTTGACGGGTGGCTCAGCGCGTACAATCCCGACACTGGCGACTACGCGGGCCAGACCTGGGCCTGGGAGGGCGAGTCGTACACGCTGCGGGTGCTGGCACCGCAGCAGGTGCGGCTGGCGCTGTACCAGTACTGGCTCGACGGGACGTCCTTCGACAACGCCGAGCGCGTATCGGTCGGGTCGAGCACGATCAGGCTGAACCTCTGCGTGACCGCGGCGAAGACCATGCGTGAGTGCGCCGACATCCGGCCACTACCCAGCCAGGGCACATCACCGGAACGGCTTCCTCCTGGGGCTCCAATCCCGACACCGACCCCGCTCCCATCGGGCGACATACCGCCCACCAGGAGATAGCAACCCAGCGGGAATCTGAAGGGGGCGTGGCCTTTCCCGGCCGCGCTCCCCTTTACCGGCTGCGAGGCCGGGGTGACCGGTGCTTGATGGCCGGAATGGCACCCGACCGGCCCAACAGAGCGACTATCCTGCCTTCACGGGGATAATCCTGACACCCGTGTGCTCCTTCCCTTCGTCCCCTTGAGGCAGCATGCGACGAAAACCTCTCGTGCAGCGGATGCTCCTTGTCACCGCTGTACTCATCGCGGCGACCGGCCTGACGGCATCGGGCGCGTCGGCCGGCACCACCGGCACCATCGCCGGCACCCTTACCAATTCGGACGGCGCGGGCGTGGCCAACGCTGGCGTCTACCTTGACGGACCGTCAGTGGGCAAGTCGACCACCACTGCGGAAGACGGCTCGTACACCATCGCCGGCCTTGTACCCGGCGGCTACCGGGTGCGATTCCAGCCACCCGGGCGGCCGGCGCAGTACGCCTACGGCAAGACCAACTATTCAGAGGCCGCCGTGATCGCGGTGAGCGCCGACGCGACAGCGACGGTCAACGACACCCTCATACCGGTCGGCTACCTCTCGGGCCGGCTAGTGGACCGCGATGGCTCTGGCGTTGCCGGAGCACAGGTTGACGGCTATCCCACCCACGGCGGGCCGTTCGGCTTCGCGACGACCACGGCCGACGGCAGCTTCACCATGGCGGTGGTCCCCGGGAGCTATCGCGTGCGGTTCTACATGATCGGCATCGGAAACCAGTACGCCTACGGCACACTCGACTGGGGCGCCGCCGCGATCTTCACGGTCGCGGCTGACCAGACGGTCGCCGTCAACGACACCTTGATGGCAAGGGGATCTCTCGCCGGCCGAGTCGTCACCTCCACCGGTGCACCGGTGACGGATGCCGAGGTGCAGGTAGAAGCCCCCGGTGCGTACAGGACCTCCCCCACGGATGCTTCGGGCAACTACCGGTTCAACAACCTGGTGGTCGGGGCGTACCGGGTCAGCGTCCGGCTCAGGTCCGGTGCGATCATGTATGCCCCGCAGACACGGGAATGGAGGCACGCCGAGCAGTACGCGATTGTGGAGGACCAGCAACGAACGCTGGACATCACGCTGCTGCCCACCGGTACCATCACCGGGCGGTTCACCCAGGGCCTCGCGGGCGTCGAGAATGTAGCCGTGAGCGCGAGCGACGGGCTTGGATCCGTCTATGGTCTGACGGACAGAAACGGCGTGTACCGGTTCGATCAGGTCTTCGGCGGCAGCTACAAGGTGCACTTCACGCGCACTGACGGGAATATCGACCAATGGGCGTATGGAAAAGTGTCTGAGGAGTCCGCCCACGTCTTCACCCTCGTCCCGGGGACGACGCTGACCGTCGACGACACCCGGCTTGCCACCGGAACCTTGCACATCACGGCTCGCAACGCGTTCACCGGCGCGCAGCTCCAGACGTTCAGCATGAACCTGGGCTTCAAGTTCTGGGGGTGGACGGACAGCGGTGTTGTGACCATGGCCGACGTGCCTAGCGGTACCTACACGCTTTACGTCTCTGAGAACGGATACGGCGAGGTGGCACGCAGCGTGACCATAGATGCCGGCCGGCAGACGGACGTCGCGGTCAGCCTCACCCCGTGGGGCAAGGTGCCGGTGACCGTGGTCGATGCCGCGACCGGCAACCCGGTTCAGGGGGTTTGCGTGTGGCTGACCGATCCGAAGCACGCCACCGTCCCGGACGGGTGCGGCGGCACGGACGAGCAAGGCCGGGAGGACCTGTTCGCTCCGACGGGCCGCTACAACCTCCTGGCGATGCCCAACCTCTCCGGCGGTCTGGGGATGCAGTGGGTCGGTCCCGCGGGCGGGACAGGGGATCAGCGTGAGGCCTCGGTGCTCTCGCTGACCAACGGCCAGTCGGCCCCCGCGCTCACGATCCGGCTCGACCGGGCCGGCTCGATCACGGGCCGGGTGACGAGCGAGACCGGACAGCCCGTCACGTTCGGCGAGGTGGGCCTGCTGACCCAGTCCGCGGCGGTCGGCGGCGGGGCAACCCCGTCGGCCGTCATCGAGCCGGACGGGACGTACCGCCTGGACGGGCTCGGGCCGTACCAGTGGCCGCTGATCCTGCACGCCACCGGGCACGCGTACCAATGGAGCGGCGTGAAACCCAGCCGCTACGAGGCTCAGAAGATCCAGGTCACGGCCGGCGGGACGGCGACGTACAACCATGTCATGAAGGTCGGCACCACCATCAGCGGCACGGTCACGGGACGCGACGGTGCTCGCATCGACGGTTGGCTCCGTGCGTTCAACGCCGAGACAGGTGACCATGCGGACCAGACCTGGATGCTGGAGGATGAGCCGTTCACGCTTCGGGTGCTGGCGCCGCAACAGGTGAGGTTGGCGACGGAGCTGTATTGGCTCGACGGCACGTCGTTCGAGACCGCCGAGCGCCTGCCTGTCGGGGCGAGCACGATCACGCTGAACCTCTGCGTGACCGGGAAGAACACCATGCGGGAGTGCGCCGATATCCGGCCATTACCCAGCCAAGGCACATCGCCTGAGCGGCGTCCTCCTGGGGCTCCAATCCCGACGCCCACCCCTCTCCCATCGGGCGACATACCGCCGACGAGGAGATAAGGGCTCAGCGGCAAGGAAAGGGGCGCGGCCGTGATGGCCGCGCCCCTTTCTTCGGTGGTACCGACTATCCGATCGAGACGAGCGTGCGGCCGATGGTCGCACTTCCGTCGCTGTAGGACACGATTCCCAGGTACCGGGCGCCGGCGGTGAGACCCGACCACGCGAGCGTGATCGAGGTCTTGCCACCGGTCGTCACCGGCTGGGAGGCCGGGGTCACCGTGAGGTTTCCGGCATCCACGTCGTTGACCAGGAAAGCGTGATGCTTGATCGTCGGGATGGCACCCACGTGGGCGAAGAGCACCACGTAGATGTCGTATGTCCCCGCCGTGGACGTGGTGATCGACTCTTCCGTGCTGCCACCGGCGCTCTGTCCAACCAGGACGCCGTTGCGGTAGACGAACAGGTCGACGTCGGTCCCCGCGGGTACGTCACCATCGAAGGTGGCGAAGCGTGCCAGCGTGGTGCCGGCCGGGACGGTCACACTGATCTTCTTGGCGCCGGGGCTCTCGGCCGGGGCGTTGGGGTTGAACCCGGTCTCGTCGCCGGTGAAGGTCACCGGGGTCTGGGACGACGCGACAAGGCCGGAGACCTTGGTCGACAGCGTCCCGGTGAAGCCGGAGGTCAACGGCTGCTGCGACGAGCCGCTGACACCGGTGCCCACGACCTCCACCGCCGCCGAGAGGCCCACCGGGCGCACGGCGATCGGGCTGGTGACCGAGTGGCTTCCGGTGCCGAACTCCTTGAGGGTCAGCGAGCCGAAGGCCCAGGTGCCCAGCGGCGCGGTGGTCCGCGTGATGGTCACCTTGAAGCTGGCCGACTGCCCGGGTCCCATAGCGATGGCGGCCTTGTCGACCGTCACCTTGAAGCCGGCCGGTGCCTTGACCACGGGACGGTAAACGCCGGCCTTATTGGCCACGTTCTTCACCGTCCGGGTGATGGTCTGGGTACCCGCCAGATCGCCCACGGCGATAGAGGCGTAGTTCAGATCACTGGGGTCGATCGATCCGTAGTTCTGGCAGAACGATGGATTGGTGATCAGCTGGAACTGGTTGATGCCGCACCCGTAACGGATCCAGTCCACGGGACCGGAGTCGTAGACCAGACCCGGGTCGAAGGCGCTGCCCGGGACGACGTGGCCCGCACCGAAGTTGAGCGGGGTCGCGTCGCCGAAGGGCCACTGGATCGTGTTTCCGGCAGTGTCCTTTGTGGACGCTGTGGTCATCATGGCCGACTTGATGGCCATCGGTGACCAGTTGGGGTGCTTCGCCTTGAGCAGCGCCGCGATCCCGGCGATGTGCGGCGAGGACATCGAGGTGCCCGAGTAGGCGTCGAAGTCCTTGCCCGCGTTACCGGGCGGAGCCACCGAGGCGATCACGTCGACGCCCGGACCGGTGATGTCCGGCTTGAGCAGGTCGCCCCCGCCGGCCAGGGCCGGTCCGAAGGACGAGAAGCCCGCCATCTCAGGAGCCGTCACCGGGGTGGTGTCGGTCACCGACATCGACGCCGTGGCGGCCGCGGTCGCGGCGTAAGCCTTGATCGGAGCGGACGTGGTGGCGTTGAAGTGGATGGTCGGCACGAAGTGCCAGTCCCCGTTGATGGATTGGGCGTCAGTGGTGTTAGAAAGGATCATGCCCGCGCCACCGGCGTTCTTGACCGCCAGGCTCTTCGCCACGCGGTCGAACACGCCCCGGTCACAGATCACGATCTTGCCTGTGGTCAGGGCCGGGTCGAGAACGTTCGGCCCGCACAGCCTGAGCGTGGTCGGGTCGGCGCCGGCAACACCCACGGCCGTGGACAGCACGAGCGGCGAGGATGCCACCGCCGGCGGGATCACGCCCACGCCGGTGTACCTCGCGCCGTTGCCCAGGGCGAGGGTCTTCTTGTTGCCGCGGTCGTGCGTGCTCGCCGCCACCGTGGTGGTCCACGGCGAGTTGTGCGCAACGCTGCTCGTCCCCACGGTGTCGCCGGAGTTTCCGGCGGACGTGGCGACGAAGACGCCCGTGGCGGCGGCGTTGAAGAACGCGATCTCGGCAGCGTCCACGACGTAGAGCCGCGAACCCGAGATCGAGTAGTTGATCACGTCCACGCCGTCGGCGACGGCCTGGTCGATCGCCGACACGAGGTCGGTGGTGGTGCCGCTTCCGGTGCCGTCCGACTGCTCCCACAGCGCCTTGTACATGGCGATGCGGGCCGCCGGGGCGACTCCGGAGGTGGTGCCCACGTTGAACCCGTTGATCGAAGCCGCCACACCGAAGTTGCCGGCCGCCGTCGACGAGGTGTGGGAGCCGTGGCCGCCGTAGTCACGCGGGGACAGGAACTCGAAGTCCTCCACTTGACCGCCGCCGGCCTCGATGCCGTCCTTGTAGTAACGGGCACCGATCAGCTTGTTGTTGCACGCGATCGTGGCTCCGGGATCGGAAGCCTGGCCTGTGTCGCAGGTGCCGCTCCACTTCGCCGCGATCGTCGCGGCGTCGGGGCGAGGTTCGCTCAGCGGCGCGAAGGCCGGGTTCTCCGGCCAGATGCCGCTGTCGACGACGCCCACGATGACGCCCTCACCGGCGTGCTCGTTGCCCTGGAACTGCTTGTTCCAGACGCCGTTGCCGCCGGTCAGGCCGAGGAAGTCACGCGTGGTCGTGGTGTCGGCGTATCGGGTCTCGTCCTTCCACACCCGCACCACACCCGCCGTGTTCCTCAGGCGTATCACCTCGGCCGGGGTCAGCTTCGCGGCGAAGCCGTTGAACACCACCCCGTAGTCGGTGACCTTCCGCGTCGTGCTGATCTGTGAGGCACGCAGGGCGCCGTCGTGCTCGCCGCGCAGTTTGGACAGCCATTGCTTGGCCACCGCGCTGTGCGCGTTGACCTTCTCCCCCTCGGCGGGCTTGGTTGTGTCGTTGGCCGCCAGTGGCGCGCTACTGGTCTGGACCAGATAGAGCGCCGTACCACCGTCCCCTGTCGGGGCGGCTTGCGCTCCAACCGTCGCGGAGGCCATCATGCTGGCGATCGCGACGATGGAGAAAGCCATCGCGGCCGGACGCTTGCCGGCCAATCGATTCAGCTTCAAAGGGTTGCTCCTCTGCCTCCCATATGGGCCGCACGTTGATCGCAGACCCATGCAGGCGGGAGCTTATGGTGACCTTCCCGGCCCTGAAGCATTCACTTCATAACGATTTGATCACGCGGTCTAATGTAGATAGTCCGCGGCAAGGACATATCCTACGAACGCCACCACATCCAGAACCGTGTGGGCGACGACCAGTGGCCCGATTCGTTGCCAGCGAAGGAACACGATGACGAAGACAACGCCCATCACGGCATTACCGATAAACGCACCGAAGCCCTGATATAGGTGGTACGAACCGCGAAGAATCGCACTGGCGGCAATCACCATCGGCAGAGTCCACACGCCACGCAGGCGAGTCACCAGGTAGCCGACGACGACCACCTCCTCCAGGATCGCACTCTGCAGCGCCGCGAGCACGAGCACCGGCACCTCCCACCAGACTTCGGGCAGCCCGGCCGGGACCACATTGGCGTTGATTCCCATTGCCCGCGCGGCGAAGTAGAGCCCCAACCCCGGCAGGCCGATCACAGCGGCGAGCACCGCCCCTCGGGAGAGATCGAAACCCCAGCGGATCCGGTCCAGGCCCATCAAGCCGCGGGCGTTGCCCGGATCCCGGTTGAGCAAATGCCAGGCGAGGAGTACCGGTACCAGCCCAAAGAAGATCCGCAAAAGCTGGTAGGTGAGATCGAGCCAGGGCCGCCCCGGGGCGAGGGAGGTGTTCAGCCGCGCCGACTGCTGGCTCAGCGGGGTCTCCGCCGTCAGCTTGGCGACTAGGCTGACGAGGGCGTACACGGCCGACTGTCCTAAAGAGACGCCAAGAACGAGAAGTAACTCGTTCCTTTGCCGAACCTTAAACTCCGCCATGATTAGGAAGGATCGCACAAGCTGTGCGACGCCGACGTCACACCTGCCTGCATTGTCTGCCAATGTGAGCGACCTTCAGAGCCTGTTGAAAGAGAGCTGGACCCTGGTCGAGGAGCAGCAGGAACGGATGGCCGGGTCCTTCTATGCCCGGATCTTCCTGAAGGCCCCGGCGGCCCGGGACATGTTCCCCGTCACCATGGACGTCCAACGGGCCCGGCTGCTCGGCGCGATTGTCACGGCAGTACAGGCGATCGACGACCCTGAGCGCTTCGACGAGTACCTGCGCTCGCTGGGTCGCGACCATCGCAAGTTCCACGTCATGCCCGAGCATTACGAGGTCGTAGGGGCGGCGCTGATCGAGTCGTTGCGCGTATTCGCCGGCGAGCAGTGGTCGCCGGAGTACGACCAGGCGTGGCGCGACGCCTACGACGTGATCGCGCGCAAGATGCTGGCGGGCGCCGAGGCCGACTGCAACCCGGCGTGGTGGCACGCCGAGGTGACCGCGCACGAGCGGCGGGCGCTCGACATCGCCGTGATGACGGTAAAACCGTTGCAGCAATTGAACTACCGGGCAGGGCAGTACGTGTCGATCGAGTCGCCCGCGCACCACCCGCGCGTCTGGCGCACCTACAGTGTCGCCAACGCGCCGCGCTCCGACGGCACGATGGACTTCCACATCCGGGCGCTCGGCGCCGGCTGGCTCTCGGGGGCGCTGGTGCGGCGGATGAAAGTGGGCGAGCTGATCCGCCTCGCCGCACCCATGGGCAGCATGGTGCTCGACCGGCGATCCACCCGCGACATCGTCTTCATGGCCGGAGGCACCGGGCTCGCGCCGATCCGCGCCCTGCTGGAGGAGCTGACCACCTTCAACCGCACCCGGTGGGTGCACATGTTCTTCGGCGTGCGCGACCGGATGGACCTGTACGAGCTGCCCTATCTTCAGTCGCTTGCCGAGGCTTATCCCTGGCTTTCCGTGGTACCCATCTGCAGTCACGACCCCGACTGGGGAGGCGAGGTGGGGACCATCGCCGACGTGGTCTCCCGCTTCGGCCCGTGGCGCGAGCACGACTTCTTCATCTCCGGCTCGCCCGCGATGATCCGCTCGTCGCTGCGGGCGCTGACTAACCTGCAGGTGCCGCACACCCGCATCCGCTACGACGCTTTCAGCGAGCACTGACCGCGTTGCTCTGGTTGCCGCTCTGGTTGTTCTGGCGGAACCGCCACTGAAGCTGGAACCTGGCGTTGAGCGCCGGATCCTCGGTGCGCCAAGTGAACACCTCGAGGTCGCCGTCGCGCTCCCGGAGGATCGGCGTGCGCAGGGGCGCCTCCTCGGCCGCCATCGACGTCTCCACGCCCCACACCTGTGCGCCCAGATTCGCGGGGAAGCGCATCTGCACCACGAGGCGGCGGGTCGGCAGGCGCACGGCACGCTCAAACCACGTGCCCCACTTCATGTCGCTGACGGAGTAGCGGTACTCCACCGTCGTGCGCTCGCCCGGGTACAGGGGGAACCGGCCGTCGTCGTTCTCGAACAGCAGCCAGATCTCCTTGAACGCATCGCGGTCGACCTTGACCTGCCAGTGCATGGGCTCGGCCGCTCCCGGCTCGCCGCACTGGGCGGTCAGGCCGAGCTCGTCGATGGTGAGGGGGTGGATGCGGTGGTGCGAATTGGATCGCTGCGGCTGGCCCGGGTACCTGTCGACCGCCACCCGGATCAGATAGCGGGTGACGGGGTCGCTGCCCGCGTTGTACAGCGCACGCCGCACCACAAGCCCGTACTTGTCCTTATCGTAGGTCAGCCGCGCCTCTTCCAGCTCGATCACGAGGCCCGCCCCGGGCGGGAGCCACTGGCTGGGTATCGCCGGCTCCCGGGTCAGCAGCGTCATCGCACCCCTCACCTG
>Ga0075421_100009133_pt1 | contig 12208 bp, 4 predicted proteins | sample SoiMetdeltSBSDD5_FD_75292 | JGI IMG/M metagenome (GOLD analysis project Ga0075421, IMG submission 75292) | Bulk soil microbial communities from a Populus tree surrounding site in Tennessee, USA - Soil MetaG P. deltoides SBSDD5 | ecosystem: Environmental > Terrestrial > Soil > Tree plantation...
ACCATCAACTACCGCACCTTCAAGCCGGAGCGCGACGGCCTGTTCTGCGCGCGCATCTTCGGACCGATCAAGGACTACGAGTGCTTGTGCGGCAAGTACAAGCGCATGAAGTACAAGGGCATCATCTGCGAGAAGTGCTCGGTCGAGGTCACGCTCTCGCGCGTGCGGCGCGAGCGCATGGGCCATATCGAGCTCGCGGCGCCGGTCGCCCACATCTGGTTTCTCAAGTCGCTGCCGTCGCGCATCGGGCTTTTGCTCGACATGACGCTCAAGACGCTCGAGCGTATTCTTTATTTCGAGAGCTACGTGGTGCTCGAGCCGGGGTTGACCCCGCTGCAGGATCGCCAGCTGCTGAGCGAAGACGAATACCTCAAAGCGCAGGACGAGTACGGGCCGGACAGCTTCACCGCCGCGATCGGCGCGGAGGCAATCCGCGAGATGCTCAAGGCACTTGATCTCGACAAGATGCAGGCCGATCTGCGCGCCGAGATCGCGAGTTCGGATTCCGACATCAAGAAGAAGAAGGTCGCCAAGCGACTCAAGATCGTCGAAGCGTTCCAGCAATCCGGCAACAAGCCGGAATGGATGATCTTGACCCAGGTGCCGGTGATCCCGCCGGATTTGCGGCCGCTCGTTCCGCTCGATGGCGGCCGCTTCGCCACCTCCGACCTCAATGATCTCTATCGCCGCGTCATCAACCGCAACAACCGCCTCAAGCGGCTGATCGAGCTGCGCGCGCCCGACATCATCATCCGCAACGAAAAGCGCATGTTGCAGGAGGCCGTCGACGCGCTGTTCGACAACGGCCGTCGCGGCCGTGTCATCACCGGCGCCAACAAGCGGCCGCTGAAATCGCTCGCCGACATGCTCAAGGGAAAGCAGGGCCGCTTCCGGCAGAACCTGCTGGGCAAGCGCGTCGACTACTCCGGCCGTTCCGTCATCGTGGTCGGCCCCGAACTCAAGCTGCACCAGTGCGGGTTGCCCAAGAAGATGGCGCTCGAACTGTTCAAGCCGTTCATCTATTCACGACTCGACGCAAAGGGCCTGTCGACCACGGTGAAACAGGCAAAGAAGCTCGTCGAGAAGGAGAAGCCCGAAGTCTGGGACATCCTCGACGAGGTCATTCGCGAGCATCCCGTCCTGCTCAACCGTGCGCCGACGCTGCACCGCCTCGGCATTCAGGCGTTCGAGCCGGTGCTGATCGAGGGCAAGGCCATCCAGCTCCATCCGCTGGTCTGCGCGGCCTTCAACGCCGATTTCGACGGCGACCAAATGGCCGTGCACGTGCCGCTCTCGCTCGAGGCGCAGCTCGAGGCGCGCGTGCTGATGATGTCGACGAACAATATTCTGCATCCCGCCAACGGCTCGCCCATCATCGTGCCGTCGCAGGACATCGTGCTCGGTCTCTACTACCTCTCCATCATGCGCGAGGGTGAAGAGAAGGGCAAACAGCTGAAGATCTTCGGCGAGATGGCGGAGATCGAGCATGCGTTGCACGCCAGGGTCGTCGACCTGCATACCCGCATCAAATACCGATGGATCGGGATCGACGAGAACGGCAACCCTTTCAATCAATGGTTCGAGACCACGCCCGGCCGCGTGATGCTCGGCGAGGTGCTGCCGAAGAACCCGAAGATTTCCTTCGAGATCGTGAACAAGCTCATGACCAAGCGGGAAATCTCCAGCATGATCGATCAGGTCTACCGCCACTGCGGGCAGAAGGAGACGGTGATCTTCTGCGATCGGATCATGGCGCTCGGTTTCCATCACGCCTTCAAGGCCGGCATCTCCTTCGGCAAGGACGACATGGTCGTTCCGAGCACCAAGTGGAAGATCATCGAGCAGACGCGCACGCTGGCGAAGGAATTCGAGCAGCAATACAACGACGGCCTGATCACCCAGGGCGAGAAGTACAACAAGGTGGTCGATGCCTGGTCGAAGGCGACTGATCAGATCGCCGACGAGATGATGCGTCAGATTTCATCGGTCGAGCGGATCGACGGTGGCGGACGCGCGGCCGAGGTCAACTCGATCTACATGATGGCGCATTCCGGCGCGCGCGGTTCGCCGCAGCAGATGCGCCAGCTCGCCGGCATGCGTGGGCTCATGGCCAAGCCGTCGGGCGAGATCATCGAGAGCCCGATCATCAGCAACTTCAAGGAAGGGCTTTCGGTGCTCGAGTACTTCAACTCGACGCACGGTGCGCGCAAAGGGCTCGCGGATACCGCGCTCAAGACCGCGAACTCGGGATACCTCACCCGGCGTCTCGTGGACGTGGCGCAGGACTGCATCATCACGTTGGAGGACTGCGGCACCTCGTCGGGAATCAAGGTGCGCGCCATCATCGATGCCGGCACGGTTGTGGCATCACTGGCGAGCCGCATTCTCGGCCGCACGACGGCCGAGGACGTGCGCAATCCGTCCTCGCACGAGGTCATCGTCAAGAGCGGCACGCTGCTGGGAGAGCCGGAGGTCGAGGCCATCGTGGCAGCCGGCGTGCAGGAATTGCGCATCCGTTCGGTGCTGACCTGCGAGACCAGCGGCGGGGTCTGCGCCAAATGCTACGGGCGCGATCTTGCCCGCGGCACACCGGTCAACATGGGCGAGGCGGTCGGCGTCATCGCCGCGCAATCGATCGGCGAGCCGGGCACGCAGCTCACCATGCGCACGTTCCACATCGGCGGCGCTGCGCAGATCTCCGAGCAGTCAGTGATCGAATCGAATTTTGACGGCAAGATCAAGATCAAGAACAAGAACGTCGTGAAGAACTCCGACGGCCAGACGGTGGCGATGGCTCGCAACATGGTCATCGCGGTGCTCGACCCCGACGAGACCGAGCGCGCGGTGCACCGCATCCAGTATGGCGCACGCTTGCTGGTCGAGGATGGCGACAAGATCAAGCGCGGCCAGCGAATCGCGGAGTGGGATCCGTACACGCGGCCGATCCTCACCGAGGTCGAGGGCACGATCGGCTTCGAAGACCTGGTCGAGGGTCAGTCGATGTCGGAGACGCTCGACGAATCGACCGGCATCGCCAAACGCGTGGTCACCGACTGGCGCGCCAGCCGCGGGGTGGATCTGCATCCGGCCATCGTGATCAAGGACAAGCAGAACAAGGTCTTGAAGCTGGCGCGTGGCGGCGAGGCGCGCTATCAGCTCGCGGTCGACGCCATCATCTCCGTCGATCCGGGAACGCACGTGAAGGCGGGCGACGTCATCGCGCGCATCCCGACCGAGAGCGCCAAGACTCGTGACATCACCGGCGGCTTGCCGCGCGTGGCGGAGTTGTTCGAGGCGCGCCGGCCAAAGGAGGCCGCGATCATCGCCGAGATCTCCGGCACCATCCGCTTCGGACGCGACTACAAGAACAAGCGCCGCGTCATCATCGAGCCGGCCGATCAGGGGGAAGAGCCGAAGGAATATCTCATCCCCAAGGGCAAGCACGTCCACCTGCAGGACGGCGACGTCATCGAGAAGGGCGACGCCATCGTCGAGGGCAACCCGGCGCCGCACGACATTCTGGCGATCAAGGGCGTCGAGGAGCTCGCCGCCTACCTGGTCAACGAAATCCAGGATGTGTACCGATTGCAGGGCGTCGCGATCAACGACAAGCACATCGAGGTCATTGTTCGCCAGATGCTGCAGAAGGTCGAGATCGACGACACGGGTGAAACCGACCTGATCCAAGGCGAGCAGATCGACAAGATCGAGCTCGACGAGCTCAATGCGCGGGCGAAGGAAGAGGGCAAGAAACCGGCCGTCGGCCACCCCGTGCTGCTCGGCATCACCAAGGCTTCGCTGCAAACGCGGTCGTTCATCTCGGCGGCGTCCTTCCAGGAAACCACGCGGGTGCTCACCGAGGCGGCGGTCAACGGGAAGATCGACACGCTCGAAGGCCTCAAGGAGAACGTCATTGTCGGCCGCCTGATCCCGGCCGGTACCGGCGCCATGATGAACGGGCTGCGCGAGGTCGCGGGCAAGCGCGACGCGCTCATCCTGGAAGAGCGGGAGAAGGAGGCGGCCGCGCAGGCGGCTGCCGCGGAGGCGCCGCAACCGGCGCAATTGCCGGCGGCGGAATAGTGCCCGCAATCAAACTTGAATTGCGCAAGGGGCCGCCCGCGGGCGGCCCCACTTGATTCGCGCAGTCGTTGCGGCCGCCGGCGGACATCGGCACTCGCGCCCGGCGCTGGTACTTGTCGTGTGATGGGCAACCGCACTCGCGCCACAAACGGCGGATTGCCAAATTTACCGATATTTTCCAATGAGATGTTCCTCCCGGCGGAGCCGGGCAACGAATGCCGGATGCGTCTCGATTTGAGGCGGTGTCTCCACGCAAAAGGTCGCAAGCTAATTTTGCGCGGAGAAGGAACCAGACACGCCAAAAAGCCATTTTGTATCGCTGAGTTAGGGGTGCGGCCATTCTCGCCTTGGGGGTCTGGTCTTCGCGCGGTCAGATGGAATCGATTCTAGTCAAAATTTTTGCGACCGCGCTGGCGCTCAGTCAGGTAACGACCGCGCCGGATGCGGTGAAGCCGCGCTTCGACCGCGCTCAAGATCAGCAGCTTGTGGCGCAACTGCTGCGCGCGGGTTGCGCGCACATGCGCAAGGCATTCGACATCGAGGACATCAACCTCGAAGATCTCCTGGCCACCGCCATGGACGACCCGCAAGCGGTCACCGGCGAGAACAAGGCGTTTCGCGGCATCAATTTCGCCGATCTGCAAACGGCCTACAGGCAGTTCTGCAAGAACGAAAATGTTGCCGTATCGGCCGTGGATCTCGGCGATGTCATCGATTTCTACAACAAGGCGACGACCGACCTGCCCGATCATACAAAGCTCAAGGGCATGAGACTTCCCGGCGCGAGCATCGTGCTCGATCGCAAAGGCGAACGCTTTGCAGAGGTGTTCGAAGAGAACCAGCGCCGGGTCTGGGTACAGCTCGCCGACATTCCGGAGCATGTGCAGAAGGCCTTTCTGGCGGCCGAGGATAAGCGCTTCTATCAACACAAAGGAGTCGACGAGCGCGGCTTGATTCGCGCCTTCATCGGCAATCTCGCCTCGTCCGGGCGCCCGCAAGGCGGCTCCACGATTACTCAGCAGATCGTCAAGAACCTGCTGGTAGGCGAAGACCTCACCTATGAGCGCAAGATTCGCGAGATGATCGTGGCCTCGCGCCTCGAGCGCGCGCTGAGCAAGGCGGAAATTCTCGAGCTTTATCTCAATTCCGTCTATCTCGGGCGCGGCTCGTGGGGCATCGAACTCGCCGCGCGCGGCTATTTCGGTAGGCCAGCGAAAGAGCTCACACTCGAGCAGGGCGCGCTTCTAGCCGGGCTGACCAAGGGGCCGAACTTTTTCAATCCCGACCGGCATCCCACCCGTGCGCAAGAACGGCTGGCCTACGTTCTCAGCCGCATGCAGGAGGATGGTGCGCTTGCCGCTGAGCAGACCGGGCGGGGATTACCCGCGTTGCCGACGCTCGTGCCCTACGCACGTCCGCGTCGCGAAATCGGCTACCATTTCGTCGATCAGGTTGCCCGCGAAGCGAAGTCGCTCGCCGGCATCGACGCGATCACGGCAAATTCCTACACGGTGCGCTCGACCATCATTCCGCAATTGCAGCGGTCTGTGGAGGAGGCGTTGCAGGAGGGGCTTTCGCGCTACGAGCGCAGCGCCGGGCGCGTTCAGTTTCGCTCGGCCGAGGCCAATCTCGGTCAAGCCATCCAACGCGAGACGGACAAGAAGATCGCCGATAAAAGGCCGGCCTGGCAGCGGGCGCTGGCGAACGCACGGCTGCCGCTGTACGACGTGCACTGGACGGCGGCCATCGTGCTGGAGAAGCCGAGCGGCAAAGGCGGAGCTTGGCGCGTCGGCTTGGCCGATGGACGTATCCTGCCGCTCTCGGTCGACAATGCCACCGCCCAGCGCAAGCTCGCGCTCCACGATGTGGTGCTGGTGCGCGTAGCCGACGGCAAGGGCAAGGCCGCCGGGCGCGCGGAGCTGCGCGTGCGGCCGGTGGTGCAAGGGGTGGTGGTCGTCCTGGAGAACAAGACCGGCCGCATCCTCGCCATGACCGGCAGTTTCTCGTACCCGCTGAGCCAGCTCAATCGCGTGACGCAGGCCGTGCGCCAGCCGGGTTCGGCGATCAAGCCGCTGAGCTACCTCGGGGCGCTGCGCAACGGCTTGCAACCCAACACGCTGGTCAGCGACGAGCCGATTACGCTTCCACCGCTGGGCGGCGGCCGCGCGCGCGAGCAGGATTACTGGACGCCGAAGAACTACGACGGCGGTTACGGCGGGATCCTGACGCTACGCCGGGCGCTCGAGAATTCGCGCAATCTCGCCACCGTCCATCTGCTCGATGGCGGCATCGAGAGCAGCCCGGAAGCGAGCCTCGATCGCCTTTGCAAGCTCGCCTTGGAAGCACAGATTTATCGTGAATGTTTGCGCTACTATCCATTCGTGCTTGGCGCGCAACCGGTGCGGCCGATCGATCTCGCGGCATTCTATGCGACCATCGCGAATGAAGGGCTGCATCCCGCCCCGCACGTCATCGATTCCATCGAACGCAACGGCGCGGTGATCTATCGCCATGACCCGAAATCGTCGGTGATGGTCTCCTCGGTCGATCGCGCCGCCTTTTATCAACTCAAGACCATGCTGCAGGGCGTGTTGGCGCGGGGAACGGCACGGTCGATCTCCGGCCTTGCGCCCTATGTCGCGGGCAAGACCGGCACCTCCGACAATGAAAACGACGCCTGGTTCATCGGCTTCACCAACGATGTCACCGTCGCCGTCTGGATCGGCTACGACAATTCCGCCGGCAAGCGGCGCACGCTGGGCGGCGGTGCCACCGGCGGCCACGTCGCAGTCCCGATCTTCGAGCCGGTGATCCAGGCGGTATGGTCCAACGTGGCGCCGAAAACCGCGCTGGCTCCGCCGTCGCCCGAGGCCAAACGCCATCTGGCATGCAAATCCATCGACCTCGATTCGGGCGAGATGCAAGTCAGCAGCGGAAGAGCAATCACCGAATGCTTCCGCATCGATCGCAGCGGCCAGATCGTCGATACTCAGCATCAACTCGTGTCGCGGGGGGATACCTACGGCTCGCGCGAGTTTTACAGCGTGGCGCCTGGTCCTTACGGTTACGGCTACGACCAGCGCGGAGGGTATTACTACTACGACAATAACGGCCGGTACGTTCCGGCGCCGCGCGATCCGTGGCGGCAGCCCGGACAATACTACTACGGCCAATCCGGCCCGTACGGACGTGATCCGCGATTTCAGGCGCAGCCGCCGCGCGATCCCTACGGGCGCGAGTACCAAACGCCGCAACGCATCGACCCCGGATATATCTGGGGCAATCGGCGATACTACTGAAAGACCCATGATGAGGACCTGGAAGCCTGCCGCCTTGCTCCTGGGGCTGGCGGCATTTGCCGCCGGTGAGGGCACTCATGCCGGCGCGCAAGAGTTCCGCATCGAAGAGGCGGCGTCGCCCGCCGAGCTTGCGGTCGATCGGCTCAAGCCGAGAACCATCTCGTTCATCGACCGGCCCAGCGAGGAGTTGATCGATGCGGATATCGGACTGATCCGCTTTGAGGATTGGGCGCAGACGCGGCCGCTCGAGAAGCAATTCTTGACGCCCTTTCCGAGCTACCTCGAACCGACCGTCGAATTCACGGTCGACGGCGTGCGCAAGCGCTTCAAGGAAAAGCTCCACATGTACGTAGGTGAAGCCCGCTTTGCGCTGGCGCGGCCGCCTGGCTCGATCGACCTCGCAAGCTTCGTGGCGCTGCCTTTCGTCGAGCGCATCGATCCCGCAATCAAGCACAACTTGATTGCCCCGGCCGAGGCAGTCTCTGCCAAGGACCCGCGCGCCGTGCATAACCAGCACCCGCTGCGGCGCTGGTGTGAAACACGGCCGGTCACGATCTGCATCCACTCGCGCTACCGGTTCGAAGGCAAATTGCCGGTCGGTATTCAGATCGCCAATAAGCTCCGCGAGGGTGCTAAAATAATCCCGGACTACCTCGAGTTCGAGAGCGAACTGACGCTGCGGCCCGCGGCAGAGGTCACCGAGACGGGCCTTGCAGGCGTGACCGGGCTCGACACGCCGCCCGCGGGCGCGCTCGAACAGAATATCTTCTACGTCAACCAGGTGATGCAGTTCGGTAAATTGCTCGCCGTCTTTCAGGCGCATCCGACCGACGCGAAACAGACCGTTGTCACGGTCTTCATAGCGCTGGCCGTGGAAAGCAACGTGCTGGCGAAGAAAAAAGAATTCGTGAAAGTGCCGGTGCTGCGAAACCTGGTGCCCGCTCAGGTGCTTGCCGGCAAGAGCTCGTTCAACAGCGGCAACTCGATCAGCGCCGGGCTGCCGATTTATGCACGCAACCAAGTCAAGGCGATCGCCGCGATTCTCGAGCGCAAGTGAGCTTGCGCACAGCGCGATATTTTACGCCCGGCCAGCAATTTAGATTTGCACTAGTCGCGCGTGCCGTCTTCCGGCGGGACCAGCAGCAGGCCTTCGGCCTCGGCCCAGGCGCGAAACGCCTTACCGGCGGCGTCGGCCTGTTCGAGCGTCTTGGCACTCTTGATTTGGCGTAGCACGTTCTCTGCGTTGCGATCGAGATGCTCGCCGGCATGGCGTCGAATCACTTTGGCCGCCGCTTCCAGCGAACGGATAGGCTCGTCGGGATGCATGACGAGATGGATCGGAGGATGAATCGCGTGCTCCGCCATGGGCGGCCAACGGCGCCTGGACGGGAAAGTTCCGGACCGCTATGGAACTCAAAAGAAATCGGCCTTCTCATAATACCGATTTTGCACGGAACTCACAGGCGGCTTCTCAAAAATGCCGCCTTTGCGCATTCTGACTGCGGGAGCAAGCACGACGTCCTGCGTCATGCGCGAGCGCGGTGTGGGGCGCCCGCTTAAGAGGAGGGGTGGCCGGTTGCACGGGGCAGCCGGCCAAAACCGACGCCGTAATTCCCCTACGGCGCCGGAGATTTAGGGCTGTCAGCGTTAGCACTGGAACTTGACGGCGGTCGGCTGGGCCGCCGCGCCGAGGTAGGTTTTGCGCCCTCGGCGGCATTCAAGCAAACGGCGCCCGCAACGCGCGATGCGGCGTCGCGCGCGAGCGCGCGCGGCCTTGACTGGTTCACCTTTTTCCTTGCCGACATCCAAACCGGCTTCGGTCCTTTCGTCGCGATCTATCTGACGGCGCACGCCTGGACCCAGTTCGACATCGGGCTTGTTTTGACCGCCGGCGGACTGGTGGCGCTCGCTTGTCAGATGCCCGGCGGGGCGCTGGTCGATGCGATGCGTTCCGCGCGGCTGGTTGCCATCCTTGCGGTGGCGGCGATTTGCTTGAGCGCGCTTGCCCTTGCCATTTGGCCCACGTTTTTGGTGGTGATGGGATCGCGCGTGCTGCATGCGGCAGCGAGCTGCGTGCTCGGGCCCGTCATCGCCGCAATCAGCCTAGGCCTCGTCGGTCACGCCGCGCTCGGAGCCCGACTCGGTCGCAATGCCCGCTTCGCATCGATCGGCAATGGCTTTGCCGCCGCGGCAATGGGCCTATGTGGATACCTCCTCTCCAATCAGGCGGTATTCTTCCTCACAGCCGCGCTCGCCGCACCAGCGATACTGGCGCTGGGGCGCATCCGCGTCGGCGAAGTGGACCATCCACGCGGCGCCGAGACTGCGTCCGCCAGCGTGAGCGTGCGCACGCTCTTGCGTGACCGCCGGCTGCTTATATTTGCCGCCTGCATCTTGCTGTTTCAGCTTGCGAACGCGGCGATGCTGCCGCTGATGGGCGGGATTTTGACCCTGCGCGCGAGCGAGTGGGCGACGACCTTGATCGGCGCCTGCATCCTCGGGCCGCAACTCGTCGTCGCGGGGTTTGCTCCCTGGGTTGGGCGAGTTGCGGATTCGTGGGGACGCCGACCGCTACTGTTCCTCTGCTTTGCTGCCTTGGCAGCGCGCGGGGTGCTATTTGCATTCGTGACCAATCCTTATTTGGTCGTTGCCGTGCAACTTCTCGATGGCGTGTGCGCGGCAGTTCTGGGCGTGATTCTGCCGCTTGTGGTGGCGGACATCACGCGTGGGACGGGACGATTCAATCTCGGTCTCGGCATCGTCGGTAGCGCGGTAGGCATCGGCGCTGCGTTGAGCACCACCCTCGCCGGTTATGCGATGGATCACTTCGGCAGCAGCGTCGCGTTCTTCAGCCTTGCATTCATTGCTGCTTGCGGTCTGATTCTGGTTGGACTGCTGCTGCCGGAGACGCGTCCGAGGCAACTCAAGGCTGCTGCTTAAGCCCGTCTCCCCGATCAGGTTGCTGGCGCGGCTCTGCTGTTCCCGACATTTCCCTTCTCATCCCCCATCGACTGCCGAGTTCCCGGGGAACCCCAGGGCCTGTTGTTGCGTTGCTGGAACTCGTAGCGCGTGCGTAGCCGACTGGGAGCTTCCGGCCGCAAATGCAAGACGCTGACGCTTGTCGGTATTCCGACCGACCCCTTGCGTTTCTCGCCCGCTATGTAAGGAGGCGGCCGCTCGCGCATGCCGCAATCGTGACAGCCGTCGTCGCGGCGGTCGGTTGCTCGGTGGGCGCCCAGTACGGCGTCAAAGTCCTAGTCGACACACTTGCAGGAGGGCTTACCTCCCATGCGAAAGACGCGTGGCTGGGCTTCATGTTGCTCGCCGCGCTGATTGCAGCCGACAACTTTCTGTGGCGCGTGGCCAGCTGGATCGCCAGCTACACCTTCGTTGCGGTCACCGGCGACCTCCGGCGCGACTTGTTCCGGCATCTTACCGGCCATCCGCCGAGCTACTTTGCCGACCGCATGCCGGGGACGTTGACCAGCCGGATCACCGCGACCTCCAACGCCGTGTTCACTTTACAAAACATGTCGGTATGGAACGTGATGCCGCCCTGTATGGCGACGGTGATCGCCATCGGCTTCGTGGTGACCGTGAGCCTGCCGATGGCCGCCGTCTTAATGGCGCTGGCCGGAATTTTGGTGGTGGCGATGTTCCGCCTTGCCGCCGCGGGCCGGCCGCTGCATCACGAATTCGCCCACCGAGCGGCGGCCGTCGACGGGGAAATGGTGGATGTCGTCGGCAACTTGCCCCTGGTTTGGTCGTTTTGCGGGCTCGGCCGCGAACACCGACGGCTTGACGCCACCATCGACCAGGAGATGACGGCGCGGCGGCGCAGTCTGCTCTATCTGGAAAAGCTGCGTCTGTTCCACGCCGTGGTGACCGTTGTTCTTATCATCGCTCTGTTGGCATGGGCCATCGTGCTTTGGCAGAACGGGGGCGCGACGGCAGGCGACGTGGTGTTGGTCTGTACGCTCGGCCTTTCAATCCTGCATGCCACACGCGATCTCGCCGTGGCGCTGGTGGACGTCACCCAGCATCTGGCGCGCCTTTCGGAAGCGCTCGCGACGCTCCTCGTTCCGCATCGTCTGCGCGACCACCCGGGGGCGACGTCGCTGGTGCGCTCGGGTGCGACAGTCGAGTTCGAGAACATCGATTTCTGTTACCCCGACCGGCGCAGAGTGTTTAGCGACTTCAGCCTGCGCATCGAACCCGGTCAGCGCGCGGGCCTGGTCGGGCCGTCGGGTTGCGGCAAGTCGACGCTCTTCGTCTTGTTGCAACGTTTCTACGACCTCCAAGGCGGGCGCATTCTCATCGACGGCCAAGACATTGCGCGCGTGCGGCAGGAGAGCTTGCGCTCCGCCATCGCCGTGGTTCCCCAGGACATCTCGTTGTTCCACCGCTCGATCATGGAGAACATCCGCTATGGTCGGCCGGAGGCCTCTAACGCGGACGTGCGGGAAGCGATTGCTGCGGCCAATTGCGATTTCATCGATAAATTGCCGGAGGGCGCCGCAACGATCGTCGGCGACAGGGGCGTGAAGCTCTCGCCGGGGCAGCGCCAGCGCATCGGCGTTGCCCGCGCGTTCCTCAAGGACGCACCGATACTCCTGCTCGACGAAGCCACCTCCGCGCTCGACAGCGAATCGGAGGAGGCGGTGCGGGAGGCATTGGATCGGTTGATGGGCGGTAGGACCGTGATCGCAATCGCGCATAGGCTGTCGAGTTTGCGCAGCTTCGACCGGATCGTCGTGTTGCAGGCGGGCCAGGTCTGCGAGGACGGCCCGCCGCAGGTGTTGGTGCGAAGCAAGGGCGTCTATGGCAAC
>Ga0075421_100009134_pt1 | contig 12207 bp, 15 predicted proteins | sample SoiMetdeltSBSDD5_FD_75292 | JGI IMG/M metagenome (GOLD analysis project Ga0075421, IMG submission 75292) | Bulk soil microbial communities from a Populus tree surrounding site in Tennessee, USA - Soil MetaG P. deltoides SBSDD5 | ecosystem: Environmental > Terrestrial > Soil > Tree plantation...
GCACTTCGTGGAGCCGATCATCATCGGGCCGATCGTGCTGCAGTCCATCGCCGGGCGGATCCACGAGGGCGGCGCGTCGGTCGACGTGCATCTGATGGTCGAGTCCCCGGAGCGGTACTTCGAGCCGTTCCGCGAGGCCGGCGCGGACAGCGTCACCTTCCACTACGAGGCAGTTGAAGACGTTGCGGCCATCGTCGCCGCGGCGCGACAGCGGGGCCTGGGCGTCGGGCTCTCGCTGAAACCGAAGACGCCGGTCGACGAGGTAGCAGCGGTGGCCACCGAAGCCGGCACCGACCTCGTCCTCTGCATGAGCATCGAGCCCGGCTACTCGGGGCAGCAGTTCATGCCGGATGCGTACGAGCGTTTGCGGCGACTGCGTGAGCTCCTGCCGGCGTCGATGCACCTCCAGGTCGACGGGGGCGTGAATCGCGAGAACATCCGCGCGGCCCGCGAAGCAGGCGCGAACCTCCTCGTCGCCGCGACCGCCGTCTTCCACGACGGCGACGTCGGCGAGGCCTACCGCGGCCTCGTCGCGGCATCGCGGTGATCCATCTCGAGCGTGCCCTCGAGCTCGCCGAAGGCGGGCGGGGGACGACGCAGCCCAATCCCGTCGTCGGAGCTGTTCTCGTCAACGACGGCGAGGTGGTCGGCGAGGGCTGGCACGAGCGGAAGGGCGGGCCACACGCCGAGGCGAACGCCCTGGCGGCCGCCGGCGACCGCGCCCGCGCGGCGACGCTCTACGTGACCCTGGAGCCGTGCGCGAGCTGGGGCTCGACCCCGCCCTGCGCCCAGGCGGTGATCGACGCCGGCGTCGCAAAGGTCGTGATCGGAACCCGGGACCCGAATCCGGCGGCTGCGGGCGGGCTCGAACAGCTGCGTGCGGCCGGGGTCGAGGTCGAGGTCGCCGACGGGGAGCTCGGTTTTCGCGCGCGCCGGCAGATCGAAGCATGGCTGACCTGGGTGACGAAGGCGCGTCCGTTCGTCACGTACAAGGCTGCCGTGACGGTCGACGGGCGCATGACGCTCCCGGGCTCGCGCTGGGTCTCGGGGGAGGAGAGCCGAAGGCTCGTGCACGAGCTGCGGGCTGCTTCCGATGCCGTTGCGGTCGGCATGGGCACGGTGCGTGCGGATCGGCCCGCCCTGACCGCCCGCGAAGTCGGAGCAAGACGCCAGCCCCGCCGTCTTGCGTTCGGACATAGCCCGTTGCCGGACGGCGTCGACCTCGAGCTGCTCTCCGGCCCGCTCGACTACGAGCTCGGACGTCTCGCGCAGGAGGGCGTGCAGTCGCTGCTGCTCGAAGGCGGGCCGGCGCTCGCGACGTCGTTCCTTCGCGCAGGGTTGATCGACAAGCTGCTCGTCTTCGTCGCGCCCGCACTGGCAGGCGGCGGGCCGGCCTTGTTCGATAGGCTCGACAAGCCGGTCGAGCTTCGCCGTTTGGAGAGCCGCCCGGTCGGAGAGGACGTGCTTCTGAGCGCCTATGTCAACGAGCCCTGAGGCAATTCGAACAGGCGACAGGGTCGTGAGGACAATCTCGCGCTGGCTGGTGCGCCGGCGGCCCGAGAAAGAGCTCCGCGCCGAGCTCGATGCGGTCGACTTGACCCGGCTGGAGCCCAATCAGGCCGAGGCGGTTCACGAGCTTCAGGACGAGTTGGCCGCCGGGGCCGAACGTCCCGACCTCGAGGCGATGGCGCGCGAGACGCTGGATACGGTCGCGCGCAACGCCTGACGGGCCGGCCCGAGCCGCGGCGCCGTTCTCTGGAGTCGCGAGCGGTTACTAGGTACACGCGCGCACACATCCCCTCCCTGGGTGGGGCGTGGACCACCCGCCGCCCACGGCGAGCGTAACGAGGGAATTCACACGCGTGTGGAACGAGCCTGTGGCGATTTCGCGACGTCTGGCGGCGGCCTCGTCACGCGTCCGCGGCGTACGCTTCGCGGTATGTTCACCGGCATCGTTCGCGAGCGGGCGAGGGTGGAGTCGTTCGACCGCGGCCGGCTCGTCGTTGCGACCGCGCTGGATCCCGGCGTCGGCGATTCGGTCGCCGTCGACGGCGTCTGCCTGACCGTGGCCGATCGAGCCAACGGCTCGCTCGCCTTCGACGTGATGCCCGAGACACTCGCGCGCGCCAAGCCGTTCGGAGCCGAGGTCAACCTGGAGACCGCGCTGCGGGCCGGCGATCCGCTCGGCGGACATTACGTGCAAGGACATGTCGACGGGACCGGCCGCATCGGCGCCGTCGAGCCCGAAGGCGACAGCCTCCGCGTCACGATCGAAGCGCCGCCCGAGATCCTCCGCTACTGCGTCGAGAAAGGCTCGATCGCCGTCGACGGCGTATCGCTGACGATCGCGGGGCTGACCGAAGAGGCCTTCGAGGTCGCCCTCGTCCGCCACACCCTCGAGGCGACGACGCTCGGCTCGGTCGAGCTGGGCGACGACGTCAACCTCGAGGTCGACGTCCTCGCGAAGTACGTCGAGCGCTTGGCGGCACGGTAGCCCCCGGTACGATCAGCCGGATGGCAACCGGCCTCGAAAGGCAAGCGCCGTTCGCGACCGTCGAGGAGGCGATCGAGGACATCCGCGCCGGGAAGTTCGTGGTCGTCGTCGACGCCGCCGACCGCGAGAACGAAGGCGACCTCACGATCGCAGCGCAGTTCGCGACGCCCGAGGCGATCAACTTCATGGCCACGCACGGCCGCGGGCTCGTCTGCCTGTGTTTGACCGAGGAGCGGTGCGACGAGCTCGGGCTCGAGCCGATGACGGATCGCAACGAGACGCCCTTCGGAACCGCCTTCACCGTCTCCGTCGAAGCCCGCGAGGGGGTCGCGACCGGGATCTCGGCCCACGACCGCGCTCGGACGATCCAGGTCGCGATCGACCGCAGCAAGGGCCCGAACGATCTCGTCCGGCCGGGGCACGTCTTCCCGCTGCGCGCGCGCGATGGCGGGGTGCTCCAGCGCGCCGGCCAGACGGAGGCAGCGGTTGACCTCGCCCGCCTCGCGGGGCTCATTCCCGCCGGCGTCGTCTGCGAGATCATGAACGAGGACGGGACGATGGCCCGAGTCCGCGACCTGGTGCCGTACTGCGAGCGCCACGGGCTGAAGCTGATCACGGTCGCCGACCTGATCGAGTACCGCCGCCGCCACGAGAAGCTCGTCGAGCGCACGACCTCGGTGCGTCTCCCGACGGCATACGGCGAGTTCACGGCCATCGCCTTCCGCGAGAAGCTGACCGGCAAGCACCACGTCGCGCTCGTGAAGGGCGACGTCGCCGGCGCCCTGGACGTCCTCGTCCGCGTCCACTCGGAGTGCCTGACGGGGGACGTCTTCCACTCGCTCCGCTGCGACTGCGGCGAGCAGCTGGAACAGGCGCTCCTGCAGCTCGGCCGCGAGGAGCGTGGCGTGCTGCTGTACATGGCGCAAGAGGGCCGCGGGATCGGCTTGCTCAACAAGCTGAAGGCCTACGAGCTCCAAGAGAGCGGGCTCGACACGGTCGAGGCGAACCTCGAGCTCGGCTTCCCCGCCGACGCGCGCGACTGGGGGATCGGCAACCAGATCCTGGCCGACCTCGGCCTGACGACGATCCGGATTCTGACGAACAACCCGAAGAAGATCAGCGGCCTGGAGGGCTACGGCCTGACCGTCGTCGAGCAGGTGCCGATCGAGGTGCCGCCCAACGCCGAGAATAGGCGCTACCTGCTCGCCAAACGTGACAAGCTCGCGCACAAGCTGCATCATCAGGATCTCCGCTTCGACGACCCCGAGCGCGCCGAATGAGCGAACACAGCTGGCCCGGCGAGGACCGGCTCGGCGCGACCGGGCAGGAAGAGCTGGAACCGGAGGCTTCGGCCGAGCCCGAGCCGGAGCCCGTTGAGGCTGAGGAAGCGCCGCAGCACGAGCAGATCGCAGCGGACGGTGCCCAACCTGCCGTCGGCGAGGACACGCCTGCGCCGGACGAGGCGCCCGCTGAGGAAGACGAGCTCCCGCGGCTGCGCCCTCCAGGGCACGCGGCGGGGGAGCTCTCCGTCCCGGACGGCTACGGCGTGATCACGGGCTCCTCGGACGGCGGACGTCGCGCGGTCGGCGTCGTCGTCAGCCGGTTCAACGGCGAAGTCACGAACAGGCTGCTCCAGCGGGCGCTCGAGGAGCTCGAACGGGCGGGGGTGATTCGCGAGTCCGTCACCGTCGTGCAGGTTCCCGGGGCCTTCGAGCTCCCGCTGGGCGCAATGGCGCTCGCGAAGACTCGTCGCTTCGCGTGCATCGTCGCGCTCGGCTGCGTGATCCGGGGCGACACTCCGCACTTCGACTACGTTGCCGGAGAGGCGGCCAGCGGACTGCAGCTCGCCGCGCTCGAGACCGGAATTCCGATCTCGTTCGGCGTCCTCACGCTCGAGTCGGTCGACCAGGCCGACGACCGGATCGAGAAGGGCGCGGAGGCCGTTCGGGGCGCGCTCGAGATGGCTGACCTCTTCACGCAGCTCCGGGCGACGGCCTCGGGGTAGAAACCGCCGTCAGCTAAACTGCCGCGCCGTGTCCAAGGTCTGCGCAGTCTGTGGGAAGAAGCCCTCGTTCGGCCACAGCCGGAGCCATTCGATGGTGGCTACGAAGCGGCGCTTCAACCCGAATCTTCAACGCGTGCGGGTCTACCTGGACGGCAAGGCCACCCGCGCGTACGTCTGCACGCGGTGCCTGAAGGGCAACAAAGTTCAAAAGGCGCTCTAAGGCGCTCGCTTGCGACGCCGCTAAAGGGTGTCGCGGCTTTGCCGCGGCGCCCGTTTCGACCCGAGTCGCAAGGCGCGCAGGGTGGTCAGCGCCTCCAAAAAGACGCTGTAAAGCAACCGGTTTCGGCGCCAGGGGCGTCTAAACGCCGGATGGAGCGGGCAGCCCCTCAGCTTTCGACCTCGCTCGGCCGGATCACGATCTCGACCGGAGCGATCACGCAGATCGTCAGCCAAACCGCGGCGCGGTGCTACGGCGTCGTGGGGATGGGAGGCGGCCCTCGCGCGAAGGTCGGGCGTCTGCTTCCGCGGAACCGCGCACAAGGAATCACGGTCTCGGGCGAGGGCGACTCCGTGTCGCTCGACCTCCACGTTGTGGTCGAGTATGGCCTCAACCTCGCCGAGGTCGCCGCGACGATCCGTTCGCAGGTGCAGTACGAGGTCGAGCGGCTGACCGGCCTGCGCGTGGCCGCGGTGGACGTCCACATCCAGGACGTCCGGCAATCCGCGTGAAGGAACGCGAAGCGATCCTCCGCACCGTCCGCGGCGCCGTCGCCGCGCTCGACCGGAGCCGCGCGCGGATCGACGATCTCAACGTCTACCCGGTGCCGGACGGCGACACCGGCACGAACCTCGCGCTGACGGCCCGTGCAGTTCTCGAGGCGCTGGAATCTTCGACCGCGGAGGAACCAGCAGTTCTGGCGCGCGAGTCGAGCCGCGCCGCGTTGATGGGCGCGCGCGGGAACTCTGGCGTGATCCTCTCTCAGATCGTCCGCGGCGCTGCCGACGCGCTGGCTGAGCCTGGCCCGATCGACGGCGAGTCCGTCGCGCGGGCGCTGCGAGCGGGAGCCGATGCCGCCTACCGCGCGGTCCGCGAGCCGGTCGAGGGCACGATGCTGACCGCTGTCCGCGTCCTCGCGGAGACGGCAGAGGCCGAAGGGGCGCGACCGGTCCCAGAGCTGCTGGAGCTCCTCGTCGTGAGGGGCGAGGAAGCGGTTGCCCGCACGCAGGAACAGCTCGATGTTCTGCGCGAGGCCGGTGTAGTCGACGCGGGCGCCGCGGGCCTTGTCGAGCTGGTGCGCGGGATCTCGTCCGCGGTCGGCGGACGGCCGCTCCCTGAGGCGCCGCCGGTCGAGCAGGCGACCGTCGAGGCCGCCCACCAGGAGCTCTCGCGCTTCAGGTACTGCACGTCGTTCGTGATCGAGGGCGAGCTCGACCCGGACCGCGTCGAGGCCGACCTGGAGCGTCTCGGGGACTCGCTCCTCGTCGTGGGCGACGAGCAGGCGCTCAAGGTGCACGTCCACACCGACGATCCGGGCGCGGCGCTCGCGATCGGCACGCGCGCCGGCACGATCGAGAACGTCGAGATCGCGGACATGCACCGCCAGACCAAGGCGCGCGAGCGGCGCCTTCTCGCCGCCGTTCCGCCTCCTCCTGCCGCCGCCGAGGTCGTTGCGGTCGTCGCCGGCGCCGGAAACCGGGTTCTGTTCGAGAGTCTCGGCGCCAGGCAGATCGTCGAAGGCGGCCAGACGATGAACCCTTCCACCGCCGATCTGGTCGCGGCGATCGAGGCGACGAAGGCGCCGGAGGCGATCGTGCTGCCGAACAACCCGAACGTCGTGCTCGCCGCCGAGCAGGCCGTGTCGCTCGCGCCGAAGGCGGTCACCGTCGTCCGCACCGAGTCGATGCAGGCCGGCCTCGCCGCGCTGATCGCTTTCAACCCGGATAAACCCGCCGCGGAGAACGCTGCCGGGATGCGCGACGCAGCGGCGCGCGTCGTCACAGGCGCGGTGACCATTGCCTCGCGTGAGGTGCGGCTGAACGGAAGGGCGGTTGGCAAGGGCGAGTACCTCGGCCTCGTCGGAGAAGAGCCGTTCACGGGCGGAGGGGAGTTCGAGCCGGTTGCCGGCGCCGTCCTGGAGCGGTTGCTCGCAGAGCCTCGCGAGGTCGTGACGCTCCTGACGGGCGCCGACCAGCCGGACGTCAGCGAGCTGGTTGCAGCTCTCGAGCGCACGGATCCCGAGCTCGAGATCGAGGTTCACGAGGGCGGACAGCCGCACTACCCGCTGCTCGTGTCGGCCGAGTAAGCGGCTAGGCTCGCAGAAGTGGAGCAGCCGATCCGGGTCGTCCTGGTCGAGGACAACCAGGTTTTCCGCGAGGGTTTAGAGCTCGTGCTCGGGCTCGACTCCGGGATCGAGATCGTGGGCGCGGCCGAGGACGGCGCCGAGGCTGTCCAGCTCGTCCGCGACCTGCGGCCGGACGTCGTCCTGATGGACTACCGACTACCGGGCATGGACGGCGTCGAGTCGACCGCAGCGCTCCTCGACGCCTACCCCGGCGCCGCCGTGATCGGGCTCACCGCTTCGGCGAACATCCGTGAACGCCAGGCCCTCCGCGACGCGGGGGCGGTCGCGTGCCTGAGCAAGGACGACGACCTGGACGAGATCGTCGCGGCGATCCGTGGTGCCGCCGGCATGACCCCTGCGGGGTAGTGGAGCTCGACGCAGCCAACACGGCGATCGTCCTCGACTCGACGGCCGACTTCCCGGATGCGCCGCAACGCTTTCCCAACTGGCGGATCGTGCCGCTCTACGTCCGCTTCGGCGACGAGAGCTTCCGCGACTACGTCGAGCTCGGACCGGACGAGTTCTACGCCCGGCTGCGCAACTCGCCGGTGGTGCCGTCGACCTCGCAGCCGACGCCGCGCGACTTCCGCGCCGTCTACGACGAGCTCGGCGGGTACGAGCGCGTCTACTCGCTCCACATCGCCGGCAAGCTCTCCGGGACGGTCGAGAGCGCGCGCCGGGCCGCCTCGGAGATCGGCGACCGGATCCGCGTCGTCGACACGGAGACCGCGTCGGCGGCGGTCGCGATGCTCGGGCTCGCGATCCAGCGGCGGCTGGCGCGCGGAACCAGCGACGAAGAGGTGGAGGCGCTCGCCGAGCGCCACCGGCGTGAGTCTCAGATCACCTTCACGCTCGACACGCTCGATTACCTGGCCCGCGGCGGCCGGATCGGACGCGCCGCGGCTTGGGCCGGCGAGCTGCTGAACGTGAAGCCGATCCTGACCATCCGCGAAGGTGAAGTGATTCCGCTCAAGCGCGTGCGCGGCAACCGCCGCGCGTTCCAGGAGTTCGTCGACGCGTTCGAGTCGGGCTCGGCCCAGGGGCAAGGTTTGCGGGTGGCGATCGCGCACGCGGACGCGCCCGACCGCGCCGAGGCCCTGCAGGAGCTTGTCCGCCGGACGCGGCCCCAGGCGCAGCTCGACCTCGTGACGATGCTCGGGCCTGTTGTCGGCACGCACGCGGGGCCGGGTACCGTCGGTCTCTTCTGGTTCGACGATGGCTGAGCTTTCGGGGTTTGCGGGAACAGACCGTCCGGCGTCGTGGCCTCCCACGCGAGGCCGGCCGCGCTTCGGCTCGCTGTCCTGGGCGCTCGACACGCTGCCCGGGGTCGGCCCCTCGCTGCGGGCGAAGCTGGCCAAGCTCGGGCTGCGGTCCGTGCGGGATCTGCTCGAGCACCGGCCGCGCGACTACCAGCAAGCGGTCGGGGAGACGCCGATCTCGCAGCTCTTCGGCGAGGAGGAGGCTGTCATTGCCGGCGAGGTGCGGCGGGTCTCCGTGCGCCCGACCCGGCGCCGGCTGACCGTTCTGAAGGCGGCGGTGCGCGACGAGACCGGCGAGGTCTCGGCGGTGTGGTTCAACCAGCCCTGGCTGGCAGACAAGCTCCAGCCTGGGACGAGGCTGCGGCTACGCGGGCAGCTGCGGCGGAACGAGTTCCACGTCCGCTCGTACGACCTCGACGGCGCGGCCGCGACGGCGGACTTCGCGCCGGTCTATCCCGCGAGCGAGGAGGTGAACTCGCCCAGACTGCGGACGCTCGTCGAGGCCGCCCTGCCGCATGCGCGTGACTTCGGCGACTCATTGCCGGCCGCGCTGCGCGCGCGGGAAGGGTTACCGCTCCGCTTCGACGCGCTCGTCGCGCTGCATCGGCCACGTGGCGCGGAGGAGGCGGAAACGGCGCGGCGGCGGCTCGCCCTCGACGAGCTGCTTCTGCTCCAGGTCGGGCTGGCGCGCATCCGTGAGGGCTCGGAGGAGGCAACCGCGCCGGCGCTGGGTCAGCCGGGCGAGCTGGTCGGCAGCTACCGCGAGGCGCTGCCGTTCGAGCTGACGGTCGACCAGGAGCGCGCGATCGCCGAGATCGACGCGGATCTCGCCCGCGCAAAGCCGATGCAGCGGCTGCTCCAGGGCGACGTCGGCTCCGGCAAGACGGTCGTCGCGCTGTACGCGCTGTTGCGAGCGGTCGAGGCGGGCAAGACGGGCGCGCTGATGGCTCCGACCGAGACGCTCGCCGAGCAGCACTTCCTGACCGTCGAGCCGATCTGTGCCCAACTCGGCGTCCGTGCGGCGCTGCTGACGGGGTCGGTCAAGGGCGAGGTGGAGGGCGCGCAATTGCTCGTCGGGACGCACGCACTGATCCAGGAAGGCGTCGAGCTGTCGGATCTGGCCGTGGCCGTGGTGGACGAACAGCACCGCTTCGGGGTTGAGCAGCGAGGTGCCTTGGCGGCAGGAAGGTCGCCACACGTCCTGCATATGACCGCGACCCCGATCCCGCGCACCCTGGCGCTGACCGTGTACGGCGACCTCTCGGTCACCGAGATCGCGAAGCCGCCCGCGAACCGCAAGCCGATCGTGACGAGCTGGGTGACCGAGGAGCGCAGCACGGAGGCGTACCGGCGGCTGCGCAGGCACCTGGACGAAGGCCGGCAGGCTTACGTCGTCTGTCCGCTGATCGAGGAGTCCGAGACGTCCCAGGCACGGGCCGCCGAGGCAGAGGCGGAGCGGCTCCGGCACGGCGAGCTTCGGGACTACCGCGTCGGGCTGCTGCACGGGCGCCTGCGCCCCGCCGAGCGGCGCGAGCTGATGGCGCGCTTCAAGGCGCGCGAGCTCGACGTGTTGGTCGCGACGACCGTCATCGAGGTCGGCGTCGACGTCCCGAACGCCACGATCATGATCGTCCAGGAGGCGGACCGGTTCGGCCTCGCGCAGCTTCACCAGCTCCGAGGTCGGGTCGGCCGCGGCGCCGAGCAGTCGTACTGCCTGCTCGTCTCAAGGGTGCGCGAGGAGCTCACCGACACGGCGGTGGCGCGGCTGGAGGCGCTCGTCGCGACGACGGATGGCTTCGAGCTTGCCGAGAAGGACCTGGAGCTGCGCGGCGAAGGGCAGCTGCTCGGCACGCGGCAGGCGGGTTTGTCCGAGTTCCGCTTCACGCGCCTGCGCGCCGATCGGCAGCTGCTCGAGCGAGCGCGCGAGCTCGCGGAGGAGCTGGTCGCCTACGAGGGCCCGCTGAACGACGAGGTCGACCGTTTCTTCGCCGGCGCGGAGGTCGAATCGCTGGCTTAGGGATTGTCCCCGGATGGGGATCGTCCCATCAGGCGGGCGCGGCGCCGCAACCGGTTGCTGGGACAGTCCCCGTCGGGGACAGTCCCTCCATGAGAATCATCGCCGGCACCAACAAGGGCGCGCGGATCTTTGCCCCGAAGGGACATGACACGCGTCCGACCTCGGACCGTGCCCGCGAGGCGGCCTTCAACCTGATCGGCCCCGTTGACGGCGCTACCGTCCTCGACCTCTTCGCCGGCTCAGGCGCGATGGGCCTCGAGGCGCTCTCGCGAGGCGCTGCGAGCGCCGTCTTCGTCGAGAGCGACCGCGAGGCGCTCCGCGCCATCGACCGCAATCTCGACAAGCTCCGCCTCACCGGCGCGCGCGTCATTCCGCAGGAGGCGCTTCGGGCCCTCGCTGCCGAGACGGCCGCGGGCCGCCGCTACGATCTCGTGCTGGTCGACCCGCCCTACGAGATGTTTTCCTCCCTGCAAACCGGGTTATCCCGCTACCTGCCTGCCGTCCTCGCCGACGACGGCCTGGTCGTCGTCGAGACCGCCCAGCGAGAAGAGCCCGAGCTGCCGCCGCTCCACAAGCGAACAACCCGCCGCTACGGCCGCGCCCGCATAACGATCTTCGAAAACCTGTGATAACCGCGATCTACCCAGGCACCTTCGATCCCGTCACGAACGGGCACGTGGACGTGATCCAGCGCGCCGCCGGCATCTTCGACCGTCTTGTGATCGGCGTCGTCGGCAACCCACAGCACAAGCAGCCGATGTTCACGCTCGACGAGCGGGTCGCGTTCCTGAACGACGCGCTCGAAGGCCTGGACAATGTCGAGGTGGACGTCTTCTCGGAGCTGGTCGTCGACTTCGCTCGCAGATGGGAGGCAAAGGCGATCGTCAAGGGTCTGCGCGTCATCTCCGACTTCGAGTGGGAGTTCCAGATGAACCAGCTGAACCGGACACTGGCGCCGGAGGTCGAGACCGTCTACGTGATGGCGAGCCCCGAGGTGAGCTTCGTCTCCTCGAGCGGCGTGAAGGAGATCGCCTCGTTCGGCGGAAAGGTTGATGCGCTCGTCCCGGCAGTCGTCGCGAGCCGCTTCGCGGAGCTGTTCCCGGACGGGCGCCCGGGGACTCCGGAGAAGCCAGGGGAATGACCGAGACCCAGCGACTCGAGCGCCTCCTCGCCGGCGGCGAGGGCGGCAGCGTCACGCTTCCCCGCCAGGACGCCCGCGAGCTCGCTCAGAAGCTGAAGGCCCGCGGAGAGGCAGATGCCGCTGCAGCGCTCGCAGAGAAGCTCGACGCCCCGGGCGACGTCAGCCTCGCGCCCGATGAAGCGAAGAGCTTGCTCGAGCGCCTGCGGGCGAGCGGGCGCCGCTGGGTGTTCGGCACCAACGAGGGCCGGCCGCTGCCCTCGATGACGCCGCCCGAGCCCGAGCCGGAGCCCGAGCCGCAGCCCGAGCCGGGCTTCTTCCGCCGTTTGTTCGGCGGGAGTGACTAACGGCGCGTCCTCTGTAAACTCCGTGGATTCATGGACGTACTCGTTCTCATCGACAAGCTCGACGACCTGGTGCACAACGCCAAGGCCGTGCCGCTGACCGATCAGGTCCGCATCGATCGCGAGGAGATCTACGACATCCTCGACCAGATGCGAGCGACCATCCCGGAGGAGATCAAGCAGGCCCGCTGGATCGTCAAGGAACGGCAGGAAATGCTCGCCGAGGCGAAGCGGGAGTGTGATCGGATCCTCGGGGAGGCGCGCGAGCAGGCCGTTCGCGAGGCCTCGCAGACGGAGATCGTCAAGCTCGCGGAACGCCAGGCGCAGGAGATCGTCGACGAGGCCAGGCGCCAGGCGCGCGAGACGCGCCTCGAGATGGAGGACTGGGCCGACAGCATCCTCTCGACCCTCGAGGTCAATCTCGACAAGTTCCTGGGCGCGGTCAAGCGGGGGCGTGAGCGGCTGCACGAGCGGTCGCAGGAGTCGGTGGTCGCAGGAGTCGGGGCCGGCGTCGACGGCGCCTCCACGAACGACCAGCCCTTCTAGTCTCGGGTGGACACCTACCTCGCCGTCGCGAGCAAGCGCGACTGGCGTAGCTACGCCGACCG
>Ga0075421_100009135_pt1 | contig 12207 bp, 10 predicted proteins | sample SoiMetdeltSBSDD5_FD_75292 | JGI IMG/M metagenome (GOLD analysis project Ga0075421, IMG submission 75292) | Bulk soil microbial communities from a Populus tree surrounding site in Tennessee, USA - Soil MetaG P. deltoides SBSDD5 | ecosystem: Environmental > Terrestrial > Soil > Tree plantation...
CAGCTCCGCAATAATTATACGCTTCATAATAAAAACCTCCGGGGGTCACCCCATTGAATGCCGTATCTAACTTAAATGTATTTGCAGTCGGCCAGTAAAGAGTTTTGTCAGAAAAGTCATAACTAAGATCTACCCAGTTGCTTTCCTCTAGCTCCTCTGATATTGATTCATTTAACTCTTCTTTGTCTGAGCACGCTATAACAGCAAATAAAAACAGGACCGATAAGTATTTCATGATAAATGTTTTGGTTCTCTAATTTAAATAATTGTGTTGAATGGCAATGGGAAGGGCTCTTATTCATCGTAACTTTAAAATAACATCATTATCGCCATGAAACTTTTTTTGCTTTTGGGTTTCATTCTTGTATTCGCCATATTCGGAAGCGATATTAAAAAACCTGCAACTTCTGCAGCTAAACCGGCAACACCAATAACAGATACGATCGATTTTGCAAACCAGATACAACCGATACTTGTAAAAAACTGCTCGCCTTGTCATTTCACCGGTGGCAAAATGTATGATAAGCTGCCTTTCGATAAAGACACCACCATCATTAATCATGAAAAAGGTATATTGAAAAGAATAAAAGGCGACGAAAATGCCCTTATCAAATCATTTATTCTTCAGCAAACAAAACAGTGATACTCTTCCCTGCTTTTAATTTTTTGATTTTTAATTTTTACATTTGAATAAACTTATTCTAATGAGAAGAATTGTATTTGCCTTGTTTGCAATTATGATTTCAATCCATCCGTGCATTGCCCAGCAACCACCAAAGCTGGATCAGCATTCGGTTGTAAAAGATACATCAGGTAACACAGTTCCTTACCCAGTTTGGGCGCAACTGTTATCAACCGGGCGTTATAAATTAAAGTCGGAAAGAAAAGATAACCCCGAATTTGTTTTATTCCCGGTATCAGAAGCCGAATATGAAAAAACACTTGAGAATGCCCCAAAACCGAAAGAGTCAATATATTTTAGAACAGGCGGCAAATTTGCTCATTTTAAAACCACCGATATCAATGGGAATAAAATAAATACCAAAAGTCTTGCCGGCAAGATCATTGTTTTGAATTTTTGGTTTATCAAATGCCCGCCATGTGTAAGGGAAATGCCCGATCTGAATGCTCTTGTTGATACTTACAAAGGTGACAGCAGTATTGTTTTTATTGGTATAGCGTTGGATGAGAAATATGAATTAGAACAATTCTTCAAAACAACCAGGTTTGCCTACACAATAGTTAATAAAGGAAGATATATTGCGGACCAGTATCGCATTAATAGTTATCCTACAAATGTTGTAGTGGATCCTGAAGGCAAGGTATACTTTCACTCCTCCGGCTTTGCTGTAAGTACAGGTTTCTGGATAAAGAAATCAATTGAGGAATTAAAAGCAAAAGCGATAGCGAAGGTTGAACCCGTAAATAATCAATAATTATTAATTAATAATTATTGATTATTACTTCAATTTATTTAACGCATCCTTTATCCTTGCCATGGCAGTTTCTATCTTTTCCATGCTGTTGGCAAATGAAATGCGGATACAATCAGGTTCGCCGAACGCACGACCGGTTACTGTAGAAACATTTGCTTTATTCAACAAATACATACAAAGATCATCGGCGCCATTCACAGCCGTTTCACCGTCTGATTTACCAAAGAATTCTTTTACCACAGGGAAAATATAAAATGCACCATCGGGTTCAGCACTGTGTGCACCGGGGATCTCCTTTAATAATTCAAGAATGCGTTTGCGACGGCGGGTAAACTCTTTCGTCATTTCCATCGAAGGCCGAAGATCTGTCGTTAACGCGGTGATCGCGGCTCTTTGCGTTACCGCGTTGGCACCACTCGTAAATTGTCCCTGGATCTTTTCACATCCTTTGGCTACAGTGGCATTAGCTGCAATATATCCCAGGCGATACCCTGTCATGGCAAAGCCTTTACTCAACCCGTTTATAATGATCACACGATCCTTTATATTATTAAACTGTGCAATGCTTTCATGATGTCCAACGAAATTGATGTACTCATAGATCTCGTCGGAGATAATATAGATGTTGGGATTATTTTCAAAGATATCTGCAAGCTGTTTTAATTCATCTTTTGAATAAACTGCACCGCTTGGATTGCATGGAGATGAGAATAAAAACACTCTTGATCTTTCAGTAATACTCTCTTCTAACTGTTGCGGACTGATCTTGTATTTATTTTCGATTGCCGTTTTAACGATTACAGGGATCCCGCCGGCAATTTTTACCAGCTCTGAATAGGTAACCCAGAATGGGGCCGGAATGATCACTTCATCACCAACATCAACCAACGCAAGTATTGCATTAGCTAAACTTTGTTTGGCTCCGGTAGAAACAACTATGTTCTCGGGTTTATAATCAAGATTATTATCTCTTTTAAATTTCTGACAGATCGCTTCACGCAGATCAGGATAACCAGCTACCGGAGGATAATGGCTCCAGTTATCATCGATTGCTTTTTTAGCAGCTTCTTTAATGTGTTGCGGTGTGTCAAAGTCCGGTTCACCCAAACTAAGATCGATAATATCAATTCCTTTTGCTCTTAACTCACGGCCTAGCTTGGCCATCTTTAAAGTTTCCGGTTCGGCAAAACGATCTAATAAAGAGGATAGTTGCACTGATTCTGCGATTGCTTGCATGAATGTAAAATATTTATCAGGCGAAAATACCTATTTATCGGACTAACATGTGTTCTGAGTAGGATTGATTATTGATTATTTATTATTGTTCCTGCTGTTGTAACCGTCTCATCTCAATAATCAATTATTAGTAATTAATAATCAAACCTGAATTTCGTTAAATCAGGCAAGTTCTGTTTTTTCCTGTTTACTTCATGTTGATAAATAAATCGTCCGAGATATTTCATAAATGGAAAACCAACTGTTTCATAATCATATTTATCGTCATTAAATACTTCGTCGCTATTGCAATGGATGACCGCGCTTAACATGAATTCAACTCCATTTTTCGGATCAATGATATAGGCAGCATCAGTTAAAAATCCATAAGCATCTCCCACTTTATTAAAGATCCGCAGGCCATCCGGCGAACTGTCTTTTTCAGCGCCATAGTAAAGAAATTTTACGTAGTTATCCCAGTATTCTTGAGTTTGATAAAGTCCTATCTGCGATTCCGGAGGAGTCATCGACATGTACTTACGAAGAAAATTATAATCTTCTTTAGTGAGTTTAAACCGTTGCTTTTTTGAAACAGCTTTTGGAAACATCACACTTCGGACAATGTTATGAAGGGTCTTTAAGGTCATCCTGTTCTTCTTTGAAAAATCAAACGGTCCGGTTACCAACTCACCGCTCCTGTAAAAACCTTTACCCATTTTAGTATCGCGTTGGGCATATGCCAGCTTACTTTCTTTCAATGGCTTTTCATAAATTACTTTTCCGCTGGTATCCTTCGCTGGCCGAAGGCTTGCCGAAGGGGCTGCAAAAAATCTTACGGGATTTGTATGCCTGTTCTCATCTTCTGTTAAACTGATGTCCAGTCGGTGGATGATCTGTACATCGGTGTAACCCATTTTATGAAGCGTAGTATTGATATATTCTTGTCCTAAAAACTCGTACAACCTGTTGAAGGCATCATTGTCACTGACCAACAGTATTTTTTTTATGTAATGTTCAATTGTTGGTCGGCCATCAGGCGCTGACGGGTCGTTATAAACTTCTGTTTGGCCACTATGAGCCGCCTCCGTTATCATCGTAGCGCTTTTATCAAGTCCTTTTATTTTTAGCTCATTAAGTTTTTGCAAGGCCAGGATGGCGACCGGAAGCTTTACTGTCGATGCCGGATAGAAATATGCTGAGTCGTCAATGTTGAAATAATGATCGGTAAATTCCGGTCTTCCGTTCTTTCGTCTATCAATCTGAGAGTAAATAATTTGTACCCTGTTTTCCGGATTCGAGGTCACCGTTTCGAAATAGGTCGGATATTTTTTTAAAAGTTCATATATCACCGTGTGCGTCATGCCATGCGGGTTAATTGATGAATCAACTTTAGGGTCCATTACCTGGGTTTGACCAAGTTTGATGGGCGCCCTGCAGGCCAGGATCATTACGGTGATCACAAGTAAAAACCTGTGGGGTAAATTCATGCCTTAAACTTAATCCAAATTAACCATATCAAATGCTGATTAGCTGTTGAAAACCACTTAGGTTCAGTCATGTTTTCGCTCTTTTTTTCTGAACTAAACCCCTATCTTTGCCAACCTAAAAAAAATTCCGGCCGCTTGCCCGAACCACGAGGAAATGGCAATGAGGCATTAATGTAAATCTATCCCGTATGCAATTAAGAGGTTTAGTAGCGGTCTTTGCAGTGCTGCTTATACTTTATTCTGTTTGGCTTCTTTCTTTTACATGGTTTGTAAACAAACATGAAAACAAAATGGCCGACCGTGCACAGGCCTATATGAAAGCCAATTATCCTGAAGCAAGAAAATTTGCAAAGCCTTCCGAGTATACCGATACACTTAAAACACTTTATCGCAACAGGCTTAATAAGATTCTTGATAGCACCAAAGAAGATAAGATCACATGGTTCGGGAATACATATGACTATGCAAGAAAAAAGGAATTGAATCTTGGTCTCGATCTTCAGGGTGGTATGAGTGTTACCATGGAAGTAGAGTTAACAGAGTTGCTTCGTTCAATGAGTAATCGTTCAAGAGACCCGCAATTTTTAAAAGCGCTTGATGAAGCAACCAAACAAAAAGCTAACAGTAATGCAGACTTCATCACATTATTCGCCAACGAGTATAAACGCATAGCAGGCGAAGGAAAAATGGCGGCCATTTTTTCACCAGCAAACCCAGATGATATTCCCAGGAATTCAAGCGACAATAAAGTACTTGAAGTGATACGTGCCGAAGCTGGTAAAGCGATTAACCGTACTTACCAAATACTTCAAAGTCGTATTGACAGATTTGGTGTTGCCCAGCCCACACTTAATCTTGAAGCCGGAAAAGGCATCATCACTGCCGAGCTACCGGGTGTAGATGACAAGGACAGGGTAAGAAGATTTTTACAGGCTACTGCCAATCTCCAATTCTGGGAAGTTTATAATGCTGGCGAATTACAAGATGAATTTATTGCAGCGGAAAAGGCTTTCAATAATTTGATGAGTACGGGCGATACTTCTACGGTTAAGCCATCAACTGCTGATACTTCAGGAAAAACAGCTGCAGATACTTTAAAACCGGTTATAGATACTTCCGATAAAGGCCAGAAACTGGAAGATATCCTCGGCGGTAAAACTCCCGCTGAATCGACGGGAACAGCACCTGTATCCGGCGATCAAAGAAAAAGCCTTTTGGAATATATTCAGTTTGCACAACCGTATGTTGATCCGCAAACTAACCAGCAAAGATGGCCAGCCCAGATCGGGTATGTAAGAATAAGAGATACAGGAACTGTAAGAGAGAACCTGAACCTGGTGTTGCAATTGCCGGCTGATGCAAGACTTCTTTACGGAATAGTTGAAACAGATCCGGCGACAGGAAAGAAAAATGATTTTGTCGGACTTTATGCAATCAGAACTTACGGTTCAGATAAGGCACCGATTGAAGGTGATGTAGTGACAAGGGCTTCTGCAGATTTTGAACCCATCACGGGCAACCCGATCGTTACAATGAGCATGAATCAAAAAGGTGCGAGTGATTGGGCAACGTTGACCGATAAAAGTGCAAAGAATAAGATTCCTATTGCCATCGTTCTTGACAACACTATTTACTCGGCACCTGTTGCAGAACAAAAGATCGAAGGTGGAGAATCCCGTATCACCGGAAGCTTCACCGTACAGGAAGCGCAGGATCTTGCGAGCATTTTACAGGTTGGTAAACTTCCGGCACCTGCCAAGATCGTGCAGGAACAGGTAGTAGGACCGACGCTGGGTGCTGAAGCAATACGTGGTGGTTCGATGGCTTTCATTATTTCTTTTATCGTGATCTTCCTGTTGATGTTGGTTTATTATAACACCAGTGGATGGATCGCCAACATTGCACTTATACTTAACCTGCTTTACACAGTTGGAGTACTTACTGAACTCGGTGCCACCCTCACAGCACCTGGTATAGCAGGTTTGGTTCTTACCATAGGTATGGCCGTTGATACCAACGTGATCATTTATGAACGTATAAAAGAGGAATTAACCAAGGGTAAGAGTTACCAGGCTGCTATTAGTGAAGGTTATCGCCGATCATTACCCCCTGTGCTTGATGCACACGTTACTACCTTCCTTACTGCCGTAATACTTTTCATTTTTGGATTAGGGCCTGTAAGAGGTTTTGCTACGACGCAAATGATCGGTATCGTCCTTTCTCTTTTCTGCGGTATCCTTGTTAGCCGTTGGGTGAGTGACTGGTTTACCAGCAAGAATAAACACCTTGAATATTTCACAGGCATCAGCCGAAAGATCTTCAAACATGCAAACTTCAAGTTTATTGAATACCGCAAATACGCATACATGATCTCCGTTGTTGTAGTGTTGCTTGGCGTTGGCGCGATATTTAATGGTTTCCGCCAGGGTGTTGAATTCAGTGGTGGACGCAGTTTTACCGTTCAGTTTGATAAAACAAAACCTTTGGATGAATCGGCAGTGCGCAGAGACCTTGAAGCTGCATTTGCCGGAGAAAATCCGATCATTAAAACTGTCGGCTTAAACAACCAGCTCGATATTACAACGGGATACCTGATTCATGATCCGCGTCCGGGTGTGGACTCAATAGTTGAAAGGCAATTGTTCAGCGGGTTGAAAAATTATTTCCCGGGAGTTACTTACGAAGAGTTTGACGCGAAATACAAACTTGGATCAAAAACTGTATTACCAACGATTTCCGACGATTTGAAAAAAGGCGCAAGAAATGCAACGATCATTTCTCTGATCATTATCGCACTTTATATCTTCATCCGTTTCCGGGACTGGAGATATTCATTGGGTACTATTGTCGCTTTATTGCACGACGTGTTAATCACGCTTGCTGCATTCTCCTTCTTAAAGAACGTGGTGCCATTCCCGCTCGAGCTGGATCAACACTTTATTGCTGCGGTGCTTACGGTGATCGGTTTCTCCATGAACGATACTGTGATCGTATTTGACAGGATACGCGAATATAGCAGAACACTGAAAGGGCAGCCTACCGAAGTTATTATTAATCGTGCGATCAATGATACATTGAGCCGTACCATCATGACATCGTTGACAGTGTTCCTCACGATCCTGATCCTCTTCATTTTCGGTGGTGAAGTAACAAGAGGATTTTCATTTGCAATGCTGATCGGTGTAATTACCGGTACTTATTCTTCAATATTTGTTGCAGCACCGGTGCTTGTTGACCTTGCAAAAGGTAAAGCGTTGGGTAAAAAAGAAACTGTAACTGCTACCGTGCAGAAACCTGCAGTAAAACCAGCGGCAGCAAAAAGCTAGTAATATTCAATCTTAATTATAAAACCCCTGTTAACGAACAGGGGTTTTTTCTTGCACAATATCAGGTGGTTTATATTTATTGAAAATTATGTTATGAAAAGATCAAATACCGGCTACGTAAAAGAGCTTTTACATACGGAGAATAAACAATTGAAAAAATTACACGATATAGTCAATGAATCACTGGAAAAAGAAGATTCATTACTTAAAGAGATCAAGGATGCTAAAAAGGAAAAAACTTCTACAGGTCAGCGGGCGGCTGACCAGATCGCACAATTCGGCGGGAGCTGGAAATTCATCATCTTGTTTGCAATAATTCTGGCTGTTTGGGTATTGATCAACACCCTTCTGCCAAGAGACAAGCAATTCGATCCTTTTCCTTTTATATTGATGAATCTTGTATTGTCGTGTATCGCCGCTTTGCAAGCACCAATAATCATGATGAGCCAAAATCGCCAGGAAGAAAAAGACAGGGAAAGAAATGAGAATGATTATATGGTAAACCTCAAAGCCGAGATTGAAATAAGAACATTGCATCAAAAGATCGATCTTTTAATCGAAGAACAATTCAAACAATTAATGGAAACGCAGGCTGAGCAAATTAAACTGATGCAAAAGATCGTTGAAGGAAAAAGATAGATCACTTATACCCCAAAACTGCTGCCGCAACCACAAGTGGTATTTGCATTGGGGTTGTTAAAAGTAAAGCCGCGGTTATTTAAACCATCCAGCCAATCGATCTGCATTCCATACACATACATTTCGTGTGCAGCATTCATGATGCAACTAATACCGGCTATTTCAAAAGACTTATCCTTTTCGGTGGGATGATCAAACCCGAGTATATAAGACATACCCGAACAACCACCGCCTTTCACACCAATACGGAGCTTTTGGGTGGGATCAAATCCTTCCGCTGCCATTAAACTCCTGATCTGCTTAATTGCTCCTTCGGTCATCGTCACGGGTGCTGTTTCTGTAACAATCATTACTTTTTTATTTATCTACAAAAATAAAAAACAAATGCAAGGCGGGTTTTCTAATTCGGAAAAGAAAGGCATTTGCCTGTATTTTTGCAAAAACCTAACAAAATCTATGGATACACCAACGCTGAGTCTTATTCTTTCCGTATTTGCAATCCTGCTTTCACTTTTAGTTTGCTATTTATGGTTCACAAAAAAAGAAAATAAAAAAGATCCGGATACCGCCTACAGCACGAGGCCTTTGCAATTGCAGGCCTATGAAAGATTGGTAATACTTACAGAAAGGGTTGGATTGCCAAACTTAGTAAGCCGGGCAAATCAGCCAGGTTTAACAGCCAGGGAAATGCAAATACTGATGCTTGAAAGCATCAAGCAGGAATTTGAATACAATAGTTCGCAACAAATATATGTAAGCCCGGTGGCATGGCAGGCCGTTAATAACCTGAAAGAACAAAACATGCTTATTATAAATCAAATTGCGCAAACAATGCCCGCTGATGCAAGAGGTATCGATCTTGGAAAAAGAATTATGGAGGTTATCATTGCCCAGGACAAAAAAGCAATGCACAATATTGTACTGGAAGCGTTGAATTATGAAGCCAGGAAGCTGATGAAGTAGTCTTTCGTTTATCGTTTTTAGTTTATCGTTACAGTATTAGTTAAAATAAAAAAATGACTGAAAAAAAGATATATACTGATTCCGGTATAGAAATTAAACCGATCTATAATGAACGACAAACCATAAACGACAAACCAAAAACAGAACAACCTGGGGAATTCCCTTTCACACGAGGCATCCAGCCGGATATGTATCGCGGCAAGCTGTGGACTATGCGGCAATACGCCGGCTTTAGTACCGCCGAAGAAAGTAATAGGCGCTATCATTATTTATTATCACAAGGAGTAAACGGGTTAAGTGTCGCGTTTGATCTTCCGACACAGATCGGTTATGATAGTGATCATGCCCTGGCTGAAGGCGAAGTTGGTAAGGTGGGGGTTGCAATTGATTCAGTTGAAGACATGCAAGCGCTTTTTCATGGAATAAAACTGGAAGATGTTTCTACATCAATGACCATTAATGCAACGGGGTTTATTTTGCTTTCATTTTATGTGGCCTTGGCAAAACAGCAAGGCGCTGATCTGAAAAAAATTTCAGGCACCATTCAAAATGATATTTTAAAAGAATATGCGGCAAGAGGGACCTATATCTTTCCGCCTAAACCTTCGATGCGTATCGTTACAGATATTTTTGAATGGTGCAGTCATGAATTGCCAAAATGGAATACAATTTCAATAAGCGGCTATCATATTCGTGAAGCGGGAAGCACTGCCGTACAGGAGATCGCTTTTACGCTAAGCAATGGAAAAGCTTATGTAAAAGCAGCATTGGAAAAAGAGCTTGATATAAATGTTTTTGGTAAACGTCTCTCCTTCTTTTTTAATGCACATAATAATTTATTTGAAGAAGTGGCAAAGTTCCGTGCAGCCAGAAGAATGTGGGCCAAAATGATGAAGGAACTTGGTGCCACCGATCCCAGGGCCATGATGCTTCGCTTTCATTCACAGACAGGCGGCAGCACGCTTACCGCACAACAGCCGTTAAATAATATCTCAAGAGTTACGATTCAAACACTGGCTGCTGTGTTGGGCGGTACTCAATCATTACACACCAATGGTTATGATGAGGCATTAAGCTTACCCACGGAAGAAGCAGCAAGAATTGCATTACGAACTCAACAAATTGTTGCCTTTGAAAGCGGCGCGCCCGATACCGCCGATCCTCTTGGGGGAAGTTATTTTATAGAATCACTAACGGACGAGGTAGAGGCCGAAGCCTGGAAACTGATTGAGAAAATAGATGCAATGGGTGGTAGTGTGAATGCTATTGAAGAAGGTTTTATTCAAAATGAGATCGCACGCAGCGCTTACGAGCACCAGTGTAAAGTAGAAACAAATGAAAAGATCATCGTAGGTGTGAATAAATTCCAGGCAGAAGAGGGATCGCCGATCTCTATTTTAAGAATTGATGATAGCATCAGGACCTTTCAGGTTGAAAAATTGAAAAGACTGAAGGAGAATCGTGACCGGGCAAAGGTGGATCAGCTTTTACAGCAATTAAATGATAAAGCAGTGAGTGGAGAAAATCTGATGCCTGCAGTAATCGAAGCTGTAGAAAATAAAATTACTCTTGGTGAGATCGCGGATGAATTGAGAAGTGTGTTTGGGGAGTATAAATAGAGAATTTCAATTTGATGAACTTATTAAACTAGAAGCCTACTTCGAATTTAATGATTGTCATGCCGACGAAGGAGGCATCTATACGAATAAAGAAATGTTCTATAACAACAGGCAATATTACGTTTACATACTTACTAACTATCAAAAGACAGTATTATATACCGGAGTAACAAATAACCTGGCGCAACGAATAATCGAACACTATCTTGATAAGGGCAATGTCAAAACGTTTACGGGAAAATACAATTGCTTTTATCTTGTTTATTACGAATGCACCCAGTATATAAACAATGCGATATTGAGAGAAAAAGAAATAAAAGGATGGCGACGAGAAAAGAAAATGGAGTTAATTGAATCCCTTAATCCAGGTTTAAAATTTCTTAATCATGAATTGTTGGGTGAATGGCCACCAACGAGTACTTCACATAGGGGTAGTGCGTATTGATTCCTCCTTCGTCGGAATGACAACCCCTGACAATGAATGTTTCCTTCATACCTCGATGAATGGGCCGTCGTTGCGTGCAATTGCAACCAGAAGAAATAATAACTATTCACTCTAAAATCTCAACTAACCGCCTTTCTTCGCCTCTTTTGCCCATGCATCTTTCAGGGTAACAGTCCGGTTAAAGATCATCCCTTCTTCAGAAGAATCTTTATCCAAACAATAATATCCCTTACGCAAAAACTGGAACCTGTCGCTGAATTTTGCATTCCTGATCGCTGGTTCAGCAAAACCCGTAACAACCTTTAATGAATCGGGATTTATATAATCTTTGAAGTTCCCTTCCTCGCTTGTTGGATCCTCTACCCTGAATAAACGATCATATTCTCTTACTTCTACTTTTACTGCATCCACAGCATTTACCCAATGAAGCGTTCCTTTTACATTGATACCGGATGTATCATGACCACTCTTGCTTTCAGGAATATAAGTGCAACGCAGCTCGGTAACATGCCCGTTAGCATCCTTGATCACTTCGTCACACCTGATAATATAAGCACTTTTCAATCGCACCATTTGTCCCGGTGCCAGGCGAAAATATTTCTTTGGAGGGTTCTCCATGAAATCATCACGTTCTATATAAAGTTCCTGGCTAAATGATAGCTTGCGAACTCCCGCACCCGGGTCCTCAGGATTATTATCGGTTTCCAGAGATTCGGTTTTCTCTGTATAATTCGTGATCACAACTTTTACCGGGTCAAATACCACCATTCTTCTCACTGCAATTCTATTCAGGTGTTCACGAACACAAAACTCGAGCAAGCCAACATCAACAATATTGTCTCGCTTTGCGATACCAATTCTATCGCAAAACTCCCGAATGCTGTCGGGTGTATATCCACGGCGGCGTAAACCAGTTATCGTTGGCATCCTCGGATCATCCCAGCCGGTTACATATTTTTCATTCACTAATTGTAACAGTTTGCGTTTACTTGTTACCGTATAATTAATATTACGTCTTGCAAACTCATATTGATGCGAGGGATATATCTCTAATTTTTCGATCAGCCAATCGTATAA
>Ga0075421_100009137_pt1 | contig 12207 bp, 6 predicted proteins | sample SoiMetdeltSBSDD5_FD_75292 | JGI IMG/M metagenome (GOLD analysis project Ga0075421, IMG submission 75292) | Bulk soil microbial communities from a Populus tree surrounding site in Tennessee, USA - Soil MetaG P. deltoides SBSDD5 | ecosystem: Environmental > Terrestrial > Soil > Tree plantation...
CGCGGCGCCGTCCACCGGTTCGACAATCTCGGCACCCAGACCGCGAAGGCGCTGTGCGTGATCACGCCAGCCGCGATCGGCCCACAGTATTTCCGCGAGGTGCTCGAGGTGATGAAGGCAGCTGCCGGTGGTCCGCCCGATCGCGCCAGGATCGCGGACGTCATGCGCCGGCACGGCCTGACACCGGCACCGGCTCCCGCGCACGCGAGCTAATCAATGCTACGGCGCCACCCGCAACGGCTGAGCGCTGCGGGAGACACAGCGCGCGAACATTAACGGACGCTTAAATAAGTTAAACGTTGTAAAGATAACTGGTCCCCGCACGAGAACCGTAAACATCGCTGTGACGGGTCCCGTAGCCTTGTGCATGCGGACGCTCCCGTTTTCTTCCTTCATCTCTCTCATCGCGGTCTCGTTCCTGACGATCAGTTGCTCGCAACCATCAGCACAGAGCGCGGACGGTGGCGGAGGCCGCGGACGCGGTGGCCGTAGCGGGTTCGGCGGCGGGGCGCAGCCGGTGGCCGTGGCGAAGGTCTCACAGAAGGATGTGCCGCTCGACATCGACGCCGTCGGCAACGTCGAAGCCTCGGCGACGATCGCGGTGCGCTCGCAAGTCACGGGAACGTTGGAGTCAGTGGGCTTCCACGAAGGCGACTTCGTGAAGAAAGGCTCGCTGCTCTTCACGATCGATCGCCGGCCGCTCGACGCCGCGCTGCAACAAGCCGAAGCGAATCTCGTGCGCGACCAGGCGCTGATCAATCAGGCCGAAGCCCAGCTCGCGCGCGACGCCTCCAACGCCGAATATCAGGCGCTCAACGCGAAGCGGCAGGCGGAACTGGTCCAGCGCGGCATCGTCGATCGCAACACCGGTGACCAGGCGCGCGCTCAGGCAGACGGAACGGCGCTGGCAGTGAAGGCGGACCACGCCACCGAGGAGAGCGCTCGCGCGGAGCTCTCGGTGCAGGAGTCGGCCGTCAACGCTGCCAAAGTGCAGCTCAGTTACACAACGATCCGCTCTCCCATCGACGGGCGCACCAGCGACCTCACTGTGAAGCCGGGCAACCTGGTCACGGCAAACAGCACGCAGCTGATGACGATCGCGCAGCTCGAGCCGGTGTTCGTCACGTTCTCGATTCCCGCAACCCATCTGCCCACCATCAAACACGCCGCTACTGGCGTGCGACTGCGCGTCGTAGCCACGCCCCAGGACGAAGAGTCGCAGCCCGAAGAAGGCGAACTCACGTTCTGGGACAACCTCGTCGATCCCGCTACCGACACCATCAAGCTCAAAGCCACCATGCTCAACTGGGATCGAAGGCTGTGGCCCGGACAGTTCGTGCGCGTGAAGGTGCGGCTCCAGACGCTGCACGACGCCACCGTCGTGCCGCAGCAAGCGCTGCAGACTGGCCAGGACGGGCAGTTCGTCTTTGTCGTGCAGGACAACATGACGGTCGAGCAGCGGCCAGTCATGGTGGCCCAGCGTGTCGGCGACGACGTCGTGATTCAGAGCGGGCTGCGGCCTGGCGAGACCGTGGTGACTGACGGGCAGCTGCGGCTGGAGCAGGGCACGCGAGTGCAGATCGCGGACGCCGACGGAATGGTGCCGAACGGCGGAGGCGAAGGGCGCGGTGGACGTGGGAGGCGATGAACATCTCCGAGATCTTCATCAGGCGCCCGATCGCCACCAGCCTGCTGATGGGCGGGATCGCGCTGATGGGTGTGATCTCCTATACCGGTCTGCCGGTCAGCGACCTGCCAGCTGTTGACTACCCCACCGTGCAGGTGCAGGCCAGCCTGCCCGGCGCCGACCCGGCGACGATGGGCTCCACTGTCGCCAGTCCACTCGAGCGCCAGTTCACGACTATCGCTGGCGTGGACGAAATGACGTCGAGCAGCAGCGCTGGCAGCACCAGCATCACGCTGTCCTTCGACCTCGATCGCAACATCGACAGCGCCGTCGTCGACGTCCAGACGGCGATCGCGGCGGCCATGCCTCTCTTGCCGTCTACGCTCACCTCGCCGCCCTCGTTCCGCAAGCAGAACCCCGCCGACCAACCGATCCTGATGCTCAACCTCACGTCGAGCACACTCTCGATGGCCGCGGTCGACGAGTTCGCCGAGAACGTGCTCGCGCCGCGCATCTCCATCGTCGAGGGCGTGTCGCAGGTGCAGGTGCAGGGCGCGCAGAAATACGCCGTGCGCGTTCAGCTCGATCCCGACCGGATGCGCGCGCAGAAGGTGGGGATGAACGAGGTCGATCAGGCGCTGATCAATTGGAACGCCAACGAACCGACCGGCCAGTTGTTCGGCCACGACTCCACGTACACGATCACCGCCAACGGCCTACTCCAACGGCCGGACGGCAACATCCTGCAGACGGCCGAGAAGTTCAAGCCGCTCGTCATCACCTACGTGCAGGGCCGTCCGGTCCGGCTCGAGGAGGTCGCGAACGTCGCCGACAGCGTGGAGACCGTCACGCAGGCAGCGTGGCTCTACACCAAACAGGGGCGGCAGCGCGCAATCACGCTGCAGGTGCAGAAGCAACCTGGGACGAACGTGATTCAAGTCACGGACGCCGTGCGCAAGGTGCTCCCCGGCCTCCAGGCCCAGCTGCCGCCATCAGTGCACCTGAGCATCCGTCAGGACCGCTCGCGCACGATTCGCCAGGCCTTCAGCGATATCCAGATCACGATGCTCATCACGCTCGCGCTGGTCGTGGGCGTGATCTATCTGTTCCTTCACAACTGGTCGGCCACACTCATTCCGGCGCTCGCGCTGCCGTTCTCGATCCTCGGCACCTTCGCGGTGATGAAGATGCTGGGCTACAGCCTCGACAACCTGTCGATGATGGCGCTCGTTCTCTCGATCGGTTTCGTCGTGGACGACGCCATCGTGATGCTGGAGAACATCGTGCGGCACATGGAGGCGGGCGAACGGCCGCTCGAGGCCGCGCTCGAGGCCGCGCGCGAGATCGGTTTCACCATCCTGACGATGACGACGTCGCTCGCCGCCGTCTTCATTCCGATCCTGTTCATGGCCGGCATTCTCGGGCGCCTCTTTCGCGAGTTCGCCGTCACGATCACCACCGCCGTACTGATCTCGGGCATCGTGTCCGTGACCCTGACGCCGATGTTGTGCAGTCGCTTCCTGAAGGTCGTGCACAAGAAGGTCGGTCTGGCGGGGCTGATGGACCGCGGCTTCGACGCCCTGCAGCGCGGCTATGCATGGAGCCTCGGCCTCATCCTCCGCCACCGCCTCGTAATGCTCGTCGTGTTCGGCGTGGTGCTGTGGACGACGCTGCACATGGTCGGCGTCGTGCACAAGGGCTTCATACCTGACTCGGACAACGACTTCCTGTTCGTCAACCTGCGCGCGGCGCAGGGGACGTCGTTCTACGAGGTCGTCGGCGTCACTGAGAAGATCACGGACCTGCTGAACCGCGATTCCGACATCGACGCGATGATGGTGAACACCGGCGGCGGCAATGCCAACGGCATGAACACCAGCCGGATCAACGTCCAGCTGACGCCCCGCGCCACGCGGACGCTCACGGCCGCCCAGGTGGCGCAGCGCCTGCGACCGATTCTCGCGCGGTTCCCCGGCGTTCGCGGCACGGTCAACGTGCCGCCCGCCATTCAAATCGGTGGTTTCCGCGGAGACAGCACCTACAACCTGATGGTGCAAAGTGTGAACACCGACGAAATCTACGCCTGGACGCCGCGGCTGATGGCCGCCATCAGCCAGCTTCCTGAGGTGATCGACGTGTCGACCAACCTCGAGTCGCGCAGCCCCCGCGTCAGTCTGGTCATCGACCGCGACAAGGCGGCGGCGGTCGGCCTGACTGCGTCGACGATTGCCAACGCGCTCGGCACCGGGCTCGGGCCGCGCTGGGCCACGACCATCTACGGCCAGCGCTCGCAGTATCGCGTGCTGCTGGAGCTCGACCCGAAGTACCAGGAGCAGGCCGACACGCTTACGAAGATCGCCTTCAAAGCACCGAACGGCAACATGATCCCGCTCGAGTCGGTCGTGAAGTTCAAGGAGACGGTCGGTCCGCAATCGGTCAACCACGTCGGGCAGCTCCCGGCGGTCTCGATCTCGTTCAACGTGCGACCCGGCGTCTCGCTCGGCGAAGCGGTGGACAAAGTGAACCAACTGGCGAAGCACATGTTGCCGCCAACAGTCACGACCAGCTTCCAGGGATCGGCCAAGGTGTTCCAGTCGTCGATGTCCAACCTCACGCTGCTCCTCGGGCTCGCGATCGGCGTCGTCTACATCGTGCTCGGTATGCTCTACGAGAGCTACCTCCACCCGATCACGATTCTCTCGGGGCTGCCATCCGCCGGGCTCGGCGCTGTCGTGACGTTGTGGCTGTTCGGTAACGAGCTGAACATCTATTCGTTCGTGGGTCTGATCATGCTGATCGGCATCGTGAAGAAGAACGCGATCATGCAGATCGACTTCGCGCTCGAGCAGGAGCGGCAACACGGCAAGACGCCGATTGACGCCATCTACGAAGGCTGCATCATCCGCTTCCGGCCGATCATGATGACGACGGCGGCGGCGCTGCTCGGCTCGCTGCCGATAGCGTTCGGCTTCGGCGCCGGGGGTGAGGCGCGCCAGCCGCTCGGCCTCGCCGTGGTCGGCGGCCTGCTCGTCTCACAGCTCATCACCCTGTATCTGACGCCGGTCGTCTACACCTACCTCGGTGGCATGGAGCGACGCTGGAAGACGCGACGAATCGCGCCCCGCGGCACGGCGTCGCCCGACCCCGCGACGGCATGAGTCGCTGATCATGAATATCTCTGAAGGGTTCATCCGGCGTCCCATCGCCACCAGCCTGCTGATGGCCGCTATCGCGCTCTTTGGCGCAGTGGCGTATCGATCGCTGCCGGTGAGCGATCTTCCGAACGTGGACTTCCCCACGCTTCTCGTCACCGCGCAGCTTCCAGGAGCGAGCCCCGAAACGATGGGTGCGTCGGTGGCCACACCGCTCGAGAACCAGTTCTCGACCATCGCCGGCCTCGAGTCGATGACGTCGGTCAACTCGCTCGGATCGACACAAATCACTCTCGAGTTCAACCTCGATCGAAGCCTGGACGGCGCCGCGGTGGACGTGCAGGGCGCGATCACTCAGGCGAGCCGGCTGCTGCCGCAGGGCATGCCCACGCCGCCGACGTTCACCAAGGTGAACCCGGCAGACCAACCTATCCTCTATCTCGTCATCAGGTCGACGACGCTGCCGGCGTGGACGTTGGACGAGTGGGCCGAGACGCGCATCGCGCAGCGCATCTCGCAGGTGAGCGGCGTGGCGCAAGTGCAGGTGCTCGGCGCGCAGAAGTACGCGGTGCACGCGCAGCTCGATCCGCACCAGCTCGCGGCGCGCCAGATCGGGATCAACGAGGTCGAGAACGCGCTGCGGGCGTGGAACGTGAATGTGCCCGCCGGCAACATCATCGGCCCGCATCGCGCCTACACGCTACAGGCCACTGGCCAGCTGATGAACGCCGACGAGTTCAAGAGCATGGTCGTCGCCTATCGCAACGGCGTGCCCGTGCGTCTCGACGCGCTCGGCAAGGTCGTGGACGGCCCCGAGGATCCCCACACCGCGTCGTGGTTCTACACCGGCGGACGCGAGCAGCGGTCGATCACGCTCGGCATCCAGCGACAGCCCGGCACCAACACGATCGCCGTGGCCGACGCCGTGCGTGCGCTGCTGCCGCAGTTCCAGTCGGAGCTGCCGGCCAGCGTGCACATGGACATCCTGTACGACCGCTCGGACACGATCCGCGAGTCCTATCGCGACGTCCAGTTCACCATGCTGCTGACGCTCGGCCTGGTCATCATGGTGATCTTCGTGTTCCTGCGGAACGTGTGGGCCACTGTGATCCCGAGCCTGGCGCTGCCCTTCTCGATCGTGGGGACGTTCGCCGTGATGTATCTGCTCGGCTACAGCCTCGACAACCTGTCGATGATGGCGCTGATCCTCTCCGTTGGCTTCGTCGTGGACGACGCCATCGTGATGCTCGAGAACATCTACCGGCACGTCGAGCACGGCGAGGATCCGCTCAAGGCCTCGCTCGACGGCTCCCGCGAGATTGGCTTCACGATCGTCTCGATGACGCTCTCGCTCGCCGCCGTGTTCATTCCTGTCCTCTTCATGGGCGGCGTGCTCGGCCGGCTGTTCCGCGAGTTCTCGGTGACGATCTGCGTGGCCATCCTCATCTCGGGCGTGGTCTCTGTGACGCTCACACCGATGCTATGCAGCCGCTTCCTGAAGCGGTCATCAAATGGAGGGTCGCCGGCAGCGCTCTCACGGTTCATGGCGGCAACCGAGCGGTACTTTGAAGCGATGCTTCGGGTCTACGAGCGGACGCTGCAAGGTGCGCTGCGATACCGCGGCGCGACGGTCGCGGCCGCCGCTCTGGTGCTGCTGCTGACTGGCGTGCTCTTCATCATCGTGCCGAAGGGCTTCATCCCGGATCAGGACACCGATCAGATCACCGTGACGACCGAGGCCGCGCAAGGCACGTCGTTCGAGAACCTGGTCCGCGACCAGCGCATCGTCTCCACCGTCATCGGCCAGGACCCGGCGGTCGCGCGCCTGGTCTCGACTGTCGGTGGCAGCGCGTCCAACACGCTTGGAGGACCAAACCTCGGGCAGATCGTCGTGACCCTCGTGCCGCGCCGCGACCGCTCCGTCCTCGTGGGCGAGGTGATCGAGCGCCTACGGCCCCAGCTTGCCGGCCTGCCGGGCATGCAGGTCTACATGCAGAACCCTCCCACGATTCGGATCGGCGGGCAGGTGAGCAAGAGCCCCTATCAGTATTCGATTCAGGCGGCGGACAAGACGCGACTCTACGCCACCGCCCGCACGTTGCTCAAGCGCCTGGCTACCGTGCCCGGCATTCAGGACCTGACGAGCGACCTCGAAGTGACGAGCCCACAGGTGAACGTGGACATCGACCGCGATAAGGCGGCGGCCGTCGGCGTGACGGCGAGCCAGATCGAGAACGCGTTCTACGACGCGTACGGACCGCGCTGGGTGTCGACGATCTATGCGCCGGTCAACGAGTACAAGGTGCTCCTCGAGCTCGCTCCGCAGTTCCAGTCGGATCCAGCCACGCTGTCGATGCTCTATTTCAAAGGCACCGGGCCGCTGGTGCCCCTCGATACGCTGGCCAAGGTGAAGCAGCAGATCGGACCGCAGACCGTCAGTCACGCAGGCCAGCTACCCTCGACAACCATTTCGTTCGGCCTGGCACCCGGCGCTGCGCTCGGAACCGTTCTCACACGCGTAGGCGAGGTCGCCGCCGAGACGCTGCCGTCCGACGTGACCGGGCAATTCCTGGGAGCGGCCAAGGCGTTCGACGGCGCGCTCACCAACCTCGTTGTGCTGCTGGTGATCGCGATCCTGGTCGTCTACATCGTGCTCGGCGTCCTCTACGAGAGCTATATCCACCCGCTCACCATCCTGTCGGGTCTGCCCTCGGCCGCCTTCGGTGCGCTCGTCACGCTGCTCCTCTTCGGCCTCGACCTCAACATCTACGCCTTCGTCGGCATGATCATGCTGATCGGCATCGTCGAGAAGAACGCGATCATGCAGATCGACTTTGCGCTCGATGCGCAACGGAGCGGCATGAGCGTCGAAGAAGCGATCTATCAAGGCTGTCTCGTACGCTTCCGGCCCATCATGATGACGACCATGGCGGCCATGCTTGGCGCCGTACCCATCGCTATCGGCTATGGCGCGGGAGGCGAAGCGCGCCAACCGCTGGGGCTGGTGGTAGTGGGCGGGCTGCTCTTCTCCCAACTCGTGACGCTGTATCTCACGCCCGTCGTCTTCATCTACATGGCGCAACTGCAGCAGTGGCTGGGGCATCGGGCACAGCGAGGCAGCACACCGGTGGGGCTGTCCGAAGCGCCGGTGAAATAGTATCGTCGCAGCTGAACATCCTCCTAAACTGGACGGCCGCGATTCAGAAGCACGAATAGCCAATATCCGATGAAACGGATTCTCGTCACCGGAGCGACCGGGAACGTCGGCCGCCAGGTCGTGGCTCAATTGAGTGCCACTGGCTGCCAGATCCGTGCACTGAGTCGCAATCCGCAATCCGCCAATCTGCCTAAGGACGTGGAAGTGGCGCGCGGTGATCTCGCCGTTCCCGGGACGCTCGATATCGCTCTGGAAGGTGTCGATGCAGTGTTCCTTGTATGGGTCCTGCCGCTCGCGGCAGCGGCGATGACGCTGCAGCGCATCGCGTCGCATGCCGAGCACATCGTCTTGCTCACGTCTGCCCATCGAACCGCCCACCCGTTTTTCCAGCAGCCAAACGCGCTCAGGTCCGTCCATGCGGGCATCGAGCAGCTGGTCGAAACAACCGGATTGCAATGGACCTTTCTGCGTCCGGGCGCATTCGCAATCAATTGCCTGAACTGGTGGGCACCGCAGATCAGGGATGGCGATGTCGTGCGCTGGTTTCATGCCGATGCGGCGACGGCGCCTATTCACGAGCGCGACATCGCTGCTGTCGCCGCTCACGCGCTCTGTGAGGAGGGCCACAACGGCATGGAGTACGTGCTGACTGGCCCCGAGTCCCTCACGCAGCGCGAACAGGTCCACATCATCGGCGACGCGATCGGCCGTCCCTTGCGCTTCGAGGAAGTCTCGCCCGAATCGGCGCGGCGATCGATACTCGCGATGTGGCCAGCACCGCTCGCGGACATGCTGCTGAGCGCCTATGGCGCGGCAGTCGATCGACCTGCATTCGTGACTTCCACGGTCGCGGACGTCACGGGAACGCCGGCTCGCTCCTTTCACGACTGGGCCGTTGAGCACGCCGGTGAGTTCGTCACCCCGGGCTGACCCGTGTGCACATGCTCGTCGGTCGGAGGCGCAGCCTCGCTAGCCGTATGATGATGAAAGCACTGTCGCCCTGATGAACACCGTCATTGTTGCTGTCGCGGCCGCCGTTCTCGTGGCGAACGGCTCAACCATTGGCGTAACCGAGGCCTCGCAGATCGCCGCGCGCGTCGAGTGTCACGAGGTTCAGGAGTGCCGGCGCCTTGCGCTGGAGGCGCAGGGGCGCGGCGCATACGAGACCTTCCACGATTTTGCCTGGCGGGTGATTCAGACCGGCCGTCGGAACGATCCCGAGCTGATGTATCTGCTCGCGCAGGCGCAGAGTCTGAGCAATCGACCGACAGATGCCCTCGTGACGCTGAGGCGTCTGGCCGAAATGGGCGTGGTCTACGATGCGACCACGAACGAGGATCTGTGGCAAGTCCGCGAGCTTCCAGGCTGGCTGCAGGTCGCGGCCCTCATCGACCGCTTGGCCGGCTCCGACGTCGCCCGCGGCACCACGACGCTGCCTTCGATCGCTCCGGCAGCAACCCCTCCCAAACCCACGGCGCCAATCGGCGGGCCGAAGATCCCAGGACTGACAGTCGTCGAAGCCGTTCGTTTCTCGGCGCCGGGATATGTCCCGGGAGGCCTTGCCTACGATTCGGTCTCACGCCGATTTCTCGTCGGCGATCTGTACGCGCGCAAGTTACTCGTCGTCGGCGAAGGCTCCGATCATGTGGTCGACATGGTGCGCGCCGATTCCGCGAGATTTCAGGACGTCACCGCGATCGAGATCGATCCACGGCGCGGTGACCTGTGGGTCGTGAGCACTGGACCGACCGACGGCACCGGGGCGCTGCACAAGCTGCAGCTGATTTCCGGCCGCATGCTGGGCGTCGTCGAAGCGGCCACCGAGCTCCAGCCGGTGCGGTTTGCCGACGTGACCGTCACCGCTTCAGGCACCGTGCTCGTGCTCGACAACGTGGGTCGGCGAGTGCTCGGCTTCCAGTCCAAGGCGAGGACTCTCGCAGCGATGATGCGCCTCGAGGTCGAGGCGCCGACCAGCCTCGCCGCGTCGGGTGATGACAAGGTTGCCTATGTCGCCCACCGCGATGGGCTCGTGCGGCTCGATCTAGCGACTAAGAAAGTGTCAGCCATTGCTGGACCTGACGGTGTCGACCTCGGACACTTCGAGCGGATCAGATGGCACCGGAATGCACTCGTGGGCGCCCAAGTCACGCCGAACGGAGCGCGTCGCTTCGTTCGCCTTCGATTGAACCGCACGGGGTTACGCGTGACCGAGGCTACAGTGATCGACGCCTCGCTCCCGGCCGGTTCGGGTCCGACCTTCGCGACCATTACGGGCGACGATCTGTACTATCTCGTGACGAGAAGCGCCGAATCCGGGATCCGCCCGGACCAGGCGCCCGGTCGTGAGATCGTGGATGTCTTGGTACAGCGCATCCGGCTGCGCTGAGCGCGTCTCCCCAGGACTACCTCGGTCGCGACGCGTCGCTCACACCACTGTCACTGACCGCTCAGGAGGCTCGATGCTGCCCGTGGACTGGCATACGTTGACCATCAATCTGTTTCATTTCGGCACGAGCGATCTGAGCATCTCCGTTCTGGAGAAGATCATCCGGCCCGCGGTGGTCTACCTGTTCCTGGTCTTCGCGCTGCGTGCCGTGGGCAAGCGCATCCTGGCACAGCTCAATCCGTTCGATCTGGTTGTGCTGCTCACGCTGTCGAACACCGTGCAGAACGCGATCATCGGCAACGACTCGTCACTCTGGGGCGGCATCGTCGGCGCGGTGGCGCTGCTGGGGATCAACGCGGTGCTGGTCCGCTTCTACTATCGCGGCCCGAGAGCCGAGCACCGGATGCTGGAGGACAAAGACATATACCTGATTCGCGAGCATCAGCTTCAGGAAGATGCGCTACGCAGGCTCCACATCAACGTGGGAGAACTGACCGCGCGGGCACACGAGCGCGGGTTCGACGATATCCACGACGTGGAGGCCGCAGTCCTCTATCCGAACGGAACGATCTACATGAAGGGCGACGCGTCGAGCGACTCTTCCCGTCTCGACAACATCCTGCAACAACTCCAGGCGCTGCGACAGGAGGTCGCTGCGCTCCGCTAATGTCGAGCGCTGCTGCCTTCATTCGTTCCCTTCAGGTGAATCCATTTCGCGCAGGATCGCGGCAAACCGCGGATCCGAGTGCAGTATGCGGAACTCCGGAAAGTGGCGCGCATGGAGGATGAAGGTCGGCTCGCGCTCATCCCACCCGCGTCGAGCGTATGCCATAGCCTCTTCATGTTGCCCAGCGGCCTCAGCCGTGAGGGTCAGGTAGGTCAGCGGGACATAGCCTCGCGAGGCGCGGTCCATCAGTTCGCGGTGCAGCGCGCTCGCCTCCGACGTTTTCCCCCAATGCCCGAAGACTCCCGCCAGGCTGGTGAGGGCGCGCGCGTGGCGCCCCGACATCCCTGCGGCAGCCTCGAGCGTTGAGACCGCCTCTTCGAATCGCCCAGCCGTTCCCAGCGAGACCCCGAGACCCCAACGCGCCACGAACGACTCGGGGTCCTGTTGAACCGCTCGGCGGCAGGTTTCGATCGCCTCGTCCAGCCGGCCCGCTGTGTTCAGGCACAACCCGAGGAGGAAGGTGGCGTACGCAGACAGCGGATCGCTGTCGAGCGCGCGGCGGGCTTCGGCGATGCCCGGCTCGAACTCTCCGCAGGCCCATTGGAGATAGAAGAGCGCGTACCAGCTGCGACCCAGGACGTAACTCGGCCTAAGCTCCAACGCTCGCTCGAACTCCTGCTTCGCCATCGCGCGGTTGTTCTCGTACAGGAGGGTCGCACACGCCAGAGCGATGTGACCTGCCGCCGACTTGGGATCGAGCTCGATCGACCGTGTCGCGGCCGCCATCGCCTGTGATTTCGACTCAGAGCCTCGCACGGATCCGGTTATCGCCAGCCCGGTGACCGCGTCGGCGATGCCGGCCCAGGCCGACGTATAGCCTGGATCGATTTCGACCGCCTTCCGGAAGAGGTCGAGCGCGGCCGGAATGCTCGCGCCTCGTCGACTGAGCAGAGCGTGGCCTTTCAAGTAGAGCTGATACGCCTCGACGTTCGTCGTCGCCTGTTCGACCAGCCGATCGTCCTTGCCGCCGGCGAGCGTCACCCGCAATCGCTCGGCGATCGCCCTCGCGATCTCGTCCTGCACGTCGAAGATGTCCTTGAGCTCACGCTCGTACCGCTCCGACCACAGTTGAAAGCCATTGGCCACGTCGCTCAGCTGCACAGTAATGCGCACCCGATCCCCGGCCCGCCGCACGCTGCCTTCGAGCACCGTCGTCAC
>Ga0075421_100009139_pt1 | contig 12205 bp, 9 predicted proteins | sample SoiMetdeltSBSDD5_FD_75292 | JGI IMG/M metagenome (GOLD analysis project Ga0075421, IMG submission 75292) | Bulk soil microbial communities from a Populus tree surrounding site in Tennessee, USA - Soil MetaG P. deltoides SBSDD5 | ecosystem: Environmental > Terrestrial > Soil > Tree plantation...
TTTCGAGCCTTGCTTTACAGGGTTTCGGATTTGCAATCCCGGAGGATGCTATCATCGAAAATATTGTTCTAACGATCAGACGATTTAAGACCGGCCCCGCACCCGTAGGTGATCATACGCTTTCTTTAATGCAACGGTATGATTGCAGCGCTGGTATTTGCAGGTATGGTGTCTTTTGGACTTACCAGGATACATATGACGGTAAAATTTATCCTGACAGCGAAAATGAATATGTTTTTTCCCAAAACGGAAGCGGAAACAATGGTGGATTTAATCACGATGAGGCATATCAGTGGACGCCGGCAATAATCAATCATCTTTTTTTTGGAGTAAGAATTGATAATTATCCGCCCATTGGTGTGGGTTACGCCAAAATTCATTACGACCTGGTAAAAGTTACTGTGGAATATTCAGAGCCTGTGACAGAGACAAGAAGATCACCAGGTGTAACAGAAGCCGAAACTTTGAAAAAGCCACTTGTATATCCCAATCCGTTTACAACAAAAACGAATATCCAATTCTCTGCAATCGAAAGTGGGAATGCTGTTATGGAGCTGTACAATATTTCCGGTACAAAACTCGGCACCTTATTCTCCGGCCATGTCGTAGAGGGGCAGGTATATAATATTGCAGCAGGAGATACCCGATTGCCAAACGGCATATACGTTTATGTGATAAGATATGGCAAACAAAAACATATAGGCAGGATAATCAAACTTGAGTAATGCCCGATTAATTTAAATGACCTTCCACATTGGGGCACTAATCATAGGTGGAATCAAGGGTAATTGCCGTGAATAATATCAAACAGGTGATGGATCATTTAAGAATAACAAAGGCGAGTCGAATATGATAAGAAATTTGGTCATAGGAAGATAAAGTAGTGATTGATTATTTGTAATTAATGGCGGGTACCTGCCCGTCATTAATTTTTGATAAAATCAAACGGTGATGGTTCGATCCAGCGTCATCAATACCCATGAAGACAGCTTTCAATTTCTTATTCCTTTAATAGAGGGGCTTACTGCACAACCAGCCTGAACCCATTTCCATGAATATTCACAATCTCGATTTTCGGATCGTCTTTTAAATATTTTCTGAGCTTGGCAATATATACATCCATACTGCGGCCGTTGAAATAAGTATCGCTACCCCAGATCTTTTTTAATGCCTGTTCTCTCGGCAACAGGTCATTCAAATGTTCTGCGAGCATTTTTAGTAATTCATTCTCTTTTGGCGATAAAGTTTGTGTGATCCCATTATGACTGAGCTGGCGAAGCTTTGGATTGAAATGATAACTGGAAAGATCAAATTCCTTGTTCTCAGCTTCTTTATTTATTTCTTCGTTACGTTTTAGTATTGCTTTTATTTTTAATAGCAATACTTCACTGTCGAACGGCTTGGTGATATAGTCATCGGCTCCGAGTTTATAACCCTGTATCACGTCTTCCTTCATTGTTTTAGCGCTGATAAAGAACAACGGAATATCGGGATCAACATCTCTTATTTCTTCCGCCAGGGTAAAGCCATCCATATTCGGCATCATTACATCCAGCAGGCAGATATCAAATTTTTCCCGTTGAAATGCCGCAAGCCCAAGACGGCCGTCTCTCTCTAATGTTACATCGTAATCATTTAGTTCCAGGTAATTCTTCAACACTGTTCCAAGATTTGGATCATCCTCGCATAGTAAGATTTTAGGTTTTTTTCCGTCCATAGTCTTTAGTTTGTCGTTTATAGTTTTCCGTTTATCGGAGGCTTCACTCTCCCTCTCCATAAATGGATAGGGACGGCGTGAGGTGCGAATAAAGTTAATTCATTTAAAGTATCATACCATCATGGCGTAATTTTTTGTTAAGAAGGATTGTATTTGGCGGGCATTGTACATTTGCAGGGAAACTTTTCTACAATGGCGATGCATTTAACACCGAATAACCGGTTAAAGAAATTAGTTGTGATCGGTGACAGGGTGTTGATAAAACCAACCAGGCCCGATGAAAGAACCGCGAGCGGTCTTTATCTGCCACCGGGTGTGCAGGAAAAAGAAAAGGTGCAACAGGGTTATGTTATTAAAACGGGACCGGGCTATGCTATTCCAATGCCGATAGATGATGAACCCTGGAAACAGGATGACGATCAGGTGAAGTATGTTCCGTTACAGGCAAAAGAAGGCGATCTTGCAATTTTTTTATTAAGTGGCGCTACGGAAGTAATGTATGAAAATGAAAGATATTTTATCGTGCCCCAAAGCGCCATATTGATGCTGGAAAGAGAAGAAGATCTATAAGCCCATAAGCTTTTTATAATCTTTCTCCTCCATATACTCTAACAGATCGCCAGGCTGACATTCCAATACTTTACAAATTTGTTCTAATGTGGAGAAGCGGATGGCTCTTGCCTTGCTGCTTTTTAATACACTCAGTTTAGCCATGGTAATATTTACCTTATCACTTAACTCAGTAAGTGTCATTTTTCTTTTGGCCAGCATTACATCGAGATTGACAACGATAGGCATGATTAAACAGTTAAGTCTTCTTCTTGCTGTAAGCGATATCCTCTTTTAAAGGCCTTGCCAATAATAAATATGACGCCTGCGATCAAAAAAAGATAAAGCTTGCTATAGATACGAGGCCACAATGGCTCCAGCCAAAGCTCGGCAGGGATCAGGCGCTTATATAATAGGTGCATGAAATAAGGCTCAGTGATGTACAATAAGGCCAGTGTAATTAACGTCACTGTCATTATTTTAAAGGCCCGGTTATTTTGTCGGCTAAAAGGCCGACCCCTGGAAATATTAAGAAGTAACTGGATGGGCAGGCCGATATAGACATAAACGATGACAAATAAGATCACAAAAATGATCACGTTCAGGAATCCTTTAAGCAAATTATATTTTTCCTTCGAAATAGGGATTTTCACTTTTTGATCTTCTGCTGAATACAGGATGGAAATTTCTTTTCGGACATAGTGACCATATTTCGATGTATTATCGCCCCTGTTTTTCACACTATCCCATTGTACTACCGCCAGGTAATACTTGTTATTATGTATAAAGAATTTTGTGTTCTCAGCAGTCTTATATCCTTTCAGTGATAACCAATAATCTTTTTCAGCTGTTGCCTTATATTGTTCTTTTAATTCATTCCTTCGTTCGTTGTACCGCACAACAAGTTCCCGTTGGTAATTCAGCCCTTTATCCACTTCTTCTTTACTGGTTCCCGGAAAGTAGCTGGAAAGGTTGTCCATTGTATCCTTCATTTTTTTCATGACCGGATCATTTTCCTCAGGCCTGAAACCAATTTTATCGTTGTTCAGATTTTTTTCAAAACCGACTGTACCTATGAAAATCCCATCACCTGACGCCACATACCCCTTATTCTTTTCAAATTTGATTCGATCAATGCTGTCCTGCATTCGCCTGAATATATAATATGGTAATGAATCGTTGACATAGTGACGTTCAAACAAATCGCCAAAAGCGGTGTCTTCAGTAGGAATGGTGGTGACTTCGGAATCATAATCATAATTTATCTCAGCTGATCCTGACCAGCCTTTCAGTATCACAAAAAAATAGGCGGTGATCAAAACAGCAATAACGGTTGCAAGTATGCTGATACTATATTTTTTCATGTAAAAGCTTTAGACTAAAATAAAATTATTTATCGAATAGCAATAAAATATTTCCCTTTTTAGGTAATTATATTCCGAAGAAAGGAAATACTGCTTGAAGTGGAAAAGCGGCTTAATTCTTTCATTTCCAGTATCTTTCCCCAAAATTTTCAGATGGGGGATATAGCAAAATTTATAGACGCAGTAAAGAACGGGTATGCATTTAAAGGCGAGGCCTACAAGATTGGGTGTGGTATGTTAGACGGAGACGTGATAAGTGATGCCAGAGTTTTGCTTCCATTAAAAACTATGAACCGCCATGGCCTGATTGCGGGCGCAACGGGTACCGGTAAAACAAAAACATTACAGGTATTAAGTGAGATATTAAGCGATGCAAGCGTTCCTGTGGTGATGATGGATATCAAAGGTGATCTGAGTGGCATTGCTGCTGCAGGAACAGTAAACGATAAAATAACAGAAAGGGTTCAAAAATTAAATATAGAATTTAAGCCAACGGCTTATCCTGTCGAATTATTGACACTCAGTAATCAGAAAGGAACAAGGTTAAGAGCAACGGTCAGTGAGTTCGGTCCGATATTACTCTCAAAGATCTTAGGACTGAATGATACGCAAGGCGGTCTTGTCGCCATCATATTCAAATATTGTGATGATAATAGGCTTCCTCTCCTGGATCTGAAAGATTTCATCAAGGTTTTGCAATATGTAAGTAATGAAGGAAAGGCAGAATTGGAAAAAACATATGGAAAGATATCTACCACTTCTACAGGAACCATTTTAAGAAAAGTAATAGAACTTCAACAACAGGGAGCTGATATATTTTTTGGTGAAATAAGTTTTGATGTGAATGACCTGATGCGGGTCAGCGATGATGGTCGCGGCATGATCTCTGTTATTCGGGTTACCGATCTGCAGGACAGGCCTAAACTGTTTTCAACCTTCATGTTGCAATTACTTGCAGAGTTATATGCCGCTTCCGCCGAAGAAGGTGACCTTGACAAACCAAAGCTTGTGATGTTCATCGACGAAGCGCATTTGATTTTCCAGGAGGCAAGTCCCGCTTTATTGCAGCAAATTGAGACTATCATCAAATTGATCCGCTCAAAAGGCATCGGTATTTTCTTTTGTACACAAAACCCGATGGATGTGCCTGCTTCTGTACTTGCACAATTGGGATTAAAAGTGCAGCATGCCTTAAGAGCATTTACGGCAGCCGATAGAAAAGTAATTAAGCAAACAGCCGAGAATTATCCTGAGACAACATTTTATAAAACAGACGACCTGATCACACAAGTTGGAATTGGTGAAGCATTGATAACAATGCTGAATGAAAAAGGAATTCCTACCCCGCTTGTTCATTGTATGCTTCGACCACCGCAAAGCAGGATGGATATTTTAACAGAAGCAGAAATAGATGAACTGATCGCTAAATCAAAGATCGCTTCGAAGTATAATAAAGTTGTAGATAGTGAAAGTGCATATGAAATATTGAATCAAAAACTGGAACAGGCAGCTAGCGAAGACGTGGAAAGAAAAGAAGAGAAAATCCGGGAGAGAACAGGATCAAAATCTGCCAAAGCCGATAAAACGATTTTTGATGACCCCATAGTAAAAAGCATGGCCCGCACCGCAGGTAATACCATTGTAAGAAGCCTGTTGGGTGTTTTAGGAATTGGAGGCAGAAGACGCAGAGGTTCGTTGTTCTGATCAAAACTATTCCTCTCCACTTTTCGTATTTGTTTTCGTAAAAATGAAAACAGTTTTTATTACCGGCGGTACGGGGTATATCGGCACAAGATTGATCAGGTCACTTCTCAATAACGAACATCGCGTAATTGCCTTAGTGAGAAAAGGAAGTGAAAACAAAGTCCCGGTTGGTTGCGAAGTGGTGATTGGCGACCCGTTTGATGCAATGACCTTTCAACAACATGTTCCAGGAGACGCAGTATTTGTTCAATTGCTCGGTGTAGCACATCCCTCTCCATCAAAAGCTGAACAATTCCGGCAAATTGACCTCAGGAGTGTGAAAGCATCCGCAGATGCCGCAGCAATTGCTGGCGTATCACACTTTATTTACGTAAGTGTTTCAATGGTTCCCACAAAGATCATGGAAGCATACCAACGGGTGAGAAAAGAAGGAGAGGAATACTGCTTAATTCAAAATTTAAACTGCACTTTTATTCGGCCGTGGTATGTTTTAGGTCCGGGGCATTGGTGGCCGGTAATTTTATTTCCCTTCTATGCAGTGGCAGAAGTAGTACCTTCATGGAGAAAGAAAGCCAGGAGCAGAGGATTAGTGACAATAAACCAGGTAATATCTACGCTAATAAAAGTGGTTGAAGCAGACCCTGTCCCACTTCGTATAGTTGAAATAAAAGACATCCGTCAAACAAGTCTGGAATAACCAGGAAAACTATCGGACTATTTATTTCGTATTTGTTGTTGCTCTTACATTCACCGGCTTAATTAATTTTTTTTCATCTTTAAATTTCAAAACAATGGGTAAAGTAGTTGTAATTTTTGAATTTGCCGGCATGACTCACAAAGAGTATGATGCAATTTGTGATGATCTGAAGAGCAGGGATCTGTTATATAGCGAGCACAGACCTTCACATGTTTCATTTGAAAGAGATGGCAAGTGGTGTGTAGTGGACGTATGGGATTCTATGGAAGATATGGGTGAATTTGCTGAAAAAGGACTTAAACCTGCGTTCCAAAAATTGGGATTGACTCCACCGCAACCGACGATATTGCCGGCATACAAGTGGCTTGGAGTGGAGGAAGAGGTTATTTCAGCCTGATCCATCCGGCCTTGTCCATTTCAATTTTATTTTCAGCCTGGAGAAACTCAATTACTCTCCAGGCTTTTTCTTTTTTAAAAGCAGATTATTATAGGCAGGGCCAAGATCACTGCACCCAACCGACTTTATTCATTTCCAATTTATTTTCTGCTTTGGGAAATTCAATTACCACCAGGAGGTTTTCTTTTTGGCCTGTCGAAGATTTTCCGATACCTGTCGAATGTTAGCAGGATTCGGTGGTGTAACCTGTTCGAATAAAGAAAGCGATTGACCAAAGCATTTTACCGCTTTATCAAACTCCTTTTTATCAAAATAAACTTTACCAAGCCTGTTGTAGAGAGCGGCCAGGCTTGGATGTTTTTTCTCCAGAAGTAAGGCCATTTCATAGTACCTGATTGCTTTATCAAGTTCACGTTTCATATAATAAGCGACACCAAGATCGTTGCACCAGGTGGCCATATCCGGGTTATCCTTGCCAAGAGATATGGCTTTTTCATAATACTGGATGGCTTTATCAAAATCCGATTTTTTGTAGTAAGCGACACCAAGATTGTAATACCAGTTTTCGATGTCCGGATCATTTTGTCCGAGCGATATTGCCTTACGATAGCATTCAATTTCTTTATCATACTCCTTTTTTTCAGAATAAACCTCAGCCAGGTTCACGTAGCATTCAGCAATGTCAATATCATCTTTCCCTAATATTATAGCCTTTTCATAGGATTTGATCGCTTTGTCATATTCCTTTTTTTGATTATAAGCCCTGCCAAGATTAAGATACCCGACGCTAATGTCAGTATCGCCTTCTCCAAGCGATACTGTCTTCTTATACGATTCAATTGCATTGTCATATTCCATTTTGCTATAGTAGGCATTGCCAAGACTATTGTAGTAAGTACTTTTATCAGGATCATCCTCACCAAACGATATTGCGTTATTGTAATATTCGATTGCTTTATCGTATTCTCTTTTGTCATAATATGCGTTACCAATGTTATTGTGATAAGTACTGAGGTTAGGATCGTCTTTTACAAAACTCATGGCCTTTTCATAAGATCTGATCGCTTTATCATATTCCATTTTGCCATAATATGCATTCCCAAGATTATTATACCAGCTAGCGATGTCATCATCGTCCTCTCCAAGAGATATTGCCTTTTTGTAGAATTTAATTGCCTTGTCAAACTCCTCTTTATTATAATGAGTATAGCCGAGATTGTTATACCACGTAGAAATGTGATGATGTCCTTCTCCAAACGATATGGCTTTTTCATAGAACTCAATCGCTGTATCGTAATCGTTATTACTGTCATAGGCCATAGCAAGATTATTATACCAGGTAGCAATGTCAGGATGCTCTTCTTCCATCGATATGGCTTTTTGATACGATTTAATCGCTTTATTATAATCCCCGTTACGATAGTACGCCAGACCAAGGTTATTGTGCCAGCTGGCAGTGTCGTGATGTTCTTTTCCGAGCGATATAGCTTTTTTATAAAACTTGATCGCCTTACCATACTCCTCTTTATTGGAATGGGTAAAAGCAAGGTTATTGTACCAGACAGCAATCTCAGGGAGTTCTTCTCCAAAAGATATCGCCTCTTCATAGAATTCAATCGCAGTATCATACTCACCTTTACTATCATAGGCCATACCCAGGCTATTGTACCTGCCAGCAATGTCAGGATGTTTTTCTCCAAGAGCTATTTTGCCAATCTCCAGGGCCTTTTCATAAAATTCTATTGATTTGTCATAGTCGTCATTATTATAATAGGCCGAACCAAGGTTATCGTAATCATTGGCGATGTCATGGTGCTCCTCTCCTAAATTTTTCTTATCAATTGTTAGTGCCTTTTTATAGAATTTAATCGCTTTTTCATAGAGTCCCAGGTCCTGCGCTACCGATCCTGCTTCATTCAGGTATAAACTGTTTTCAGGTTCACCTTTAATGGCCGATTCATAATAACGAAGCGCTTCTTCATATTCGAATTGCAGCATCTTTAGTTTACCTAATTCAAAAAAAGACGAAGGGGCTTCAAATTTGTTGCTTGCAGCGCTCTGTTTTAAATATTCTTCTGCTTTGGCGTAATTGCCTTTTACCACTTCTTCGAGCACTTTTGTTTTTACATTGTCTTTATCCTTATCAGAATTTAATTGCTTCTCTAATGTTTCTTTATCCTTAGCCTGCTGTCTTATTTTTTCTTCACTTTTAAGCAACTCATTGGTGATAGCTTCTTTTTCTGCCTGCAACTTTTCTAACTGGTCATCGGATTGAGCGTTTGGTCTTAAACCGATATTTTCCTTCACCTCTTTGATTTGCCTGGCGAACTCACCTAAAATTTGTATCAATTCCTTGTCAGTCAGATTCGCCGTCGGTTTGCTTTCATTTTTTTCTACTTGCGAAATAGGGTATTCTTTAGCCAGGTGCTGGTTTAGAGTAGTATAAAGTAGTTTTTCAAATTCTATCAGATCTTTATACTTATCACTCAAAACAGAATCTTGTAGTCCCTTTCGAAATTGGAGTAATTGAGTATAGGCTTCACTTGAATCTAAATCCGGAGAAAACCCTGTTTTAAAAAATACAAATATTTTTTTGTTTTCTTTTCCTGCGAATTCAAATTCTGTCAATGTGTTTGACCCAATGCGGGAATAGAAAATAAAAATTACGAGATGACTGTCTTTAAGTGAAGGATTTATTGCGTCCTGGATCGAGTCAAAACCCGGGTTACTTCCTTTAACCACGTCATATTCCCATGCTACAGGTTCGAGGGTAAGATGCGAATGGCTTTTGTTTAAGTGATTCAGGACCAGAACCGCTTGTTCCCTTTCTTCCTTTACTTCATTTGCGGAAGCAATAAACACCCTGATCGTAGTTTTTTCTGCCACGAAGCAATCTTTACAACTAAATTAATTATTTAATTGCTTCACCGGAGGTAATAACAGAGTAGAATTTAAACAATAATTATTTCAGTCGTACCCAGCCCGCTTTGTCAACTTCCAGCTTATTTTCAGCCTGGAGAAACTCAATTACTCTCCAGGCTTTTTCTTTTTTAAAAGAACCAAGCCTGTCCAGTAATTCTTTTGAAGGTAAAGGTTGTGGGGCCAAAACAGTTTGTATCCGTTGACTGATCTTATCAAATTCCTTTTCATCAATCTGGACTTTTTTCTGACGAAGACAGTTATCACAAGCCTCGCAGTTATGAAGTTTTGTGTCACCGAAATAAGTACCGATCATTTTGCTGCGACAAGTAACCAATTCCTGTACATATTGGATCATGTTCCGGACTCTTGCTGAAAACTTTTCTTTTCTTTTATTATATAGTTCAGTATTCACAGCCAGGTCTTCAGCTCTTACACGACTTCGCGGCAAGTAAATCTGTGGTGTATCCTTTTGCGGTTCGTAATGTATGATACCATATTGATGCAGCCGGGATAGATCTTTTTTAATTGCTTCAACGTCTTTCTTTAACAGACGGATCAACACTGTTTCAGAAATTGAAGTGGGAAAATCAAAAATACCTTCATAACCACGAAGCAAAGCTTTGATCGCCGGTTCCAACTCAGGGTGTGTTTTTTCAAATTCATACAATGCTTCTTTATTGGTTGTAAACTTGACTTTTGACGGAATAAAAACCTGTTCATTCAATGCAAGCCAGTTGTCCTGTTCCAGCGCCTTCAATGAATACACGACTGTATTTGTATTCAGTTTGAATTTTTTTATAAGATCACTGATGTCAAAATCATAGTAATTCCCCTCACCACTGCCGGCAGGTATTTGCAGGTAATTAGCCACTGATTGGTAAACCATTCTAATGTCATTTATTGATGGAAAACGAATCGCGGCAAGTCCTTCCAGTTCGGTTATATCATGATCATCATATAATAAAACGGCATAAGATTTTTCTCCGTCGCGACCCGCACGACCAGCTTCCTGGTAATAATTTTCCAAACAATCCGGAATATCCGCATGAATTACAGACCGCACATCAGGCTTGTCGATTCCCATTCCGAAGGCATTGGTACAAACGATCACCCTTGTTTTGTTCTTTATCCAATCCTCCTGTCGCTTGTTTCTTTCTTCCTGCGGTAAGCCCGCATGATAAAAATCTGACGAAATATTTTGTAATTGTAACAGATCGGCTATCTCTTTCGTTCGCTTCCGGCTCTTGCAATAAATAATAGCAGTTCCCGGCACTTTGTTCAAGACTTCAAATATCTTATTGATCTTGGAGTCAACATTGAAGACGCTGTAGGATAAATTCTTTCTTTCAAATGATTGGCGAAAGACAGACCACCTCATCCCCGGCCCTTCTCCATCGGAGGCATCGCCTCTCCGGCCTTGCCGGAGGGGGGTAAGGGGTGAGGTGAGTTTATCGCAAATATCATCTTGCACTTCTTTTGTTGCTGACGCGGTCAGGGCCAATACCGGTACATGGGGCAATTCTTCTCTTAATGCTGCAATGCGCAAATAAGGCGGACGAAAATCATAACCCCATTGTGAAATGCAATGTGCTTCATCCACCGCAATAAGATTTATATTCATTCCCGGCAAGTATTCTTTGAACAAAGCCGTTTCTAATCTTTCCGGCGAAACATAAAGAAATTTACAATTGCTTTCCGTTGCTACTTTAAGTGTGTTGATCACTTCTGCACGACTCATACCCGAATAGATCGCATAGGCTGTGATATTTTTTTTACGAAGATTCTCTACCTGGTCTTTCATCAATGCGATCAATGGAGAAATAACGAGACATACACCTTCTTTGGCCAACGCAGGAACCTGGTAACATAATGATTTGCCACCACCGGTTGGCATTAATGCAAGCGTATCCTTTCCTTCAAGAACAGCGTTGATAACATCTTCCTGCAAGGGGCGGAATGAATCGTATCCCCAATATTCTTTTAATATTTTATGGATATCCGGCAATGATAAGACAATGATAGGTGATGAAGTTAGGAAAAGATATCGCCACGGAAGCACGGAATTCGCGGAGTGTATCCGTGCTTTTCCGGATCTCCGTGGCAAAAAAGCTATTCAACTTTTTTAACAAATAACCGAACGGAGTTTATTGCGAGCACCACATCACTCAATCCCATGACAAGAGCGCCAAAAGTTGGCGTTAAGAATCCAAATGCTGCCACAGGTATGGCAACGATGTTATAAGCAAATGCCCAGAAAAGGTTTTGTTTAATAGTTAAATAAGTATGTTTTCCAAGACCAAGTGCCATTGGTATTTTTTTCAGTCCCTGACTCATCAACACTACCTGTGCACTCTGCACTGCAATTTGTGAAGCCTCACTCATCGAGATGCCAATAGTAGCCTTTGCCAATGCAGGAGCATCATTAATGCCATCACCAACCATCGCCGTTGGAGTTGCTGCATTTAGTTCGGCTATCTTATTTAGTTTCTGTTCCGGCGTTTGCTCTGCGATCACCTCATCAATGTTAAGTTGTTTGGCTAACTCTTCACATTTAGCACGACGATCACCACTCAAAAGAATCGTTTTGATGTTTTTGCTATGCAAATAAGCAATAACAGCTTTTGCTTCGGGTCTTATTTCATCTTTTACATCTATCCACCCGATCAATTGGCCATTCTTTACTATATAAACATTATGATGATCTTCCTTAGTGAGTTCTTTTGCTACGTTGAATGAACCTGCCCAATACTCAGTCCCGTCCAAATCAACTGCTTTCATTCCAAGACCTTTTATCTCTTCGATCTTATTCCATTTTATTTCATCACCCGATTTCCATTCTTCCGCAACACTCTTTG
>Ga0075421_100009141_pt1 | contig 12204 bp, 11 predicted proteins | sample SoiMetdeltSBSDD5_FD_75292 | JGI IMG/M metagenome (GOLD analysis project Ga0075421, IMG submission 75292) | Bulk soil microbial communities from a Populus tree surrounding site in Tennessee, USA - Soil MetaG P. deltoides SBSDD5 | ecosystem: Environmental > Terrestrial > Soil > Tree plantation...
GTGGCCGTAGTCATCTGTTGGGAGATCGTTGAACCAGAGATTCGAACTGACGTCGCGCGTGAAATCCTTGTAGTGCACGACGCGGCGCGTGAAACTGCCGGTCGCCGTGCGGTAGAGGTCGTCGTGCCAGGTGGTGATGCCGGAGTCGATGATGGCGACGCCGATGCCCCTGCCGGTCACGCCGTACTGGCTGCGGGCCAGCGTGGCGCCGATCGCCATGCCGGTCCGTTCCATGGTGGCGAACGCCGGTCGATCGACCATCACGCGTTCGACGCGAGGGTCGGCCGCCATCGCCGCAAGGGCGAGGTTGTCCACCTCGCCGACCTGCGCGCGGCGATCGAGCCGCTTGCCGACGGCGCCGCGACCGAACACTCGTACGTCGGCGTCGTTCTTGAACTGGACGATGACGCGCGAACGACCGACGAGCTGCCGGGCGCGGTGACGGAGAACTGGATCGAGCTTGCCGTCGAGCCGACCGTTGGACTGTGCGGAGACCGATGACGCCGTCAGACCAACGAGTGCAACCGCGAGACATCCCGAGAAAAACGTGCGCAACGAGACAGTGAGCCGCATATGTAAACGCCGCCGCTAAGCGCAAAACCTCTGCCGTGCATGTCTCGATCTGCAGCCGCGCTGGTTAACCCTATGAACCTCGGCTGTTTAGAGTGTGCAGCCCAGGCCAGAGCGGCAGTCGCGGCGTCGGTGCAGTGTGCAGAACCTGCACATGCCTTTTAGCCTTGGATCTGCGTAAATTGCTGCTGCGATTGAAGTAGGGGCGTACGGACCGTGTGTTCCGGATCGGAACGCCGATCACGGTATCGAGATCGGCGAGTGGATCGTCGAGTGTTTTCGCTGAAACCGACTTATTCGGCTGCCCTGTTTCGCGACATCCGCGTGTTCGGTTCAAGGCCGTACTCGACGATCTTGCGATACAGCGTCCCGCGGCTGATCGCGAGAAGACGCGCAGCTTCCTTCTTGTTCCACGCTGCGGCATCGAGCACGCGGATGATGTGGGCACGCTCGGCTTCCGCGAGCGTCGGCAGGCGTGGAGGCGCTTCCGTAGCCGGAGCTGCCACCGGATGCAGGAACTCGACATCGGTATCGCGAATGATTCGGCCGGGCGCCGAGAGTGCGGCACGCGATACGGTGCTCTCGAGCTCGCGAATGTTGCCGGGCCACGGATACGTGTTGAGCCGCGCCAGCGCCTCCGGGGAGAACGCTTTCGCGTCGAGAGGCAGACCGTTCGCCGCGCAGTATCGTGCAACGAAACGATTCGCGAGCACGCCGATGTCGATCGGCCGCTCTCGTAGCGAGGGCAGCCGGATCGAGAACGCGTTCACGCGGTAGTAGAGGTCTTCGCGGAATCGGCTGTCGCGCACGAATTGATCGAGCGGACGATTCGTGGCCGAGATCAGGCGGAAGTCCACCTGCACCGAGCGCTGGCCGCCGAGCCGCTCGAACCGGCGGTCCTCCAGCACGCGCAGCAGCTTCGCCTGCGCCACGAGCGAGAGATCGCCGATCTCGTCGAGAAAGAGCGTCCCGCGATCGGCCAGCTCGACGCGTCCGGGCTTGCGATCGTGCGCACCGGTGAACGCGCCCTTTTCGTAGCCGAAGATTTCCGATTCGAAGAGCGTATCGGGCAGCGCCGCGCAGTTCACCGCCTGGAAGTTCTCGGTCCCGCGCCGGCTCAGTTCGTGAATCATGCGCGCGACGACTTCCTTGCCCGAGCCGGTCGGTCCGAGGATGAGCACCGAGATGTCGGACTTGGCCGCGGTGCGGATCCACTCGAAGACGATCAGCATCTTCTCGTCGCGGCCGATCATTTCGCGGAACCGCTGGACGGAGGGCGCCTGGTCCTCGGTGCTGATGTCGGCGCGGCGCTCGAGGAAGGTGTCGAGCAGGCGGCCGATCGTCTCGCCGGCGGGGCGAATCGCAGAGTACTGGGCCGGTGGGCCAGCGACTCGCTGAACGATGCCGAACTCGACGAGCTCGCGGAGGCAGTTCTCGACGTCCAGCCGCATGCGGCCGAAGGTGGCCATCAAGGACTCGACTTCGAAAGGCTCGCCGAGGCGTGCACTCAAGAAACGGAGCAGGCCGGCGCGGAGAGGCGATTGGACGAGGGTACGGAATCGTGCCTCGACATCGCTCGGCGCATCAGTCCTTGACCCTAGTGCACGGTTGGTGGCAACGCTCATATTTTTCTACGCACTGACCTCGTTTCCAGGGGGCTCGCCCGGTTATCGGCGGATCCCGCCGGCACCGACAGCGCGAGCCGGCGGTCGTCAAATGGTGATGCTAAGCTACATCGCTGATGCCCCACCGCTCACCCGGTGCACAAGAAAAACCCCGGTCCAACCACCTCACCGGCAAGCCGATCCGGTACTACCGGCCGCGCGGCAGCGCCGATATCCGGCAGCTCATCGATGACGGCTTTCAAGCGTTCAACGCCGCCCGTCTCGGAGAGGCGTGCCGCATCTTCACCGACAAGATGCTGTTGCCCGAGCACGACACGACAATCGGGCTCACGGTCGCCGGAGCGCTGACGCCCGCCGGATTGGGCGGCTGCATTGTCGAGCTGATGGAGCGTGGTCTCGTCGACTTCGTCATCAGCACTGGAGCCAATCTCTATCACGATCTGCACTACGCGTTGAACTTCACGTTGCACAGAGGATCGCCGTTCGTCGACGACGTCGAGTTGTACGAAGACGGCGTGATCCGGATCTACGACGTCTTGTTTCCCGCGACGGTGCTCCTCGAGACCGATTCGTACATTCGCGAGTTCCTCGTGCGGTCGGGGTTGAATGGCCCGGTTTCGACGGCCGAGCTGCACTTCGCCCTCGGCTCCGACCTGATCGCCCGGCAGCCTGGCTGCGAGCAGTACTCGGTGGTGGCTTCTGCCGCGGCCAACGGCGTGCCCATCTTCACCTCATCGCCCGGCGACAGTTCGATCGGCATGAACATCGCCTATCACGAGTTGATGAACGACAGCGCGTTGATGATCGATCCGAACAAGGACGTCAACGAGGTGTGCGCGTTCATTCTTGCCGGCAAGAAGAACGGCTGCGTGATCCTCGGCGGCGGCTCGCCCAAGAATTTTTATCTCCAAGGACAGCCGACGTTGTGGGAGGTGTACGGCATCCCCAAGGGCGGCAACGATTACTTCATCCAGATCACGACCGATCAGGTCGTGTGGGGTGGACTCTCAGGCGCGACGCCCGCCGAAGCGGTGAGCTGGGGCAAGGTGAATCCGGGCGTGCTGCCCGACACGGCGGTCGCCTACGTCGATTCGACGATTGGATTCCCGCTCTTCTGCGAGTACGTGGTCGGGTCGCCGCACGGCCGGCGGCCTCGCAAGGAACTCGTTCACAAACGCGATCAGCTCGTCGCCGCGCTCAGGAAGCAGGCCAAGGAGGCCTCGCGCTAGTGGGCACGCTGGCGTCCGAGCTCGGCGGTCATGCCCAGCAGCTGTCAGGACAGCCGCGTGTCTACGTCGACGCAAACGTGCCCGCGGGGCTCGTCGCCTTCATGCGGAGCGCGTTGTCGTGGGACGTCCTGTTCGTCATCGAGCACGACGATCTGCGCCGTGCGCGCGATGGCGAGCACTATCGTCTCGCGCGTCAGCTTCGCCGCACGTTGATCACCCTCGATCGCGACTACCTCGACGATCGGAAATTCCCTCCGGATCGCAGCGGCGGTGTCGTCGTGCTGATGGCGCCGACCCAGGGCGGCTTCATGCAGCTGTTGAAGCGGCTCGATCGCGAAGTGCTTCGCACGGCCGCGCGCGGCGAATCGACCGGCGAGGCCAACACCATGCCGTGGCCGGAGGCCTCGGACGACCCGCTGCCGCTCGAAGGCCGCAAGCTTCACGTACACGTCGACTGGGACGGCCAGTGATCGTCCTCTCGAAGGGCGACGTGGTGCTGCCGGACCGCGTCCTCAGCGAAGGAACGATCATCATCGACGCCGGACGCATCGCGGCCATCGAGACCGGAGCGGTCGACATCGCGCGTGCCACGACGATTGATGCCAGCGACTGCTACGTTGTCCCGGGATTCGTCGACGTCCATGTGCATGGCGTCGACGGGCATGACACGTTGGACGGCGGAGACGCGATCGCGCAAATTGCCTCGCGGCTGCCGCGCTACGGCGTCACCGCCTTCTGCCCGACGACGGTCGCGTGTCCACCGGACGATCTGCGGACGTTTCTGAGTCAGGTGCGTGACTCGCGGGTCGCTGCCGCGCCAGGCCGTGCCCGGGTGCTGCCCGCGCATCTCGAGAGCAACTTCATCAATCCGGACTATCGCGGCGCGCAGCCAGCGTCATGTCTGCGCGCATCAGACGTGATGCTGACGAACGACGGCGTCGCGGACGGCGAGTTCTCGGCGCGCGACATCCTCGACGCCATCGCGGCGTCGCGGCCCGATGTCGGCATCGTCACGCTGGCCCCGGAAATTCCCGGCGGTCTCGATCTCGTCTCCTCGCTCGTCACCGCCGGTCATCGCGTCTCACTGGGACATTCCGGCGCCGACTTCGACACGGCGGTCGCCGCAATCGAGGCAGGTGCCCGGCATGCGACGCATTTGTTCAACCGGATGACGCCGATCACCCACCGCGCGCCTGGACTTGCCGGGGCCGTCCTCGCGCGCGAGGAGGTGGCGGCGGAGCTCATCTGCGACGGTTATCATGTCCACCCCGCGATGTGCCGTCTGGCGGTTGCGGCCAAAGGGCCGGAGAGCGTGATGGCCATCACCGACGGAACCGCCGCGTCGGGGCTGCCGGTCGGTTCCTCAGCCCGTCTCGGCGGCCGGCGGATCGAGGCACGCGCCGAGGCGGCGTTCCTGGACGACGGTACGCTCGCCGGCAGCACGCTTACCATGGACCGCGCGTTTCGCACCATTGTCACGCGCCTTGGCGGCTCGCTCGTCGAGGCGGCGACGATGTGCTCGACGACTCCGGCGCGAGAGCTCGGGCTCACCGGGTTCGGCGTCATTGCCGTGGGAGCAATGGCCGACCTTGTCGTGCTCGACCGGGGATTCCGCGTCGTTCGGACCTTCGTTGGCGGCGAACAGGTCAGGCCAGTGAACGGGCCTTTGCTGGCTCCCGTCTAAGGCCCCTGAGAGGCAGACATGCAACAGATGACGTCCGTTCTTGTGGCCGGTATCTCGGCGCTCTCGATGGTGTTTGCCGCCTGCAGCATCGACGTGCGCGGCGAAGGTATCGTCAAGCGCGAAGAGAAACGGTTCACGGTCAACGGTGACACCAGCCTGACCCTTCAGACGTTCGACGGTTCCATCCAGCTGAAGTCGTGGGACAAGAACGAAGTGCTCGTCGAAATCGAACGGCGTGGGCCGGACGAACAATCGACGGAGTCGCTCGTCGTCAACGCCCGTCAGGAGGGCCGCCGGATCATTGTCGAAGTGCCAGAGCCGCGGGAGCGGCGCGACGTGATTCACATCGGCTCGTGGCAGTCGCCTTCGGTCAGCCTGATCGTGACTGCTCCTCGCAGGGTGAATGTCGAGGCGCGCACCGGCGACGGATCGATCTCGGCCGACGAGCTGACGGGCACCATCGCACTCCATAGTGGAGACGGCAGCATTCGCGCACAGCGCGTCGAGGGGAGCCTGCGCGTCCGTACGGGTGATGGCTCGATCGACGTCTCCGATGCGTCGGGTCGTGTCGAGGCCGATTCCGGCGATGGTTCGATCGAGCTGGCCGGCCGATTTGAGGCGGTCGACGTCAGGACTGGCGATGGCACCGTGCGGCTCGACGTCTCCGACGGCAGCACGCTGAAGACCGATTGGAGCGTCCACACCGGTGACGGTTCGATCAGCGTCCGGTTGCCGCGCGACTTCGACGCCGAGCTCGATGCGCATACGGGCGACGGCGGAGTACGCGCCGATGGTCTGCCAGCCGCTGCCGAGCGGACCACTGACGATGACGAAAACCGCGATTCGCTGCGGGCGCAGATTGGAAAGGGCGGCCGCACGTTAAGGCTTCGCAGCGGCGACGGCGCGATTGATATTTCACGGTAGGGCGGCGCATGCGCCGTCCCTGCTAGCGCAGGGGTTTCGACGCGTAGGCGGTCGGGTCCTCGATGCCTGCTTCGTGAAACGCGTCGCGCCGTTCCCGGCATTTGCTGCACTGGCCGCAGTGGAGGCCGTGCCGCGGGTTCATGCACGAAAGCGTCAGCTCGAAGGGCACTTCGAGGTCGGCGCCCAGACGAATCACATCACTCTTGTGCATCGCGATAAACGGTGCGTCGATGGCGACCTCGTGCGCGAGACCCATCGACAGCATGCGTGACATCGCCGCGAAGAACTCCGGAGTCGCGTCAGGGAACGGATTTCCGGCGAGCGGCCCGATCGCGATGCGCGACAGCTTCTTCTGCACGCAGTAGATGCCGGCCTTGCTCAAGAGGATGATGTTGCGGCCGGTGAGGTAGACGTCCTCGTCGGGCGTATCGAAGGCCGGCGGTGTGCCGCGCAGCGCCCAGTGAGTCGGTGAATAGAGATCCGAAACGGTGAAGGTCAGGCGCGCAATCGGCGCCAGCGTCCGGTACGCCGGCGTTGCCAGCAGCCGATCGACGGCGGCCAGCTCCTCGCGTTCCCACGCCAGCCCGGCGCTGACGTAGATCGGATGGACTTCGCGCGTTCGTGCCTCGGCGGCGGCGAGCACGGCGCTGTCAAGGCCCGACGAGAACAAGACGGCTGTCGCTTCCAAACTGGACCTCGATAAGATACAAGCCTATGTACTCGGTCACCAAGCGCATCGACTTCTGCTACGGCCACCGGCTCCTCGACTACGACGGCATCTGCAAGCATCCACACGGACACAACGCGGTGGCCGAAATCGAGATCCGGACCGAGTCGCTCGACGCGCGGAACATGGTTGCGGACTTCAACGACATCAAGCGTATCGTCAAGACGTGGGTCGATCGCGAGCTCGATCACAAAATGATCCTGCGCCGTGACGATCCGCTGGTGAAGGCGCTCCAGGGGCTCGGCGAGCCGATGTATCTCGTCGACAGCAATCCGACCGTGGAGCGGATCGCTCGCTTGATCTATGACGTCTCGCGCGAGCAGGGGCTGCCTGTCGCTCGTGTCACCGTGTGGGAAACGCCCTCGTCATGGGCCACCTACACCGCCTGATCGCCTTCGATCTCGACGGCACGCTCATCGATTCGCGGCGCGACCTCGCCGATTCGGCGAATCAGCTGATCGAGGAGCTTGGCGGCGAGCCGTTGACCGAGGAACAGATCGGCGGGATGGTGGGTGAAGGCGCGGGGCTGCTCGTGCGCCGCGCGCTGCGCGCTGCCGGCCGCGTCGATCGCGCACATGCGCTGGAACGGTTTCTCGAGATCTACGACGAGCGCCTGCTGAATCACACGCGTCTGTACGACGGCATTGCCGACGTGATCGAACGCGCGCGCGGCCGAGCGCATCTCACCGTGCTCACCAACAAGCCCACCGCGCCGACCGAGCGGATCCTCGCGTCGCTCGGCCTGCGCCAGGCATTCGACGACGTGATCGGCGGGGACGGCCCCTATCCGCGCAAGCCTGACCCGGCGGGACTCAACGCGATGATGACGTCGGCAAGGGCAACAGCGCGCGACACGCTGCTCGTCGGCGATTCAGGCATCGATCTCGAGACGGCGCGGCGCGCGGGAGCGGCCTGTTGTCTCGTCTCTTATGGCTTTGGGTTTCGCAGTCAGCTGCGCGAGGAGGCCGGCACTGGCGTGCTGATAGCCGCTGATGCGACCGAGCTGGCGCATGCGCTCGAGTCGTTCGTCGATCGACCCATGGATTGACCATGGGGCACTCGAGTCAACGTGCGATCGTTCGCGCGTGCCGGCGTCATCGTGATGGCGGTGCGATTCATTCTGCGTTTCAGCGAGCAGACGGCCTGAAAAAGGCCGTCTCGTTAGAGCGAGCGCAAGAATGCCAGGAGCGCGGCGCGGTCGTCGGCGGTGCCCGTGTAATAACTCTGGCTCGCCAGGCCCGCTTCGCCGCCGTGCCGGCTGATGGCGTCTTCGATCGTGGCCGCCGAGCCGTCATGGAGCAGCGGACGCCGGAATCGCAATCCCCAGAGCGCTGGCGTGCGCATCTCTTCCGGTGCGCCGGCTTCCTGCTGAATGCCATCGCCGGTGCCGACGTCGTGCAGCAGCAGATCCGAGAAGAGCGGCACGGTCACCCGATTGAAAAGCGGATTCGCGCTCGGTCCCGTCGTCAGCGCCGGCGTGTGACAGGCGGCGCATCCCATCGCCCCGAACAGGCGCTCGCCGTTCCGCGCCGTGTCGTTGATCGTTCCGCGCGCGATCGGCGCCAGGAATTTCATGAAGCTCGCGAAGTTGTCGATGCCGCGCCGGCCGGTGCGCGGATCACGGATGTCTTCCGGCTCGGGGTGCGGATCGCATACCCGCATGCGCTCGCGAGAAATGCCGTAGGCGACCTCATGCGGGAAGAGATCGTTGGTGATGCCCATCTCGTTACGATAGGCGTCGGCGCTGAATGCGAGCAGCGTCGCATGCTGCGCCTTCCAGCCGAACCGCCCGACGCGCCGCTCGCCTGTGCCGCGATCGGTGATCATGGCCGCGCGGCCGCTGATGCCGTCGCGATTCCGATCGGCCGGATCCTCGAGCGCCAGGAGCGTCTCGTCCGGGATCGCTTCGACCAGCCCGGCGCCAAAGACCGGAATCGGCACCCGTCGCACGATGATCGTGGCTTCGGCGGGAATGACCGGCTGGCACGCATGACCGGGCACGGAGAAAAGATGGAACAACGACTCGCCTGATTCATCGAGTGCGATGAACTCACCGCGCGCACCCCGTCGTCCGGCGCGCACTTCGGCGATCGCGCTGGTTCCGCCGACCGCCGGCACGCTGTGGCATACCGCGCAGCTCGTGCCGTTGAACGCCGGGCCGAGTCCCTCGTCTGACGTCTCGACCTCGAGGAAGTCGTCGAGCCCGAGTCGAAACTCTTCGAACTCCACCGGTGTGACGCCAGGAAGCGCGTCGCCCGGTACGGGCACACGCACCTGCGCGACGAGCATCGCACCGGCAAGGGCGACAAGTGCGACGAGCGCAGTCCCCAAGAAAAAATAGCTTCGGTGCTTCACTGTCTCGGTGTGTCGTTGGCGTGCGCAGTCCATCGAAGTCACTCCGCGATGATCACGCCGCGCATGAATTCATGACCCGCGCCACAGATGCGCGAGCACTCGAACGTATAGCGGCCGGCCTGCGGTTGAAAGTTCACCGTGGCCACGCCGCGCCCGCGTTTCGGAAGCTCGATGTCCACATCGGTGCCGACGATGTGAAAGCCGTGAGCGGTGTCGTCGCTCTCCAGCCGAATCTCCAGGCGGGCGCCTGCCTTGACCCGAATCTCCGAAGGAGTGAACGTGAATCGCTCGGCTGCGATCTCGATGACGCGCGCATCTTGCGCGAGACCTGATCCCTCGGCCGCCACTACGCCGACCGCCAGAACGAGCGCCAGCCGCCTGAGTGAATTGCGCATCAGAACCACCATCCCAATCCGACGTTGAAGGAGTTCGGTGCCGCAATCACCGAGCTCTGATTGCGGACGATCGAGTAGTCGACCTTCACCGCCACGTCGGGGTCGGGCCAGAAGTTGGCGCCGACGACCCATGCATCGCGATCGAACTCGAGCAGCGGCACGTAGCCCGAGGGCATCCGGTACTGCGTGTCGAAGTTCTCGTAGCGGACGAACGCGCCGACTTCGCCGAGGCGGGTGCCAGCCAGAAACCGGCGGCTGCCCTCGAGCGAGAAGCCGCGCAGCGCCGAGGCGATATTCGGATTGACGCCGGCACGCAGCGCCAGCGTGTCGTTGAGCAGGCCGGCGTTGTCGATCCAGATCTGCGCGAACTGACCTCTGAACTCGTAGCCGCGGCGCGAGTACCGCGCATCGGCTTCGGCGAGTGAGACCGGGACGTCGAAGCGCGGGCGGAACTCGAAGCCCGAATGCCCCGACCACGCGCCCGCGCCCAGGGTGAGTCCGCGATAGCCGACGTATTCGATTCGCCCGGTCACCGCGGGGCGTCCAACGTTGGATTCGGCGCCCTTCTGCCGGCCCTCGCGCACGCCCTCCTCGGCGCTGAATTCAGCCGCATTGAGCGGCGCGGTGATGAATCCGCGGTAGCGCCAGCCGCGTCCGATCTCGCCGTGCACGCCGGCGCCCACGTCGAACCACGTCGACGGAACGATCACGGTGTCGATGAACGGCCGCTCGACGCCGTAGTAGACCGGCGGCTCGTGCCTCTCGTTGATGATGCCGATGGGCATCAGCAGCATGCCGGCGCGGACGTTGAAGGAGCGATCGAGCAGGAAGTCGACGTAGGCCTGTTCGAGCTCGAGCTCTCCCGCCTCTTCGAGCCCCTCGACAAACGCGTGTTCGAGCTCCAGCTCGCCGACGAAGCGGATACGGGGCGAGAAGGTGTGCGTGACCAGCAGCACGAAGCGATGGAAGTCGAGACGTCCGTCGGTGAACTGCTCCTTGTTGAAGTGGAAGTCCATGTAGCCCGACAGGCTCGTCCGCCGCTCGGTGCGCGGAGCGCCAGTCTGCTGCACCGCAGTCTGCTGCGGCGACTGCGCGAACGCCGGCAACGCGAGCAGGCAGAGGAGCACCACGTGGGCGACCTGCACCAGCAGCTTTGACGCCGCACGGGTTCCAATCGTGATGCGCTGATCGTTCTTGCCGCGGACGCGCACGCTGTCGGCCGCGGAGTCGCGCGCCTCCACTTCGATGGTCTCTCCGGGCTTGAGATGATGCTGCTCGATGAAGCGCAGGAACTCCTTGTCCTGATCGATGACGCGGGTCACGGTGACGGTGGTCTCGATCGGACAGGAGAGCAGCGTCTGCGCCTCCTGCGGCTTCACGAGTCCTTCGGCGTTGGGTATCGGATCGCCGTGCGGATCGGTCTCGGGCCGTCCAAGCATCTGGTCGATGCGTTCGATCAGACGATCGGTGACGACATGTTCGAGCAGCTCGGCTTCGTCGTGCACCTCGTCCCACGAGTAGCCCATCACGCGCACGAGAAACAGCTCGATCAGACGATGACGACGGAGCACCAGTGCGGCGAGCTTCTGTCCCGCAGCGGTGAGCGCGACCCCGGCATACGGCTCGTACTCCACCAGCCCCGACTCCGCCAGCGTCTTCACCATCGTCGTGGCGGTGCCCGGCGCGACGCCCACCGCGGCGGCCAGTTGGCCCATGGGCAGGAGGCGCTGGCCCTCGCCGAGTGTCGCGACACCGGCGTAGATGGCTTTCAGGTAGTTCTCAACGGTGCTGGACGCGAGCATGTGCATGTGGGCTGCCTGAAGGCGGCCCCTACGTGTAGAAAAGAGAAGGCGCCTAGGTACGAAACGGCTGATTTGAGCTGCAAAAGTCTCGACATGCTATCATCTACATCGTAATTTTGAAAGGCCAAAAATCACTGACGATAAATGGCTTCTGACCACGATACTCAGGCGCCGTTGAACAGCGGCCTGCCTCGATCGGAATCGAGGGGCTGGAGGAGTGTCCCAGACGCGCCCAGCCTGCGCGAAGTGCACGGCTCGGTTCTCGTTCCCACCGACGCGGGCTTCTGGCGCAAGTTGTTGGCGTTTGCGGGACCGGGGTATCTGGTTGCGGTCGGCTACATGGACCCGGGCAACTGGGCCACCGATCTCGCCGGCGGAGCGCGCTACGGATACACGCTGCTCAGCGTGATCCTGATCTCCAATTTGATGGCGATTCTGCTGCAGGCGCTCGCCGTCAGGCTCGGCATCGGCAGCGGCCGCGATCTCGCGCAAGCCTGCCGCGACAGCTACTCGAAGCCGGTGACGATCGCGCTGTGGATCATCTGCGAGATCGCGATTGCCGCCTGTGACCTTGCCGAAGTAATCGGCGCAGCCATCGCACTCAACCTGCTGTTTGGTGTACCGCTGCTGTGGGGCGTGATCCTTACCGCCGCCGACGTCTTCGTCGTGCTGTATCTCCAGAACAAAGGCTTCCGCTACGTCGAGGCGCTCGTCGTCGCACTGATCGTGGTGATTGCGGTGTCGTTCGCGATCGAGATCTGGTGGGCGTCGCCGAGTGTGACGGCGATCGCCGCCGGGTTCGTGCCGCGTCCGGAGATTGTGACCAACCCCGCGATGCTCTACATCGCGATCGGTATCCTTGGCGCGACGGTGATGCCGCACAACCTGTATCT
>Ga0075421_100009145_pt1 | contig 12203 bp, 20 predicted proteins | sample SoiMetdeltSBSDD5_FD_75292 | JGI IMG/M metagenome (GOLD analysis project Ga0075421, IMG submission 75292) | Bulk soil microbial communities from a Populus tree surrounding site in Tennessee, USA - Soil MetaG P. deltoides SBSDD5 | ecosystem: Environmental > Terrestrial > Soil > Tree plantation...
TGCAGCTATGGCCGATCGTTTGATCGGCTGGTTTGCTGAACGTATTGCTGCAACGTTTCTTGACGGCGCATCAGGGGACGATCTTACTCAATTAGCCGCGGACCACTGGGCTATTCAGCGACGTGAAGCGACCAAAGCGATCGGTACAGTAACCTTCAATCGATCTGGTGCTGATGGTACCTCCCAATCTTTTCCAATCGGAACCACAGTAGCTACTGCTCGTGATAGTCAAGGTAATGATATTCAATTCGTCACCACTCAAGAAGCCTCGTGGGCCGCAAGTACGAACGGAACACGAGTAGTAGCGACTGAAGCGGTAGTTGCTGGAGTAGCGGGAAATCTTTCTGGCGCGAATCTAGTAACGCGTATTATTTCGTCTCCCCCTCCTGGAGGTACTTATACGATCACTGCATCGTCTCAACCGGCCGGAGGATCGGAAGAAGAGACAGACGATGAATTACGCGATCGCGTACGTCTCTATCCGAGTACTCTTCGCCGCGGCACACCTAACGCGCTTGAGTATGGTGCAAAGTCGGTTCAGTCAATCGCTGTAGCGAAAGCATCGGCCGTACAAGATTCGACTGGTCTCGTTACTGTTTTCGTATCTGATTCTTCTGGAAACTCTTCTGGCACTACTAAAGTAGTTTCTCCAAATACAGTAGACGACGGTACGATGACAGCCAAGGTAGCCGTAGAGCTATATAACTGGGCTTGTGCTGGTGCGCTTGTTAATGTCACTGGTGGCTCAGTACAGACCGTCAACATCACAGTTACTATCGCTGTCAAACTCGGCATCGATGTTGCTCAGCTTATCACTGATATCCAAAACTCGATTTCAGCACGAGTGAATCGGCTGAATATCGGTGAGACACTTTACCTGAGTGACATTATGACTGCAGTTAAAGCCGTCGATCCAGATAACATTGTAAACGTAGTAGTTAATACTCCGCTTGTAGACACTGCTCCTAGCACTCCAGGCAACATTATTCGCCCCGGAGTAATTACGGTCCAATAATGTCTCTCTCAAGTGAAGCACAAGCCCTATTCGATCATGCCCGAAACGCAATCCCTCGCTGGCTTACTGGTGCGGCGAGTGCGGCTTTGGAATGGCTATTTGCTTTTACTGAGATCTTTGATGAAGTGAGAGCACAAGGTCAAGATTGGCTTGACATCACGTATATTCAAAACGCGGTAGGTGCAGAGCTTGATCAGCATGCCGCGGATCGAGGTACTTCGCGACGTTCAGGCGAAAGCGATACTATTCTTCGTGATCGTCTTACGAATATCACAGATGCTTTAACTGAGCCTGTACTTCGTGCGGGGGTTGATTCGATTCTTACTAACCTCGGAAAATCTGCTTTTCTCGATGTTAACGATTATTCTATCACTGGATGGAATACGCGTTTTGTCGCGTTAGCTGCAGGGGGATCTGATATTAGGCTTTCCATGGTTTCGAATGGAACTAATCCTCCGACTATCGTTGAGTCCGGTAGAAATATTACCATCAATTATTCGGCCGGAGTCACTACTCGATCTGCGGTAGAAACCCTCGTAGATGGAGACAGCACTCTAATTCAAGTAGATATTCCTTCAGCTTCTGGAGGTACCGCGTTAGCAGCCGGAGACGCATTCGCTAATAAGCGTTTTCAGCTTTCCGCGTTCGTTGTCCTAAGGCGAGATCGCGCTCACTGTCACACTAATGGTAACTGTAAAGCCTTCATGAATAGAGGCTATCGTATGGCCAGTGTCAATCGGCCAATGGGTTACGTTGTGATTTTACCTTACTTGCAAGGTGCAGCTATTTCTGTAACCAATGCTAACGCTATTAAGGAATACCTTCGCAAGAATGGTCCTGGTGGTTTCCAGTATTACGTAGAGCGTCGCTTGAATCCCTAATTTGTAAGAAGAAAATATGTCCACTGACGTATATCAACAAGTGCTGTATAACGACGGAGAAGGGTTAGTCCACACTGATCTAAATAACTCTCAACGTTATCTTCGTGCTCTGATTAATGATGGAATCATTCAATACATCATTGGTGCATCTAAGCTCAGTATTGATGCTACCAATAACATCTTCGATCCGGAGATTGGTGGAGAGAACGGTACGGACACTGAGACACGATTTGCTTTTGCAATCAATCCAGGAGCAGCATATCTTCGTAAGGGATCCGGTAATAACAAAGTAGCTATTGCTCCGGGCATGTTGCTTCAAAAGGTCGGTACTACAGATGGTAGTGAAGCAACGCTTCTTCCGTACGTTTTTACAGGCTCGGAAGAGTTTACTCTTACTGCCGGAGACGCAACAAATCCACGAGTAGATCTGTTGCAGATGAAATTGGAGTATATTGATACGGGGTCTACTTCGCGGGATTTTGAGGACGCTACTACTCGCGTTATCACATCTACATCTCAAAATATTTCGAAGCGTGTACAGTGTACACTTTCGGTGAAAGCCGGTACCCCTGCAGCAACTCCAACTGTACCAGACCCCGATTCTGGTTATGTAGCTGTAGGTTCCGTCATGATCGGAGCAAACTACGCAACAGGCACGGCCGTTATTATGGGAGAAGATACGGCTGGTGCAAATGCAGTAGTGCACGATCAGCGCTTGCCCGTTCGTGTACGTGCGTATCGAGTAGACCCTATCGACTTTAAACTCGTTACTGCGTGGGCGCTCTCGAACAATAACTCTACAGTCACATCTTCGAACGCGACTAATGATCTGTATATTCCTTGTCCTGCACCTCTTGGGCGCTTGGTTGGAGTACAGATTCACTCTACAGTAGCTTTTGTTGGGGGTAACAATCGGCTTGGACGTTCGAACGGTATTTTAACTACAAGCTTCGTTAATCGCAATTTCCCAGCATTTAACACCTTTTCTCCTGCAGTATTTACCCCGTTTAATATCTTTGATGGTGCAAGTCGAGTTAATGCTGGTGCGGATTTAAATGCTTCTGCGACTAATAAGATTGGCGCTCCTCTTTGGACCAATGGGCGCCGATGCGTAAATGAAACGCAAAAGCTTGCTGCAGGTATTGCAAGCGCGCCGCTTGACACTCTTGTACTTCGTATTCAATCAGGCGTTAACGCGCACGTGTTAGGCGCCTGTACTTTCTTCGTAGCTGAAGGTTTATAAGATGTCTTTATATCTCGGAATCGACATCGCTAGTGTCGATAAGAATAAATTAGTAGATTGGACTGCAGCTAAAGCCGCTGGAGTCCGGTTTGCGATCTTTCGTGGTACGTATATTACTTGGGCTGATCCAACGTGGAAGAAAGAAGCCGATCGCGCTCGTGAAGCGGGCATCACTGTAGGCGCCTACATGTTTCCAGTGATGGATAAGACTGCTCCGTCGGCAAAAGACCAAGTAGCGGCATTTGCCAAGGCTACAGGTGCAACGTACAAGCTCGGTGATCTTCCGCCGACACTTGATGTCGAATATTCGCAAGGAATCGCTAAGACTGGTCGCACGCGCGCCGAACTACTCGCTTGGGTTCGTGAAGCTGTTGAAGAGCTTAAGAAGCTCTTCGGTATTAAACCGATGCTTTACACGTCCAAGCGCGTTTGGGACGGGGAAGATAAAGATTCACTGAATGTCGACGCACTCGGTACCCCGACCCCGGATCTTCTGGAGTGTCCGTTATGGCTTGCTCGATATCCATACGCTTATCACAAAGACGCGGTAGGAGATGAAGCTGACGAAAAGAGCGTAGTAGAGAATCTACCTAAACCTCCAGTGCCAGCGGCATGGGTTGACAATACCAATGTCTGGATTCACCAGTACCAAGGCGATGCGATTCATCTTCCGGGTTTTTCGAATACTGTAGACCTTAATCGATTCTTCGATCTTCGTAAGGGTTCGAAGGGAGAGCGAGTCAAATGGATGCAGAAGAAGCTCCACATTGTAGCTGATGGAGATTTTGGTCCGGCTACACTTAACGCAGTAGAGAGCTTTCAACGCGTTAATAAGCTTATCCCGGATGGAATCGTCGGACCTAAGACTTTCGCTTACCTCTGTTGGGTCAAGCTAAGTTGAGAGGTAATTTCGCCTCTGATACGGTTTATTCACCATGCCAGAGGCTAGTTTGGTTCTGACGATTGCCGTCGCTATTTTCTCGGCTGGCATTACTTGGGGAGTAATGACGGCTAAGCAGAAAGCTTATGCTGAAAAGCAAGAGCATTCTGAAGATAAGATCGATGCGACGGTACACGAGTTAAAAACTCTTGTGAGTGAACTTAAAACTCTAGCCGCTGAACTTCAGGTAATGAAGGCCATGAATGTTCGTAGTGAGCGCGATATCGAGCGTCACGAGCAACGGATTCAAGCGCTTGAGATTGCAGTTGCTAAGTTGCAAGATAAACCCTAATACGATAGAAGGATTTCATTATGAACATGGATATGGTTTACAAGGTCGGCATGATTGTAAGCGCGGTTATCGCGGCGCTTATCGTGCTTCTCAACGCTCTTGCTCCTTTAACTAAGACCGAATGGGATAATCGAGCACTCAAGGTCTTGGTTTGGATTCACGACGTTGTGCTCAAGATGCTTCTTCCGCAACACGTTGCATCTGTGAAGACGACTGATAAGGTTTAATTTACCTACGTCCAATAGGTAAAGGCTAGGAGTTGCCGCTCCTAGCCTTTTTGTTTTTAATATAAGCCACAAACGGGCTTACTAGTATTAAGTGCATTATTCATCAGCGTCGGCAACTGTACCATTGTCAAAACCACAAGCGGCACCATCCACTTAAAGCGCTCGTCGATCTTGCCTGTCACGTAATACGCTAGAGTGTTGGCTCCAATTGCAGCTGCATTATATGCTGTCAATCGGGTCATGCTTGGATGATCTCCAAGAATTGGGTTTTGTTCCGGGATCCCCATTTTAAGCCCATTGACAGTTTGGCCGTAGTCACACGCGATCGAAGCGTTTGAAACGATAAGAGTATTGTAATTAAAATTCTTCAACGTGCAAGCGCTGGAGAAAATCAAGATTAGAATTAAATTCTTCATATACTATCCTTCAAAGCTTCGCTTTTAAAGTGCCATTCACCATTAACGTAAGTTAGATCCCAATGCAGTTTTCCTGAAGTGATTACTGCTCTTATTTCATTAGTGTCCGGATCTACTTCAATCGTTCGAAGGCAAGGCTCATCTTCCGATTGTCCGCCGTGGCTCTTGTGCCAGGCATGAAGTCTATTGAGAGCATTTGCAAGTGAGTGCAGTGAAGAAGCTGTAATGCACTTGTGTGGAAGATACATACCCCTACCCCTTAGAAAAAGAGTCTTACAGCTACTACTTGGCCAATCTCTCACGACAAAAACGCTTAGCGATATTTGCATTCTTATTGGTTGAAACGCAAAGTTTTTCCCCTGTACGAACATACTCGAACCACCAAGCGGCTGAGGTACCTGAAAGAGATTTGTAGTTGAGAAAACCGACAGGCTCATTATCTTGGTAAACAGCGTATCCGCTTGAACCAGATTTGAGAAACTCGATTTTGCTCTTCGTCATGAGATAAATATACTCACTCTCTTTTTAAGCGCAAGAGGTATTTTTTCCTTTTTCTACAAATAAATTTATTACCAATTATTCAGCGCTCTTGCATTTTACTTCAATCCGTGACACGCTCCGATTATGCTTTACGCCTTAATTGGTTCCGGGCTTGTTGGCGCCTTGTCTACAGCCCTTCTCCTGTGGCGCAAGAGCGTTTTAGAGACCAAGCTCGCCAAGAGCCTGGCCATCGGAGAAGCCTCGCAGAAGCTCGCTAATGAGCTTCTGGAGAATGTGAAACTTCTTAAAGATCAACTAGATCGAAAAGACAATCAAATTAAAGTACTGGAGAAACAGCGTGATCAAGCGATTGAAGAGTTGGCAAAGCACGGTGCTCACGGTTCTCTTCTTAGTCTCTTGCGGAAGCAAGCACTCAACCCCGATTAATCCTAGTCCTCCGCAAGCCTGCACGATAACGACACCTCCACCAAAGTGTGTAGATTGTGATGACTCGGATCTAGCTGGAGACGCGGACGGATGTCCTCCGCAATTTGAAGTCTGCATGACCCCCAAAGCAGCCGCTTGGGTAATCGCAATGCAGAATTGGATCGAAGAAAATTACGTTAAATGCCGCAAGCTACCGTAAAGAAGAATTGTCCAAAGTGCAATGGTATTCTCACTCTACGTAAAACATCATCTAGTATGATGCTCGGCCGCTGTCGCAATTGCAAAAGAGCTTGGGCCTTGATTAAACACCAAGCTCCTTTACAGCCGCGCTAGTTGCCCTTTTGGATCCCGAGCTTTTCCCGTAGAAACCGGATTGTCGAATCGATCGCTTGACGCGAGCTTGCAGGAGCGACTTGACCACCCTTTTCCGATCCGACCACACCCACCAGATTTAGATTGGTACGCAGCCAATCGATCTCAGAGAGCTTCACCAACTTCTTCACCTTCTCTTCGGTCGGTACAGGAGGATCGGCCTGGTACAGATCGTTGCCAATCACAGCGAGGCTAGAGAGCACGACACTCGTGCGCGTGAGAGCTTGATCGCGATCCTTGGGGTCTCCCTTCCAAGGCAAGACTTCGCCAAGGGCTGAGATAAACTCCCATAAACGTTCCTTGGCGTCTTGTGGGATATCTACCCTGGTATCTACTCCCTTATCCAATCCCGGACGCCCGAAGAGGAATCCGCGAGTGAACCGATGCAGGATCGAGTGAGTAGTAAAGCGCGTATCTTCTTTCAGAAGAGCATCCCGTTCGTAGGCAATTCCGCCAGCCTCTTCGATCACAGGATGTGAAGCCAGAGCTTTGGCCAGAGCATTCACTGGATCGCGAGTGTCTACCGACAGAGCCTTGCCTGCACGGACAGGCACGGAGAAATAATTCTTGTCGTGGAAGGCTTGTCCGGCCCACTCAACGAGCTTGCCGTCAGGAAGCACGGAGATCGTAACTCCCTGTGTGAAACGATCTGCGTACTGTGGATATTCATGAATAAAATCCAGTAGAGCGCAATAGCGATGCTGACCGTCATCAATAAAATAGTCAGCGTCCGCATCGAGTGCCGCGGTATGCTCTTTGGCCATGGAAGTTAAATCCGGCTTCGTGCTGGTGACCAAATCGATTGGCCCCCAATCAGCGAAACTGCCCTTTTCCATCGCGGCCGCAAGATATGCGACCATCTGCTCCACGCGAGCATTATCGATCGAGCGTTGAACCTGATTCTGAAGGTTCACGATGGCAGGGCTTACGTTGTGAGGCACGATATCGCGCGTGCCACGAGCAACACCCTTTCGCTTGGGCTTCATGACCAAGACACGAGGATCATAGCCGATCAAACGTCCCACTTCACGGGGGAGCATTTCGAGGTGAAGCCGCGGAAATCCACTTGGGGACATGCCCGCGCTCGGCTGAGAAATGAGGATCTTTGACGAATGAGCGATAGGATTCTGAGTAGACATGACACGAACCTTTCTTAGCGAGAGTCTAGTTATTGGGGTCTCGCCTTTCATGGATTTTGATCTATCCACTATCAGTGCCAATTAACTAGGTTAGGTGATTCCACTCAGTTAGCTTAGATTATACGAAATATTGGTATCAGATTACGCGGCGCCTATGACACATCGAGCGCGGATGCCTCTACAATTATGACACACTGTTAGTGTGTTCCGCTATAAGATCAGCAACGGTGTAACAGAGATTACCAATCACGTTAGTCACAAACCGTGCCAATAAGTCAGCATCCAAACCGTGATTACAAGTCTGGACTTGACGCTCGATCGACTCTCTAAGCGCTTTCTCGATTAGTTCGTAGTTCGGTTCGGTCATACTGACTAAACCGTCCGAGCTAATTTATTCTTCGGGTACGGATGAGTTAGCGAGAGATCTCTGGAGTGCAGCCATGATACCGGAAGCCTGGGCAATCTCTTTATCGCGAGAGCCGATTTCGGCATAAAATAAATCTATCGCGATTTCTAAAGCTTGCCGAAATTGTCCCTGCGGATACTCTTCGGTCTTAGCAGCAAGCATCTTGACAGTATTAGTTAGATGCCCAAGATCCATCTTGGAGAGAGGTAGCACAGAGCCATCCAACATTCTCCAATAGGCTTTAGGGTCATTACATTGTGAACAAACGCAAGGTAGACGTAAAGAAACAAGATTCCCACACTTACAGCGAATCATGCTTACATTTTTTGGCATGCCTAAAGACAAAAACTCTTCTTCAGAAGTATCTTTAAAGAGATCTTCTAGAGACATACAGTATTGCCTACTTTGTCAACAGGGTTAACTGTCTTGATCGGGAATTTAGCAGGATCTAATTCTTGCTCGGTCAAGTATTCCCAAGCCTTCTCATAAGAGCGAAAGCGTTTCAGCACTACCCCGCGTTTCTTGGACTTACGCTCGATCAAAGCGAAGTAGCTGAATTGTTTACGCTCCATACTGATATCTTCGCCGATTTTAATGTATAATTCAAGGGCAAACAGCCCCGAACAAACCGCTTGAGCAAGGTGAAGAAGTCCGGTTTGCTTATCGGTAGACTCCCCCTTGAGATGCTTAAGAGCATGACGAAACATTGCCGCGATATACTTCTTATGATTCGGGCACTTTCTCCAATTCTCAGCTTCGTATTTAATTCTTCCAGCACGTAAAACAAAGCCGATAAGCTCGATCGCATCCGGGGGAAGCAAATCAAGCTCGGCTTTGAGGGAGTCAAATTTCATAAATTTCATCGTATCATTCTAACACCTTGCGGTTAGCCCGTCTACCAAGCTCGGCGAAGAGATAATCTAATGCTAACTCAAGTCGCTCCATGTAAAGTCCAAAATCCCAAGGAGCTTTAGCATGAATTCTATCGGCCACTAGTTTTATATGAGCTTCGATGTGTCCAATAGGAACCTTATGGACTTCATGATATCCAGCAAATCGTCCTTTTCTAGGTCCCCTAGTAAAATAAAGTTCAATCCAAAAGCTCTTCTTCTTCTTCTCCGGATCCTTCTTCAGACATTTCAATAGCCCCACACTCGGCACGTGCCATAGGACTTTCCGATTCGATGACATCAAAAAACTCCGGTGTCTCAGTCCCGTTACCAGGACAATCTAAACCGATAAGACTAGGATCCGCACAATCGAAGTGGCCACAATTTCCACTAGGACAAGGAAAAATATCTCCACACTTCGTGCATTTGCCGATCATCGGATAGTGCTTGTCCGCTTCGCACTTACTTTGATTCGGCTTATATGGACTCCAGCGGGAAGGTTCTTCTACTGTGTCTTCTGGAATCGGGATAGAGTCTTCGATCTTGAACATTAAGGAATCACCTTCAATACACCCCCAAGTCGAAGTGCTGTAGCAAGACCGCCAGCGACGGCGATATTACGAGTCAGCGTTTCGATTTGGAGTTGTAGATGCCACATCATGCCCATTTGATGCTCTACAACAGCCGATCCAGGCTTTGGTTTAAGAAACTCGCGCGTACCGCGTGCCAACTTGACGGGCTTAGGATCCACAGTGATCGACATCTCGCTGTAATATTGCATCACGTCTCCTGATCTTGTTGGTTATCAGTCCCGAACCAAAACAATATGACTGCAGCAAATCCGATAAATGGTAAAAGTAAACATACAGCAATAATTAAAGCTAAGAAAGTAAAAATAGCTTTCATTTGATTCTTTTTTGATATCGAGTATTTAACTCTGCAAAAAGATAATCCAGCACAATCTCCAAATCCCCCGGAGAAATCTGGCCTTTTTCTGCAGCTTCGCAGGCACGAGTAGTAGCGTCGCGAAGTGCAGGAGCGCGCAAAGTACGGACGTCTACTATGCGCAAATTTGCTTCATTCCACGAACCAGGAAGCTTTCCCGGAGTCGGAAGCAATAAGGCAAAATAACGTGTGTTTCGCGTAGACTCCATTACTACGGCAAGATTACCATATCGCTCTTTAACTTGATGCTTTTTCTTAGCTCTAGGACGTCGCTTCACGGATTCAATCTCCGATTAAGCTCAGCGTAACAATAATCTAGCACGATCTCCGCGTTCTCTTGCGAGATCGCGCCACCAGCTAGATGCGTGCCAACCTTTCGAATGTGATCGTTGATTTGATCAAGTGAAGCATTTTGAACAGATCTATATGCCTCTCCAGGTGTGACAGGCACCAAGATATAGAAGACTTCTACGTTAGGAGCCTTTGTTTGTCGCCGAAGTTCACCATAATCCCCAAAACTCTTAACGAGCCTACCAAATCGTTGAGCTTTCTTTTCGGCCATTTGAGTACTAATAGTATTGGAGTAGTAAAGAGGATTAGGCCATTCACAGATTCCACATTTAGGCTCTAAACGGGGAATATAGTTGTTACATTGATGACACTGTGGATTTCTATTAGACAGCGACATTCAAATCTTCGATCACGGCATTCGTACCGTTAACCGACTCCGTGAAGAGAAAGATTGCACTTTCAATCGTGGTCAAGTCAAGCGCTTTTCCAGCTTCAGTAGGAAGCTTCTTATTCTTGATAGCTTCAGCAAGCTTCGATCGCGCTTCACGCGCCGCTTCCAGTGCGAGCACGATGCTCTCAGCCTGGATACCTGTGGCGAGCTTAGGAAGATTCTTCGCACGCTTCCAGCTCGTAGCGTAAGCGTTAAGATCACCGTTTACCAGATCTTCCCGAAGAGAATCTAAACGCTCGCGGACCGTTTGAGCCAAGCGCTTGGCTACTTGCTCCAGATTTTCTTCCCCGACCTTCATCGCATAAATGTCGATGTGCGCCCTACGCCCCGAATTGACTGAAGTCGCGTGCTTATTCAGCTTCTGGGCTTCATCTTTCACTTGGGTAAGCTCGGCGAGCATTTTGGGTGCATTCTCTTCAGAGATCCAATACCCCACAGGGGTAGGAGAGCAATGCCGTTCCATGACATTATATGCCGCGTTGACAATCTGGCGAGACCACTTAGCTAGGCCGATATGATCTACCTCTTTACGAGTAGTAAACTCGGCTGTCAAGCTCTTGTCCGCATGCTCCTCTTCCCAAGCCTTGCCTACGCGCTTGTAAGCGATCCCGCCTTTGGCTGAGAATTCCACGATATAAAAAATACCGTTTGCGAGATTCAAGGGCTTGGTGATTTCGGGGGTAGTCATTTATTTCTCCTTCTCACCTTTTGTATCAATCCAGATTCCGAGCGTCAAGGGATAATTTTGCTGGATCGTCAATAATGAAACCGTTTAAGACTTTGCTACTTACCTTCGTGATTTATGAAGTGTCACACCGTACAGTGCAGCAAAATCTTGAACTTTACGTAGCATTTCTGGATCAAAGAGAAAAGTCTTAGTTTCAGCATCGCTTAGCGCAGTCAGATCTAGTAAAGTCTCAGGAAGACCTATAGCTTTAGCATGCTTACGGATCTTTCTCAGCCTTCGATCCCAATTGCGTTTAGCCTTAGACATTGCAGCGGCAACGATTCCAAGTAGACAATATAGTCAGGCATTTATGACAAAACTCAGCTTGCATAGATTCAAGCTCTAATTTTACCGCTTCTTCGATGGAATCGAAGATCTCTTTCCGCCTAAGACCGATCTTGGCTTGGAGTAGACTAGGTTTACGACAGAAAGTCAGATATTCGGTATCGTCTTGCGATGCCAAATCCAGAAGTTTCTCTAAGCCTTCGTGCTTAAGAGATTTAATTCTTCTAATCTTTTCCGTTAGAGTCGACAATTTCCACCAAGACTTCTTGCCATGCGTCCGGAGTAGGCGTGCGATACTTACCATCGCCTACAATTCCTACAATCATCCGCTTCACGTTTTGAGGCTTGTCAGGAAAAGTACCTACTTCACCATCGGTAAGATACACACACGCGTCAAAGCGCGCCCGAGCTTCCGAGACAGCCTCAAAGGCTTCACGCGGATCGGTACCGTCACGAGCGGAACACAGGCCAGATAGTTGCTCTACAGTAGTTTCAGGCTTGATCCAGTCTCTATAGTAGCAAACGCCGTCATGCAGTGCCAAGAAGATACGTACGCTTGTGGTCTTAGCGATATTCTTGACGCTCGTAAGACTCGCGCGAAGCATCTCATCACTAACAGATCCTGACGTATCGATAATCACTGAAATAGCTGGAGAAGTAGACAGCCATCCAGGGAAGATAATGTCTTGCGATCGCCTGTGAATGCGCTGGTAGGTCTGAGTATCTCGTCCGCCTTTGGCTTGCACTCGATTCGCG
>Ga0075421_100009147_pt1 | contig 12201 bp, 16 predicted proteins | sample SoiMetdeltSBSDD5_FD_75292 | JGI IMG/M metagenome (GOLD analysis project Ga0075421, IMG submission 75292) | Bulk soil microbial communities from a Populus tree surrounding site in Tennessee, USA - Soil MetaG P. deltoides SBSDD5 | ecosystem: Environmental > Terrestrial > Soil > Tree plantation...
GCTGATCCGCAAGCCTCGCCGCGAATGTCGAAGCTGTGATTGAAGTGCTGCGAAAGGCTGGCGTCGAAATGACCTATGAGCCTCGCGGCGTCCGACTACTCAAATAGCTAATTAAATTCCCCTCCGTGCCGCAGCCGTGCCGCGTGGAGTCGCCGGGAGTAGTTGGGAATCGTTGAAACGTAAGGAGAACTATTGCGGCACGATGCAGCACGACAGCGCACCAAAGAAAAAGCTAAGTGCTTGATTTATTGGCGACCCCGGCTGGATTCGAACCAGCGACCCTCAGCTTAGAAGGACGGTAAGGACCGTTGATCCAATTATGGTTTCGGGCCGCGTGTTGCATTCGTGTTGCTCCTAGGCGGCTCTTACAGCGGCTTCGATCTTCTCCATGTCCTTGCGATCGGCCTTAACATCTTCGAACAGGTGGCCGTAGAGGTCGAAAGTCATGTTGATGGAGGAGTGGCCCATAACGGTCTGTAGCCGTTTGGGTGACCAGCCAAGGTATCGGATGAACAGACTGGCAGCCGCATGTCTGAGCATGTGGAAGCCGTAGCGATGCACGGTGATTGGCTTGCCGGCGCCGCCCTGGATATCGGTGGTCAGACCGAGCTTGAATTGTAATGGCTGCCAGAAGCGATCGTAGATATTGCTGAGGCCCTCGACATTGCCTTGGCCATTCGGGAAGACAAGGCAGAGCTCGCCCTTGGGGCATTCGCTCTGCCATTGCCTCAGCGCATTGACGACAATCGGGGGCAGGGGAATATCCCGCTTGCCGCGCTTCGATTTCGGGGGGCCGATGTTGCCGCCCTTGTCGGCGCGTTGCCTGACATGGACAACGCCAGCATCAAGATCGACATCTCGCCAGGGCAGACCGCGCAGTTCACTGGCTCTCATGCCGGTGAAGATTGCGGTCACGATTAATGGGCGCCAGCGGCCCGTAGAGTTCTCGATCAACTGATTGAGTTCCGGCATTGATGGGAAGTCGACCCCGGCTCGCACGGGTCCGGACGCTTCCTCACGTTCGTCCTTTTTGATCTTGACGCCACGCGCGACGTTTTGGGCGACCAGCGGCCCGTGTCCCTGGGCGTAACTAAGCATTGTTTTCAGGTTGGTGATGACCTTGCGGCGCATCGACAGAGATCGGCCTTGCTGGCGCAGCGTTCGGTCGAAGTGGTAGACCATAGGGGTGGTGAGGTCGGATAACTTCACGTCGCCGATGAATTGCTTAACGTGATGATTGAGATGCTGCTGGCGTTGCTCGATTGTATAGATCTCAAGCTTTTCTGCTTCGCAGTGTTCAAGCCACAAGGCCCAGGCTTCCGCGATTGTCTTACTTGCGCTGGTGCGGGTGTGAGTGCCTTGCTTGATCTCGTGCTGGGCTGTGATCTTCCAGTTCTCAGCCTCTTGCTTGGTCGCAAACTGCTTAAAGGCGCGTCCGTTTCTGTCTTTGTAGGCAACGAGCCAAGATACCGATGGTTTTATACCCAGGCTATCGGCTGCTTGTTTCTGGAAAGAGAAGTGACCCCATTTGACCGGCTGTCCGGCAGCAGAGGCGAGCTGTTTGGCAACCGACTCGATCCTTTTGCGGTCGCTCGGAGTGAACCATTGTCGCTTGCGGATGCTTGCCATTGTCGCCTCCAGTTAGAGTTTCTGTTTCGGCTTTTTAGTTCTTGATCGTTCTGCGAGTTCGTGTTCACGCCGCGCAGCGACCGACGCGAGATTTTTTTCTTTTTCTGCGAGTTCGTGTTCGCGCCGCGCAGCGGCCAGCGCGAGTAACTTCTTGCTGCTGAGTGCGCGGGCTATTCGTTGGAGCCAGTCGGGGATCTCTAGATCATCGTGAAAGTAAGGAATAGCCTTATCGAACATGCCCCTAAGGTTGAGGACCACATTCACATTAAATTTGGACTTGGAAATATATGAGCTGAGGTCTTTTGTTCTGACCATATCGATATTGTAAATGTATTCGCCGCCACCACTGATCCCTCCGAGGACAATTACTTCTTTCGGGGAATACGCGCCTGCCTTGACGATCTCGGAAAGCTTTTCGATAAGCGGAGCAAGAGCTATTGCCGGTGTTCCGAGTTGATCAGAAATTTCCTGGAGCAAGATAGCTTCGAACAGTGCCGAGGCTCTGTATTGCTTCCTGTGACCAGTGCCGGGATTGGCATCGCCAGTTGCTTTAATTATCCCCGTTTTTTCCCAATTGCGGAAACGAGCTATCGCGGCGCCCAACGATTCATCAGGCCGTTGAATGAACTGGGCTATCTCGCCAGCGGTGAGGGTCGTTGCAGAGGTTGTCATAGATTGGGAGGATAGTAGATATCCTTTCGCCTTGCAAGCGTTAAAGATAGCTGCTACCCCCGTTAAGGAGAGTAAGTATCCTTCACCCTGGAGCGGTAGCTATGGAAAATGAGAGTTTAGCGACGGATTTGCTGGATGGAATGCCAGCAATCGCGCGGTTTTACGGATGTAGCGAGAGGCGTGGTTATTACCTCGCCGAGAACAAACTGATTCCCGCATTCAAAGTTGGGGAAAAGTGGTGTGCGCGGAAATCGACCCTAAAGCGCCACATCGAGAGTCTGGAAGGGGCGAATAATCATGTGTGACAGATCGCACCTCAAAGTGGACGAGCTACTCAAGAATGCGGGAATGCCCGCAAGCTGGGACTGCGCCGATTGCGGGATCAACACCGCGCCAATGAGACCAGAGCTGAACTGGCGGCACTGTACGCGTTTGGCAAAGACGACAATCTTGGCACTATGCACTTCAGCGAGGACTCCGAGGTCTACAGCGTGCGCGAGCATGTGTGGGAGCAGGCGGGCATGGAGCCAATGGGCGGATGCCTGTGCATCGGCTGCCTGGAGAAGCGGCTCAAGCGTCGTCTACATCCGCAAGACTTCATACGGAAGAACGGGCTTAACTCGCCCCGCTTGCCGTGCACCGAGCGACTCCGACAGCGGCGAGGGCGGCAACAATGACTGAAGAGAAACCTACCGTGAAAATGACTATCCGGACCCGGGAGATAACAATCCGGCCGGCGAGCACCATGAAAGTAAGGGTGAGTGAGGTGCCGATTCGCTTTGGGCCATTGGTTGTTCGCGAAAAAATAATTGAGCCGCCCATCGTCAAAATAAAAGTGCCACGGACCGAGCATTAAATTTCTAGAGCTTCTCTCCATTGCGGGTGCAATGGGCGAGTAAGGCGCGTCAATCACCGGCTGCAGTCTGCGGATGTACCAGCGAGGCCGGGACGCTGCCCGTACATGCACTTAGTAGATTTTTTAAGAAAGAAAGTTCTCCAGTGACATCGATTTCATTCTTCGGTGAGCGCCACGATGACATCTAATCATGACGTGGTGCAGAAAGCTCTTAATCTTGCTCGGCAGGGGATACCCGTCTTTCCCTGTCACCATGATAGCAAGAAGCCGCACACCATACGCGGGTTTAAGGACGCCTCGACCGATCCGGCCATCATTGAAGCATGGTGGAAGCAATACGCCGATGCCCTGGTCGGCGTTCCCACTGGCCACAAGTTTGTGGTGCTCGATCTCGATCTACAGCACCCCGAAGCGCAGGCGTGGTACGCGCGCGCGAACCTGCCACTCACACGCACGCATGTCACGCGCTCGGGCGGGCGTCATTTACTGTTCAAGCCGCGCGATGATTTCAAATGTAGCGCCGCGAAAATTGAACATGGCGTCGATACGCGCGGAAAGGGCGGTTACATCATCTGGTGGCCGGCGCATGGCTTTGATGTCATGCATGGCAGCATCTTGGTTGAAGTGCCGGAATGGGTGATGCGGAAACTAAATCCGCAGCCTGATTCAGCCCGCATTGTGCCTTTTGCACGCTCCTACCTGCGGTCCGATAAGGACCTGGAACCTATTATCCGCGTCATCCTTCGCGCAAAAGAAGGCGAGCGCAATACCGCGACATTTTGGGCTGCGTGTCGGTTAGCCGAGCACGTTTGCAGTGGACAGGTCAGCCGTAACGACATGGTTGGCATTGTTGTTGAAGCTGCCGGGCGAACCGGACTCCTGCCCGCCGAAGCTAGACAAATAGCCCATAGCGCCCTGCGTACTGTGAGGGCGTCATGAGCAAGGAAAATATCGTTCGCCTGGTCGATAGCGCCGGGCAGGACCAAAAACCCGACCTGCGGCTAGAGGATTTCGTCGCCTACATGCCGATGCACAACTACATCTTCAAGCCGACACGCGAGACGTGGCCAGCGTCCAGCGTCAATGCCAGGATCGACCTGATCGGCGATAAAAAAGCCAGCGAGTGGCTGGACAAAAACGCCGCGGTTGAACAGGCGACATGGGTGCCGGGCAAGCCAATGCTTATTCCCGGCAAGATCATAAGCGATGGCGGCTGGATTGATGCCCCGGATTGCACGGTATTCAATCTCTATCGACCGCCTTCGATTGTGCCAAAAAGCGGCGACGTATCGCTATGGCTTGACCATATCCACAAATTATATCCCCACCATGCAGAGACGCAGATCGTCCCCTGGTTTGCCCATCGAGTGCAACGACCGTGGGAAAAAATCAATCATGCGCTCGTTTTTCTCGGCGCGCAGGGCATCGGCAAAGATACATTGCTTGAGCCGATAAAGGCCGCGGTCGGGCCTTGGAATTTTTCCGAGGTCAATCCGATGCAGGTCTTGGGGCGCTTCAATAGCTTCCTCAAGTCGGTGGTTCTCCGCATCAGCGAAGCGCGCGACGTTGGCGATTACGATCGCTACGCCCTTTACGACCATATGAAGGCATACATCGCCGCGCCGCCGGATGTGTTGCGGGTGGATGAGAAGCACCTGCGCGAACATTCAGTGCCGAACGTGACCGGGGTGATAATTACCGCGAACGACAAGGTGAACGGCATTTATCTGCCTGCAGATGATAGACGGCACTTCGTGGCATGGAGCGATCTAACCAAGGACGATTTCACCGAGGAATACTGGAACAGGCTGTACGGCTGGTATGAGACTGGCGGGAATGAGGCCGTAGCGCACTATCTCGCAAATCTCGACATCTCTGCGTTCAACCCCAAAGCGCCGCCGGCCAAAACGCCGGCCTTCTGGGAGATCGTAGATGCTTCCCGATCACCGGAAGATTCCGAGTTCGCGGACGCGCTTGATGTAATGGGTAACCCGAAGGCAGTAACACTCACCCAGATTAAGAACCACACCAACAGCGCCGAATTTTCCGAATGGCTGGCTGATCGCAAGAACTCCAGAAAGATACCGCACCGCATGGAGGCCTGCGGCTATCGCCCGGTCCGCAATGACGGTGCAAAAGATGGCCAATGGAAAATCGGCAACAGACGGCAGGTCATCTACGCCAAACAGGACCTCAACGAGCGCGAAAGGCACGTGGCAGCACAGGACCTCATGCGATAAGGGAAGGGGAAGTATGTGAAGTATGTGAAGTATGTGATCCAGCACTTCCTTCCACTACACACTTTTCTCCCCCTTACCATCCACAAACTAGAACAAAGGAGGAAAGAGAGTGAAATATAAGAAAGAGAAAATCACCTACTTCACCTACTTCACCTACCAGAGCGGGTGGGGGAGCCAGTGCTGAAGACGGTGCTGACGACCTCACGTAAGGGTCGCGGCTTTGTTATTGGGGCCAAGTCCAGGATTGGCCGCGTTCGCCGTGCCGTGCTTCGTGGATTTATCATCAGCGATGGCAAGCCGATTACGGTGCGCGATGTTCTGGAGCGCTGTTATCCACGCCAGCGACGATTCAGATCCAGGCAATACGATCTTGCACGATGTGCACTGCGGCGAGTTGCGGTGATCATTGCACGCAATCGTTTCGGTCGCGGTCGTGCAGCTCTGTGGGCGCTGCGAGCAACACGGCAGCAACACGAATCTAAAACGTGAGTCAGTTCAACGATTTAAAACCGGACAATCAGATGCAAAAGCCGATTATCAGAGACTTTTGGACCATGAATAATCCGATCCGAGCCGAGCTCAAGGGTGACGACAGAGCATTAGCCTGTGGCTTCGTGATGCACACCAGCTCACCGTTGCTGGCGCTGTGCCGGACGCTGGTTGACGCCGGCCATGATCCTTCGACTCCTCTCGAGGCGTACCGCAATGACACGCTGTGTCTGCGTATTCGCTCGATCGGTGAGGCTGCACGACTCGAGATAGACGGTGGCTGTCGCTTTGTACGCGCAAGAAAACCCCGTACAGCTCCGCCCATGCGTCAAACCAAGGTCGCCTAGGTCATGATTCAAAATCAAATTCAATTCGTCCTACGCCGCCCAGGCGCCAGACCCCCCGGGTGGGTCCAGAAAATGGGTCCCATATTTTCAAGAATATGGGTCCCATCCACCCTCGCTTGCACAGTCCAACCGAATTCCAATTCTTTTGGAGGACCTGAGTCTGAAACGTCACACCTTCAACGTTCTTATAAAAAACCAGAACGAAACATGAATGCGGTGCGTATATCTGTAGTGAGGGGAGAGAAGTAACGCGTGAGTGGGGGCCGCGACCAACGCGGCGAATAAAGCCCGGTGGCTGGGAAAAAAAATAGCCCGGCCTGCGAAAGCAATGAGCAATCGCGAGACCGGGCTAAGTTTGGATCATACATGGAAGATATACTCACGGCTGCCAGGAGTTGGCGGCCTTGCGGCGACGGGGAATCATCCTGTCGTTCGCTTTCTTGGGAAGACCTAGAACGATTTCATAAAACCGGTGAATTGCCACCGGTGCATCGAAGGACCAACAGGCGACGCAAAGCAGTTGATCGTCCGGTTATGGGCGTGGCCGAGCAGCGGCGTCCTGCAAGGCTGCCCGATGTCCTTGATGGTGAGCGCGGTCTCGATGACGAGGTCGAAAGACCGGAAACGTTCGATCGCCTGATTGATGAGCTGCCGAGACGCGGCAGTCCGACGCCCAGCAATCTCGTTGTCTTTCGCGATAACGGTCCGATCCTGGACGGAATGGAGGAGGCGGACCTCATTCGTCGTGCCAAGGCTGGTCATGGACCTTCCAAAGAATGGCTTCTGAAGAGGTTTCATCGAACGATCTTGAAGATTGCGAGGAAGTCTGTTTCTGACCCCAGGCTCAAGATTGATAGCAGCCCATATTTCGGCGATCTGGTCGCAGCTGGCGCCGTCGGTTTTCTGGAGGCTTTGCACCGCTTCAATCCTGGACGAAACAACCGTCTGTACGCCTACGCCAAGCACTACATCGAGAAGGCCATCAGAGAGGAAGCCAAGAGCTTTTGGCAGAACGGCATTACCGGTGAAACGCGTATTGACCGGCGCATTTACAATCGGCCTTACGACAAGCCGGAATGGATAGCCTTCGCGATCAAAAAACCTGGCGTTCTTTGGTCGCCTAAGGCGGCCGCCGAGCTATTGGCCGATCCCAAGGCTCAGAAACTGATCGACAAGATTGCTGTTGCTCAAGAGGCAATGACCGAGCGCAGGAAGCGTCAGGCCTTTAGTTCGACGATCGAGAGCGGCTACAGCGAGGATTACGACCCTGAATGGTCGGGGCAGGCAAGGGTGGAACCCGCATGCTGGGACAGGGAGGTGCGGGAATGTGACGGCGGTGGCGGCAAAGTAACCGACGCTGATTACGCGTACATCAGAAAGCACCGTCCGCAAGTGGAAGCCTCTGGTGTTCGCTGGCCGATCTCGCGGAAGCAATACGCCGAAGACCAGGCCCGGGCATACAGGTTCGACACCGCGGCGTATGTACAACAGCGCCTCTCTCGACGCCTCATAAACATCGGCCGCAATCTCGGCGTGTTGCGTGAATGTTTCGGCGTTGACGAGAACCCGAGGCGCAATGGTGGCCGAAAGATCCCAAAGTCACGTTTTAAGATTCGCAGCGGCGAAGGCGGTGTCACGCCACTGCCGCTGCACGAGTACCTGAAGAAAAACCCGACGCCTGAGGCGCACATCAACAAGGTCCCTGAGTCTATACGGGGTAATGCTCCGTCTTTGGGCGTTGTCGAATATTTGGCGGCGCAGGCCGAAGTTCGCAACATACAGCGTTTCGCCCACATGGAGCGCAGGCAGTACGCGCTGTGGCTCGTGCGAAGGCAGGAGCGCATCGAGGAAGACCGCAAGATCTTCAGCGAAACGACTCACTGGCTCTACGGCAATCAACATCATCGCTTTCATTTAGTGGAGATTGGCCAAGCTGAAAAGGCGAAACGCAATCGCCGTAAGTTGTTAAAAAAACCAAGACGCCGGTCCCGCATCAGGGCCTGGCGCAGTTACGAACCGATCGCCGCAGTTGCGGCCTGAATGGAGAATTGAAATGACCAATAACGATGAAAGTCACAACAAGCGCATCATCGCGTTTGCTGTGCCGGTGGAAATGGCATCAGCGACGCGGGATGTGGCTCAAAAAGATCTCTGCTCGATAAGCTATGTCTGTCGTCGGGCGCTTCTCAGGGATCTGAAGGAACGCGGCTTCCTTCCTGAGCTGGAGGTTGCGTAATGACCGACGATACCTCTCCGAAACAACCAGGCCGCCCGCCTGGAATTGATTGAAGGAGGCAATGCTTAACATGGCTGGACCTGAATTTGATAGACCGACTTTGGCGGAAGGCGCTGAAATTACGTCCAAAATGACGCAAGCTGGCGTAAAAGAATTTTGCTCCTATGACCGACGTTATGATGAGCCGGACGAGATTGTCCTTCGCATCTGGACAGCAATGATGTCTGTTAGAAACGGGGATTGAGCGGCGTTGGATTGGGAAACATTTCTTCTCTTAGCAAAAGGCCGCCAAGAAGTTCTATTGCTCTGATAAAGCGGTCCCGAGGCTTAGTAACGTCACTCTTGGGCGTTGCATGCAGAAACGCGACCCACAAATCATCCGGGCTTTTTATGTCTCCAGTGTAAGAGCCGCTTAATGGGTTATGGATCGGAAACCGCTCAACAATAGATAGTTCAAGAGCCCAGTCCTTCACGCGTATCGCATTGAAGTCTGGAGTTTCTAGTTTATGAGCAAAAGCATTTCGGATTTTAATTATCAAGCGAAGATCGGCATAAGTTGAGGCACCAAATAGTCCGCAAGCCAACCCAAGCTTGGCGCGCGAACCCATATCGCCTAACTCTCCATTTTCTCCGAACAGCTCTGCAAAAATCGTATTACCGCCGGAGATTTTAGAATCCACCATTCTTTGTTTGAGAGCCGCCGTTAGCCGCCGGTCGACAATGATAGGAGCAAGAAGCCCCACCAGACGGTCCGGGAGAGTGCGCAGGTCGGCAAAGAATTCGTTTTCATCCTGGTCTTTGGTGAAGTGCATGATTTCCAATTTTTGCGCTGAGGATTATTTGACAACGTATCAGAGCATGACTCCCGAGGCCGAGAGGCGCAATGTTCACCACCCCCCGCTTCGGCGGGTCTTTTATTGAAGGATTTTTATGTTTGAAACAGAACCGTTAGTCGGCAAAGCCGAGCGTGAGCTGTTACTCGGTTACGAGAGACGGACTTTCATGGTGAACTAAATAGGAAAAACAAATGAGTAGTGAAACGCAGTTCAAACCTGGCGATCCCCGTACAAAAACGGGCGGCCGCAGGAAAGGTTCTCGCGACAGGATCTGCACGGCGCTGCTTGAAGCCATCGCAAAGGACTTCGAGCAACACGGAGAAGAGGCCGTGAAGATCGCTCGCGTTGAGCGTCCCGTCGAATACCTGCGGGTTGTGGCGTCTCTATTACCAAAAGAATTCGAAATAACCGACAATCGGCTCAAGGATATTCCAGATGACGAACTTGATCTCCTCCTCGAATACGCCAGACAGCGAATCGCGAGAGGCCTTGCTGCGAGCGCTGACAGCGGAAAAGACCAGACGCTTAACTGAAAATCGGCTGGCTTACTATCGGCCCTATAAAAAACAGATTGAATTCCACGATGCAGGCGCCACAGCACGGGAGCGCCTGCTCATGGCGGGGAACCAGCTCGGCAAGACACTGGCCGGTGGCAACGAAGTAGCAATGCACGCCACTGGCCGGTATCCTGATTGGTGGAAGGGGCGACGGTTTGAACGCCCTGTCGTGGGCTGGGTCTGTGGCATAACCGGCGAAGTGGTTCGCGATACTGTGCAGCGTGTGTTGGTCGGTCGTCCCGGCCAGGCAGGCACAGGCGCGATTCCCAAGGATGCGCTGCGCGACTGCGTATCAGCTCGCGGCACGCCCGACCTGCTCGATACGATCAAGGTCGAGCACGTCTCCGGTGGTCAATCCATAATCGGCCTCAAGACCTACGCCTCCGGCCGCGAGAAATTTCAGGGCGAGACCCTGGACTTTGTCTGGTTCGACGAAGAGCCGCCAATCGACATCTACGTGGAGGGACTGACGCGCACCAACGTCGGCGCCAATCCCGTCTGGATGACGTTCACGCCGCTCTTGGGCGTCTCCTCAGTGGTGAAGCGATTTCTGCACGAGAAGTCCGACGACCGCCACAAGGTCGTGATGACCATTGATGACGTTGACCATTATAGCGACGATGACTTATTGCAAGCTACCCGCCGCACGAACTGGAAGCCCGCACCAAGGGTATCCCCGTCCTCGGCTCGGGTCGGATATTTCCGATCGAGGAATCCAAGATCGCCATCGATAACCGCGATTTCCCGCCGCATTGGCCGAGGATCGGCGGCATGGACTTTGGCTGGGACCACCCATTCGCTGCCGTGGAGTTGGTATGGGATCGCGATGCTGACGTTGTTTATGTCAGCAAGATCCATCGCCTGAAGGAAGCAACGCCCGTCATCCATGCCGCCGCTATTCGCTCCTGGGGCAAGGAATTACCGTGGGCCTGGCCGCGGGACGGCAGACGCGAAACGCTGGAAGGCGCGGGCATCGCACTCGCACAACAATACACGGCGCAGGGCCTGAACATGCTGCATGAGCACGCGCAGTTCGAGGACGGGAGCGTGTCAGTCGAGGCTGGCCTCATGGACATGCTCACACGAATGCAGACCGGCCGATTCAAAGTTTTCAAACACCTCAACGATTGGTGGGAGGAGTTTCGGCTCTATCACCGCAAGGATGGGAAAGTTTTCAAGGAGGGCGACGACCTCATGAGTGCAACTCGATATGCAATCATGATGCTGCGCCATTCATCGACGAAAGCTATTTACGACAGTTTCCGCCGGCCCCTGATCTATCCCGACATAGGAATCGTCTGATGCAAATAAACAGAGTAGTCGTCCAGATGTTCGGACCGACAGAGACCCATCCGGACAGGTTGAGGAAGGCCAATACACTTATGAGGATGGAATGGTGACGCTGGTCAGCCACGCTGGCGCCCCGCTGCGTAGCCGTTACGGCGACACATACAAAAAGAAGCTAACGCCCCACGTGATCGCTGGTCGGCTTACGAAACAGCGCTGGTACTATCAGGGCCGGGATAAGAGAAAATTTTCAGCACCTATTCGTTACCCGAATTTGGGAATCGAGCTGCGCCACGTCCGCAATCCTCACAATTTGGTCTGCCACGAAATAATGCACCATGTGCCCAACCTCGGGCACGAGCGTCACGGCGGCGTTTGGCATCACTTTTTGCAGCGCACCGCCTGCTCGCTGTCGACGATCTTGTCGTCGCGACCGGCGATGATCGCGGTCGCGCACTTGAGGCGGCGGTATGACATCGTGAGCGTGGCCGCGGACGGCAGCATGAAAGCCGCTTTTCGCGAAGAAAACCTTCGCGCCCAGGCCGGTGCCGGACGTTCCGCTTTTAGGGGTAGAGCGGACATGGCGATTGCAGTGCGAAATGTCCGCTTATGACCCAAAGCGGACATTGCCTTGCGTCACATCCGACCCCTTCCGGTGTGCTTGTTTGACACGGTACCATGTCTCGTCTTCTAGCTTTGGGAGACTGCAATGAGGCGACGAGAGTTCATATCGCTTCTCAGCTGTGTGGTGGCGGCGTGGCCCGTTGCAGCGCGTGCTCAGCAAACCGAGCAGATGCATCGGATCGGAGTGCTTTTGAACACGACCCCTGACGATCCAGATGGTCAAGCTGGCGTCGCCGCATTCAACCAAGCCTTGCAACAATTAGGGTGGGCCGTCGGCCGTCAGGTGCGGATTGATACCCGCTGGGGCCAAAACGATGAAGACCTCGATCGCAAATACGCGGCGGACTTGGTCGCGCTTGGACCGGACGTTTTCCTGGCGAGTGGTAGCCTAAGTGTTGCAGCGTTGAAACGCGTCACGCGCAATGTGC
>Ga0075421_100009149_pt1 | contig 12200 bp, 11 predicted proteins | sample SoiMetdeltSBSDD5_FD_75292 | JGI IMG/M metagenome (GOLD analysis project Ga0075421, IMG submission 75292) | Bulk soil microbial communities from a Populus tree surrounding site in Tennessee, USA - Soil MetaG P. deltoides SBSDD5 | ecosystem: Environmental > Terrestrial > Soil > Tree plantation...
CGGTCCGCGGATCAGGCTGGAAGCGCCCGAAATGCCGCCGATGGGGCTGTCGATGGAACGGCTGTCGGTCGGCCGCAACACCCGGCGCTATCGCACCACGGCCAACATCATCTTCCATGTGACCGAAGGGACGGGCGAATCCACGATCGGCGACAAGCACTTTGCGTGGAAGCGCGGCGACACCTTCGTTGCGCCCGGCTGGCACGCCATCAGCCATCGCGCCACGTCGGATGCGCAGATGTTCGAGATGTCGGACGAACCGCTGCTGCGGTTCTCGAACTACTACCGGTTCGAGGCGCTGGATTAGCGGCTCTCGTCGCGCGCCGGAAAGCCGGCGCGCACGCGCCAATACTCCCAGGCGCGGTCGAGGCCAAGCGGGCCTAGCAGGATTTTGTTGGTGCTCTCGATCTCAGCGGGGCTGAGGTGCTTCACGGCGGCGTCGCCCCGCCCCTGCGACAGGGTGTGCGCCTGGATCAGCATCGCGGCGTTGCACATCAAGCCGATCGACGCCATCACGGTGGCCTTAAGCTCGCTGGTCGCGATGACCGCGCCGTGACCGCGCAATAGGCACACGCGTCCGGCGCCGAGCGTCTTCGCCAGCGACCGGCCGGTCGCGTCGTTGACCACCAGCATGGTGCCTTCGTTCGGGAACTCGTCGCGGATATCCCAGTTCGGCACCCCCGCGCCGCTGCCCGAGGCCATCACCCAGATTGGCTCGATCGGCGTGTTCGTCACCGTGAACGGCACAACCGCATGGGCGTGACTATGACAAACCGACATGACGTCCGGTCGCGCCTTGTACACGCAGCCATGAATGAAACGCTCGGCATAGATCGCGCGATTGGTGCCGTCGAGCCGGTTGCTGTCGAGGTCGAACTCGACGATGTCGTCTTCCTTGACCAAACCGGGACTGCGTGAGCACGCTAGGAAATAGCGTTCGGGGTTTTCCGGGCGGCGGATGCTGATGTGGCCGAATGCATCAACCACACCTTCGTTGCCGAGAATGCGGTTGGCCACCACCAAATCTCGGATTGTTGTCAGGGCTCGCTCGCTCATGGCATTTGAGAATAGCACGAGCTTGGAAGATGCTTGTACACGGTCTATTCCTCACGATATTTCGTCAAAGACGGTGGTCTGATCGCTTACGGACCCGATTTTGTTGATCAGTATCGCCGCGCGGCGAGTGTGGCTTCGCCGGCCTTGGTCGCAGATCCCGCGCTGCTTTCCCGAGTTCGAGCGGGGGATGTCATGCTATCTTTCTCAGTTGTAAACACTAAAGATCGGTCGCTCGTACACTCCCACGGATTTCCCCGAAGCCCGCATGCCGGTAGCATCCAACGCACAAGCACCCGTCACTATTTTTAGTGCTGCCGTTCTGGACCTTCAAAGGTATGCCGTTGCCGGAATCCCGCCCAAACATCTGCAATTAAAGGGGCGTGAATGACACGCACCCCGCGCATTGTCATCGTTGGCGGCGGCGTGGGCGGCCTGGCCGCTGCGCTGGCGCTGGAACGACACGGCGCGGAAATTGTCGTCTGCGAGCAGTCACCCGCACTCAACGAGATAGGCGCTGGCCTCAATCTCAGCCCCAACGCGCTGATGGCGCTCCGTGTCCTTGGCGTCGAGGACGCAGTCATTGCCCGCGGGTCGGAGTCAGACTTTATGGTCATCCGCAGCTGGAAAAGTGGGCGAATCATCTCGCGCATGCGCCGCGGCGCATTTCGCCAGCAGTTCGGCGCGCCTAACCTCTCGGTGCACCGCGCCGACTTGCTCGATGTGCTGCGCCGCGCGCTCAAAACGGTCGATTTCCGCCTTGGAGCCCGCTGCATCGCCGTCGAAGCGTGCGATCGCGGCGCCGTGGCGCGCCTTGCCGACGGCGGCGAGATCGAGGCCGACATCGTCGTCGGCGCCGACGGCATTCATTCTGTTGTGCGAGAGAGCCTGTTCGGCCCTGACGCGCCGCGATTCACCGGCTGTATCTGCTGGCGCGGCATGGCGACCGCTAGTGCGGTGCCGCGCGACATTGCCATTGCGGAGGGCGCGATGTGGATGGGACCACACGGTCATGTCGTTCACTACCCCGTACGACGTGGCGAACTCATCAACATCGTCGCGCATGTCGACAGCGATTCGTGGACTGAGGAATCATGGACGCGAGAATGCGACGTGTCGGAGCTGATGACGACTTACGCCGGCTGGCATCCAGACCTATTACGCCTCTACCCCTACAGCGCGCGCTGGTACAAATGGGCGCTCTACGATCGCGATCCGGCCGAGCGATGGAGCAAAGGGCGGGTAACACTGCTTGGCGATTCCGCGCACGCCATGCTGCCCTATCTTGGCCAGGGCGCGGCCATGGCGATCGAGGATGCCTGCGTGCTCTCAGCCGCGATCGCGCGCTACGCCGCTGATCTCGATAATGCGCTGCTCGCTTATGAGCGGCTACGGGCGCCGCGTGCGAGGGCAGCTGTGCTGGGATCGCGCGAGCGGGCGCGTGAAAATCATCTCGCCTCGCCTTGGGCGCGGCTCAAACGCGACGTGAAATTTGCGCTGCGTGAGCGCTTCGGTCGTGACAAGACGGTGTTTCAGACCGCGTGGCTCTATGGCTACGATGTCGGTCGCGAGCTGCAATGACGGCAAGGACAGCAAGCAGCAAGGGCGGAGGCCATGAACGGCAGAGCTTTCAAGCTGGGCACATTTGCCAGGGCCAATGGCAATCCCTTTCCCGCAATTGTGTTGGGCGACGAGGTCGTGGATCTGACGCGAGCGTACGAGATCTATCGCGCCTCTGCGCGTCGGAACGCTTTGACCGGCACGAACAGCATTCTCGATGTGCTGCAGAACTGGGACGCCAATTTTCCCGTGCTGCAGGAGATCGTGGCCTTTCTCGACAAGGAGGGCTTAGAGCCCGGCGCCGCCAATCTCTCCGGGCTGCGGGCGTTGCCCCCGGTGTTGCGACCCGGGAAGATGTTCTACGCTGCGCAGAACTTTCAGGAGCACGTCGATGAGATGATCCGCGCCGGCATGTCGCCTGCGGGCGGGCCGAGATTTACTGGAGAGAAATCGACCACGCGGCCCTACCTCTTCCTGAAGGCGCCGAGCTGTCTTGCCGGCGCCTATGATGACATCCAGATCCCCCTCGGCATGAGCAAGATAGATTGGGAGGCCGAGATCGCGCTCGCCATCGGCAAGAAAGGAAAGCGCATCAAGGCCGAGCGCGCCCTCGAACACGTCGCCGGGTTCATGACGACCAACGACGTTTCCTGCCGCGACCTTCAGATCCGCGCCGATCGGCCGGCGCTCCGCTCGGATTGGCTGGGCGGCAAGAGCCACGACAATTTCGCTCCGATCGGGCCGTTTCTGGTGCCGCGCGCCTTCGTGGGCGACCATATGAACCTGTTCATCCGCCTCACCGTCAATGGCGAGGTCAAGCAGAACGGCAATACCTCGCAATTCATCTTCACGCCCGAAGAGCAGATCGAATACGCCTCGAGCATTCTTACGCTCGAACCCGGCGACATTTTCAGTTGCGGGACCTGTGGCGGCGTCGGCCAGGGCACCAACACCTTCCTCAAAATCGGCGATGTCATGGAGACCGAAGTCGAGAGCCTGGGCAAGATGCAAAACCGGTTCGTTGCCGAAACGGCCTAACCCGCCGCATGCTTTGGAGGGCAAAGCCCGCGAGATTCCGCCGTTTTTTGTCCGCTTTGTCAGGCAAGAGGGCGACATTCCTCGCTAATTCAGGGACTTAATGGCAGCTCAATTTTCCGCTTGACTCGTGTAACGAGAATCTTCGACAAGAGCGTATTCACCGAAGCTACGCCAGAAGCCCGGGCGGCATGCCGCGCCGGGTTTTTCGTTGCGCGGACCGTGCGTGCGGCCGCGCGCGGCGTGTTTCTCGTGCTTCCAGAAAAATACAAAGGAGATCAAAGCCATGCCGTTTCAAAAAGGCCAAAGCGGAAATCCGGCCGGACGGCCGCGCGGGGCGCTCAATCGGGCAACCGCCCTGGCGCAGCAGTTGCTGTCGGAACGCGTCGAAAGCATCGCGAGCAAGGTGATCGAACTGGCGGAGCGGGGCGATATGACCGCCCTTCGCGTGTGCATGGAGCGGCTCGTGCCGGTGATCAAGCATCAGCCCATCGCCGTGGAGCTGCCGCCGATCGAGAAGCCGGCCGACAGTGTCGAAGCGGCCGCGAGCATTGCGGCTGCGGTGGCGGCAGGCGATCTCACGGCAAGCGAGGCTGCCCAATTGGCAAAGGTCGTCGAGGTTTACGTGCGGGCGCTGGAGAGCAGAGGGTTCAACGAACGCCTGAGCAAGCTCGAGAAGGAGATTAGCGGCGCGCCTGCCGACTCGCCGGCTGCCGCGGCATGCGGCGATGCGACCGTCTGAGGCATGCGCCCATGCGGCTGCCCGAGAATTGGCTGACAAAGCTGACGAAAACTAGCGCCCGCCAGCCCCGCACTCACCTGCTGTGGGTGGACGCCCGCGACACACCCACGGATATCGAAGCCAAGCGGGATCGCATGATTGCCGCAGGACGGGCACGCCCCGACGACACATTCGTGCACGTTCGCTGGAAAAGGCGGGATGAAACCTGATGGGAATCCCTCAAGCCCGAGCCGTCGGGAAGACAACCGCTGGTCGCAGAAAGGAGTCGCCCTCGGCGATCCATTGTTTCCGATTGTTTTTAACAATGGAGCGCGCAACTAAGGCGTGTGAGCCGGCGTACCATCGAGCTGCGCATCCGCCGCACAGTCGCGTAGGGTGCGCGCGGTGCGGGCGCGTTGTTGTCGGGCGCGTTCTCCCCCGTTCACCCGCAGTACGGATCGACGTCCGCTTGCGACGTATTACAATCCTATCCAATACGCCAGAGAGAGGAGCGGATGATACTTCCACGTCGCCGACTTCTACACCTAGCAGCTGGTGCTGCCGCGCTGCCGGCCATCTCGCATATTGCGAATGCACAAGGCTATCCAAGCCGAACGGTGCGCGTCATTGTCGGCTTTCCCCCGGGACAGGCAATCGACATCTCTGCGCGCCTAATGGCGGAATGGCTGCAGCAGCGGCTCGGTCAGACATTCATAGTCGAGAACCGGCCGGGTGCTGCCGCCAATGTCGCTACCTACATGGTGGCGCGCTCTCCAGCGGACGGTTACACGCTTCTGGTCATTTCGTCGAACAACGTGATTAACACCACGCTCTATGGCACCGTCGATTTCGCCCGCGAAATTGCTCCGATCGCCACTTTTGGCCGCGGCTATCAGGTACTGAACGTCAATAATTCGTTGCCGGTGAAGACCGTCCCCGACCTCATCGCCTTTGCGAAGGCCGATCCCGGCAGGCTCAGCATGGCGTCACCGGGAATTGGAAGTGCTGGTCATGTCGCCGGCGAGATGTTCAAGATGATGACCGGCGTGAACATGCTGCATGTGCCGTACCGCGGCTCGGTGCCGGCGCTGACCGACCTCATGAGCGGCCAGGTCCAGGTCATGTTCGACAATCTGCCCTCGTCGATCGAGCACATCAGGGCTAGCCGGATTCGTGCGCTTGCGGTCACGCCCGCGACGCGCTCGCCGGTCTTGCCTGATGTCCCGACCATCGGTGAGTCGGTGCCAGGTTATGTTGGGGGTGGCTGGTCCGGAATTGGCGCGCCTGCCCACACGCCAACGGAAATCGTCGATCTGCTCAACCGCGAGGTCAACGTCGCGCTCGCTGATCCGAAGATCAAGGGGCGGCTCGAGAACCTAGGTAGCCCGGTTCTGATGATGTCACCTGCGGAATTCCGCAAGCTCATCGCTGAGGAGACCGAGCGGTGGGCGAAGGTGATTAAGTTTGCAAATATCAGACCGGAGTGAGGCGCTTGAGGATCCTTGCGCCATGAAAAAGAGCTCGAGCAGCCGACGCGATACGAACTGCACGTGAACCTCAAGATGGCGCAATGCGCTTCGCTTATTGCGCCCTACGCGCGTGCTAACTCACACTCTCCGGGAACTTCTCCTCTTCGAAGACGGAGATGACAGGCGGCGTTCCGCTAAGCCCCAGTTCCTGCCACCTCGCCACCACGTTGTCGTAAGCCTGCTTGGACAATTTGGTGCGCTTGGAGAACGTCTTGATGAAGCGATAATCCATGCAGGCATTGATCAGGCACTTCGACCCCCAGGGCCTGATCTCCGGCGGGTTGAGGCTGGGATCAAGGTAGGTGCTCCAGGTCTCGCGCAGGATGTCGATCGACTGCGCCGGGCGTGAGCGCGTCGCCATCGCCCACAGCACCTGGCTGACGTTGGTCGGATCGACGTCGTCGTCGACGACGATCACGTATTTTCCGAAATAAGCGCCGGCCGTGCATTGCGCGGCGAGCGCCATCACCTGCGCTGCATGGCCGGCATACATCTGCTTGATCGAGACCACGGTGATGCCCCAACCCGCGGCCTCGGGAATCGACCACACGCCTTTGATCCCCGGGATCCCGAGTTTCTGCAGGTCGGCCCAGATACCGGCGGAACGCAAAGCCGCCCAAAACAGCCCGGCTTCGTTTGCCGCGCCGTCCGCCATCAAAGCGCAGGTCAAGGTCGGATTGTCGCGATAACGAACGCGCTCGACCCGCATGAAGGGCGTCGCACCGCTCGGCCGGCCGTAATAGCCGGTGAACTCGCCGAAAGGACCTTCGGCGAAGGTCTCGTCCGGATAGAGGAATCCCTCGAGCACGATCTCGGCTCGCGCCGGCAGCGGCAACCCGGTGAGGTCGCTGGTGAACACCTCAATCGGTGCGCCATTGATGCCGGAGTAATAGTCGTACTCGCACTCGGTCTTCGGCAGGCTGGTCGCGGCGACCAGAAACAGCAATGGATCAATGCCGTAAGCGGCCGCGATGGGCATGGGCTTGCCCATCTTCCACCATTTCTCGCGATCGATGGTCGCGTCCTTGCCCGGCGAGGTATAGACGCCGACCTCGCGCGGCCCTTTGATCATCATCCGGTACGTGCCGACGTTGATGCGCCCGGTCTCCGGATCCTTGGTGATCACCGCATCTCCCGTGCCGAGATACATGCCGCCATCGAGCGGCCACATGCGTTGCGCCGGAAAGATGCGGATATCAATGTCGTCTCCCTCGACGATGTTCTGGTTGCAGATCGCTTGGTCGGCCGAAACCTCCTTGGGCGGCATTTTCCGGCCGAGCTTTTGCTGCAGGATTCGCACCGCCTTGAGTGGATGGTCGACCGGCTGCTCGCCGATCATCAGGCAGAACCGCGACAGATTGCATCCGATCATGTTGTAGAGCGCGCGATGGCCCGGATGGCCCTTGATGTTTTCGAACAGGAGCGCGGGCGACTTCTCGCTGCCGACGAGGTAGGTGATCGTCGCGGCTTCGAGATCGGGGTCGACTTCCGCGGTGATGCGCTTGAGCTCGCCGAGCGCCTCGACCTTCTCGAGCCAAGCATCGAGATCGCTGGAGTTGGCTCCGCGCGTAACCTTTTGCGCCTCAGCTTTCGCAGGCTGCGGTTCACGGGCCGCGCCCACGGTGACGCTCATGTCCATATCCGTCTCCCGTTGAGTTGCCGCTCAACCGAAGTCTAGCGCGGCTCGAGGCGCGGTGGATACCGCTCGGCTCGGCGATCCCATTCTGGAGAGCGGCAAACAAAAAGCCCGGCGCAAAGGCCGGGCTCGTCTCACTCACGATGCAGCGGAACGATCAGAGGCCCGCCATCACGCTCTCGAGTCCCAGCAGGTGGGCGAGCGATTTAAGTTCCCGCCGTTGGTCATCGCTGAAGCTCATCACCAAGGGGAAGCCCGCCGATTTGAGCCCTTCGACATTCACTTTGCTCATGTCGATCGACGCGGTGCGGCTGCCGCCCTGCGGCTTTCTGGTGTACTCCATCTTGCGCAATTCGGCCTCGACCGCAGGCCAATAGCGCTCCTGGTCCGGCGTGAGGTTGAGTCGCCTCTTGATGCTGGCAAGCTGCGAATCGTTGAGCACCGCGTTGGAACGAGGCGGCTTGGCAGGCTTGGCCGACACGGAGGCGAGCGCAACCTTGGCCGGTGCAGGTGCCGCCGGTTTCGGTTTCGCCTCGACCATGGTCGGAGCATCGGCGTCACCGGGAGCATAGGTCGGCTGCGGACTAAAAAACGCCATTCCGGGATCCGCCGATGCCAACTTCACCATCTGCGGCACCGGCTCGACCGCGGCTTCCGCCCAGTCCGCCGGGAAACGCAGATTTACCGTATCGGACGGCGCCATGCGGGCGACCGCGGCGACGACCGTCGACGACGGCGGCGGCGGGGAAAGGCCCTCGCGCGCATTGAATCCCGCGGCCAAACCGCCGATCCCTGCCCCGCCCAAAACGGCGAGACAAGCCACCACGCTCTTGCTGATACCGCCGGATAGCCCCCGCATATCCCCCAACCCGCTGACTCCCCAGGTGGCTTCATCTTGTTTGCAAAGCGAGCGTAATTATGGCTGGGGCGGGACATTCTTCGGGCGTCTTTCTCCTTGTGCAAGAGAGGGTTAGCGCCCCTCGGCGAGGGCCAAAATAAAAAGCCCGGCCGCTCGGCCGGGCTTTGTTCTACGTGGCAGAAAGGGCGAACGGTCAGGCCGCCTCGTCCTCCACCACCGCGTCGTCGTCCTCGGCGTCGGCGGGTTTGGGACCGCGACGGGGGCCCTTGGCCAGGGCCGCCTCGATCTCCTTGATTGCTTCGGTCTCGGTGATGCGTTGCACGGCCGAGATTTCGCGCGAGAGCCGATCGAGCGCCGCCTCATAGAGCTGGCGCTCCGAGTAGGACTGCTCGGGCTGGGTCTCCGAGCGATAAAGATCGCGTACCACCTCGGCGATCGCAACAATGTCGCCGGAGTTGATCTTGGCTTCGTATTCCTGCGCGCGACGCGACCACATCGTGCGCTTGATGCGGGCGCGCCCCTTCAGCGTTTCCAACGCGCGCTTAACCAGCGGCGGCTCGGCGAGCTTGCGCATGCCGACTGTGGCGATCTTCGCGGTCGGAACCCGCAACGTCATCTTGTCCTTCACGAAGTTGATGACGAAGAGTTCAAGCTTGGCGCCGGCGACCTCCTGCTCCTCGATCGCGAGGATCTGGCCGACGCCATGGGACGGATACACGATGAACTCGTTGGTCCTAAACCCCTGACGTTGGGTCGCCTTTTTGCTGGTCATTCCGGGGGAAGCTCCTTCGTCCGGCTTGCGGCGAACCGGCGCCTTGGCCACGGGGGCTCCGCGGCGGGTCGCCGCACGCGGGGTAGCCCTCCGGCGGGCGCCCGACGATGTCTTTTTAGTTCGCCGGCTTGCGGCGGTGGTCCTCTTCGACCGATGGCGCGTTTTTCCTGCCACGGCTCTTTGCGTGGGTCTCACGTCCCTGGTTGAGGTTCCTCGGAAACCACCCGAAAAATAACGCTCCCCACGGGGGAGCGGCTCGGGTGCGCTGCTTTGCTCATTTTCTGACTATATAGCACATTTTCCGCAAAAATCAAAGCCTTGCGCCGCTGCAAACGCCCGAATCCGGGCATTTCAGCATTACATTTTCGTCACAGCTGGTTAACAGGGCCGTTAGTCCCCGGTTCCCGGATTGGGGGAAAAGTGGGCTTCCAACTTGTTTGGCACACCCTCCCAGGCCTTGGCATCGGCCGGCGGTTCCTTCTTCTGCGTGATATTGGGCCAGACCTTCGCAAGATCGGCGTTGAGCTTGAGGAAGTTCTCCAGCCCCGGCTCGGTGTCGGGCTTGATCGCCTCGACCGGGCATTCCGGTTCGCACACGCCACAATCGATGCATTCGTCGGGGTGGATGACGAGCATGTTCTCGCCCTCGTAGAAGCAATCCACCGGGCACACCTCGACGCAGTCCATGTATTTGCACTTGATGCAACTTTCGACAACGACGTAGGTCATTTCCGAAGACTCCGGGCGGGCGCTGACTAGCGCATGGGCCCCTGGCAAGCAAGAGTTGGCAACACGCGAGCCGCTTTGCCAGGCCGTTCGTCCTCGTCGCGATGCAGAGCTGGCGAGCCCGATCCGGCACCGAATTGGGCAGCGTTCCTAGGCCTCCTCGCCGCGCACGCGCTCAGGTGAACGAGCAGGCTCGAGCGTATCGGACAATACGCGGGCGTCATCCGCGGACCCGCGGCGCTCCGCAAAAGCCACGACCCTCAGCACGCGGACCGTACGGTCGAGCGCGACGGTGAGCACATCGCCCGCCCGCACCGGGCGGCCGGGCCCATCAACGCGCCGGCCATTGACGCGAACGTGGCCCGCGGCGACGAGTGCCGCCGCATCCGCGCGCGTGCGCACGACCCGCGCATGCCAAAGCCACTTGTCGATGCGTTGGCGGTCCAAGCCCTCAGCGCGGCTCCTTGGTGCCGCCCTCAAGCTGTTCCTTGAGCGCCGCGAGCTTCGCAAACGGCGAGTTCGGGTCGGGCTCGCGGCGATCCCCGCCTCCGCTCCGTCCCTTGATGTATTTCGCGCGCAGCGCGGGATCGCGATCCGGACGATCGTCGCGCGGGGCGCGGCCGCCACGATCGTCGCGTGCGGCGCGCCCGCCGCGATCGCCTCGCAAAGGCCGCTCGCGATCACCTTGCGGGGGTCGCGCCCGTTTCGCACGCGGGGGATGGCGCTCGGACCGATCCGCATGACGCTCGCGCCGTTGGATACGGTCGGCCGTGTCCTGCCCGGCTGCGGGCGGCGCCGCGTTCTCCGGGATTGGCGCTGCGGCGGGAGTGGCTGCGGGAGCAGCTGCGGCTACCGCTCCCGGCGCCTCTCGCTGCGAACGACGCGGACGACGCTCACGGCGCGGGTTGCGCGTCTGCTCGTCCCGGCGACCGGGTCGCCAGACCTCCATGAACTCTTCCGCTGCACGTTCCGTCTGCGGAGCGAGATCAGGCGATGGCGGAGAGCTTACGATCTCGCTCGCTGGCGCCTCGGGTTGCACAGGCGAAGCAAGGGTCGGCGCCTCGCCGATCAGTTCCTCCGCGGCGTCGGGCAGCCCCGATGCGTGCGGGAGCATCCCGTTTGGCACGGCTGCGTCGACCGTCACCGGTGCGGCGGGCGGCACGTCTGCGGTTTCCGCCTCGACGGGTCTAACCGAAGGTTCTGTCTCGCCTCCAAAGCCATGGAGATGCGCACCGTCTTCACCGGTCAAAGGAGTTTCCACCGATATAGCTTCCACAGAGGGGGCCGACTGCGCCCCCGTCTCCACGGGTGCAACCGGCGGCGCGGCAGGCTTCGGTCGCTTCTCCATGCGATAACCGAGCGAGCGCAACACCGAGGCGAAATTCTCCCCCGAGCAGCCCGTGAGCGACGTCATGCCGCCGGTGACGGTGAAACCGAAACCCTCGGTTGCACCCGGCGGCTTGACGCTCGTCCCGCCGGAGCGCCATGCGAGCGCCGGGCGAATAAGGTCAGCGAGCCGCTCCAAAATATCGACGCGCACGGCGCGCGCGCCGCAGACACGATAACCCGCGATGCGATAGAACGCCTTGGGGATCTCCTGGTCGGCCGCAATCGAGGTGCGCCCGCTAGCGGCAAGCTGCTCGATGGCTTCGAGCTGGTTGCGTTCGATGCCGCCGTGCTTGAGTGCCCAGAGCTGCGTCGCCAAGACCCGCGGCGCGGGTTTGAGCAACGCCGGAAGGTAGATGTGATAAGCACCGAAACGCACCCCGTGTTTGCGCAACGTGGCGCGCGCCGGCTGCTCGAGACCTTTGATCTCGTCGGCGACCTTCTGACGATCAAGCACGCCGAGCGCTTCCGTGAGCTGGAACGCCACGCCGCGCGCTATTCCTGTTATGTCTTCAGCGGCAGTGAGCCGGAACAACGGCTCCAGCAGTCTTTCGATGTGAGACTTGAGCCACAAATCGAGCCGCGCCTGCACCGCATCGCGTGGCGCGCCCGTGAGCCGCTCATCGGCGATGATGCGTACGCGCGGTTTGAGCGTCTCCTCCGCGGCAAAGAGCTTGCCGACCGGCTGCCCCACCCACCTCATGGTGCCATCGGTCGCCAGCACGAACTGTCCGTCGGCGGCGTGTGCGAGGCGTATCGCCCGCGCGTCGATTTCGCCTGCCAGCGCCTTCTGTGCGGCGCCGGCGAGCGCCTTCGCTTCCGAGCCCGCGGCCGAAGCGGCGGGCGTAAATATGAATCCGTCCAGTCGGCCGATGACGTGGCCCTCGACCACGACTTCGCCGCTCTTGCTGATGTCGGTCTCG
>Ga0075421_100009150_pt1 | contig 12200 bp, 8 predicted proteins | sample SoiMetdeltSBSDD5_FD_75292 | JGI IMG/M metagenome (GOLD analysis project Ga0075421, IMG submission 75292) | Bulk soil microbial communities from a Populus tree surrounding site in Tennessee, USA - Soil MetaG P. deltoides SBSDD5 | ecosystem: Environmental > Terrestrial > Soil > Tree plantation...
AGACCGCTCATCATCACGTGTTTCTTCCACGTCGGATTCTCCCACCAGACAGCCTGTGTCGGATTAATCGCGACGACGTCCACTTTCCCATCCGCGTTGACATCAGCCGCCGTCACGGCATAACCGACTCCAAAATCACTCTCGACGACCTGTTGAACAAACTTCGGGAATGCAGGCTGTTGCATTGGCGACAAATGGCTCGCCGCCAAAAGAGCTGCCAGGACACAAGCGGCGAAAAGTATGAGGACGCCTTTCATTGCTGATTTGACCATAACAAATCAACCTTTCGATACGCCTTCAAGGCGCTGGCCTAGCGTCGGTAGCCCTTGACATTCCCCAGCAACAGTTTGGCAGAACCACGCTGAATGCACCCTTCCGCGGAGACGTTCGTCAATCGCTACCAAATGTAATCTTTCGCTATCGACCGCTTGTCGTGTCCGTCGAGAATGTGGACGGCACGAATCCTCTTGAGGCTGATGGGTGAGAGTTGACCGACGGGGATGTAAATGATCTTTCTGCCTAAGCGCGACGCTACAGTCTTGAAGATCGACCGCGGCGGCTGTGCCGCCACGTAAACAACAAACTTTTCCAGGGTGTAATCCAGCGCTGCCAATAGCAAGGTTTCCGGTTTCGACTCAGCAAACCAATAGTCGGGATCGTGCCACACATCCATTAAGCGCCGAGGTGGATAGGATAATAGAAAGCCGCCGTACTCCGCCCGGGCAATACCCGGGCCAACATTTTGATCGTAGGGATCGGTGGAGTAGAATGCCATGTCAGATTCCTGGCTGTGCTCGCCTAACCAGGTCATGCACCAGGGATAGCGATTGTTCCGATCCTCGTCAAAAATGAGGACGACGGCCCCTACCTCACCCGATATTTTCTGAAATTGGCGCACATAGAGCTTGCCTTCATGCCAGTTACGCAACGTCTCACGGATATCCACACCATCGAGCAGTGACGTGGAGAATGGCTCGGTGTGAGAACGCTCTTCCGAAAGCACGCTCTTGCCTTTCTTCTTCAGGAAGAGACCATAGTTTTCGAGCACAATGTCTTCGGGCGGATAGGAACAGATTCTGTTGCCGTCAAACTCCTGCGCCCATTCGCCGGGGAACTTCTCCTTTTTGCGACCCTTTAAGCCGAGAGGTCGCACGCGCGCCTTCTCCCGAGGCAATCGGCGGCGCAAACGAATGCGCTTCATGTTCACCCATAGTTCCTCGCCCGAGATGTTCACCGTCATCAGGTCCGAACTCACCCTCTGATAAAGGTGGGAAGCGCCCAGGTCCCAGAGTTCCCAGGCAAAATTATCGTCCACGATCGACCGTGCTGCCACGGTTTGATCGAACAGGCTGCCCACGAGACTTTTGCCGAGCAAAGCCAGATTCCGCGAATAGCGCGAGTAGAGCCGCCGTTGCCAGTGAGCCAGCTTTTCCCGAGTGCTCTCCTCGTAACGCTTCTCCGCTTCGGCAAAGAGCCGGAGATTGAATCGTTGCCGGTCCATCAAATGAAATCGCTCGGGAGGAGTTGGTATCGCAAGTTCGAATGGGCTCTCAGGCGCGGCCTGAAGCGCATTTGGGTCCCCAGAGAGGACCTGGCTTGGCTCCGTGGCCGAAGGATCCGTCGATGACAGCCCATGCCAATCCACATGCCTGGCGGTGCGCTGCACCACACTTTCGAGTACCCGATGAGGATCTTCCCGAGGAGCAGCCATCAGCTTGAAGACTCCTACATCTCGGACAACCGCAAGGCCAGTCTCGTCGTCGTGCGCCTGCATGAGCCCATAGCGCCGGACTTCGTAAACAGACTGCATGAACGGAGCTTCGATCAGCACCTCGGCCAGACAATCAGGATGCAGATTTAGCACCTGGATGCCCTCACGACGGGCACGGGCCAGTGGTTCGGCTTGTGGTTGCTGCATAGCTTCCAGGACGGGATCAAGCAGGTTCAGCGACAGCACCACCATGACCTCAGCCAACGGGTCGCAGCTTTGCAGTTTCCAGGCTATCCCGGCAGCGTGACGTTGCACTTCAAACGAGCTGGGTTGCGGGTAGACACGATACTGTTCCACGTACTTTGTATAACCGAGGCGGCGAACAGCGTAGCTGTCCGGATAGAGGTCGCTCAAATGCGGACGCTCGCCGATGTCGGGATCGACGAAAAAGACTTCCGCTCCAACCTCCTGCGCGCTGCGAATCGCTTCGACAAACGGATCGGTGATCTCAACAGGAATGTAAATCGCTTGGTCCTGCTTGGGTTCTGAGTAGAGGATCACTGACAGCTCAGGCAGCCGTTGCACGGCTCGCAAGAACACAGCCTCAAGAGTGGCTGGCAATTCCACCGCCACAACCTGCGGCCTCTTCGACAGAATCGCCTTGCGCGCCTCTTCGGCGAATTCCATCCTTCCAGGCACAACCGGCAGGTAGTCCAAGCGTCCCCGGCGCAGCGCGCCTGCTCCCTCAACGCCGAACATAACGCAGTGCCTCCTCGCCCAGCGTCTGCTGGATGGCAATCTTCAACGAACTGGCCCGATCCAGAGTCGAACTCGTGTTCATCAGCTTGATGGCGAACCGGGCCATATTGATGCCATCTCTAACTGTGTAACGTTCGTCGGCTTCGTGGGCCGCCTGAAGAAAGTCGGTCACATAGTCAAGGATCTGGTCCTCTGCAAACGGGAGATTTTCCTTGAGGATTTGCCGCTCCTCTTCCCGCTCCGGAAAATCGATGAGGATCTGCGGCTGCAAGCGGGAGTGAATGTACTCAGGCAACTCGAACGTCGAAGCGTCATCATTCATGGTTGCCACCAGACGGAAATCGGGATGAGCTTTGATCTTGATTCCGGTGACGATCGATTCGACATACCGGCGGCTGTCAAGCAGCGGGGCCAGACTCGCCCAGCTTTTTTCACTCATGCGATTCCCCTCATCCAGAATGACGATGCCCCCCCGGATCATGGCTGTAACCAGAGGTGAGGCCACGTAGCGCAGTTTTCCTTGGGACTCGATGACGGGAGTCACGAGCAGATCCTCCGGACGTGTGTCCAAAGTCGCCTGCAGAATGTAGACTTCCCTGCCCATCTGTTTGGCAACCGCGTAAGCCAGCGTGGTCTTGCCGACGCCGGGCTTGCCCAATAGCCGCGGGCTCATTGGAACATCCTTCGGGTCGACGATCATCCAGGCCGCCATCAACTGTTTGATCAGCTCCTCTTGACCAACCCAACGAATAGGTAGATCGTCCGGATGGGCCAGGTAAATCGTAACACCGTCCAGGGTGACGGTCCGGAGGGAGTGCGGAAGTTCGGTTTTCATAAAGTTCTCGACGCCAATCAAGCAAGGGCTGCCGCCCTTAGTATCCCCGAGTGTTCGTCCTCATGGTTGCCCTCGTTCCCGTGCCGGAGGTCCAAGGCCAAGTCCGATGAAGAGAAAATGACAACGATTCCAGCATGAAACAGGATTCTCGCTTCGCTCAAAATAACCAGCACGACGCCAGGATCATTGACAAATAGCGAGCTGTCAGCGACCTCAAACCACCGGGTCTCTGAACGGCACAGGCCAGCCTCCTGCAGCCCTGCCAAGCGAAGGCCCGAAGTGTTCCTGATCGCCAGAATTGACCGAACAGCCACCTTTGGGGGCAGCAAAATGAAGGAGCTCTGCTCGGAAAGCCAGTATAACTTGATTCGAGACGCCGGTTCTTGTCAAATGTGGGATGAGCTTCTCAAAAGTAGGGGTGTAGGCAAGAACGACGGACCTTCGCGGCACCGCAGGCATCCACTTGAAAGTCCCGATGAAGTGCGGCAGAGCAAGAATGACAATTCCGTCCTCTTGTTTCATACAAACTGAACCTTTGAAACGGGTCTGCCCCGTGACAGAAGCAACTGAATAGATGGCGAGGGTCTTCTGATCGCCGCTTACCAAGGTCTTAGGAAGTTGTATGAGGTAGTAAAGGATGAGAAGATAAGAGAGAAGGCGATGGAATTGATCGAGACTGAAGATGACGACACTGTCTGGAAGGTCAGGTGAACCTCGATAATTTGAGGGGACGCGTACCGTCAAGACCAGCGGTCTAAGGCGCGGCTGATTGGCAGGATTAAGGTTAAGTCTGCTGGCCGACCTGGTCGATAGTGATTGCGAAGGACCGTCTACACCTGGGGGGAACAACAAAAAGATGATTACACTTCGCGGATCTTGCCTGGCGTTAGGAGTCCTGTTGACCTCGCTAAGCGCGGTTTCGGCGCAGAGTTTAGCCGATCTTGCCCACAAGGAGAGAGAAAAACGCGGCCAGAACAGCGCCTCCAGGAGGGTCTATACCAACGAGGATTTGCGCAAGTACGAGGACTCGCGAGCGGAAGCCACAACTAGTCCTGCACCTGAGGCGGCGCCCAGCGAGAGTCGCAGGACCACTCCGCTGCCGCTTACCACAGACGACAGTGATGAACGCCTCTGGAGCAAGCGCTTCATTGAGGCGAGAGCTAGGATTCAGGAAACCAAGACTCAGGGAGAAGCTCTACAGGCAAAGTTGAACGACCTGAACCTGAAGCTCTTGCGGCAATCCGATGTGTATGACCGGGAGAATGTGTATATTCCTCTGATCGCTCAAACGCGGGAGCAGCTCGAGAAGAATAGGGCGGATGGGGCAGCCGCGGAACAAGCGCTCGAGGACCTGCGCGAAGAACTTCGCAAGAGCGGCAATCCGGCGGGTTGGGAGAACTCTCAGGCAGCCCTGAAACCTGATCCGGCCGAGCACCAGCCCGAAGAGCCCAAGATTAAAGGGCAGCAGTACTGGCAGGAGAGGCTCGCCACGATTGACAAGCGTTACAACGCACTCATCGCCCCCCTGGAAGCCGAACGCTTTCAGCTTATCAACCGGCGCGATCCCAAGGAGGGAGAATCCATTGCCTCTACTGGGTCCCTTGGCCTGGGGGTCCCGCCCAGAGTGATCGACATTGATATTCAGATTAAGGAACTGAACCAGGAGCGAGAGAAGGAGAAGGAGAAGTTCATTGACCAAGCCATCCGCGAGGGAGCCCTGCCTGGATGGTTCCGGTAAGTGGTGTTGGGTTCCTTTGGCCAGGATTGGTGTGATGCTGCCCGCACCAATCCTCAGGCCTCAAGTCTCAAGCCTTAATCAAGCCTCAAAAATCCGATCCATGCGTTGTGCGATGTCTCTCAAACGTTCCGGGCCGCCCCCCTCGAGCTCGGCAGAACCCCAACCTTGAAAACCGACTTCATCCAACGCTTTCATCACCGCAGGCCAGTCGCAGTCACCCTCCCAGAGATTGACCTTAAACCCAGCCCGTGGCCCTTCGTTATCTCGCTTCTGGCGGCTGAATTCCTTGATGTGCAACTTCAAAATGCGCTTGCCGAGAATGCGAATCCAGTGTTCAGGCCAGCCGTAAGTGATCAGGTTGCCGATATCCAGATGCCAGCCAATCCAGGGACTTCGGAATTCTTCGATATAACGAACAGCTTCAAGTGGACTTAGCAGAAATTGGTTCCAAACGTTCTCGACGGCAATCTTGATTCCTGAGTCTTCTGCAAGCGGCAACGCCTTTCGGATTTCAGCCTGGGATCGCGAGTATGCGTCAGCGTACGAAACGTCTTTCTTGACGACGGCCGGAACCAGCAAGACCGAAGTCCCCCCATAAAGCTTGCATTCCCTCAGCGCCGTCCTCAAACCTTCCAGTCCTGCGGCTCTGACAGCCGGGTCCGGGTCAGAAAGTGTCTGATTCCAGTGAACTGAATCAACCACTCCGCAAATCTTCAGTCCCGTTGCGTCTCGCGCCCTGAGCACTTCGTTCTTATCCAGATTGCTGGGACTATCGAGTTCCACGCCGTCATATCCGACTTCTCTGAGCATCCGGAACTTTTCCAGCAACGTGCCTTCAGTTTTCACCATGCCAAACATGAGCGCCTTTTTCATCCCGGGACGCTTCTTGGCAGCCGCCTGCTGCTGGGTTCGAGTCATTCCCAAGGCAGCCAGGGTCGCCCCGGCTCTCAGGAAGTTTCGTCGTGCGAATGTAGAGTTCATAGCATTCAATGGCACCGCATACGTTCTGCTTTGAAGACACCTACGGGTCTAGCCTACCTCGTGAGCCACACCTGTTCGCGAATTCCCAGCTGCGCGGCCAAAGCTTTCATTTCCGTTGAAGCCCTGGCTATTGCTCCAGCCGAGGCAAACACTCCCTCCTCCCTGGATCCTCGGGACCGTGATCCTGCACATTCGCTACGCATTCAGCCCACCACCTGGTGGATTAACTTTCCACCCGTGTCGGTCAGGCGCCGGTTCCTTCCAGCGTGATAGTAGGTCAAGCGCATATCGTTGAGACCCATCAGATGCAAAATGGTCGCGTGCACATCTCGAATGTGATACACGTCTTCAACGGCTTTCAAGCCGAGTTCGTCGGTCGCTCCAACAACTACACCGGCCTTGACTCCTCCGCCTGCAAACCAGATCGTCATGGCGCCAGGGTTGTGATCGCGGCCCTTCGTCTTCTGGTCAGCTGGAGTGTCGGGGGTCCGACCGAATTCCCCCATCCACACCAGCAAGGTGCTTTCGAGCAAGCCGCGTTGCTTGAGATCCATGATGAGAGCAGCAATCGGCTTGTCCGTCTCCTGAGCATTCTTGAGATGGTTCTTGCGCACGTCGATGTGCGCGTCCCAAGATTGACTGGGTGTGTAAATCTGTACGTAACGCACGCCGCTCTCCACCAACTTGCGCGCCATGAGACATCGCTTGCCAAAGGATTCAGTGACCGGATCACCCAGCCCGTACATCTCTTTCGTGGATGGGCTTTCTCGGTCGATAGACAGTACTCCAGGAACCTCTGCCTGCATTCGGTAAGATAGTTCGTAGGCATCAATCCTGGCTTGAAGGTCGGGATTAGTGAAATGCTTTTGGAGGTATTCTTGATTCAAAGCTCGCAACAATTCCCGTTGCTGCTCTCTGGTTTCCGGGGTCACGTCAGGTGGTGATGCCAAATCTCGGATCGGATCTCCTTTCCAGCGCAAGACAGTGCCCTGATACGAAGCCGGCAAAAAGCCGCTTCCCCACTGCTGCGAACCACTAAACGGGATCGAACGAAAATCGGGCAATGCGACGTACGCGGGCAAATTCTGATTTACAGTTCCGAGCCCATAACTCAACCAAGCTCCCAGTGACGGATTGCCCGGCATGATGAAACCGGTATTCATCTGGAAAACCGCGGCTGGATGGTTTCCATTGTCTGCCTGAACAGACCTGACAAAGGCCATATCGTCCACACAGGATGACAGGTTGGGAAGGAGGTCGGAAACATCCATTCCACATTTGCCCTGCTTGCTGAAGTTAAAAGGACTCGCTACCAGATGGCGCGGCTTGGCAAACAACGCAGGCTGATCGGTTTTCTTGTGTTTACTCCAGTCCATGGGCATGCCATCGAACTTCTTCAGTGCTGGCTTGGGATCAAAGGTGTCCATCTGGGCCACTCCCCCAAGCATTGACAGAAAAATGCAACTCTTTGCTTTGGGCGTGTGATGTGGAGGCTTTGGCGCCAGCGGCTTTTCATTAGCGGGTCCGGCTGCGGAGAGATCGCGATGGAGTAACTCCATTAGTGCGATTCCGCCGACTCCCACTAGGTTCTGATACAAAAATCGCCTGCGTGATTCTTGAAAGCTCATCGTCTCACTCCAAATACAAAAACTCGTTCAGGTTAAATAACACCACACTCAAATGCGCCAGACCTTCGGGCGCAGGCAACTTCTTGAGCAGCTTCATCGATTCACCTTTTTCGCTTTCCGAAGGAGGCCGTCCCAGTGCCACCAGGAACGCTCGGTCGATCTGCTGATCGGGCTGAGGACCAGCCTCACGCATGAGACGCTCGGCTAAGTACCGCGATTCGCGCTGCACCAGCTCGCCATTCATCAGAGTAAGGGCTTGCGGAGTCACGGTGGTGAGGTTACGGCGCGAACAGGAAACGTTCATGTTGGCGACGTCAAACACTTCCAGCATGGGATTTACCACCGAACGCCGCTGAAAGGTGTAGACGGTGCGGCGTCGTTGTTCGGGTTCTTCTGACGGGAACCATTTGAAGAACTCGAAGCCCTCGGCCACGTCGACAGGAGTCTCCAGCAGAGCTCCAGGCCCTCCTGAAGCAGGGTTCAACCGTCCGGCGAGTGCCAGAACAGAATCACGTAAAGACTCACCATCCAGACGCATCCAGTTCATACGCCACAGCAACTCGTTATTGGGATCAGATTCCGTGTAACTTTTCCATTCTGGGTGCGCAGTGGCCTGCTGGTAAGCATTGGAAGTAAGCATTAACCGGTGCATGGCCTTGATGCTCCACTTCTGATCGATGAATTCTGTTGCCAGCCAGTCCAGTAGTTCAGGATGCGAAGGCCGGGCGCCGTTCTTCCCGAAGTCGCTGGGGGTGCGCACGAGACCCTCCCCAAAATGGTGTTGCCAGATCCTGTTCACCATCACCCTGGCCGTAAGCGGGTTTTCCGCGCTCGCGATCCACTCGGCCAGTGCCAGGCGCCGTCCCGAGCTACTTCCCACAAAGGGAATTTTGGCGGGTTCGGTTTTCCCTATCACGCATTCCAGAAAGCCTGGCTCGGTTTTCTCGCCTTTGCTCTCGAGCTCGCCACTGACTAACAGATAAGTATCCGGCAAAGCCGGCACGTCAGGAGGAACCACTTCTTTCACGGCGACGGCAACCGGCTGGTAGCGCTTCCCTAGTTCGCTCAAGCGCCGCAAGTTGTCCTTCGCTTCCAGGTAGCTCTTCCAAACCGGCTCTTTGAAAATTGAATCCTCGCGTTCCTGAAAAAATACATTGGCGACGTTCAGCTCTCGCATAAATTCCGCGACAGCTGGATCTTCTGGCTTCAGGTTCTTCAGTTCCACGAACCGTTGCTTCAGCGCTTCCTTGCGCGTTTCGAGTTCGGTGTTTGCTTGTTCCACTTCGTCTTCATGCTGCCGACAGCGCTGTTTCAGCACCTTCGGATTCTCGACATCAAGATAGGGAACAGGCCGCTCATCCAACGCAGTCGCCGCGAAAAACGCCTGCAGCCGGTAGAAATCACGCTGCGGAATCGGGTCATACTTATGGTCGTGGCACTGAGCGCAACCTGCAGTCAGACCGAGGAAAACCGAAGCCGTTGTGCCGGTGATTTCATTCAGAAAGTCCTGCCGCAACTGCTGGCGAGATGTGGCGTCAGCTTCCCAGGTCGCCATGCGCAGGAATCCCAAAGCAATCAGGCGCTCGGCACTGTCCTTGTCCGCACCTCGCTTGTCCTTCATCTCGTCACCGGCCAACTGTTCTTTGATGAATAGGTCGTAGGGCTTGTCCTGGTTAAAGGCTCGGATGACATAGTCGCGATAACGCCACGCCGTCGGGCGCTCACTGTCGATGGCAAACCCATCCGACTCCGCAAAGCGAACAAGATCGAGCCAGTGCCGGCCCCACCGTTCGCCGTAGCGGGCGTCAGCTAGCAGCTTGTCGACCAACTTGGCATACGCTGCCGGGTCACGATCGTTGACGAAAGTGGAGACTTCTTCCGGACTTGGCGGCAGCCCTATCAGATCAAAATAGACCCGCCGGATCAAAGCGCGGGGGTCGGCAGCCGGCGCTGGAGTCATGTTCTTGGCATCCAGCTTGGCAAGAATAAAGGCATCGATTGGATTGCGAACCCATGACACCTTGCTGACTGCGGGGACTCCGGGAGCTTTCGGTCGGTGGAGCAGCCACTCGAGATGTCCATCGCCAGGCACGTCTGGCACAGATATTGGCGCCATCGTGTCGATCGCCTCGGCCAACTCCTGAATCACAGTGTCCGGCAGCGATCCCCCAAGCGGCATTTTCGGGCTTCGCTCTCCTCGCAGGTATGCCATCAGCAAGCTCTTTTGCGACGAGCCTGGCGTTAGAGCGGGCCCATGCTTGCCTCCTCGGAGCAACCCCTCCAGGCTCGAAACCGACAGATTGCTTTGCGGAGAAGTGGTTCCGTGGCAGGAGAAGCAATGAGTGTGCAGTATTGGATGGAGCCTTTTCTGGAAAACTGCCGCATTCTCTTCAGCAGCGGCGGCGGAGTTGCCTAGGAAAATCAGGACGGCTACGAAACCCAATCGCAACATGTGAGAAACTCCACGAGATGACCACGGAAAGCAAACCACCTGGCATCGAGCAGCGCGACCCACCCTACATCCAATCGGCGTGCTCAACAGTGAAGCAGCCTCCAGAGGAAAACCGAAAGGGTGCCCGTGAAGGCAGCATAGTCGCCGCCTTACGACAACTTTGTTTGTCCAGGTATGGCGACGTCCGCGAACGGAGTGGGACCCCACTCCAACTTCAGCGGGGCAAGGTTCTCCTGTGAGTGAATCGCTTGCTCCCAGGTAATCGACTGGCCCGTATAGGCCGCCATCCTTCCCAGGATCGCCATCATCGTGCTGTGCGTCATCCAAACTCCGTCGTTAATGGGTTCTCCCTTCCGAATAGAGGCAAACAGCTCGTCATGCTCAGCCTGATACATGTTGTTGTATTGCCCCTCATACTTCCATTCCTTCTCACCGCGAATGATGTGGAGTCGCCTGGAACCTTCAATCTCGCAGCTGCCCTTGGTGCCGAGAATATAGTCCTTGGTTTCGTTTGCACAACCTTGCTGCTGACGACAGTGATGAAACCCCTTTGCGCCGCTGGCGTAGTCATAAGTCACGCTGAAATGGTCGTAGATGTGGCCCCAGTCTGGACCGAGTCGCGCCTGTCTCCCACCTAGCGCAATCGCTTTGGTCGGCAATTCTCCGTTCATGACCCAACACATTTTGTCGATGCTGTGAATGGCCTGTTCGACGATGTGGTCTCCTGACAGCCAGGCGAAGTAGTACCAATTCCGCATCTGGTACTCCATATCATTCCACTCTGGCTGGCGGGGGCGATTCCAAAGCGGGCTCGTATTGTACGTGGAATAGACGGTGGTAATCTTTCCGACTGCCCCGTCGTGTATCTGCTTGAAGGTCTCCCGCTCTGCAGTGCTGTACCGCCAGCACAGGCCAGACACCAAAGCCAGTTTCTTTTTCCTGGCCTCTTCCACAGTGGCTAGTACTGAGCGCACCCCCGGAGCATCGACTGCCACTGGCTTCTCACAAAAGATATGCTTCCCGGCCTCTACACATGCCTTGAGATGAGCCGGTCGAAAGCCAGGCGGCGCGGCCAGTAACACAACGTCCACGTCACTGTGAATCAGTTTTTCGCAAGCATCAAATCCGACGAAACAATGGCCCGGATCTACCTGGACCCGCTCACCCGATTGGCTTTTCAAGACATCGAGACTGCTCTTCAAGCGGTCTTCAAACGCATCTGCCATAGCTGTCAGGACGGTGTTCTGATCCGCGGCCAACGCTTGCACGGCGGCACCTGTGCCTCGACCACCGCAGCCGACCAATCCGATCTTTAACGTCTCGCTGTTGAGCGCGAATTGCTTTCGCGGGAAACTGAGATAGGCAGCGACGGCCCCACCTGCTGTCGCTGTGGTGCGAAGAAAACGTCGACGCGAAAGGCTACTTCTCACTTCCTGTTTCTGGTTTCTCATGAAAGTCCATCCCCGAATAGGATTTGAATTGTCCGCACTACTCCTGAAATGTCAAAAGGGCCCAGCGTGTCTGGACTCGTCTTGAATTCAGGAGTTGCTCAAATGCGCAGCTGAAGCGATTCGACCTAAAGGAATTCTCATCGTGGCGGCCTTCATTTTGGCACGTTCGTGCGCAGGCAATCCAGCGTTATGTTGACCTTCGGTCGCCCTGCTCCTACTCCTTTCCAAACCACCCTCCAATTCGGTTCATGACAACATTCGTGATGTCCCCGTTAGACAACATGCTCCGATAGTTGCGGGAATTCCAGCCCGGGAACCAGATAGCGTTCAGCAGATGCTTGTGGAATTCCTTCCAGACCAGGCCGTTCGCCCGTTTCATGAGATAGTCGTCCTGTTTCAGCTTCGGGTCTAGCCCAGTCAGGATACCGGCAATCGTCACCTGAGACTTGATGAAGAGCGTTATATTGAAGCGGAGAACATAACCTTCTTTGGTGAGTCGACCAATCAAATCCTCCAGCGTATCAAAGTTGCTTCGTTTCGACCGGTGCTGCAGGGTTTCTTGAATCACCTGGTGCAAACGCTGTAGCTTCTCCGGCGACTGCGGCAGCTCGCCCTCGATCAGCCCACCGAGATGCTTCTGGAGGC
>Ga0075421_100009151_pt1 | contig 12199 bp, 9 predicted proteins | sample SoiMetdeltSBSDD5_FD_75292 | JGI IMG/M metagenome (GOLD analysis project Ga0075421, IMG submission 75292) | Bulk soil microbial communities from a Populus tree surrounding site in Tennessee, USA - Soil MetaG P. deltoides SBSDD5 | ecosystem: Environmental > Terrestrial > Soil > Tree plantation...
GACGTTCCGATCTCGCGTTTGATGAGGAAGAAGCCGGACGCCGCGTCCCGGATCGGCGAGAGAAGCCGGGCCATCAGGCAGGCGACTCTGGAGAGCACGCGCCGCGTCGCCGGCCAGTTGAGCGTTCTGCCGCCAGGTACGTACCGGCTGGCCACGACAATGTCTGCGTTGGTCGCCCTGAAGATGGCAAGCATGCGCGGCACGAGACTCGGAGGATGGCTGAAGTCAGCATCCATCACCCCGACGACGTCTGCCGTCGCAACGGCGAACCCGGCAACGACGGCAGTCCCCAGCCCGAGCTTGCCGGAACGATGAATGACACGGATGCGGTGGAGCTTCGCAAGGTCGTCCGCCAGCGCGCCCGTCCCATCGGGTGAGTTGTCGTCGACGATGACGAGCTCGAGGCGGAGATTCTGGGTCGCACAGGTCCGGAACAGTGCATCGACGAGCTCGGCAATCCGCTCGCGCTCGTTGTAGGTCGGCACGACCATCGTCAGATCGGCTGACGCTCGGTCCTGATGCTCCATTCCAATTACTATAGTTCGCATCTCATACATCGTGGCCATGCCTTTGCGCGCGCACCAGGCGTTGTTTGTCGGGCTGCTGACGGCGGTCACTGTCGGCGCCCTGCTGCGCGGCAGCTGGCTGACGTCGGACCCGCCGACACACGCGGCGACGGGTATCGTGTGGCACGACGAGGGGCCATGGGTGCACAACGCGCGCAATCGGGCCCTGTGGGGCACCTGGCGCACGGACGAGTGGAACCCCGTCTTCCTGACGCCAGTCTTCACCGCCCTCGAATACGTCTCGTTCGAAGCGTTTGGCGTGGGTACGTGGCAGGCGCGCATGGTGCCTGTCGTCTCGGGTCTCGCTGCGGTTCTCTTGATCGGTCTTGGGCTCGCCGCCGCGTTAAGTCTCCGGGCGGGTCTGATCGGCGCGTTGCTGCTCGCGACGAACTATGTCTTCGTCATGTGGAATCGTGCCGCGCTCATGGAATCGACCATGACCGCGTTCATCGTGGCGAGCTGGACCGCGTACGTCCTCGCTCAGCGTCGACCCGCGCTCGGCCTCCTCTCGGGCGCTGCGGTAGTGCTGGCGTGGTTCACGAAGGCCTCCGCTGCCTTCTTCGTTGCAGCGCTCCTGTTCGAGGCCATCTTCACGATCGCGATCGGGCGGTCGTCGCGGCTGCGGCGGTGGCTGACCGTGGATGCCCCTGCCCGCCCCGCACGGCTGGCTGCGTGGTGGACGCTGGCCGGCGTCGCGATCGCAACGGCGATTGTCGCGCTCTGTTTCGTGCTGCCGTTCTGGTCCGAATACCGGTTCTACAACTGGCAGATGTCAGTAACCCGGAAGCCGGCTTACACGGTGAAGGCGCTCATGGATCGCGCCTCATGGCTGCCGATCGCGCATGATTTCTTCACGAGGATGTGGCTCGTGATGACGATCGCCGCTCTCGGGATCGCAACGGTACTGGCGCGATGGCGGACCGCGGCTGCCGGTGAGCGGCTGCTCGTGCTCTGGGTGCTTGTTGGCCTCGCGGAGCTGGTCGTCCACGATTCCGGCAACGAGCGCCGCTATGTGATGTTCATTCCAGCGCTCGTCGGGCTCGCGGCGCTCGTCCTGTCATCGCCAGGCCCGCTCGTCGCGGGCGATCCGCCGGTCAATCGCTGGATCGCGTTGCCGGTTCTCTTGCTGCTCAGTTATCTGGTGATCGGCAGTATCGTGCGGCTCGCATTTCTGTATGAGATTCGCCCCGGGGTCAGGCTCAGCGCGGCCATGGCCGTCGCGCTATCCTCGCTCATCGTCTGGCGGTGGCGAGCGACGATCGGCTGGCTGACGACTCAGCGCATCAGCCCCCGGGCGGCAATTGCCCTGACGGCACTCGCCATCGCGGCAGATCTGGCCCAGTACGGCCAATGGCTGCGCCACCGGTCGACGTTGAACTACGAGGCGAGCGTCGCGGTGGGCCGTGTGTTACCGCCGGGGACCCTGGTGCAGGGCAAGCTGGCCAACGGACTTGCGCTCGAGAATCGTATACGCCCGGTATTCATCGGACGGGGGTTCGGCAACTACGAGGACCGGAAGCGCCGTGATGATGTGCGGTATATTCTGACTTACGTTGCGCCCAGCCTCGGCTACGAGTCGCAGGCGCGCAATCCTGTCATCCTGGACGTCCTCGAGGCCTATCCGCAGCGCGCGATAGTGATGACGTTCGATGTCGCAGAGACCGGCGGTCGCGATCGGGCCGCGCTGATTGATAAGTTTGGCGGCGCCGCGGTGCCTGCGCCGAACGGGACGGAGCGTGCGCAGCATTGACGAGCGCGCCATCAAGGCGCATGCGGATCTCCGCTTCCGATCGGAGTACGACTACGCGCTGTTCGAGTACTACCGAAGCGCCAAAGTCATCGCGTTTCTGGAACGTGCCGGTGTGGCCGTGCGTGGCCGGGTGCTCGACGCCGGATGCGGTGGCGGCGGCATGCCGTTGTCGCTGGCGGAAGAGGCTGACCTGGTCGTCGGCATCGATCCCGCGGAGCGCTTCCAGGATGCTGGCGTCCGGCTCGGACGCGAACGCACCCTGCGGAACCTGACATTCGCGCTCGCCGACGGCATGTATCTGCCGTTTCGCAACGGCACGTTCGACCTCGTGCTGTCGCACGCCGTAATCGAGCATGTTGCCGACGCCCCGCTGTACCTGCGGGAGTGCGCGCGCGTCCTGGCGCCGTCCGGACACATCTATCTGTCCACTGCGCCGTACCTGTCGTTTGCCGGCGCGCATCTGCCGCGGTTGCGCGTGCCGCTGCCGCTGCATCTCATGGTTGGACGCCCCGCAGCCTTCGCGACGTTCCAGTTTCTCGCCCGGCGCGCGCCGTGGACGCTGAAGGAACCGGCGAACGAGAACTCGTTCATCAAGGCCGCACGGCGCGGCGAGACGAAACACGACGACCTGCTCGAAAAGGTGCGCGTCACTCGGCTGCGCCGTCAAATCGCCGACGCTGGGCTGCACATCGTCCGCGAGGAGCTGCATGCGACGGCCACCGTACGCAGGATGCCTGCGCCTATCGCACGGTGGCTCCGCGACAGCTCGCTCACGCAGGACATGCTGATCAGTAATATCGAGTACGTACTACAGCGCCGTCATTGACGATTGCCAAAAGCCGACTGACGATCGCTGTTGACGATTGGGTAACTGACGACTGAGCCGTGGCTGACATCGACCGATACCGTTCCGACGACCGCCGTGCCGTGGAGGCACTGTATCGGCGTGTCTTCGGACACGACGCGGCCGAAGCGAGCAGGCTTCGCTGGGACTGGCAGTACCGCCACAACCCCAACAACCCCGAACGCGAGCCCGAAATCTGGATCGCGCGAGAGGGTCCCGCAATCATCGGACAATACGCCACCATGCCGGTGCAGGTCTCTGTCGGAGGCCGCCAGGTGCGCGGATCGTGGGGCATGGACGTCATGGTGGCACCTGAGCGCCAGCGCCAGGGGCTTGGGGAACTGCTGTTCCGGATGTGGGATCGGAACGTCGGCGCCTCGCTCGGACTGGGGCTGTCCGAGTCCTCGTACAGACTTTTCCAGAAGCTCCGATGGCCTGACATCGGTCCAGTCCCATGTCTGGTGAAACCACTGACGCGCCGTGCGTTCCGCCGGCCGAACTGGCCACAGCCCGTCAACCGCCTCGTCTCCGCCGTCACGCTGCCGATCGTGAAGGTCGTCGCGCGGACGCGACCGATGCGCGCGGAGGTCAGGCTCATCCAGCGCTTCGACGACAGCTTCACGGAACTCTGGGACTCGCTGGCATCGCGATTCGACTTCGCGGTTCGGCGCGATGCCGCCTACCTCAATTGGAAGTACGTGTCGGCGCCGCACGTACGCTATTCAATCGCCGCCCTGAGACGCGACGATCGGAACATCGGCTACGCCGTCTACCGGCACCTCTACGAGCCACGAGGGCGGGTGACGCTGCTCGTGGACTTTCTCGCCGACCCGGACGACGAGTCGGGGTTCAGCACGCTCCTCCACTGGGTCGATCGAGAAGCGCAGCAGGCGGACTCGGACAAGATCCGGACGTTCGCGATGCATGCAGCATTCAGGAAGATGCTTCGCCGGGCGGGATATTTCCAGGTGAAGTCGACCATCCAGTTCGTCGCCAAAATCAACGGGCTCGACGTTTCTCCGGCGTTCTACGAAGACACCGATCGCTGGCACGTCACGCTCGGCGATTCGGATCAGGATCGATAGCGTCGCGTCATGAGTCTCCTCAATCTTCTCGTTGGCATCGATACCGAAGGCGACAACCAGTGGGATGCGGCCGCCAGGGCTAATCAGACGTTCGACAACATCTACGCACTTCCGCGTCTGCACGCGCTGTTCGCCCGTCATGGCGTCAGGCCGACGTACGTGATCACGCATCCGGTCGCCACCGATCGACGGTCAGCTGAGGTGCTTCGCGGACTGCTGGCGGGCGGCGACTGCGAGATTGGCGCCCATCACCACGCATGGGAAACGCCGCCGTGTTCGCCAGACGACGTGCGGCGGCATCCATACGCGTCGATGCTGCCATCGTCACAGTTCGATGCCCAGGTGGAGGCGCTCACGGGCGCGATCGCCTCGGCCGTCGGTGCGCGGCCAGTGTCGTATCGGTCCGGCCGCTTCGGGTTTTCGGCACAGCACGTCTCGGCGCTCGAGCGTCATGGCTATCTCGTCGAATCGAGCATCGCTCCGCTCTTCAATGAGGCGCACAAAGGCGGACCCGAGTTCGTCGAGGCGCCCCTCAGGCCGTACTTCCTCAGTTACGACAACGCGACGCGGCCGGGCACGAGCCGGCTGCTCGAAGTGCCGGTCTCGGCGGCATTGAATCGCCGCCTCCCGCGAACATTGCAGTATCTCTACGCGCGAGCGCCGCGGCCCTACACGACGAAGCGGATGCTACGCGCCTTGCGAATCGTACGAATGCGATGGTTGCGGCCTTCGTATTCGTCCCTCGCCGACATGGTGGGCCTCGCGCGCGACCTCGCGCGCGCCGGCGAGCCAGTCCTGAACCTGTTGTTTCATTCGAGCGAAGCAATCGTCGGCGGCAGCCCATACAACCGGACCCAGGGCGAGCTCGACGCCTTCTGCGAGCGGCTCGACATGTTTCTTGCGTACGCGACCCGCGACCTCGGGGCGAAGCCGGCAACGTTCGCCGAGTTCCGCGATACACACGTCCGGGCCCGACCCGGCGAGCGGTAGAACATTTCGATGAGGGTCCTGCACGTCACCCCACACCTTCCGCCGGATCAGGCAGCCAATGCCCTGCTCCCCTGGCAGCTCGGAACCTGGGCGGCACAGGCCGGCGACGCGGTCGAATACGTGGCGCATCCGCCGCGAGCGGCCGGGCAGCTGACGATTGCGGGGCCCGTCACGTGGGTGGCGCGCCGTACTCGGCGGTTCTACGATCGCGTCGTTCCGCTGGGGGCGTTCTCGTCAGGGTTTCGTATCAGACGCGCGTTGACGCCGGCAATCGCCCGGGCCGACCTCGTGCACGTCCACAGCAACGGCCTGCTCGCGGAGCTGGGCGTGCTGCTGTCGCAACAGCAGCAGAAGCCGGTCATCCTGACGCTGTACGGCACCGAGATCTGGCACTACGAGCCGAAGCACGGCCGGCCCGATCTCTTCACGCGCGCCTACCACGGCGCGTCGGCGGTCACGTTCTACAGCGAGCGCCTGCTCGCCCGGGCGAGGGAGCTCGGCCTGACGCGTCGCGGGATGCACGCAATCTATCCGCCCGTCGCCGACGTGTTCCGCTGGCACGACGCGGCAGACCAGCTCGAGACGCGCATGGCGCTGGGAATCCAGAACCGGCACGTGCTGCTGAACGTCAAGCGCCTGCATCCGCTTGCCGGCCAGCGTTATCTGATCGATGCCATGAACGAGGTCGTTCGAACGCATCCGGACACTCGCCTGGTCATCTGCGGGACCGGGGCGCTGGCAGATGAACTGCGAGCGACCGCGCGGTCTGCGGGAGTCGAACGCCACGTCGAATTCAAGGGCCTGGTCGATAACGCGACGATCTCGCGCTACTGCGGGGCCGCCGATCTTTTCGTCCTTCCCTCGTTGCTCGAAGCGCTGCCGACCGTCGCCGTGGAAGCGCTTGCCTCGGGCACGCCGGTCGTCTCGAGCGACAATCCGGGCGGCCTCGAGCTGAACGAGCTGTTCGGGCCGGACGTGGCAATCGTCCCGCGCGAGCAACCACTGGCACTGGCGTCAGCGATTACCGACTTCCTCGACAACAAACGCCGCGCTCGGCCCGAAACGCGAGAGACGCTCACGCAGGAGTTCGGCGCCGCGAGCGTTGCGGCGCGGTACCGGGAGCTCTACTCGAGCGTCTGCCGGGGCCCGGCGTGACCCGGCGGCTCGCTGCCATCGCGCTCAACTCGCTGTTGGGTGCGGCGGCGGGCGTTGGCGGGCTGCTGATCGCGTACGGGTTCTGGCCGGGCCTCTTTGCAGGCCTCGACGAGTCGCCTCCGGCCCGGCAGGTCTCCGGCCTGTATCCCGTCGAGCGCGATCCGTCGGGTTTGACGTTCGCCTGGACCGGCGAGACGTTTGCCATCCGGTTGCCGGGCCTCGACCGACGGTCTGAATGGCGGTTGACCGTGCGCATGCGCGGCGCACGCTCCGCTTCGGAAACGAACCCCGACGTGACTTTTCTCGTCGATGGGTCCAAGGCTCTCACCCGCACTTCGTCAGCGGATTTCGACGACGTCGTCATAACGTTGCCGGCGCATCCTGAACGGCGCGGCGCAATCATCGCGGCGCAATGTTCCTCGACAGTCGTGCCTGGCCCCTCCGATCCGCGACAGCTGGGCGTGACGATCGATTCGATTGCGCTTGCCCCGGCAACCTTCGTCATGCCCCCGCGACGTGCAATGACAGGTATCGCCATCGCATCGGCGGCAGCTGGCGCAGCCCTGGCGGTGCTCGTGACGCCCCTCGCAGTTGCCAGCTCCGTGACCGCAGTGGTCGCACTCGGTCTGGCGGCACTCGTGGCCCGCGGCTTCGGCGCGTACACGGACTACCCCGATTTGATCGCGCGCCTGTCAGCCTGGCTGTTCCTGCTGACCACGGCGATCGTGATTGGCTTGCAGGCGTTTCAACGAGCGGCATGGAGCGCGACGGCGCGGTGCGTGGTCGCGTTTTCGGCTGGTGCAGCGTTATTGAAGCTCGGCCTACTGTTGCATCCTGACATGCCGGTCGGTGACGCCATGTTCCAGGCGCATCGCTTTCACTACGTGCTCGGCGGCAACTTCTACTTCACGTCGATTGCGCCGGGCAACTACTCCTTTCCATACGCGCCAGGCCTGTACGTGCTCGCGATGCCGTTCGCCGGCCTGGTCACGCGCGGGGCCGGCGACATGGCGCTGCTGCGAACGATCGTCGTCTGTGTCGATGCGATTGCCGCGGCCATGCTGTATTTCGCCCTGGCCCGAAGCGAGTCGCCGCGCGCCGGTGCCCTGGCGGTGGTGCTGTATCACCTGACTCCGCTGGACTATCGGATCGCCACCGTCGGCAACCTGACCAACGCGTTCGCGCAATCGGTGGCCGTCGTCGCCTTCGCCGTCGTCGCAACACCAGCCTGGACAGGCCGCCGGGGCCTGTTCAGTGCGGCCGTGTTCACGGTCATGCTGACGTATGCGTTCGTATCGCACACCAGCACGTTCGCAGTCGTGTCCGTCGCGGGCGCTGTTATCGGCGGGCTGTTTCTGCTCTCGGCGAACCGCGAGATCCGTCGCGCCGGAGTCACGGCGGGCGTCGGCGCCGGCGTTGCCATCCTCGCGGCGGTCCTGATCTACTACGGACATTTCGGCGAGACGTACCGGACAGAGTGGGCCCGCATCTCCACCGAGACCGCCGCAGCCGCGCCTGACGCCGGCGGCCGCGGCGTTCCGCAACGCATGGCGTCAGTGCCGCGCTACCTGTATCTCTACTTCGGCATTCCCCTTCTGATGCTGGCGGGGTGGGGGTTGACGCTCATGCGCAACCGCCGGGATCAGCTGACGTTGGCGACGATTGGCTGGAGCTGCGCGTGTCTCGCCTTTCTCGTGCTCGGCCTTCTCACGCCGGTGGACATGCGTTATTACCTCACAGCGATCCCACCTCTCGCCGTTGCGGCGGGGATCGGCTCAGCTTATGGATGGGCTCGCGGCGGTTCGGCACGGGTCATCGCGGCGGGTCTTCTCGCATGGGCTTGGGGGGTGGGGGTGCGGACCTGGTGGGGGACTTGGGGGTAGCGCAAGTGCGCGGGTGCGCAAGTGCGCGGGTGCGCAAGTGCGCAAGGGCGCGGGTGCGCAAGTGCGCGGGTGTAGTGTTGAGGTGGGGTGACGCGATGAGCGTGATGGATCGAATCAGTACAGATATTGCGGGAGCGATGCGTGCGAGGGATCAGGCGCGGCTGGCGCCGCTGCGGATGGCGAAGGCGGCGCTGATGAATCGGGAAGTCGAGAAGGGCCGCCAGCTGGATGAGAAAGAAGAGCAGCAGGTCATCGCTTCCTTGATCAAACAGCGGCGTGACTCGATCGATCAGTTCCGTGGCGGCGGACGGAACGATCTGGCGGATCGCGAGGCTGCTGAGATCGTCGTTCTCGAAGCGTACTTGCCGCCACCACTCGATCCGGGTGTCATCGAACGCGCGGTCGACGAGGCAATTGCCGAAGCCGGCGCGACGTCGACCAAGGACCTTGGACGTGTGATGAAAGGCGTGATGAGTCGATTGCAGGGCCAGAGCGTCGATGGTCGAATGGTGAATGAACTTGTCAGGAAAAAGCTCGGTTCTGGCTGATCGCAATAACTAAACTTTTTGGCCGGGTCGTGCGTCTAATGAAATTGAAAGGCACGCACAAGCCTCTCATCCATCCTCCATTGGCTCCTGTCGAGAGACAGGAGCCTTTTTTGTTTCTGCCGTTTCACTTTTGACATTGGCTGTGTTCGGTTTGTCCGAATCCGAACGAATAGATCGTTCGCATCCGGACGCCTGAGTCGTCCGCCGGGGCACTTACGACCCTTGTGGTACGCTGACACGACACGATGCCATCTGAGGGCGGAACTACGGACGGCGAGGTCGTCAATGCCGCGGGCCTGCCACAGTCGACCTCGTCCGCGTCCGTAAAGGGCGGGCTGGCCCGGTCGGCCGGCCTCATCAGCCTGGCGACGCTCGCCAGCCGCGTGCTCGGGGTCGTTCGCGAGATCGTGGTCGCCGCCCTGTTCGGCGCGAGCACGGGGCCGGCGATGGACGCGTTCAACGTTGCCTTCCGCATCCCCAACCTCGTACGCGATCTCTTTGCGGAAGGCGCGATGACCGCCGCCTTCGTTCCGACGTTCACGCGCACGCTGGCCGCGCGTGGACGCGAGGCAGCGTGGCGCCTCGGCAACCTCGTCATCAACGCACTGCTGCTGGTGACGACCGTGCTCGTGGTGTTCGGCATCATCTTCGCCGAACCGATCACGCGCGCGATTGCCGGCGCCGAGTTCGCCGCTGTGCCTGGCAAGCTGGAGCTCACCACGGAGCTGACGCGAATCATGCTGCCCTTTCTGACGACCGTCGCCGTCGCGGTCGCGCTGATGGGCATGCTGAATTCGCTGAATCGCTTCTTCATCCCATCGCTCTCGCCGGCGATGTTCAACGTCGCGACCATCTTCTGCGCGTTCGCGGTCGTGCCGCTCATGCCGCTCGTGGGCCTGCCGCCGATCGCCGGCATTGCCATCGGCACGCTGCTTGGCGGCGTCGCACAAGTTGTGATGCAGTATCCAGCGCTGCGCAAAGAGGGCTTCCGCTACAAACCGGTCCTCTCGTTCGCCGACCCGGATGTCCGCGAGATTCTGCGGCTCATGGGCCCGGGCACGCTCGGGCTCGCAGCCGTCCAGATCAACGTCTTCGTGAATACATACCTCGCGACCACGCAGGAACAGGGAGCGGTGTCGTGGCTCGGCTTCGCGTTCCGTCTGATGTACCTGCCCATCGGCCTCTTCGGCGTTTCGATCGCGGTTGCGTCGCTGCCGAACATCTCTCGTCAAGTGGGTGCGTCGGATCTGACGGCCGTCCGCCGCACCGTCTCGCAGGGCATCCGGATGATGCTGATGCTGAACGTTCCGGCGACCATTGGCCTGGTGGTACTCGCCAGACCGATTGTCGAACTGATATACGAACGGGGTGCCTTCGTGGCGCAGGACACGAGCAGCACGGCAGCGGCGCTCATGTACTATTCGCCTGGCCTGCTCGGCTACTCGGCCGTAAAGATCATGTCACCGACGTTCTACTCGATGCGCGACGCGCGGACACCCGTCATCGTGAGCGTCCTGTCGGTTGGCGTCAACCTCGGACTGAACCTGATTCTCGTCCAGGTGCTCGGATTTCGCGGACTTGCGCTCGGCACGGCCATCGCCTCCGTGTTCAACGCCGGAGTGCTGATGTTCATGCTGAGCCGGCGCCTTGACGGCCTCGAGATGCGCGCGATCGCCAGCGACTTCTTCAAGATTCTTGCAGCGTCCGCGATCATGGGTGGTGCCGCCTGGGCCGTGTTCGCGGCGCTGGAAACGTGGGTGCCAGGCGCAGCGTTCACCTTGAGACTGATTCGGGTCAGCGCGGCCATCGGGACCGCGATAGTCGTGCTGCTACTGGCGGCGCGCCTGCTCCGTCTCGAAGACTTCGACAACGCGCGTCGACGTGTGCTCTCGCGGCTCGCCCGGCGCTGACAGGATTCCTCGTGCTCTCGCGTCTTCGGCTTCATCCCACAATCCTGCTGATGGCCAGCGCCCACATGATGGTCGACGGCTACAGCAACATCTACGCGCCGCTGCTGCCGCTGCTGGTGCCTCGTCTCGGTCTCTCTCTCGCGGCGGCGGGAACGCTGACGATGCTGTTTCAAATCGCGGCGTCGGTCGCGCAGGTGGGATTCGGTCATCTTGCGGATCGCTGGAGGCCCCGGACACTCGTCATGGTCGGCCCGGTCGTGGCCGTGTCCGTTCTGAGCTTCGTCGGCACCGCGCAGTCGCCGCGGATGCTCGCGTTGATCCTGATCACCGGCGGGCTCGGCGCGGCAGCGTTTCACCCGCCTGCTGCAGCATTGGCTCATCGGCTCGGCGGCGAACGCCGCGGGCTGGCGATGTCCGTCTACATTACGGGAGGAACCCTGGGATTCTCGCTGGGCCCGTTGATGTTTGCACCGTTTGCGCAGCGCTACGGACTCGAGTGGACGCCGATCCTGGCGATTCCGGGCTTGCTGATCGTCGCGTTCTTTCTCTCGCGTGTGCCGCCGATGCCTGTGCACGCGTCATCGGGGGGCGGCTTCAAGGCTCTGAAACCGTACGCGGAGCCGCTCGCGCTGCTGTACAGCATCGTCGTCCTCCGGACCCTGACCTCGCTTGCGTTCGCGACATTCGTGCCGCTGATGCTGACCCGGCGCGGTTACACGGTCAGCCAGGCCGGGACCGCCGCGGCGATCTACCTCTTCGCCAGTGGCATCGGCGGTTTCCTGGGAGGACCGTTTGCCGATCGTTACGGGCCGCGCAAAGTGATCGCGTTGTCGCTGGTCGCAGCCGTGCCGTTCCTGTTTGCCGCCCCGTTCATGAGCGGTATGCCCTTCGTCATCCTCGTCGCGATCGGCGGCCTGTTTCTGCAGTCGACGCTGCCCGTCAATGTCGTATTCGGACAGGCCATTGCGCCGGTCAGTGCTGCCACCGTGTCGTCGTTGATGATGGGGTTTGCCTGGGGAACGGGTGGCCTCAGCGTTCCGTTCGTCGGGATGATTGCGGATCGCGTAGGGATTGAATCCACTCTGGCCGGGCTGGCACTCGTGCCACTCATCGCGGCGGCATGCACGTTGCCTCTGCCCGATCGTGCGCGTTTGCAGGGTGCGGTTGGCCCCGCAGAGCTGGTCGTGCCGGAAGCCGGACGCTGAAACCGGTATGGTACGATAGGTTGGGTTTTTCGTACGATGTCACGCTACTCCCGCTCGGTCGACATCAGCTACTCGTTCGGTCCGGGTCCCCTGACCCCGGCTGTGAAGTGGATCATTATCGCGAACATCTGCGCGTATCTGCTCACACTGGTGTTTCACGACATCGTCTACGTCTTCGGGTTGAGTCCGCAGGAGGTCATCGAACATCAGCGCGTGTGGCAGCCGGTGACGTACATGTTCCTTCACCGGGACCTCTTCCACAT
>Ga0075421_100009152_pt1 | contig 12198 bp, 6 predicted proteins | sample SoiMetdeltSBSDD5_FD_75292 | JGI IMG/M metagenome (GOLD analysis project Ga0075421, IMG submission 75292) | Bulk soil microbial communities from a Populus tree surrounding site in Tennessee, USA - Soil MetaG P. deltoides SBSDD5 | ecosystem: Environmental > Terrestrial > Soil > Tree plantation...
GGCGACTTCATCAGCTCGCCGGTGCGGCGCTCGGTCCGCACTGCGCCGCCGGGCAGCGGCTGGCCGTCATACTTTTCCAGGTCCGGCTTGGGGTCGAAACTGTCGACCGACGAGCATCCCCCGTTCATGAACAGAAAGATGACGCGCTTCACACGCTGGGGATGGTCGAGCTTGGCGACGCCGGCCGTTCCATCGGCGGCAGTGACACCTCCTGCGCGCGCGACCGACTCGCCGAGTAGACTGGCAAAGGCCATCATCCCGAAGCCATTCCCGACGCGTCGTAGCGCCTCGCGGCGAGTAACCGGATTGGAGAGTTTGTGTAGTGACATAGTTAGTTGATGAACAGAAACTCGCTGGAGCTCAGCAGGATTTTCGCGTAGCGGCCCCACACGGTGACGTCGTACTTCACTTCGGGAGGCGGCGCGGCTGGGCCACGGCGGCCACCCATGCCGAAGCCGAATCCGCCCATTCCGCCCATCATGCCCATACCCATCGGTGACGCCGTCGCTGCGGCAACTGCCTCACCACCACCGGCAGGGGCTTGGGCCGTCCCATCCGGCGTCTCGGGCGGTTTTTCGGCAGCGCCGTCGGTGGAGCTGATCAAGGCGCCTGCGCCGCGTCCTCGCCGCATTCCCGGAGCGCCTGGCTCAGGCGGCTTATTCTTGCGCTCCTCGTACTCCAGCAGCGGCTCGCTCTTGAGATATTCGAGACCCATTTTTATCTCTTCTTCGCTGGCGTCGCGGCCGTATACATACTGATAAGCCTTCTTGATTCGCGCTCGATTATCGGGCTGAAGCGCGACTCGCTTGGCGAGTTCTTCCGCCTGCAACTGCATGAAGTCGCTGTTCATCAGGAAGAGTCGCTGCAGCGGGACGGTGGTTACGAAGCGCTTCTCCGCGCTCAAATTCGGACTCGGGAAGTCGAATAGCTGCAGGTATTCATCGAGCTTGTACCGGCTCACTTTGCCGTAGACTGTGCGGCGTTTGTAGGCTGCGGTGAGGTCACTGGAAGGTCCACCCATAGCTGTGTCAAGATTGCCGGAGACCATCAGCACGCTGTCGCGAAGCTGTTCGGCCTCCAGTCTCTTTTTCTCGGAGCGCCAGTAGAGGCGATTGCCGGAATCCTTGACGGCGGCCACAGGATCGTTCGCCGAGCTGAGCTGGTAGACCGAGCTCAGCATGATCTCCCGATGCAATTTCTTCACCGATTGGCCGTTCTTTGCGAACGCGCTTGCCAGGTATTCGAGCAGCTCAGGATTGCTGGGGCGCTCTCCCACTACGCCGAAGTTGCTGGGGGTATCGACGATGCCGGTTCCAAAGTGCGCCTTCCAGATGCGATTGACGATGACCCGCATCGTCACCGGTTGCTTGACGATGGCCTCAGCCAGTTCCAGCCGTCCGCTTCCCTTCGTAAAGGCTTCAGGGCTTCCTTCGGAGAGGACGCTCAGGAAGTGACGGGGAATCTCGGGACCGACTGGATTGTTGGGATCTCCGCGGAAACTGAGCTGAATGTCGACGGGCTTTTCCGAATCCCTCACGCCGTGAACAAACGGATAGTGCGGCTCCATCTTTTTGCGAATGTTGTCGATATCGGTCTGAATGGATTTGAGGCGGGCCTGGGCGTCGGCGCCGATGCGGCTCTCGAGGCCCCAGCCGCGGAACAGGAGCACGCCGGGCTTGCCCATGCGGTTCCCCATCATCATCATGGCGTTCGGATCTTCGGCGTCTCTTAGCTCACGCTGAAAGATCTCGGTCCAGAAGTTGTTCCGGTCGTCGGCAAGGGCCTTCAGGCGCAGCCATGAGCCGGGATTGAAATCCTTATAGGAAGTGAAGTTGCTCGGCTTGTCGGTGCGCCTCTTGGGCTTGGTGCCCTCGAGATCCTTGGCCTGGATGACCTTGTTCTCGGCGTCGATGTCGCTCTTGTCGAGCATCGCGGACACGACCTCGTCCTGGAACTGGTCGGCCAGCTTCTTCGCTTCCTGCTGTGTTCCGCCTTTTTTTATCATGGCCTGCCAGGCGTCCTTGTTCGGATACTTGGTAGTCGGCTTGGCCATGTACTTGATCCAGCGGTCGAACAATTCAAAGTCGAGCTTGCGGGTTTCGACAACCTGCGCGATTTCGCGCTTCAAATTGCCGGTCGCTTCCCAGACGCCCTGCAAATAGTTCGACGTCTGATAGGCGTAGGATCGCGAAAGATCGCTCGAGATGGACTGGTTCGCCTCCTGGAGAATCTTCTGTTCCTTTTCGAGGTCATCTTCGAGCTTGGCGAACTCATCGACTATCTTCTTCGGAGCGCCGGGGTACTCTTCGTAGATGGTGTTGTAGAAGACTCCAGCCAGGGAGTAGTAATCGGTCTGCGGAATCGGATCGTACTTGTGATCGTGGCAGCGGGCGCAACCGACGGTGATGCCCATGAAGCCGCGTGTGACCACGTCCACGCGATCGTGACGCTCATCGGCGCGCGTAATTTCGAAAGCGCCATTGTCGTAATACCAGGGACCGAGTCCGAGAAAACCTGTCGCCGGCAGCGTCTTGTAGCGAACCTTGGGATCCATTAGATCCCCTGTAAGCTGCGCCTTGACGAACTGGTCGTAGGGCATATCGTCGATCATGGCTTGAATGACCCAGTCGCGATAGGCGTACGCATTGGGATACGGACGCCAGCCCTTGGGGTTCTGATTGAGGGTGCGATAGTCGTCTTCAGCGTAGCGGGCGACGTCCAGCCAGACGCGACCCCAGCGCTCTCCATAGTGGGGCGAGGCGAGCAGGCGATCGACTACTTTGGTGAACGCATCGGGCGAGGTGTCTTTCTCAAAGGCCTGAATCTCTTCGTACGTCGCGGGCAGCCCGACGAGATCGAGCGTCGCGCGGCGAATCAGGTCCCGTTTCGAAGCGGGAGCTACCGGCTTCAACCCTTCTTTTTCCAGGCGAGCCAGAACGAAGCGGTCGATTTCTGTTTTCGGCCATTTTGCGTCTTTCGTTTGCGGCGTCTTGGGCTGCTGCAGCGGCAGATAGGACCAGAACTGTTTTTGTTCGGGGAGGATCACGTACTTGCCGTCCTTGGTGGCCCCTGAGGCGATAGCCGAGGACTTCGGCCACGGCGCTCCGGCCTTCACCCAGGCGACAAAATCGGCTATCTCCGCGTCGGTGAGCTTGGAGCCGACAGGCATCTTCAGATTGGGATCCGTCTGCCGGATGGCCTCAATCAGAACGCTCTTGTCGGGCTCGCCTGGCACTACGGCGGCGCCTCTCTTGCCTCCCTTAGCCATGGCGTCGGAACTGTCCAGACGCAAACCGGCCATCTGAGAGGTGGTGTGGCAGCTATAACAGTTCTTCGCCAGAACGGGGCGAATCTTGGTTTCGAAAAAATCCGGCGATGCCGCAGGAACACCCTGACCGCAGATGGCTCCGGCGGCTGCCATACCAAGCACCAGGACCTTCAATGGATTGTTCTCGCTCACGTGATTCATAAATTTCGAGACCTGTCCTTAGAGACACGGAATACGGCTAGGTATGAGACGGGGAACCCAATTAAGGCAGCAAGGCCTCGGGCGAGTCAGCGGAGACTCTTAGATCTTAACTCAAACTACTATCATTCGGCCAGCGTCGCGGCGATTCGCTTCGGATCGAGCCGCCAGACGTTTCCATAGGCCGTGTTGCTCAACCAGATCGAGCCCAGTCCGAACTGGATCGCCCCTCCGCCTTCACCGGCAAACTGCTGCACCACTCTTTCCTTGTCGGCCTGCGGGCTGATTTTAGTTATCGGAAAGCCGGGCGCGCTAACCCAGATAAATCCTTCACCAGCGGCGAGATTTCCATCCAGGTTTGTAAATCCAAGGCTGATGGTTGCGGTAACTTTATTTGTCTTAGGATCGATCCGCGCTACTTTGCCCTCGGCGCGCGATAGGACCCAGATGGAGCCCTCGCCGAATACCACCGAAACAGGCTCGGGAGTCACCTCGATCCGCTCGGTGACAACATTTGTCTGGGGATTGATCTTGAGGATTCGCTTCTCGTCCGGACAGACAACCCAAAGCGCCGCTTCGGCGAAGGTCACCGAACGGCAACGGGAGGGGAGACGTATTTCGGCGACGACCGCATTCGCCTGAGGATCGATACGAGCCAGCGTAGTCTTATCGTCAACGAGCATCCAGAGACTGTCGGCGGTGGAGGCCAATGGAGACTGCGCAGCGCCCGTACCGGTCGGAATCGTAGTCGTCAGTTTCCCCGAGCGCGGTTCCAGTCGTGCTAGCGAGTGCGCGGCGCCGCAATTGGCTACCCACAAACTGGCGAAAGCGTTGGCGACGGCGCAAGGGCTATCCAGGCCGGAGATGGGATCGGCTGTCTTGTTTGTTCGTCCGTTAACTCTTATGACGGTATTTTTCGACGGGATCGGAATCAGCACCTGGTCGGTGAACGCCAACATGGCCGGGGCGGCCGGTACAGCGATCTCCGCTTCGGGCTTCAGGCTGGTCATGGGAATCTGAACGCCTGGGGTTTTGATGCCGTTCTTGGGCGGCCACAGAGTTTTCTTAAGCTCGGTGTACTTCACCGGTTCCGGCTTGGGCTTGGGCGCGGGCGCAGGCGGAGTCGCGGTCTCGGTTTTCTTCATGCCCTCCGCGTCGGATTTTGCCGGTTCCGGAACTGTCGACTCAGGTTTTGTCTCGGCGGGTTTCCTCGCTTCAGTGGCGGCCGGCGGATCGGACGTCTTAACTCGATCCTGGGCGGCAAGGCCCACGAGACCTACCGAGACAATTGCGAACCATCTCCCTAAATTGAATCGAAGCTTCATGGTTTCTCGCTAGAATTCATACCTCAGTGCAAATTGCATCACCCGCGCCGGCTCGGCTTCGGTAATCTGACCGAACGTTGTCGGAGTTGAGATCGTCAGACTATTATTCGGAGGATTTTTCCAGTTCACGAAATTGAAGGCATTGAACGCCTCGGCGCGCAACTGGATCGTGTGACCTTCCCATGGCAAGCTGAAAGACTTACCCGCCGAAAGGTCGAAGTTTAGCAGTTGCGGCCCACGAAGCAGGTTGCGGGCGCCGACCGTACCCGGAAATTGGCCGTAGAAGGAGCTAACGGCGCTGAGCGGGAAATAACTCGGATTGCCGTTCGCGTTGATCGCGAACTCTCCGTTTGGCACGGTCGCGCCGGGTTTGAGAATCCCGATCGAGCCGCTGAGATAGTTCGTCGGATAGACACCACCCGTTGAGACGGTGAGAGGCAGGCCGGAGCGAAACCTGGTCAACATCGACACCTGCCATCCTCCCACGAACTGATTCAGCCATCCGGACGCCGAGCCAAGGATCGGCTTACCCTTGCCGAACGGAAGCTCCGCAACGCTGTTTGCAGTGATGTTGTGCCGGATGTCGAAATCCGAAATGGACCGTGAGGCCTTGGGATTGAAGGCGTCCTGAATTCCGGTTCCGGTGTTTCCGCTCGATTCCGAACCGGAGGCGATATCCATTGACTTGGCGAATGTATAGTTGAAATCGAAGCCCCATCCGTCTGCCATGGCGCGCCGCAATACAAACTGTCCACCGTTGTAGGCGGGATTGTCGGCGTTGACCCAGGTTCGCATACCGGCGTTCTGGCGCGCGAAAAATGTATTGCAGCCGGTCACGCTGAGGCAGGAGCCGCTCGATTGCCGTACCCGGTCGAAATCATGCAAGGCGTCCAGATCACTTCCGGCGTAGGTTCCGTAAACCGTGTAGAAGTAGTTGGCTGTCGCGCTGGCGCCGGCGGTCCTGGTTCCGTAGGCCGATCCTGCGCCGGCCGGAAACATGTTCTCGAAGAACGGCACTTTCGGCAGTTTGCTCGGGTCCGCTCTGACGATAGCCGGCGTGATGCCACTCTCCAGGTACGAGCGCAGTTGGCCGGAAGCCTGGGCCCAGGTCTGACCGGATTTCGGATCCAGGAGCTGCGTCAGCGGTTGAAAGTAATCCTGCCGCAGAAGGCTCTTGCGAGACAGGCGACCGATATAGCCCAGCTCAACGGTCATGTTGCCGGGCAGCGGACGGGCGTAGCTGAAATTCAACAGCATCGAGTATGGGGCAACCAGTGTCGGATTAACGGCCGAATAGGAGCCGAACCCTCCTGTGACCGCCGGAGGCGTGAAGGGGAATCCACCTTGCGGGGGCGCAGGCAAGGTCGGCAAACCGGAACCGTTATAGCGGAAGGAATCCGTGAAATCGGTATTCAGGGGCTGCGTAACGGACGTCGCCATTCCTGGCGAGCCGGAGTCGGCGAAGGTGGTCGCCATGTTGTTGCCAAAGCGATCGTACACCATCGAGGCTCCAGCGCGTAGGACGGAGCCCTTCCCGAACAGGCGGCCCCACAGCTTGTCATTTTCCGGCGCCCAGGCGATTGAAAAGCGCGGCGCAAAGTTGTTCTTATCGAGCTTGTAGTAGTCGGGGCCACCATTCACCGGGCCGGCGGCGGCAAAGGTGAGATAGGCGTTAGGCATCGCGTTGCCGGGAATGCCAGCGAGCGAAGCGCCGACACGCTCGGCGAAGAATACATCGACGCCCGTGGTGGGCGAAACCTGAACGCCGTTCCGTTCATAAGGAGCGAAATACAGGCCGTAGCGAACACCATAGGTCAGCGTGAGGTCCCGCCGCGCCTTCCAGGAGTCCTGAATGTAACCTTCATACTCCTTATTGCCGAACGACCGGACTACCGGCTGACCGAACGGTACTGTGGAGCCGTCGAGCTTGTACTGGTAGGTACCACTATAGTTGTTGATGATTCCTAACATCGTGCCGAACGCATTGGTGACCAGCGTCGCTTCGGTGAGAGAAAGATTCGAGACACCGGTACGCGCACGCATGAAGTCGGTGACTGCGCCGGTGATATCGGCGCCGAGCCCCTTTAGCGTGTTCCTGCTGAGACTGTAAGTCGGATAGTTGTTGTCATTTACTCGATCGTTGACGACGAAGCGGAAGTTCGCGCCGAACTGGACCGTATGCGCGCCTTTGATCCAGGAGGTGTCGTTTACGACGTTATGCGTCGGCTGAATGCGAGTGCTTGCGCGGGGAACTGCATTGAAAATCGTCGGCGTAAACGTGATCGAGGAGCCACTCACACCGGTCTGTGACGTTCCGAGCCGGGTCAAGCCATAACTGAAATTGTTGATGAGCGCAGGCGTCAGCACGGAGGTATAGCGGAGCGAGAGACCTCTGCTGTTGTCGATTTGCTTCGACGCTTCCTGTCCCGGAAACTGCGCCAGGGTGTCGTCCGCCTTGTTGGCCTGCAAGGTTCCGCGAAGACTCAGCATGTGTTTTCCGTTAGGATCGACATTGAAATCCATCTTGGCGACGAGCGCCCGGTCGTCGCGGCGCTTGGGGGCGTTAAAGCGGAATGTGGCGAAATTCAGGCCGCGATCGCCGCCCGTCAGCAGGTCGTTCGGAGCGGGATACTTCTTCATCTGCTCCAAGTTGAACTGGCTCGCGCCTACGTGAATTGGATCGATAAGGCGTATGTCGGCGGCGCTAAACGATTGGATGCTGCCATTGCTGGCGCGTACCTGGATGATTCCCTGCTTGAAGGTGTCGGTAGGGACCGTGCGGCTCACTGCCTCAGCCGAGCGGTCCTTGCGTTCTTCCCAATTGAAGAAGAAGAAAAGGCGATTCTTCACAACAGGCCCTCCGAGGGACGCCCCGTACTGATTGCGGATCAGGTTCTCGCGGGGGATGCCGGAGCGATTGGAAAACCAACTGTTGGCCGCCGTGGCCTTGTTACGGTGATACTCATACAGGGAACCGCTGAACCGGTTCGATCCACTCTTGGTGACGACCGAAACCTGGCCGCCGGCGGAACGTCCCTGGTCGGCGCCGATTCCGGCGATCGTGGTGCGAAACTCCTGAACGGAATCGAGCGGAATCGGAAGGACGGCGTTGAAGCCATTCGCGCCCTGGCTATCGTTCACATCCACACCGTCGAGCGTCACGTTGTTCTGGTTGGCTTTGGCGCCGATCACCTGCCCCGTCGAAGTCACACCCGGCTGCAGACCCAGCAGATCGACGATGTTTCGCGTCTGAAGAGGCAACTGGCGAATCTGGATTTCGGTAAATGGTGTGCCGAGGGACGCGGTCGTTGTATTGATCGCCACCGACGACGCCGTTACGTTGACGGTTTCTGTCACTTGACCGACTTCAAGCTGGATGTTCAATGTCGCCGGCGTATCAATCTGCAAACGAATTTGCTGAACGTAGCTTCTGAATCCGGGGTTCATCGCCTCAACCTTATAGCTGCCGGGAGGCACTTGTAGAAAACTGTAAGATCCGGTTGGCCCGGAGACCGTCTTTCGAAGAGCTGCGGTATCCAGATTCGTCAAAGTCACGATGGCGCCTGGGACGGCCGCTTGCTGCTCGTCCGTTAAACTCCCTTGAAGCGAGCTCGTCTGCGCCGCCAGCGGCAGACTACCGAGAAACATAGCTGCTAACAAAAATCGATTCATGTCTGAGACCCCTTTTCAAAAATGAGTGGCAACACCAGCGGGGTGTGTCAGCAGCCAGGACGGGGGCTGCCTTTTCTCAGACAGAGAGGCAAAACGAAACTTGTCGCTATTCTCCTCAACCAGAGACTAGTTAAAAACAAGAATAGGAGACTGCGTGCGACTAGTCAACTAAAAATCTGTTATACTCTCCATTCGCATCTCACAGTACAAGAAGCGAATAGTACCGCTATGTCGGCGGTCCTCCTTGTTGCGGAAGCCTTTGGTTCCCCGTCGCACTCCAACATTCTCGAGGACAAACAAGCTAAAGCTTGTTCCACAGTGATTTCAGTGTCAAATCAAGGAAATTGACATCACTGTGGAACAAGCTTTAGCTTGTTTGTTCAACCTTTTAGCGTGCACATTGTGGGGTATAGATGAGAGCTATCGCGTCGATCACATGTACCGCTGGCCTGCTGTTTTCTGCGCTTGCGCTGGGACAGGAATCCGTCCCCCCAGCAGCGCCGGCGGCCAGACAGCGCCCGCCCCGGCCGCCCAAGCCGGGCGTGAAGGAGGTCCAGAAGCCGATGGACCTGATCCAGCCCGAGGCTGTTTTTGACGCCCCTGGCACGCCGGATTGGACCATCGCGTCGCCGGATGCGGTGTGGGTAACCAATGGGCCAAAGAACACCGTTCATCGGATGGACAGCAAGACGAACACGGTGACCGCGGTCATCGAGGTAGGCAAGCGACCGTGCAGCGGGGTCGCCTACGGATTTGGAAGTATCTGGGTGCCCAATTGCGTCGATAAGACCGTTTCGCGAGTGGATATTCAGGAGAACAAAGTTGTCGCGACCGTACCAGTGGGTCCGGCCGCGTCGGAGGGCGGGATTGCTTGCTCCGCGGAGGCGTGCTGGATGCCGACCGGGCAAGCTGGCGATAAGGTTGCCCGCATTGATCCGAAGACCAACACTGTCGCCGCCGAGATCGCTGTTCCGGAAGGGTCCTTTACCGCCGACTTCGGCGAAGGCGCTGTTTGGGTGACCAGCACCAAGGGCAGTGTCGTCTCCCGTATCGATCCGAAAACCAACGAGGTGACCGATACGATTCAGGTGGGTCCGAATCCTCGATTCATGACGGTCGGCGAAGGTTACGTCTGGACGCTGAACCAGGGCGACGGCACGGTGTCGAAGGTTGATCCGAAAACACGCAAGACGATCGTGAACATACAGGTTGGTATTCCCGGTGGCGGCGGGGAGATCTCGGCCGGCGGAGGCTCCGTCTGGGTGACCGTGTTCGAAATTCCGATCTCACGTATTGACGCCAAGACAGATAAAGTTACACATCAGTACGCGGGTCCTGGTGGGGATGCGATCCTGTTCGCGCATGGCTCGGTGTGGCTCTCGAATCTTCGCCAGCACAATGTCTGGCGGATCGATTTGAAGAAGATTACCGGCCAGTAAGCGAGCCAACCAACTCGCTGCGACGGGTCTCTAGTGCGATAGAATAGTGGTTGGATGTCTAGTCGCGAGCCGGGTCATGCCGCAATACCTTTTTCAGTTCATACCGTCGCCGCCGAAGCTCACCCTGATGGGCGTCGTGGACATCCTGGTTGTCGCATTCCTTATTTATGAGCTGATCCTGATCGTCCGCGGCACACGCGCCGCCCATATTCTGCTCGGGATTCTGACGCTCATCCTCATTTACAATCTGTCCTTATGGCTGCGGCTGGGTCTGCTGCATTCGATCCTCTCGTATGCGATGCCGTATATGGCGGTCGCGGTGATCGTGCTGTTTCAATCCGAGATCCGGCGCACGCTGGCGCGCATCGGACGGAAGCGCTTCTTTGCCCGTGCGTTCCGGCGGCGGGAATCGACCGAGGACATTCTGCTGGCGCTCAATAAGCTGTCGAATGAAAAGACCGGCGCGCTGATTGTCATTGAGCGGGATATCGGACTACGTACATTTATTGAGAGCGGCGTCCGGCTGGACGCACATCTTTCGAGGGACTTATTGCTCAGTATTTTCCGGAAAGACGGAGCGCTGCACGACGGGGCGGTGATCATTCAAAAGGACCGCATCAGCGCGGCCGCCTGTTTCCTGCCGCTGAGCATGAATCCGGCGCTGTCGAGCAAGCTCGGAACCAGACATCGCGCGGCTATCGGGATCACGGAAGAGACCGATTGCCTGGCAATCATTGTTTCCGAGGAGAATGGGCGTATCTCGATTGCGGCGTTTGGTGAGATTGAGCTGGATCTCTCGCCGGAGAAGGTGGGCGAGCGGATCACGCGGCACTTCGGTGGGAGCCGCCGGTCGTGGCGGCTTGCGGCTGGGGACAAAGAAGAGATGCGCGTACCGCATGAGGCTGCGCAGATCCAGAAGGTCAGCCGGCCGTGATCGACATCATTACCCAAAACCTCGGCTGGAAGATTTTTGCCCTGCTGGTCTCGGTGCTCCTGTGGTTCATCTATGCGAGTGATCCGGAAATTGGCGCATTCGTCGCGGTGCCGGTCGAGTATCGGGGCATGCCGGAGGATCTGGAGATCGGCTCGGACTTGGTGGAGTCGGTATCGGTCGACTTGCGTGGACCGTCGGAGAAAGTCGCAAATTTCAGCGCGGTGAAATCAGCGGTCGTGCTGGATTTTTCGAGCATTCACAAGCCCGGCGAGCAGACCCTTCAGATCGACGAGCGGAACGTCAACTTACCATCCGGGATGAGACTGGTGCGCGCGGTTCCGGCCCAGATACGGTTGCAATTCGAGCGGCGAACGCGGCGCGACATCCCGGTGCAGGTGCGATTCGCGGGTTCGCCGGCGGAGGGATACCAACTGGACAGGTTTGAGGCTCAGCCCAAGGAACTAACCGTTGTGGGACCGGAGAGCCATGTGAAGACGATCGAATTCGCGGAAACCGATCCGATCGATTTGAGCACAGTGGTGGCCCAGTCCGAGTTCCGGGTGAACGCATTTGTGGGCGATCCGCACGTGCGCTTTGAGAAACCGGCAAAGATTTCGGTGAAGGTTTTCATGGAGAAAGCTAGATAGGGGTAAATGGGCAAAAAACTTTTCGGAACCGATGGCATTCGGGGCACTGCCGGGCAATATCCGCTGGATCCAAAAACGACGCATGCGTTTGGCGTGGCGTTGGGAAACGTGGCGAGACATCTGGGCCAGAGTCCGGAAATCGTGATTGGGATGGATACGCGGGAGTCGAGCCCGTGGATCGCCGAACAGGTGGCCGGGGGGCTGCGCGAGGCGGGAGTTGGGGTGCGTTTTGCCGGCGTCGTGACTACGCCCGGTGTGGCCTTCCTCACTCACACGGATTCGTTCGTTGCGGGCGTGATGATATCGGCGTCGCACAATCCTTATCAGGACAACGGGCTTAAAGTGTTCGGCCATAGCGGCTACAAGCTACCCGACTCGGAGGAACACGCGATCGAGGAGGAGATACTTCGATTGCTGGATGTCGGCGTCGATCCGGTTCCGCTGAAGCTTCGGGTGGACGAGATTTTGGATCGCCGGTATCTGGACAAGCTGCTCTCGACGATTTCGCAATCGTTCGACGGGCTGAAGCTGGTGCTCGACTGCGGCAATGGGGCGGGCTCGGAGCTGGCTCCTGAATTGTTCCGGCGGGCCGGAGCGGAAATTCAGGTGATCTGCGGAGCGCCGGACGGGCGGAACATCAATCTTGGATGCGGCGCCCTGCACCTGGAGGCTCTGCAGCGGGCGGTAGTGGAATCGAAGGCCGACGCGGGCGTGG
>Ga0075421_100009153_pt1 | contig 12198 bp, 16 predicted proteins | sample SoiMetdeltSBSDD5_FD_75292 | JGI IMG/M metagenome (GOLD analysis project Ga0075421, IMG submission 75292) | Bulk soil microbial communities from a Populus tree surrounding site in Tennessee, USA - Soil MetaG P. deltoides SBSDD5 | ecosystem: Environmental > Terrestrial > Soil > Tree plantation...
GCATTTGGTCGCTGGCATCTCACGCGCGCAGGTGCCGACAGTTCCGGCTTGTACACACTGGTGCTCCGCAAAACGCGCGAGGGCTGGCGCATCGTACACGATCACACCTCTTCGGCCTCACCGTAACCTGGCAGTTTACTTGCAGAGGAAAATGCTTTGCTAACGTTGTTGTAGGCGGCTACTAAAGCCGCGCCATGACGGCGGCGTTCCTGACAACGGTCCTGTTTTCGATTTCGGCGGTGTGCGGAAGGCGCACGGCGCAAATCATGGGCGGGAACGAGGCGAACTTCTGGCGGCTGTTGTTTGCGGCGGCGTTGCTGGCGGGCTATGCGCATGCGTTTGGCGGCGGAGTCGAAGGAGCGGGGTTTCGAATATTCGTGATCAGCGGCGCGATTGGATTCGGGATTGGAGATGCGGCGTTGTTTCAAGCTTTGCCGCGCCTTGGCTCGCGATTATCCGTGATGATGGTGTTGTGTCTTTCTTCGCCGATTGGGGGGCTCATGGAATGGATGTGGCTCGGCACGGGACTGAGGACGACTGAGATTGTGTGCGGTGCAGTGATCCTGTGCGGCGTGGTGGTCGCGCTGGCCCCCAGCGGGCACATCAACACGCCACGGAAGCAGTTCATTTTGGGAATGGTTTTCGGACTGGTGGCGGCTGTGTGCCAGGCTCTGGGCGCGGTGCTGAGCCGGAAAGCATTTGCGATGGAAGGGCAGAACAGCGTCGATGGAATCACCGCGGCTTATCAACGCATCCTTGGCGGAGTCGCTGTGACGGCAATGTTCTTTCTCTTTGTGAAATTGCGAGGCTCGAACACAAGTGGCGCGGAGAAGCGAAAAGCATGGCCCTGGGTGCTGGCGAATGGCCTTTCGGGACCGACCCTGGGCGTGAGCTGCTACCAGTGGGCGTTGAAGACAACGCCTACGGGAGTGGTTCTTCCCATTGTAGCGCTAACGCCGATCGTGATAATCCCATTTGCGCGCTATCTTGAAGGCGAACGGCCGACGGTGCGGTCGATTGCCGGAAGCATTATCGCGGTTGCAGGCGCAGCAGCGCTTGCGCTCACGCGACATTAGAATTTTATTGTGAACGGTGGTTAAGCTGCGACGATTCTAACTATGAAGATTCTGTGGGTGTTTGTCATGGCAGCCCTCTCGATGTGCGCGGGTTGCAAAAAATCGGAAACGCCGGGCAAATCTGCATCGAGCAGCGCTTCCTCCGACGCGTCACTGCCGGATGACGGCCAGCCGGTGACCTTGCGCGTGAAGTGGCCCGTGGGCAACCGGTATGCAGAGCGGATGCAAGTGGATGGAAATACGGAGACGCATATGCCGATGTCGCCCAAGCCGATGCTGCAGAAGATTGATCTGAGTCAGGAGTACAGTGTTACCGTGCTCGGCGAGCGTCCGAACGGCGGGCGCGAGTTGGAACTGGAATTCGAATCCGCCGAGATGGATGTGACCATGAACGGCAAGCCGGTGGTGAACCTGGACACGAAGGCCGAAGCAGGGCCGGCCGAATCCAATCCGGCGGTCGCCGGCTTTCGGCAAATCATTGGCGCGAAAATCAAGTTCCATGTCGACGCGAGCAATCGCGTGGAGAAGGTCGAGGGCGTGAAGGAATTCAGCGCCAAAGCAAGCGCCGGCAGCAACCCGCAAGGCCGCGCTGCCATGCAGAGCATGTTCAACGAGGATTACTTCAAGCAGATGGTGGACTTTCAGCGAAGCTTGCCTCCCCAACCGGTAAAGAAAGGCGATACCTGGCCCGTGAAAACCGAGATTAATGCTCCGGTCCTGGGCGCGATGAACATCGACCTGAACTATACGTTTCAGGGCTGGGAGCAGCGCGATAACCGAAAATGCGCCGCCATGGATTTCGCCGGCACAATGTCGTCGAAGGGTGACGCCGCTGCCGCGAGCACGGGCATGAGCATGAAAGTGGAATCGGGCAAGTTGTCTGGCAAGACCTGGTTCGATCCCGAACTTGGCCATCCCGTGGAGACGTCGCTCAACCAGGACATGGTCCTGCACATGACCATGCCGATGCCTCGCATGCGCACCAATACAAATGCTGCAGTGCAAGCCCCCACTTCGCAGAATATTACCAACAACACGAAGCAAAACGTCGTCATCAAGCTGGTCGAGGTGGTGAGCGCAGCCAAGTGAAGTTTGCCTTCGTCAATGGCAAGCTCGTGCCGTCCGATAAAGCGAGCATTTCCATTTTCGATCGCGGGTTCCTGTATGGCGATGGGCTCTTCGACACCCTGCGTGTGACCGGAGGAGAACCGCACCTGTGGGATGAACATTGGATACGCTTCAGTCGCGGCGCCGAAGTGCTGCGAATCACCTTGGCCCATGATTCAAAGTCGCTGCGCAAGCATGCCGGGAAATTGTTGGAAGCGAACAAGTCACCGGACGCAGTTTTACGAATTCACCTATCGCGCGGGGTGGGCCCGCGCGGATACTCGCCGCGCAAGGCGAACTCACCGGTGCTCGTCATGTCCACTCATCCACTTCCGCCAACTCCAAAATCGTGGAAGCTCGCAACAACATCCTATCGCCTCCCACCCGTAAATGCCCTCAGCGCGATTAAAACCAGCAACAAACTTCTCCACGTCCTCGCCAGAGCCGAAGCAGATACCCAGGGCGCTGACGAAGGTTTGCTCCTGACCGATTCCGGCGCCTTGGCCCAAGGGACGTCTTCAAACCTGTTCTGGATCGAAGGTCGTTTTGTGTGCACAGCTCCCGAACAAGCCGGGATCTTGCCTGGCATCACGCGTGCCTCGGTCTTCCAGGCTTGTGAGCGCCTGAAAATCCCTGTGCGCCAGGCAACCGTTCAGCCCGAAAGACTTCACGATAGCGCAGGAGTTTTCATGACCCTAAGCACGTTCGGCCTTGTTGAGGCTGCGTCCCTGAATGGCAGGGCTTTACCGCAGAGTCCGTTTCCCGCAGAGCTCCGTCGCGCCGTGGGCGTGCACGCCTGACTTTCCTGCAACTTTATCTTCAATCGGCGGGTTATTCGAATGTATGAAAAAGATACTGGTCTGCACGAGCGGGTTTGCCTCCATGGTTCTGATCGCCAGCTTACTGGCCCAGGAGAACAAGAGCGCGGGCTTTGTGGACTTCGGGAAGCTCCCGGCATCCGCGTCCGGCAAGGAATTCGTCGAGATCAGCCTCGGCCGAGCCGTCTTCGCAATTTCCGGAAAATTGTTTGAGAAGAGCGATCCGGATGTCGCCGGGCTATTGCGCGGGCTTCAACTGCTGCAGGTGAATGTCGTCGGCCTGGCGGACGATAATCGTGAAAAAATCCAGGAGCATATCCAGAAGCTGCGCGCGGAGCTGACTGGCAAAGGTTGGGAGCGAATCGTGACAGTAAAAGAGAAGAACGAGGACGTGGGCATTTACCTCAAGACGCGCGGTGAAGAAGCCATCGAAGGCCTCGTCATCACCGTCCTCGATGGCGATAAGGAAGCCGTGCTCATCAATATCGTCGGCAACATCAAACCCGAACAGGTCGCCACGCTTGGCGAAAAGATTGGTGTAGATCCGCTAAAGAAATTCGCCGGCGCAAAGAAAAAGGAAAAGGCAGAGAAGGCCCCTTAATCCGCCTTCGCTTTCCAAAAGGCCTCAGCCTGCCGAACAGGTTCGAGCGCTTCATCTTTTCCCGCGAAATCCAGTTGTTCCAATCGCCCTCGGCGCTCGCGAGTCCAATCAAGAAAGAACTGAGCTGATTCTTTGTTCGCTCGCAGAGGCTTGTCCCCGATTTCTACATACCATGGCCCGGTGCAGGCGAATCGGAACGTGTGATCGAGATCGGCAATCGCTCTCAGCAGGAACCATCCGCTTTCGGCGATCCGGACTGAGTCGCCTTCCTTCAACGGTCGCGCGCGGCCATTGTGAATTAGTTCGACAGAGCGAATCGGCTCGCGCGAATCGAGTTGGAATTGAAATCGCGCGTCGATGGCTTCGCCGCTCTTAAACACATGACCGGGAAGCTGTCCATTGGCGCGGCTGCGCAGGAGAGGGCCATTCGATACGAAGACGCGGCCCGCGCGAAGGCCCGCGTGCCACTTCTCCCAGGTTGGCTCGCCATCCAGATGCACGTAAGCGCGATTGTAACCAACCGGATTGGGCAACACTCCACTCGCGCTCCCGGCGCTCGGGGGGATACGGAAGCCGCAGTTCAAGATGTGAAAGTAAATCTCTTGCGTCCAAAGGCCGTTGCCGTGCTTCGTCGCAAAGCGCTCACCGTCCCGTGCTTTCCCCCACGCTTCATTGTCCAACATTCCGCCACGATGATGATGATTGTGCGCAATGCCGATGCTGTCGACCCGGCCATGCGCCAGCCAGATCGGCACGTCCCACCAGAACGACTTTTCAATGTCCACCCACGCCGGCGCCGGCGCGTCCTTGAGGAATTTAACCGACGAAGGGAATTCCCTCTTTGAGCCAGTGATGTCAAATGGCTTCGGTAAATTGAGATACAGCAACGCGCCACCGCCCCGTTCATCCTCGCCGGCCATGAGGTGATAAAAACGATTCCCGTCAAAGCGGATCAATGGATTGGACAACGTGTTCGTATTCTGCCTGTTGTTCCACCACGTAATCACATGGGCAAAATGCAAGTCTTCCGCCTGCATGTGTAGTTGAATCTCCTCCGGCTTGCGATGCACGTGAGTTTCGCCGGACCACCATCCTTCAGACGCGAGATCAACGATCCTGCGGAGCCGATTCGTCACTGTGACGGTCTCGCTATCCCGCAGTGTTATCGAGTTACTGATCGATCGGTATTCCGGTCCCCGCTCGATCTCATATTGGTATTCGCCCGGGCTAAGCGTGAGCGAAACCTTCCCCGTGCAAACAAAATGATCGCTCCAGAAAGGCAGTTCCGGCGCTTTGACGGGTTTGCCTCCTCCATCCCGTAGATGAATTCGGCAGGGAATTGGCTGATTCGACTGATCGACAGTCAGCAACTCCAGCGCGCCGCGAACATGAAAATTCGTTCCCGCTATCAGCGCCAGCACCGAGATGCGCAGAATCACCTTCATACCGTCGATTTCGAGGCATGTGCATCCAGCGCGTCAAGCGCGATTATTCCTGAACCCGGGATCGATGAACCACCCGGATCGGTCTGACGCTACTTCCTGGCCTGGCTGTCCTTCACCTCGATGTCTTTGGCCGTCATGGTATAGTGGATGGTCACGGTGGAGCCAACTTTCGGAGTGACGGTCATCTTCGTGTCTTTGGTGCGGGCGATCTGCCATTTTTCGTCGCCCTTTTGCACGGTGATGCTTGAGGCAGTGACCTCCAGCACCGGGCCGGTCACCTGGTAAGACTTTGCGTCGGCGGCGTTCAGGGAATTGGCAGCAAACAGCGCCGCGCCGCAAAACGCCGCGAGACAATATTGTTTTGTGTATTTCATACGATCGTACCTTCCTTGTTAACAACAGTCGTGATAACCGAAAAACATATGTCAGCGTTCGGACTTACGACAAATGGGGCGACGAACCCACACTCGCCTTATTCTTAATCCTGATCCTTCGGGCGCTCAGGACGGGTGCCATCACTATCGGCTTGCGGCAATGTGCCGCGAGGTCGCTTAATGCGTGCGATCATGAGCGTTTGGGACATGATTCTCTGGGGTGTGGCTACCCTCTTTTTGTTGATGACGCTCTCGATGTTGTACCACCTTCGTTGGGCGAAACGATTGCCAGCCTTGGACAATTTAAAACCGCGGGGCCTGCGGGTCTCAGCAGTCGTGGCGGCGCGAAACGAAGAAGCGCGCATTGAGCAAACCATCCGGCGCTTGCTCGCTCAAGAGGGCGTCGAAATGGAAGTGATCGTGGTGGATGATCGATCTACCGACGGCACGGGAGAGATTCTGCGGAGGCTGGGCGAAGGAAGAGGGGTGAAACCGTTACGAGTGGACGTGTTGCCAGAGGGCTGGCTGGGGAAATGTTACGCCTGCCATCTCGGCGCGGCGGAGGCGAGTGGGGAATGGATTCTGTTCACGGATGCGGATTGTTGGTTGAAGCCGGACGTGATCGCCCGCGCGCTCAAGGTCGCCGAACGCGAGAGCGTTGATCACATCGCTCTTACGCCAGGAGTGCCGGCGGAGGGTCCGGCCGTGCAAGCGTGGCACCTGGCATTTCTGCTCACGCTGGGAAATTGGTTTTCGGGCGTGAACCGCGACCATCCGAAGGCGTATCTGGGCATGGGGGCATTTAATCTCGTGCGCGCATCCGCCTATCGCGAATGCGGCGGTTACGAAGCTCTGCGGTTGACGGTGCTTGATGATGTACGGCTCGGGCTTTTGCTGCGCCGCGCCGGCAAGCGCACCCGCGGGTTTATTGGTGGCGACGATACAGAGTGCCATTGGAGCCCGAGCGCGCGAGGAATGATTCGCATCATGGAGAAGAATTACTTCGCGGCAATGGACTATCGGACAATTGCCGCGTTGATAGCTCCGGCGATTGGATTTGCAGTGTGGGGCGCCGCGATCGTGGGTCCGTTTACGGGCACGGCAGCGGGTTGGGGCGCGATCTGCGGAATGTTTTCCCTGGCGTGGCCGGCAGGGAAGATCGCATCACGCCTGGGTTGGTCGCGAGCGACAGCGTTACTCACGCCCTTGATTTTTCCCGTGTTGTTTTACGCCATGCTGAACTCCGCCGTGGTCACGTTGCGCGCCGGGGGCATTCGCTGGCGGGAGACGTTCTATCCGCTGGATGCGTTGCGGCGCTCGGGGATTCGGTGACCCTCTACGGCAGCAACACAAGCGTTCAAAAAAAGCTGGAACCTTAAAGGTGAAGGGACTCCCCCGTCGCGTGTGCGCGGAGGCTCGGATTGGCTCGGATGACCCCGGTGACCACGTCCGGCTACACTGCTACATTTGCGGTTTTGCTGGGGAATTCGCAAATTTAACTGCTACACGAACTGCTACTGTAGGAGTCTAACTGCTAGATTTTCGGCCAAGCCCTTCCCGACCCTCTCCCGGAAAAATCCGTCACAACGTCACATTTGAGCTTTTGCTAACGAATTCGCAAAAACATCCGTCACACGAAGCGTCACAGTGACGGATGATCCGTCACAATCTGAACCCGTGGACCAGCTATGGCCGGCCGACCTGTTTGTGACTTCCCTCCGTGACGATCCCGGAAAGACATGTTACCATCGACCGCAATGACCGGACTATTGGTGTTAGTTTGCGTCCTAATTGCACTTTGGGGGGCCTCCAGTCTGGTTTTCAAGTTTATTGGCTGGGGCAAGAAAAGAGCGCCACGATGTCCCGCCTGCCTCCGACTTGGAAAAGCTCAATTCTACGGGCGCTATCACTGCCCGGCTTGCGGGGCGGCCTTTCTGCTTAGCGCATCCGGGGAACCGGTAAAAAGTTTCATCGAGGCTGCCGGGCAGCCATTCCTTTTATTGACTGTGGTCGTCATTTCCTTTTTCACATGGGCTGACCTCGAACGAGATTGGCCAAAACTTGCAATCTTCGGTGCCATTGGCGCGGTGCAATTGCATGCAGCGTGGCGCCATAAGCGATTTGCCACCACCGAGGATCGACGCGCGCCAAATACCGCTCACCTGGAGGTGTGAAACAACTGTGAAGCCACCCCTGGAGTTTTATGTGACGGCCCGGACGTACAATATCTACGGCGGGGACGCCACATTGTCACTGCTTCCCGATTTTCTCCTTACACATGCGCCACTCTTTGGCACGGCAATCACTGAATTGACGGTGACATTCCATTTCGCTTCCAGCGGATCCAGTGCGCGCTCCCTGGAGAGTCTTTATGCGGAGTTCCACGCAAACCGCCTCAGACTGCCCAAGGTTGTCTTTCGCCGCAGCCGTCAAAAGATGTCTGTCGACGTCGCCAGCAACCTCATTGATGGCAGCGATTGGGAGCGTCATCGCGGTGTTTCGCTTTCTTTATTCAGGGGAGCGTTTGCGGAAACAGTTCAAGCTCTACGTCTGATGAGATCGCGACTGACAAACAAGGACGATTTCAGGATGGAAGCGTTTCTGGATCACTGTCTGCGAAGGGAGGACAGCATTCCGCCGGATGAGGAAGCATTGGCAACGCTTGCTCTTCAGTCGAAAGAGAGGCGTGCGACAATCAGAGCTGCGATGTCTCCGTGGGAGCGGCTCGGAATAGACTGGAGGGACTATCACCCCGATGCGCGACGCATTCTGGACGACCCGTTCTATTGGGAGCAAGCAGGCGATTTTTCTCCTCACGGCAACGATACAGGGGCGGATTTGCTTTCCGCATACCAGGCCTGGTTCCGGCGTCACCCTTCGGGCAATCCACTCGATTTTTATGAACGGCTTCTGGAAAGCTGGGGCCTCTCCCTTGATACGGCCGACCCGGCTGTTCAGTCAGCACTGGATGAAGCGGCCGTGGGTCTTGCTTTCGCGGAGTTGAAGCTCAAAGCACAGTGCCAGCCATCCGTCGCTGCGCTTGCCAGGGAAGCTGTCCATCGACAACGCGAGGAGGCATTGGCGGCTCCTGAGTCACCTTACCGACACGACCGACTTCGACGTCTTGACCTCATCGAGGCGAAGCTCCAGGGACGTTAAACGCGTGCCCAACTAAGGAGCCGAGCGCTTCTGAATCGCCCGGCGTGTTGAAATGGACCTTCATTCCGCCTTCGCCTTCGTCTTGCTGAGGATGAATGACTGAGCCTCTTCGGTCAAGGAATCAAGGGGCAACGTGATGAACTGTGCTGGAGAAAAGAGGAGCAGCCAGAAGCGGGGAAACCTCCAGACCTCCGTGACAGCCGACCACGGCATGGTCGCACTCCCCAACTCGGAGCTAACTGTGAACTGGTCATCAGTGAAGCCGAAAGTCGCCTCTGGCGAGCGCATCTGTCTGAAGCGACCTATCGTGTTGCGAGAGTGGGCGAGGAACATGGCGGCGACGACTCCTACCACGCACAGGATGCCTGCCAGCATAAATCCGACAACCCATCCGCGTTCACCGCGTAACACAAGCATTACGAGCGAAACGACCATCAGTCCCACTGCAACGAAATACAAACGGCCCAGCCGCCGGGTGAGTGAGCGAATCACGAATGCGCGAACCACTTCCCTTAGCAAGGACTCTGAGTATCGAAGAGTGCACGTAGTCATGCGAGCCGCGACGTGTAGACCGAACGACTAGACCTCAGCAAACGCCGGGCCAAGAGACGTGAATCCCGACGTGGTCGGGAAATTATAACCGCTCCCCTGCCTTGACCTAGTGCTTAGACTAGATACCCCAGTGTCGCTTTAGGCTGCCGGGCAAAAACTCGTGAATAGGTTTCGGCATCGGGGTGTTCTTGTCCACCTCTGATTTAGAAATGCTGCCATCCGGCTGGATTGTAATGACAGCAAAGTAACCGGTGTCGCTGCTGTAAGCCCAGAGCCGACCCTTCTCATCCCAATAGAAGCACCAGCGCTGTGCATCAGAGCCAATGCGTTCCGTATGCAGAGACCGGCCATCACTCGCCGAAGAAACCGTAAAAGCAACGATCGAACGCCCCTCTCTGGAGATAGCTACGGATAGCCGCTTATCCGGGGAAATGTAAGTGCCGAACCGATCAATCACACCGGAGGGTGGCGATGTCCGGCTGCAACCCATGAGCACCGCGAGCAGGATGAACTGGAAGACTCGATTCATGGGACACGCGTAATTGACGAGTGGTTATTCATAGCTGGCGAGCAGCAACCAGAGCGCGATGGTCGGACGCTGCGGCGCATTGTTACATCCCACGTCGCTGACCATATCTCTGAATCCACCAATGAGACAACTCGGTGATGCTCTGCATGTCCGCACCCTGCATCAACGAAAAAATGTCGTTGAAGGGTAGAATGTACCCGACGACCTGCTCATGGCCGGCGTCTCCAGTGACGATAATGGGCTGGAAGCCGGCAGGCTCAGTGCCACGCGGCCACGGCACGCGCGCGACAATCATCGTGAACCGCCCCGACCGACGAACGGTCTCGACGCTCATGTGCTGTTCCGGTGATGGCGCACGCAGCGGACTCAACATGCCGAGAAGAACCTTCTGCGCTCCGGGCGTGGACATGCTGTAACCGTAGAGCAAGCCTGGTAACTCCGACTCCGGTGAATGGGAAAGCCTATCAAGAAGTGGCTGCATATTCTTTGTGTCGGTCTTCGAGCAACCGAGGACACTCGCCATCATAACGGCGCACCCGAGAATCAAAAGATGGCGAATGATGTGCATGGCGCGCTGAGGGGTTTTACCTGCCAGCGTGGTTAGGCGGCAAATGTTTCATCGGTCATTTCTTTGCGCGCTTCATGACCGCATAGGAACTGGTGCTATTGGGGGGCGGAGGGTGCACGGACATCAGTTCCCAACCATCTTTTGCGCGTTGGTTGATGGCGTTCATCAATCCAACGAACAACTGATCGTCCACAATCTGGTACTCCCAAATCGTGACCGCAGTTCTCGTGGGACTCGATGTGCAGCAGCCGGCCAACAGCGACCCGCAAATGATAGGAAGAACCAGGTGTTTGAGCAGGCAGGTATATTTCATGGTATTCAGTGTCCTTTAACGGCGCGTTTGACTTGTCATAGTTTTGCAAAGTTTGGTGGTGTCCGGTGCCGCCTAACAGTGATTGTTATTCATCTTTGACGCATGGTAATCCGTTCTCGGAATCGGTCAACGTTAAGGGGAATGTTGATCATCACGAACCCTCGCGGGCGAACGCTTTTTGCAACGCAAAGGCGCAAAGACGCAATGGCACGGCGCGCACGGCCGCAACCAAACCGAAGAACCAACCACGGATAAACACGGATAAAACACGGATTGGAGAAGAAAGATTAGGATTAAGATTACGATTAGGATTAGGATTTTGCCGCCAGATCTTCTGAGAAATGATCGATTTGAGGACATCGCACTGCAGGTGACGCAGAGCAGAAATTCTTCCCTTGCGCCTTTGCATCTCCGCGTCTTTGCGTTGAATCAGCGCGCATACCCAATTGAGTCCGACCAGGTATTAGCCGGACTTTGCTCCCCAGACTGACACCAGGAATCATTCGAAGTTCCCATTCAGCGAGACGCCCAGGCGGAAAAGAAAAATCTCCGCTCCGGATCCTTTTTTCCCTGTTGACCCCTCGGGCTTAATAGGGGTTAGGACGCCTCGTGAATACTCGCTCATGTAGTCTGGCCGACGTGCAAATCGTAAATCTCAGAAATGCTTACAGGACGCCTGCTCCGCTCTGCAATCGGTGGCCCGGCGCATGACAGGAACGGATAGATACTCAAGGCCTGGTCGCCACGAACTGCGCGTGCCTCATCCTGCCAGCCCGGCCATCGGACATCCTCGTAATACTTGGCGAGGTCGCCGCGAAAGCACCAGACGAGAAACTCCGAGTAGCCCAACTGCGTGCTCTCCCACGCGAGCGTGCCGGGAGCGAAGTAGCAGACCTTGCCGCGCTCCAGACCAAGACCGCCGCCGTCAACGGCGAAGAATCCGCCAACCACATCGTCAGCGACGAGAAGGAAGGGCGGTGGCTGACCTGAGACGGAGTGTGAACGCTTAAAGTTCCAAGCCGGCAACGAACGAGGAAGGCGTGGATGACCCGAACCCAAGATGCGCAGCCAGCCGTGGTCAACGAAGATGCCACCACTCTCGTAGATGATCGCGCCCATTGGCGAGCGAGTGGTAACCTGCGTATCAAGCAACGCACGCTCGCGAGCGTCGTCGTCGGGAGGCGGCAGAACCTCGACCGAATTGGTGGCCTCGCCAACCCACTGCTGAACCAGCGGCCAGCCCGGGTCGTCTCGGCTAATCAGTTCGTGGAGCGGCTTCATTAGCGTGGGATGGTCGAGCGGCCTAACGACCCAATATAGGTTATCCGAAGTTATTCATGGCTGGCGAGGACACGCAGCGCCCTGGTTAGGCTTTATCACTGATGTTCCTCGTTGAGCAGAGGACACGATATGAAGCTGCTGCAATCAACACTGCGGCGAGTAAACCAGGGCTGAATGCTCGAAATGCCGTAAAGACTCCCTGTCTGCCATGCTCGTTGTCTGGCATAAGCACCAGGAACGCGACGATCGACCCAAGGCACATGGTTGCAGCGAAGATCGCACACCAGAAAAAGACGACGAAGGCGTGCCGTGGAATATAGTTTAGAATTTTCATAGGATTCCTTTTGCCATAACAGTGATTGTTATTCATCTTTG
>Ga0075421_100009156_pt1 | contig 12196 bp, 13 predicted proteins | sample SoiMetdeltSBSDD5_FD_75292 | JGI IMG/M metagenome (GOLD analysis project Ga0075421, IMG submission 75292) | Bulk soil microbial communities from a Populus tree surrounding site in Tennessee, USA - Soil MetaG P. deltoides SBSDD5 | ecosystem: Environmental > Terrestrial > Soil > Tree plantation...
CAGTGTCGTTGCCACTGGCATGCCCAACCGGGGACGCGATGGCCACGAGCGATTCCTGAGGGAATGCAAGCTGTTAATGCCCCAGGTGGCGGGCATCCGGCGTACCGGATCAGCGGCCACCGACCTGTCCTGGGTGGCGGCTGGGCGCCTCGACGGGTATTTTGACTATCATCTTGGCCCCTGGGACATTGCGGCGGGGGCGCTGCTGGTGCGCGAGGCCGGCGGGCACGTGTCCGATACCAGCGGCGAGGCCCAGATGTTGGAGACCAAGAGCATCGTCGCCGGCAATGCCGCCATCCAAAAGGCGCTGCTCGCGGTGATCGCGGATGCAAAAAAGGCACCCTGAGTGCCGGTTAGGTGCAATCCGGCATCATGATGTTGCCGGTTTATGATGCGAGCGTCTTTGGCTAATGTCGCCCCGATCCGAGGGCTGGAGTAGGACGTAATGGCACGAGCGAGAGGCGCGGAGCGGGGTCCACCCTCTCTGCATCGGACGTTATTTACGCCCGGTGTGTATCTGTGGCGGATGTTCGTATTTCTGGTGCTAGTTGGGCTCGTCGTTGCGGTTCTGCACAAGCCGCTGGAAGAAGCGATGCTCAACAATCCAGGCCTCAACGGCCTGATCCTCGTCGTCCTGTTTGCCGGCATCCTCTACTCGTTCCAGCAGGTGCTGCGGCTCTATCCCGAGGTGCGCTGGGTCAATGCCTTCCGCATTGCCGACCCGGGGCTTGCCATCTCGCACCGGCCGGTGCTGCTGGCACCGATGGCCACCATGCTGCGCGACCGCACCGGCTCGCTGTCGCTGTCGGCAACCTCGATGCGCTCGATCATGGACTCGATCGGCGGCCGACTCGATGAGGCACGCGATACCGGACGCTATCTGGTGGGCCTGCTGGTGTTCCTCGGTTTGCTCGGAACGTTCTGGGGCCTGCTCGATACCATCACCTCGGTCGGCCGCACGATCGCCGCGCTCGATACTAAGGGCGACAGCGCCGTGATGTTCGACGAACTCAAGACCGGCCTTGCTGCACCTCTGCGCGGCATGGGCACGGCCTTCTCGTCCTCGTTGCTGGGCCTCGGCGGCTCGCTGGTGCTGGGGTTCCTCGAGCTGCAGGCCAGCCATGCGCACGGCCGCTTCTACAATCAGCTCGAGGAATGGCTGTCTGGCATCACCGAGCTGGCACCGGCCGGTACTGGCCAGGGCGGCGATTTCGCCAGCCAACAGCTGTATGCGGCCGTCCACGACATGCATCGCGCCGTGCTCGAACTCGGCGACCGGATCGCACAGGTGCCGCGAGCCGGCGGAGGTCCGGGTCCGGAGGAAGCGGTCAAGGATCTCGCCAAAGGCGTTGACCAGCTCGTTCGGCAGATGCGGGCCGAGCAGAAGGTCGTACGTGAATGGGTCGATGAGCAGGCAGCCCAGCAGTCGGAGGTCGCCTCCGTGCTCAAGGATCTCGCCTCCACCGTGCATCGCAAGTAGGGTAAGCCATGACCTACAGCCGCGCCCGCCGATCGGGCAGCCACGACCTGTTCTGGCCGGGCTATGTCGACGTCCTCTCGACGCTGCTGCTGGTCGTCACCTTCCTGCTGTCCGTGTTCATGGTGGCCCAGTACTACGTGAGCCAGGAGGCGGGCAGCAAGGAAGTCGCATTGCGACGCGTCAGTCGTCAGCTCGCGGAGCTAACCAACCTGCTCAGCCTGGAAAAGGGCAAAAGCAAAACGGCAGAGGACGAGTTGGCTGCACTGCAGGCCTCGCTCGCGTCGCTGAGGAGCGACAACGAGCGGCTGACGGGCCTGGCCGGCGCCGGCGGCGACAAGGATGCGCGCATCGCCGCCTTGAGCAAGGAGCTGGCCGACAGCAAGACGCTGAGCAACGAATCCATGGCCAAGGTCGACCTGCTCAACCAGCAGCTGCTGGCGCTGCGCCGGCAGATGGCGGCCCTCAACGAGGCCCTCAACGCCGCCGAGGCCAAGGACAAGGAGAGCCAGGCTCGCATCTCCGATCTCGGCGCGCGCCTCAACGTGGTGCTGGCCCGCCAGGTGCAGGAGTTGCAGCGCTACCGATCCGACTTCTTCGGCCGCCTGCGCGAGCTGCTGCGCGACCGCAAGGACATCCGCGTAGTCGGCGACCGCTTCGTGTTCCAATCGGAAGTGCTGTTCCCATCCGGGCAGGCCACCATGACCGTCGAAGGGCTGGCGGCTATCGATCAGCTGGCGGCGGCCATCGTCGAACTGGAGCGCTCGATCCCGCCCGAGATCGACTGGGCCTTGCAGGTTGATGGCCACACCGATCCGAGGCCGATCGCCAGCGCACAGTTTCCCTCCAACTGGGAGCTATCCAGCGCGCGTGCGACCTCCGTTGTCAAATATCTGATCAGCCGGGGCGTACCGCCCAAGCGCCTGGTGGCGGCCGGCTACGGCGAGTTCCAGCCGCTCGAGGATGGCGTCAGCGAGGAGATTTACCGCCGCAACCGACGCATCGAGCTCAAGCTGACCAACCGGTAAAGTACGGAATTACCTGAAAAAGGTGGTTCTCGCGTTGCCTGCAGTAGCGATGGTAAGGTTTTCTACTGGTACAGTCGTCGTAGGTGATTCCAGCCGAGCGAGGCTGCTGCCGTTGCCCGCGCCTTGGTAGATCGACAACACGGGGCCTGAACGCGTGCACGATTGGTTCTTTAGACAAGCCGGCGGCAAGCGCCTGATCGACTGGCTCGGCGTCGATGCCTGGATCGATTCCTCCATCGCCCAGACCTGGGAGACGCTGGCCGACCGCTGGAACAGCGTCACCACCTTCTTTGCACGCTTCCGGCTGACCGGCTGGAAGAAGCTGATGAACGAAGCCGTCTCCGAGGGGCTCACGCTTGGCGCCGGCGGGCTGTTCGTGATCTACGCGCTGGCCATTCCGGCGCTGACCGAGTTCGACGAGAACAAGATCGCGACCGGCAAATACAGCGTCAAATTCCTGGACCGCGACGGAGCCGAGATCGGCCAGCGCGGCATGCACCACAACGATGCCGTGCCGCTCGAGGACCTGCCCGATCACCTGATCAAGGCTACGCTGGCGACCGAGGACCGGCGCTTCTTCGAACACTTCGGCGTCGACTTTCTCGGCACGGCGCGCGCGCTGATCGAAAACGCGCGCGCCAACGAGGTCGTGCAGGGCGGCTCCACCCTGACACAGCAGCTCGCCAAGAACCTGTTCCTGTCGGCGGAGCGCTCGATCCAGCGCAAGGTCAAGGAGGCCTATCTCGCCTTCCTGCTCGAGTCGCGCTTCTCCAAGCGCGAGATCCTGAAGCTCTATCTGGATCGCGCCTATCTCGGCGGCGGCGCATTCGGCGTCGAGGCAGCTTCGCAATTCTATTTCGGCCATTCGGCGCGCGAGCTAACGCTTGCCGAGTCCGCCCTGCTCTCGGGATTGTTCAAGGCGCCGGGCAAGTTCGCGCCGCACATCAATCTGCCGGCTGCGCGCGCACGCACCAATGAGGTGCTCAACAACATGGTCGAGGCCGGCTACATGAGCGCGGGCCAGGTGCATGCTGCCCGGCTCAACCCCGCCAAGATCATCGAGACGCGGCGCGCCTACAGCCCCGACTGGTTCCTCGACTGGGCGTTCGAGGAGATTCAGCGGGTAGCCGAAGGACGCGGCTATTACGTGCTGACGGCGCGCACGACCATCGATGTTGGCATGCAGCAATCGGCACAGGACGCGCTGGTGACCACCCTGCGTCCGACAGCCACGCGGCGCGGTAATCCGATCACCGGTGCCATGGTATCCATGGAGCCTGACGGCGCGGTGCGCGCCATGGTGGGCGGCCTCGACTACGGCGAGAGCCAGTTCAATCGCGCGGCGCATGCGCATCGCCAGCCGGGTTCGTCGTTCAAGCTGTACGTGTACGCCACGGCGTTCGAGCACGGCTACGGCCCGAAGTCGATGGTGCGCGACTACGGTGGTGCCTGCGGCAACTGGGCGCCCAAGAACTACAGCGGCGGCGGCGGCTCCGGGCGCACAATGACCGCCACCGACGCCTTCAAGGTTTCGCTCAACGTGCCGGCGGTCGACCTGTCGTTGCGCGTCGGCCGCGAGAAGGTGCTGGAGATGACGCAGCGGCTGGGCGTGGAGGGCGTCAAGAAGACCTGCTCAATGGCGCTCGGCGATACCGGCATCACACCGTTGCAGCACACCTCCGCCTACGCCACGTTCGCCAACGGCGGCAAGCTGACCAAGCCCTACGCGATCCTGGAGATCTTCAATTCCAAGGGCGAGCTCATTTACTCGCGCGAACGCGACGAGCCCGAGGCCCCGCAGGTGGTCAGTCGCAAGGTTGCCGAGGGCATGAACCAGATGATGCAGGCCGTGGTGCTTGAAGGCACGGCCAAGCGCGCACAGCTCGACTTCACCTATTCCGCGGGCAAGACCGGCACCAGCTCCAGCTATCGCGACGCCTGGTTCATCGGCTTCACCGGCGCCCTGGTGACCGGCGTTTGGGTCGGGCACGACGATTTCCGGCCCATGCACTACAACGGCGGCGTGACGGGCGGCAGCCTGCCCGCCACGGCCTGGCACAATTTCATGTCGGTCGCCCACGCCAACCGCAACATTCCCGCCATTCCGGGTTTGCCGCTGCATCCTGTGCAGGTGGCCGAGCAGCAGCGCCTGGCTGAACTGAAGCGCACCGACCCGGGCCTTGCACAGGCGCAGATCGCCCAGAGCACGCAGAAGAAAACCAGCCTCATGCCGGATCAGACCCGGGATGTACTGAAGCGTCTTGCCGACTCCATGCGCCGCGCCGGCGGCGTGCAGGCCACGCCGGCCAGCACCACACCTGACAACAGTGGCGCCTCCAAGGGCCGTCCACCTGAGCCGAAATCGAAAAGTGGGCCGGAGCGGCGCGCCGAAGGTCCGGGCGGCACGGCCCAGTAACGCTGAACTGCATGGCCCGATGCGACGGCACAATGAACGAGCTGTTCGTCGGACCTGGAGCCGTCCGCGGATCGCATGTCTGAACTTGCATCACGTCAGCCGATTAGCCGCATGGATGTGCCTGTCGCTTTCCTGAAGCTTCCTCGCGGTCCAACATCAAGCTTTGGCAAACTCGGACGGCGCGACGGCCGATAGGCAAACATGGGCACACCAAGGCAATCGACGGTGGGCGTGGTCGGGCTCGGCAGCATGGGGCTCGGCATGGCGCGAACCCTTGCCGGCAAAGGATTTCACGTCATCGGTTTCGATGTGAAGGTCAGCCAGCAAGACGCGGCGACCAGTGCGGGCGTGGCGGTGGTGGACAAGATCGACGCCGTATTTTCGCGCTCGGACTACATCGTCTTCTCGCTGCCGACCGCGCAAGACGTCGAGAGCGTGGTCAAGGCGCACGCATCGCTGCTCAGACCCGGTCGCGACAGCCGGCTCATCATCGTCGACACCTCGACATCCGAGCCCGACGTCAGCCGGGCGCTCGCGAGCAGGCTCGATGCCGCGGGTGTGGGCTTTCTCGATGCGCCTGTCAGCGGCGGCCCTGCGGGCGCAGCGTCGGGTAAGCTGACCATGATGATCGGCGGCTCCGAGGCGGACGTCGCCCTTGCGCGGCCGGTTATCGACGCGCTGTCCGCCAAGGCGTTGCACGTTGGACCAAGCGGCGCGGGCAACGTCGCCAAGCTGGTCAATAACCTGCTGGCGGCCGCCCACATGCTAACAACGAGCGAGGGCTTGCGACTGGCGGCAGCCGCGGGAATAGATCCGCAAGCGGCCCTCAACGTCGTGAACGCAGCCTCCGGCCGGTCATGCATGAGCGAGGTGCACTTTCCGACCTGGATCATGTCCGATCGCTTCGACAGCGGCTTCTCGATGGCGCTCATGCGCAAGGACGTGCGGCTGGCGCAAGAGCTGGCGCAACGCACCGGCGCCGATCTTCCCCTGTCGCGCCTGGTAGGCGAGCTGTGGGCATCCAGTGTCGCGCGCCTCGCCGACAGCGATGACTTCACGCGCATGGGCAGCATCGTCGGCGACGGCGGTGCCAAGAAGGCAATTACCAATGGATAGCATCGCCACAGCCGAGCACGGCCGGCGCATCGGCGAGCTGCTGGCACCCTTCCTGTCGGGCAAGCCGATCGGCAGCTGGGTGAACGGCGAGGTTGTGCCCGGCACGGGTGAAGACCTGCACCTTGTCGATCCCGCCACCGGCCAGCCGTTTGCCGCCTTCCAGGATGCCGGCCGATCCGTGGTCGATGCCGCAATGGATGGAGCTGCGGCAGCCCAGCGGGAATGGATCGCACTCACAGCATCCGCACGCGGCCGCGCCATGTTCGAGATCGCTCGGCAAATCCGCCAGCACGCCGCGGCGATCGCCGAGCTGGAGTGCCGCTCGGCCGGGCGCCCCATCAGGGATACGCGCGGCGAAGCCGTGCGCATCGCCGAAATGTTCGAGTACTACGGCGGCTGGTGCGACAAACTGCACGGCGAGGTGATCCCGGTACCGACCTCGCACCTCAACTACACGCGGCGCGAGCCTTACGGCGTCGTGGCGCAGATTACCCCCTGGAACGCCCCGCTGTTCACGGGTGGCTGGCAGATCGCCCCGGCCATCGCCGCCGGCAACGGCGTGGTGATCAAGCCCTCGGAACTGACGCCGCTCAGCACGCTCGTGCTTGGCGTGCTGTGCCAGCAGGCCGGCGCGCCGCGCGGTCTCGTCAACGTCATCGCCGGCGGGGGCGCCACCTCGGGCCAGGCCATGGTTAGCCACCCCAAGACTGCACTCGTGGTGTTCGTCGGCTCTGCGCAGGCCGGCGCAGCGATCGCTGCCGCCGCTGCCCGCCAAATCGTTCCCTGCATTCTCGAGCTGGGCGGCAAGTCGGCCAACATCGTGTTCGCCGATGCCAACCTCGAACGCGCCCTGCTCGGAGCACAGTCGGCGATCTTCGCCGCGGCGGGGCAGAGTTGCGTCGCCGGCTCCCGCCTGCTCGTCCACCGCTCGCTGCACGAGCCGTTCGTGGAGCGCTATGCGCTTGCCGCACGACGCATTCCCATCGGCCCGCCTCACCTGGACGAGACCCATATCGGGCCGATTAACAATGCCCGGCAGTGGTCGAAGATCGACCAGATGGTGCGGCAAGGCATCGGCGCTGGTGCAGCGCTCGCCACGGGCGGCGCGAAGCCGGCGGAGTTGGCAGATACAGGCGGCTTCTACTACGCACCGACCATCCTCGATGGCGTCAGGCCCGATATGGAGATCGCGAGGGAAGAGGTGTTCGGCCCGGTCGTGGCCGTAACCCCCTTCGACAGCGAGGAGGAAGCCATCGCATTGGCCAACGGCACCCCATACGGACTGGCCGGCGCTCTATGGACGGGCGATGTGGCGAGGGCCCATCGCGTCGCCGCAGCGGTCCGGGCCGGCACCTTCTGGATCAACAGCTATAAGTCGATCAGCGTCATGTCTCCGTTCGGAGGCTTCGGCCGCAGCGGCTATGGTCGGTCCAGCGGCAGCGAGGCGTTGCTGGCCTATACGCAAACCAAGAGCGTGTGGGTCGAAACGGCTCAAGATCCGGCTATAACCTTCGGATACTCGACAAAGGGGCCCGCGTGAATATCGTCGGCAGCTTCCTGATCAATGTGGCTGCATTCCTGGTGCTGGCCATCGGTGGTGGTCTCGGCACGGCCTGGTACATGATGGATACCGGCTCGCGACTGTCGACGCGCACGCTCGGGCCATGGGTGACGTGGACCACGGCTGGCCGGCCGGACGCCGACCCCTACACGCGCGCGCATACCTCGCGCAACGCCCTGCTGCCCATTTCCTCCACCCTCGAGCTGACCTACGTGGCGAGCACTGATAGCAACGGCGGCCGCCTGCACTCGGCCTGCGAGTACGCCATCGTTATGGAGGATCCGGAAATCGCGTGGTGGGGTATTGCCGCCTTCGACGGACGCGGCAACCTGATCACCAACACGGCCGAGCGCCATGCCTTCAACAGCGAGACGGTGATGCGCGAACCCAACGGACACGCCGTCATTACGTTGGCGCGCGATGCACGCGCCGGCAACTGGCTGCCAATCGGCGGCGGCAGCCGGATCACGCTGGTGCTGACCGTACAGGATGCTGCTTGGGCGGCGGCATCCGTGGAACGCGGCGCACCCAAGCCGCTGCCTGAGATTCAGCGGGTGGCCTGCCGATGAAAGCAACCATCCTCAAGTTGCCGAGATGGATGCGCCAGATCGGCTGGCGCACGGTGGTCGGCGCCGCGCTGCTGGCTGGCATCGTGCACATCACGGCGACCCTCGCCGTGCCGCTGCTGGGCCCGGGCAACGCCTTCCGCAAGCTGCAGGACACGCTGCCCGCCAACCAGATGGTGTTCCTGCCGCCGCCGACGCCAACCACGCAGCTGCTGCCGTTCGTAGCAGCCGACGCGCTCTATGCCGCCTGCCGGTTCGACCTGGCATCGGGTTCGCTGGCCGTCAGCGCGGTGCTGTCGGATCCTGGCTGGACTTTGTCGCTGCACACGCCGCAGGGCGACAACTTCTATGTCATGCCGGCCCAGCAACTGCGCCGCAGCGAGGTCAGTTTCGTAGTCACGCCGGCGAGCGAGCGACTGGTCGACTTCGGTCCACGGCGCGTCTCGGGCGACGATTCGCAAATCGAATCTCCCGTCACCCAGGGCCTAGTGCTGCTGCGGGCCCCGCTGCGTGGGCTGGCCTGGCGGGCAGAGACAGAAGCCAAGCTGCGCCGAGCGAGCTGCACGCCGGTTGCGCCGAAGCGCTAGCGTTGGCTGCCTCACCGCGCGCCGCAGATGGGTATTCGTTTGGCAAGCTCCGGGTAACAGCGCCGCCCCTTTGTTTGCAGGCAATGTTGAACCCTGATTGTGCCTGTCATTGCCAGATGCCGCATTGAGGGCTGCCCCATGGTAACGCCTGGGGCCTGCCCCCGGCGAAAGAGAGCTTGGCTGGTTGCTGATGCTGAGCGTGTTTGCCGCCGGGCTCGGCGGCGCTGCTGTTGGGCCAGAGAGCCCGCGGCTATCTCGGTGTGGAGCCCGAGGACGTGACGAAAGAGGAAGCCGACAGGCCTGGCTGGAACGCGCCACGCGGCCAAGGTGCGCAAGACAGAGCCCGGCTCGCCGCCGGAAAACGCCGGCCTCAAAGTCGGCGACATGGTCCTGTCGCTGGACCGCACGCAGATCGACAATGCCGCCGACTTCAATGCCAGCGTCGAAGGCCTGCATGCAGGCACCGAAGTGCGTCTGCGCATGCAGCTGCCGGCACTCAGTCCGGCAGCTCGAGGCGGTCGCGTTTGGGTCGCACTTTGTCGCGGCGTCGCGATTTTGCCTGCTCGGCGTGGCGCTCGCGCCTCACCCCCGGAAAAATGATGATCTGGGCGGTGCGCGGTTGCGCCGCCTCACGCTGCTCGTCCCGCGACGCGCCCCGGAATTCGAGAATCATTGCCATCGGCTCCCCCTGGACCGCCGCGCTTTTTTGCCCGGTCGGCCCCAAGTCGCGCACAACGCGCACCATCCCTGCCGCGACTCTCACATTTGATGGTCACAGGGGTTAATGGATTCTTAACGAGCGTGCCACTGTGCGATGAGGAGGGGCTGGTCAGAGCTGCCCTCACCCGAGTTCGCGATCACACCCCAGCCGAACGCATCACGAGGGCACGAGCCAGTCATCGAGGAAGTGGCGGCCCCGGCGATCATCGACGGCCACGATCCAAATGTCGGCGTCGAATTCAACTTGGCGGACGAGGAAGGCGTCGGCCTCTGCCTCGGCGACGACCTCGCGCTTGAAGCTCGACTCGAATCGCCGCTCCTCGCGTGCACCCTCGAGGCCGGCAGGCGCCGGGCCGAACAGCGATGCCGTGCCGTCGAGGCGGCTGACCTTGATGTAGACGGCGCCGGCATCACTGTCGCCGCGACGCACGAGCACTGCGTCCGCGCCTTCGCCGGCGCAGCGGCGCAGGTAGGCCTTCACCCAGACTTCGGTCTTGAGACGCATGTCGGTGTTCAGTCTCCGAATTGCCGGCTGCTTTGCCGCTCGGCGCCCCGGCAATTCGCAGACTGAAGGACACTGGCCAACCGTATTGTTCGCTAGTGCGATTCAGGCTCGCAAATACCGAGGCTTTGCGAGCCGCGTGTTGATCGGCATGTGCGAGCCCAGTGTAAGGGAGCGACGAACTCCGGCAAGAGCTGGCGCAGTCAGCACAGGTCTTAGCGCGCCGATGCGGACTTCGAGGTCGGTTGGCCGGCCTGGCTTGCTTCGCTCAACCGCAGCAGCACTTCGGCCGAGATGCGCCCCTTGGGCGTGAGCCCCTTGGCCACCTCGAAGTCGCGCAGCGCCCGCAAGGTGTCTTCGCCGAGCCGGCCATTGATCTGGCCGGGCTGGTAGCCGGCTTTGGTGAGCAGCTCCTGCACCGTGCGCACGACCTCGCCCGCCCGCGCCGTCGCGACCTTGGGAACGGTCGCGGTGCCGGTCGTAATGGCGGGCGCCAGCTCGGCGCTCGCCGGGCCACCGAGCACGATGCGCTTGAGCTGCACGTCGCTCGCCTCGCCGCTGAGCGGCAGTCCGTGGTCGTGCTCGTAGGCCATGATGGCCGCTCGCGTGAGCGGTCGCATGTTGCCGTCGCTGACCAGCGGACCGTAACCGCGCTGGTGCAGCTCGCGCTGCACGGCCCGGACCGTCTCGGTGTCCTCCTGCACGCTGTCCGCCGGACGCAGCAGATCCTCGACGGTCGCGGAGGTCAGGTCGAGCCGTGCCGTGCGCTGACTGCCGCCGTCCAATTTACGGGCCGCGACGCGCGTCGCCGGATGGGCGATATCGGACGTGTGGCGCATACGCTCGGCGGTCTTGCGCGGTAGCGGGCGCTCCAGCACGGCGCGGCTCGCCATGCTCGGCCGCGATTGCATGAACAGCGCGTTGCAGGCAACCCCGGCCGTCAGCAGAACGAAACAACCCAGAACAGTACCCGTCTGGTGTGGCGTCATTATCCTTACTCCCGTACGCACGCCCCCCGCAGTATCCGGCCACGGCCGGCATTATTCGGAGGGGTGTGTAAACGAACTGTTAACCGCTCGTGTTCACCAATGGCTGCACGCGCGCAGCCGCCACGCCAGTCTGCGCCCGATCGATAAAATTTGCGGCAATATCGCCGAGAAAGTTCGGCCCTGCCTTGGGTCGATCGAGAGGTTTGTCTGTTAGGGCTAATGCTGGCGAAGAAAGCCGGGCAACAGGCCCGCAGCGTGTGAGCGTCTTTCCATGTTTCTTATCCGAGCAGCATTCTGGATCGGACTGGTCGTGTTGCTGCTACCGACCGACGCCAACCAGCAGGCCCGCCTCTACAGCGCGGCGGCTGCCACGGTTGAACGCGTCACTACGTTCTGTGATCGCAACGCCAAGACGTGCGAGCTCGGCTCGGAGGTGTGGGCCGCGTTCCTGAAGAAGGCCGAGTTCGGCGCCCGCATGGCCTTTGAGCTGATCACCTCCCGCGTCGGCGGTGGCAAGGAAGAAGAGGGCGTGCGCGTCGAGCCGGCCAGCGCCAAGGGCAAGGCTGAGAAAAAGCCCCCGCCCGCCCCGCGTGGCACCCTGACCCCCAGCGATCTGAACCCGCCGTGGCGCGGACAGCCGCAGCGTCAAGGCGCCTGAGACAGGCTTGAACGCCGGTGCCGCCGTCCTCCTATTCCGCGCTATGCCGCTTCTTGTGCGTGGGGAAACAGTAGGCCCGCCCGTCTCGAGTCCCCATCAGCCCAGGGCCTCCATCAGAGCGCGTGCACGGCTGGGTTCCCACCACATCCGGCGTCGTAGCATCGGCAGGGACCGAGTGCGCCGGCAGCAACAGCCGGCAGCAACATATACAGGACGACGCCCGCCAGGACCGCCGCCACAGCCCCACCGACAACCGTTGTAATCCAGGCCTCGGACACATGCATTCGGATCGTCACAGCCGGTTCCAAGCGTTGGGCGGCGATCATGGATCGTGAATCTTGCTCCCGAGTTTAGAAGCAGAGCAGGATTTCACCCTTCGGCGAACTGTTTGCCGGCCAAGTTGCAAAGGCTAAACCGTGGACTTGGCAGGTCGGCGCAGGATTACCGAAGGCCAGGCCGGCGCTGACGACCGCTTGGGCAGCTGCGGGCATGTACCGAGCTCCCCCCTAGCGTAGGCGAGGCTGCCTGGGGCGGGTTCGCCAATGCAGCGGATTGCCCAAGCCCTGGTCGGCGTGT
>Ga0075421_100009157_pt1 | contig 12195 bp, 11 predicted proteins | sample SoiMetdeltSBSDD5_FD_75292 | JGI IMG/M metagenome (GOLD analysis project Ga0075421, IMG submission 75292) | Bulk soil microbial communities from a Populus tree surrounding site in Tennessee, USA - Soil MetaG P. deltoides SBSDD5 | ecosystem: Environmental > Terrestrial > Soil > Tree plantation...
CGAGATGGAGGCGGCACGCATCGCTGTTGTGCTCGACAAGCTCAATCGGGAGCGCAAGGCGGTCGAAGCGCAGATGCTCGACGAGGCGGTGGCCTTGGCCGACCGGCTGGTGGAGGCCGACCCGGACGTGCCGCTGCTGCTGCTCGGCTCGCAGAGTTGGCACAAGGGCGTGGTGGGCCTGGTCGCGAGCAGGCTGGTGGATCGGTTCCGCCGCCCGGCCTGTGCCATCGCCTGGGACGCCAAGGATGAAGGCACCGGATCACTGCGCTCGATCGACGGAGTCGATATCGGCGCGGCCGTGCGGGCGGCCGTGGATGCTGGCCACCTCAGGAAGGGCGGCGGCCATGCCATGGCGGCTGGCCTAACCGTTGCGCGCGGGCAGTTCGCGGCGCTCGAGGCGTTCTTGCGCCAGCGCCTGGCGGCGAGTACGGGTGTGGCGCGCACCGCAGCGGCGCTCGATCTCGATGGCGCACTGACGCCAGTCAGCGTCACCGACGAGCTGATGGGGCTGATCGACCGCGCCGGCCCGTATGGCCAGGGCAATCCCCAGCCACGCTTCGCGTTCCCTGCGCATCGCGTCAAGTTCGCCAAGGTGGTGGGTGAGGCGCACGTGCGCTGTGTGCTGGAAGCAGGTGACGGCTCGCGGCTGGATGCCGTAGCCTTCCGCGCCGCCGACCAGGCGGTCGGCGCGGTGCTGCTGGGGGCAGCCGGCATGCCGCTACATGTGGCCGGACACCTGCGCCGCGACACCTGGGGCGGCCGCGACAAGCGCGAGCTCGTCATCGAAGACGTGGCCGATCCGCGGCGCTAGGCGCAGATTTCTCTCCGGCACCCTTTGCGCGTGGGGCGATGCCCATGGCTCGCTCGGTCGAGCGCGCGTCCGTATACTGCCGACCAAGATCATTCATTCGCACGGGGCAAACAATCCGAGGGAGGGAACTGTGGTCCGTCATATGTTGGGCACGTGCGCGCTGGTGGCTGGCCTGATCATGGCGGCGCCGGCTGGCGATGCCGTCGCGCAGACCTATCCGGACCGGCCGATCCGCTTGCTGGTCGGCTTCCCGGCTGGGGGGCCGAGCGACATTCCGGCTCGCATCGTCGCCGAGAAACTGCAGACGGCACTGGGCCAGCCGGTGGTGGTCGAGAACAAGACCGGTGCCGCCGGCATGATCGCGCTCAACGAGATGCTAGGGCAGCCGCGCGACGGGCACACGCTGCTGCTGTGCTCCTACCTCGATGCGTCCAACACGCTGCTTTACAAGACCGTCGCCTACAAGCTCGAGGACGTGCAGCCCATCAGCCTGGTGGCCAAGGCCTACTATGCATTCACGGTGCCGACCGCGCTGCCGGCCAAGGACATGCAGGAGTTCATCGCGCACGCCAAGGCGCGGCCGGGCCAGCTCAACTACGGGCGCGTCGGCAGCGGCTCGGTGACCGAACTGCTCGCCAAGCAGCTGGAAAAGGTGGCTGGCATATCGATGGTGGGTGTGCCGTTCCGCGGCACGGGGCCGGCACTGCAGGAAGTGGCTGGGGGCCGCTTGGAGTTCATGGTCGGTCCACTGGCGCTCAGCCTGCCACTGCATGATGGCGGACAGGTTAGGATCATTGGCCTGACGAGCCCCGAGCGACTGGCGGCCGCGCCGAGCCTGCCGACGCTGACCGAGCAGGGTGTGCCGATCACCAACTACGGCTGGTGGGGTGTGTGCGGCGCTGCCGGCCTTCCCAAAGCGGTGCTCGACAGGCTGAGCAAGGAGGTGATGAGCGCCGTCAATGCGCCCGACTACAAGGCGGTGATGCAGCGCTCCGGCGCCATTCCGGTCGCCTCCACACCCGCGGAGATGTCGGCCGTCATTGCCGACACGGTGCGCGACACCGCCGCCCTGATCAAGGAGCTCGACATCAAGCAACTGGAGTGAGCAGCGGCGGATGGGCCCGACGCCGGCTCAGCACTGCTATGGCCTATGCCCGAAGCGGTAGTTGAGCCGGAGCACGAGCGTTTGCGTATCGACCGACACGTCGCCGGTTTGCGCGCCCCCGGCAGTGGCAGCGGCAGGCGCGATGATGTCCGACCGGAAGCTCAGGTAGTTGTACTCGACGCCGACGAATAGGTTGGGGTGGATGGCGTAGTCGATGCCGATGCCGGCCGTCCAGCCGTTCTCCCGACCGCTTGTCGAGGTCACGACGCCCGCGAAATTGTAGGAAGCGCTGATGTCGGCGCTGGCCCAGCCGCCCTTGATGTAGGCCAGCCACTGCTCGTAGGCATATCCGAGGCGGCCCGTCAGCGTGAATATATTGCTCACGTCGACGGAACGCGTCAGGCCATCGATCAGCGGTGACACCTTGTTGGTGTCGAAGCTGAGCGCCGAGTAGGTGCCCTCGATGCCGAACACCCAGGTGCCCCACTGCCGTTGCCACCCGACCTGCGCGCCGCCGGTGACGGACGATGCAGTTTGCTCGTAGGTCAGGGAAATGGGGGTTATTGGATCATCCGTGTCAGGTACGGTTTCCGCTGATTCGGCGCTGGTGTAGGCCCAACCGACGTTGGCGCCGATGTAGAAGCCGCTCCAGCTGAACAGCAGGGGCACTGGATCGTAGGGTGTGTAGCGGTACGGGTCGGCGGGATGGCCGACCGGCCCGTCGGCGCTGGCCGGATTTGCTTGAGCCAGCAATGCCAACAATGCAGCACCCACAATTGCCTGCGTGCGCAACGCACCCATGTGCCCCCCTCCCCACGAATTCGCTAGCGAATCAGACCGCTAGTTGAATCATCCGCTCACTCCGGGAGTGAAACAAGTCTTGTATCCCCAGGCCGCGCCCCGAGCGGGCCGGTGGTACGCATGAGCCACGAGCCCTAACCGATAGAGGACTTGGCATAGCCCGAGCGACAACACGGGAGGGGGCAGCGGCTTGCAGCAGTGATCGCGCCAGAGCCCCGCCAGCGCTCAGAGGTATTTGCCGCCGAGCGCCAGGATGATGCCGAACACGACTGCCGCGGCTAGGGCGAGGCACACGACCGCGCGCAGCATGGTCCGGCCGGCGATCGAAGCTTTGTCAGCGTCGGCATAGTCGGCCGCCGGCTTGCTACCGGTGATCATGGCCGTGATCAACGGGTCTTGCTTGAGGAGGCCGTACAGCAGGTTGGCCAGGACGTGGATGGCGATGAGGGGCAGGATCACCCAATAGAACATCCAGCGATGCCAGCTGGTGATCTGCTCCTGGCGATCTTGCGCGATCAGACGATAGAGCGGCCCGGCGGTGAGGTCGTTGTGTTCTACGGTGACGAGCCCCAGCACGGCCTGCGCGGTCGTGACGGCAAGCAGCGCCAGGATCATGTAGGAGCCGACCGGCGTGTGGCCGAGATAGCGCTGCGAGCGACCGACGAGGAGGCCCAAGAGATATGCCGCGGCGGTCCACGGCCAGTACAACCAGGCGGAAAATCGCGAGGTGCTCGAGCCGACAAAGCCCCACAGTAGACGGAATACAATCAGCACCAGAACGGCGTGGCCGATCCAGCGGTGGTAGCTGAGCGTCGGGTCGCCGAGGGCTTCGCTGTACTGCCAAGAGGCCCAGGCTGCTGCCATGAGCGCTGCCAGCAGCCAATGGAAGAGGCGCGTGGGAAGATCCCACGCGCGCACTTTGGCAGGCGCTCCGGCCACGGCTCGGCTCACTATTTCGGCTTGCGGTATTCCTTATGGCAGCCGCCGCAGTTGGCGGCGACCTTCGGCCATTCGGCCTTGAAGGAGGCCTCGTCCTTGATGGCAGTGTGCGCGGCCTTGACGTCCGCGCCCATCTTGTCGAAGCGGGCGAATAGGTCGGTCTTCTTCTCAAAGGCGGCGGGCAACGTATCCGTCTCGCCAGTCTTGGAATCGTCTGGGAATACCGTCTTGGACTTGGCGACGGCTTCTTCAATGGTCTTGAGCGAAGCTTGCACCGTGGGGAGGTCGAAGGGCGCCTCGCCCTTGATCATACCGCCTGGGTTCTTCATGGCTCCGCCGAACTGCTTCATGGTCGCCTTGCGCGCAGCGATGGCGTCGGCGTTCTGCGCGTAGACGACTGTCGCGCCGATGGCGATGGCTGCCAGCGCGGCAAAAATGCGTATCATGATGGTTCTCCCAAAGTGCCGATAAGGTTCCCCGCCGGCCTCCAAAGGAACATTGTGCTGTTCCTCCGAGTGGGGAAGATCATACGCGGGGGTTGGAAGTGGCAAGAGGCCGACGCGCACGTTTTCTTGATTCGTCGTGCTTAGGATTTTTCTTGCCACGGCAGCGCCGTTCAGCCGCCGGCTACCATGGCCGCGGCTGCTGGACGTCGAGGGTTGCGCAGCTGCGGTGCCCGGCCTCAATGCAGGCCAATGTGCGCGAATAGGTGGTCAGGCGATCGATCAGCCATGCGCCCAGCACGACAATCAGCAAAACGGCGATCAGAGCGCCGAGGTTCTGCTGCATGCGCAGCCGGTCAGCGGCCGGGTCGTCGTCGTCCGTGTGCGCCGATGCGCGGGCGAAATGGCCAAGCGCCGCCGGCGGCGTGAGCGGCGGGCCGAGCCGCTGCCGGGGGCGGAATGGGATGACGTTCATGGCTTTTCGCATGGCGATTGCGGCGATCTTGCCAGACGCGCCGCATAAAAACCAGACCGGCGCACCGGTGATCCTACCGGTCTGTTGGCGTGCAGAGTACCGTCGCCTGGCAGACGACTTGCGGTGCAAGGGCCGCCGCAACCGTGCTGTTGCGCCGATCTGCGCGAGCCCTGCGGTCGCGCCGTGCTTTCGGGGCTCCAAGCCGAGGTCGAGGCCCTGCCAGCCGGTGACGATGCGACTGGCAAGGGCGCTCTACTCTTGGCCAGGCCGCGTCATGGTGAGGAAGCAATTCGATACGTAGCGTTGCCGCCCCGTGCTGAACGCGCCCGACCTGGGCGAAACTCCCGACCCCCTGCGCGAAATCTAGCGTCTGCATGGGCGCGCGGCCTCTCGGGGGGGCTGGCCGGAGGCCGCACTTTGGCGGCAGCGGCAAGCGCTGAGGCGCGTCGGCTGGGCTGTCGTCGCCTATGCCTCGACAGGCTGCCGAGCATGGCGGCGGCGCAGGCCTCGACAACGTTCCAGGCCTAAACGCACAGGTAAGGCCGGCAGCGATCGCGCCGCACTGCTGTTGCAACGATCTGCAGGAGGCCTCCTGAGGCGACGCCGACCCGTCAGGCCGGCGCGCGACGATGCAGGAGGCTGAGCAGGCTCTTTACCCAGACCGGGTGACCGATCCTGGACGGCTCGTCCCTGCGGACGATCACAGGGTGCTTAAGCACCGGCTCAGCGGAGCGCCAAGGCTGCGCCTCGGTCTTCGGCTCGGCCGCAGCCGGGGTCTCGTCGGACACAGCCATCGCGAACCCTGCGGCGCGCGCGGCACTATTTAGTGATTCCATTCCCATGGCGCATCAACTCGCGGCTCAAGCAAAGCGTTCCCAGGCTCCCCCCTGGAATGGTCCGCGCTGGATTTTTTCTCTTCGACGCAGACAGCTGGAGCGTTGCACTACATTGCTAATGACTTATTAGCGCGGCCGATTTGCGGCAGGTCAAGAGAAATCGGGAAACACTTTGTGATCGGGGCATCGCTGGCTTCGCATCAGCGCAATCATTGCTGCGCTGCGGAAATCATTCGGTCAGGTGAGCGCCGACGCTCGACGCATGGTGCAGGGGGCGTCGTGACGGACGGTGCAAACAACCGGAAGTACTGCGTTTGGCCTTGCACTCGCGCAGCGAGGGGTTCACCATTCTGTTACGCGCCCCATGAAGCTCAGGCGCGGGGCGCGCGAGCTTCGCGTCCGTTTGTCCTGAGCTGATCAGGAGGAACACATGGGGCAGAATGTCGGCTCGGCCGGCCGCAGCTCCCGCTGCATCGCACTGGTCGGGCCTTATCTTTCCGGAAAGACAACACTCCTCGAAGCAATTCTTGCCCGCACCGGCGCCGTTACGCGCCAGGGCAAAGTAACCGACAAGAACAGCGTCGGTGATGCGTCCCCCGAAGCCCGCGATCACGGCATGAGCGTCGAGCTCAATGCGGCCGACGTCAATTTCCTCGGCGACACCTTCACCTTCATCGACTGTCCAGGCTCGATAGAATTTCAGCACGAAGGCGCGCTGGCGCTGACGGGCTGCGATGCGGCAATCGTGGTGTGTGAGCCCGATCCCAAGCGGGTGCCGGCGTTGCAGCTGATCCTCAAGCAGCTCGAGGATCGCGGCATCCCGCGCTTCCTGTTCCTCAACAAGATCGATTCATTCGACGCGCACGTGCGCGACATCCTGCCGACGCTGCAGCCTGCCAGCACGAAACCGCTGGTGCTGCGGCAGATCCCGATTTGGGAGAACGGCGTCGCGTCCGGCTTCGTCGACCTGGCGCTGGAGCGTGCTTTCGTCTACCGCAAGCAGGCCAACGCCGAAGTCATGGAGATGCCATCCAGCGTGAAAGAGCGCGAGAACCAGGCGCGCTTCCACATGCTGGAGCAGCTCGCCGACTACGACGACGAGCTGATGGAGCAGCTGCTGTCGGACGTGCAGCCGACACGCGAGAAGGTGTTCGCCGACCTCGTCAAGGAGGTGCAGGACGGCCTGATCGTGCCGGTGCTGCTGGGCTCGGCCGAGAACGGCAACGGCATCCTGCGGTTGATGAAGGCGCTGCGTCACGAGGCGCCGTTCGTGGACAAGACGGCAAGACGACTGAAGCTCGAGAATGCCAAGTCGGCGGCGCAAGTGCTGAAGACAATGCACTCTTCGCACGGCGGCAAACTGTCGATCGTGCGGGTTCTCGCCGGCGAGTTCGGCGAGGGCACGGTTCTGCAGGGTGCCCGCTCCGAGGAGCGAGCGGCCGCAGCGTTTTCCATGCTCGGACAAGAGGCCAAGAAGCGCGGTGCAGCCAAGGCCGGTGACACGGTGGCGCTGGGCCGACTGGACAAGATCCAATCCGGCGAGACGCTGTCGGCGGACAAGGGTGGCGGCACGCAGGTCAAGCCGCCGCAGCCGCCGGACCCGGTGTACGGCATCGCCATCGGCATCAAGGACCGCAAGGACGAGGTGAAGCTGACGGGTGCGCTCGCCAAGCTGATGGAGGAGGACCCGTCACTGCGGTTGGAGCACAACAGGGACACCCACCAGATGGTGCTGTGGGGCCAGGGCGAGATGCATCTGCGTGTGTCGCTCGAACGCTTGAAGCGCAAGTACGGCGTTGATGCCGAGTCACACCGCCGGCAGGTGCCCTACAAGGAGACCATCAAGAAGGGCGTCGAAGTGCGCGGCCGGCACAAGAAGCAGTCGGGCGGGCACGGCCAGTTCGGCGATGTCGTGCTCGACATCAAGCCGCTGCCGCGCGGCACGGGCTTCCAGTTCGCTGAGACCATCACCGGCGGAGTGGTGCCGCGCCAGTTCATCCCCTCGGTGGAAATTGGCGTTTCCGACTTTCTGCAGAAGGGGCCGCTCGGCGGCTTCCCGGTGGTGGACGTCTCGGTGACGCTGACGGACGGCTCGTATCACTCGGTCGATTCCTCCGACATGGCCTTCCGCCAGGCCGGTCGCATCGGCATGGCCGAGGGCATGCCGAAGTGCAGCCCGGTGCTGCTGGAGCCGATCATGGAGGTGGAGATCGCCATCCCCACGGAGGCCACCGCGCGCGTCAACGGCATGATCCCGCAGCGGCGCGGGCAGATCCTGGGGTTCGACGCACGTGAGGGCTGGCCCGGCTGGGACGTGGTGAAGGCGCATATGCCCGAGTCCGAGATGGCCGACCTGATCGTCGAGCTGCGCTCGGCGACGGCCGGCGTCGGCACCTACACGGCCAAGTTCCACCACCTGGCGGAGCTGACCGGCCGGCTGGCCGACAACGTACTGGCCGAGCACAAGCACGCTGCCGAGTAGCGTGCTGTCAACGCGTGTCATGCCGAAGGCATGCTTAGGTATGCTTCGAGCATGACGCGTTTTCCGATCCGGCGATATCAATTGCGGGTCGCGTTTGCAACTGGGTCCCGGGTCTGAGCTGCGCTCGGCCCGGGATGACGGCAAACAAATGCCTTGCGTTGCCGGACAGGCAGCTGTAGCTGTCCCGTCCCGGTCGGCAGTTCACCCAGGCGTCGCCGCCCCGCGAGGGGAGCTAAACCTGCCACACAGAAAAGTGTCTTCGACACCTTATCCCGTGCCGAGTCGTAAGACGGCGACCATCGACAGACCTGATCCGGCAGGCACGTCGTCGAGGATAAGCGATGTCAAGGACCATCTTTCCGTTCGCCGTTGGCGATATCTGCGCGCTGGCGCGCAAGCTGAACACCGAGATCGGGGCCCGCGACGCCAAGCCCGGCCATGTCGAGCTCCTGAACATGCTCGCCCGTGGCGCCGGCTTCCGCAATTTCCAGCACTTGCGTGCCGCGGCCACCGCACAAGACCGGCTCGAGCAGCCGCAGGCTGTGCCCGCCATCTTCGACCACGCACGGGTCGAGCAAGCCGCCCGGCATTTCGACCGCGACGGGCGGCTGGTGCGCTGGCCCGCGAAGGTCAGTCAACAGGCGCTTTGCCTGTGGGTGTTGTGGTCAAGGCTAGAGCCGCGGCAGGTCTTCAGCGAAGCGCAGATCAACAAGCAGCTGCAGGCGCTGCACCTGTTCGGCGACTACGCCATCCTGCGTCGCGAGATGTTCGGCTATAACCTTGTCACCCGAACCAAGGACGGCCGTGAATATCGCCGGGTCGAGCGGCAGCCAACGCGCGGTGCGTAGGGCGCTGGGCGAGGCAATAGTGGTGGGCCATCCCCTGTGCCCACGTGGGCGTGGCAAGTGGGAGATTTACTGCGGACCAAGGCGCAGCGGGGCGGGCAGGCTGGCGGGCAGCTTGCCCAGCATGTGCGCGGCGGCCTGCATGCCGAGGATGTAGCCGTAGGTGCCGGCACCGCAGATCACGCATTTCGACACCGTCGAGATGATCGAGTGGCGATGCAATTCATCGCGCGCGTGAATGTTGGTGATGTGCACCTCGACGACCGGGCCTGCGAAGGCTTTGAGCGCATCGAGCACTGGGATCGAATGGAACGAGAAGCCGGCCGGATTGATGACGATGGCGTCGGCGTCGCTGCGGGCGGCGTGAATCCACTCGACCACCTCGCCCTCGTGGTTGGACTGGTGGAAAGCGAGGGTCGCCCCGATCAGCTGCGCGAACTCGCGGCAGGAGGCCTCCACCGCGGCCAGCGTGGTGGTGCCGTACATGTGCGGCTCGCGTACGCCGAGCAGGTTCATGTTGGCGCCGTTCAGGACCATGATGCGCATGCGTCGTCTCTCTTGCGTGCCTCGATTGCCTGCCTTGTGGCATTCCCCCGCGCATCCGGCAATGCGGCGTTAGAGATGGCCTAACCAGCCTTGGGCAGGGCAGCCGGTGGTCATGGCCGGGCGATGTTTGGCCGGCAATCCAACACTGGGCACCATGGCGGCGATGGGTGTGGCGCCGTTGTTCCGGCGAGGCATTGGCGTTGCGACGGCAAGGATGCGGTATCGCTTGGCGCTGACCGTGGAGGCGGACGGGGCGCAGCCACGGGCGCCGGCCGCATTCCAGATGCACGTATGCTCGGAAAAACGTGTGATGCGTCGGGGTGGGCTGCCAAATCCATGTCGAGATGAAGCGCGAAGCGCTCGCCGTGCACAATGGCGGGGCCGCGCACCCTGTTTGCGCTCTGTCGAGCAAGGTCGACAGCACTGCTGCAGACGCGCGTGGATCGTGCGCAAGGCTCCGGTTTTCCCCGGCGGAGCCTTGGCCCGCGCCGCCTAGACCCAGCTGCAATCGCCTGCCCAGGCCGATGCAGAGAGTGCCGCGCGGCTGCGGGCAAGTGTGTGGCTCCAGTAGCGGCGCATGGCCCGGTGCGCCCGCCGAGAGTGCCGCGCGCTCGGCGGCAGCGCTTCAACGGGTCACGGGGCCGGGCAGGTCGAGGCCGACGCCGGTGAGGTGGGCGAAGGCGGTGTTGAGCTTGGCGACGTCGGCGGCGGGCAGGGGCGGGCGCAGGATGGAAGCGATGTTGGCGCGCAGGTGGTCCGGGCTGCTGGTCCCGAACAGGACGACGTCGATGCCAGGCTCGTGGCGGGCATAGCGGTAGGCGGCGTCGATCAGGCTCTCGGCGCCGCCTGCGTGCACGAGAAAGCCGAGCGCATTCTGCTCGGCGGCGAGCGCAGCGGGCAGCTCGCCCTTGGCGGCGAGCTCGGCGATGGTCTGCTCGAGCAGGCCCGGCTTGGAGAAGATGTTGCGCACGGCAAACATGCACAGCGTGCCGACCCCTTTGTCGCGCGTGCGCTTCAGGACGACCGGCCGCGCATTCTGGTTCAGCATATGGAAGGCCAGCATCACGACCTCGAAGGGCGGCTCGTCGCCGAGCGCCCGCTCTAGCATCGCGTGCGTTGGATCACGCGGGCCAGTCTCGGACACGGCGAGGTGGCGCACCTTGCCCTTCTGCTTTTCGCGCAGCAGGGCCGGCACGAACTCGGCGATGGCGTGGTCGTATTGCGCCGGCGCCAGCCCGTGCAGATGGAACAGGTCGACGTAGTCGGTGCCGAGCCGGCGCAGGGATGCTTCGAGGCTTGCCACCATGGCCTCGGCCGTCTTGGGCGCGCCGGCCGTTGTGACGTGGGCCTTGGTGGAGACGATGAGCTGATCGCGCGGGCGGCCCTTGATGGCCGCGCCGACGATCTCCTCGGTGCCGTACGCCTCGGCCGTGTCGATCAGGTTGACGCCGAGGTCGAGGCCTGCGTGCACCAGTGCAACGGACTGCGCGGTGGAGAGGCCGGCGCCCTGGCCGATGCGGCTGTTGCCGCCGCAGCCGAGCCCGGCGACGCTGACTTTGAGGCCGGTTCGGCCAAGGGTTGTGTATTGCATGTTCGATCGGCTCTCGATGTCATCGGTCCTAAGGCACGCGATCCATGCATCAGCCGGCGCCGGCGTGGGCGGATTGCTGGATCTCCAGGGCGAGCCGCGCGAGACTGCTAGCCACCCAGAGCGCCCTGAGTATTGACGTACAGCACGTAAACCGACTGGCTGGCGGCCATGAACAGGCGGTTGCGCTTCAAGCCGCCGAAGCAGAGGTTGGCGCAGCGCTCGGGCAGCGCGATGCGGCCGATCGGCTTGCCGTCGGCAGCGAAGATCATGACGCCATCGAGATCGGGTGAGCCCATGCCCCAGCCGCACCACAGGTTGCCGTCGACGTCGACGCGGAAGCCGTCGGGCGAGCCGCCAGGGCCGGCGTCGAACAGGACGCGCTTGTTGGCAAGCTTGCGGCCGCCGTCGGTGACGTCGTAGGCGAGCATCTTGCGATTGGGCACACCGCGGCTCTCGACAATGTAGAGCAGCTTCTCGTCGGGCGAGAAGGCAAGGCCATTGGGGCCGAGGACGCCCTCGGCGGCGACGGTGGCCTTGCCCGCGTCGGGATCATAGCGATAGACGTTCATGGGCAGCTCGGGCTCGGCCTTGTAGCCCTCGTAGTCCCCGAGGATGCCGAAGGTCGGATCGGTGAACCAGATCGAGCCGTCCGATTTGACGACCACGTCGTTGGGCGAGTTGAGGCGCTTGCCGTCGAATGAGTCCATCAACGTGGTAATGGAGCCGTCGTACTCGACGCGGTAGACGCGCCGGCCGCCATGCTCGCAGCCGATGAGGCGGCCCTGGCGATCGCGGGTGTGGCCGTTGGCGAAATTGGAGGGCTTGCGATAGATGCTGACCGCGCCCGTTTCCTCCTCCCACTTCAGGATGCGGTTGTTGGGGATGTCGCTCCAGAGCAGGTAGCGGCCGTCCCCGAAATAGACGGGGCCCTCGGCCCAGCGGCAGCCTGTGGCTATGCGTTCGATGCAGGAGAGCTTCAGCCAGTATTTCTCGAAGCGGGGATCGAGGGCGACGATGGCCGGGTCGGGATAGCGGGTCGCCTGCTGCCAGCCGTCGGCGAAGGTGGGGATAGTGGCGGCTTGGTTGGGCATGAGGGCGCTCCCGGGGATTGTTTGGCGCGCGATATTGAGCAGCGGCGGCGCCAGACTGCAACCGCGATTTGTTGGGGCGCGAATGGGAGGCGCGACCGGCGCCTGGATGATGCGTCCGCGGGCGCGCTGCGCCTGCGTGGACTGGCGCGCGCGGGCCTGTCAACCCGCGCCAGCGGATATGATGCCATCGCCGGAGCGGGCCGAGCCCGTCAGCGGGCCAATTCCTTGTC
>Ga0075421_100009158_pt1 | contig 12195 bp, 10 predicted proteins | sample SoiMetdeltSBSDD5_FD_75292 | JGI IMG/M metagenome (GOLD analysis project Ga0075421, IMG submission 75292) | Bulk soil microbial communities from a Populus tree surrounding site in Tennessee, USA - Soil MetaG P. deltoides SBSDD5 | ecosystem: Environmental > Terrestrial > Soil > Tree plantation...
GCTTGATATGGCACTCGGACAAATCGCATTTCTTGGATCTGGTGAGACCTCCCTGGCAGGTGGGCGTATTTTTGAAGCTCTCGCGCGCAATATCGATGGGGCTCTCCGAATTGCGTTGATGGAAACACCTGCGGGTTTTGAGTTGAACTCATCGCAAGTTGTTGAGCGCGTGGGTGATTTTATGAAGACGCGTTTGCAAAACTATAAACCTATAGTGGATACCATCGCCGCGCGCAAAAAAGATTCTCCATATAGTCCCGACGACCCTGAAATCATCAAACCTCTACTGTATGCAAACATGATTTTCATGGGACCCGGCAGCCCAACGTATGCGGTGCGACATTTGAAAGATACGCTGGCCTGGGATGTTATCCGGGCGCGGCATCGTCTTGGGGCAACACTGGTGTTTGCCTCTGCCGCGACAGTTTCCATTGGTGCTCATGCCTTACCTGTTTATGAAATCTATAAAGTGGGTCAGGATGTGCATGTGGTGGATGGATTGAATCTATTTTCTGATTTTGGATTGCATATTTCTTTCATTCCTCATTGGAACAATACAGATGGAGGGGCAGACCTCGATACCAGTCGCTGCTTCATCGGTATGGATCGTTTTGCAGAATGGTGTAATCTCCTCCCCTCAGAAAATGAAACCATCGGCTTGGATGAACATACTGGCATAATCCTGGATTTTGAAACTGGACTCTGCGAAGTGAGTGGAGTTAGTTCGATTTCATTGGTGCGAGATTGTGTCCATGAGATGTATGCCTCCGGCGCGAAATTTCCACTGAGTGAGTTGGGTGAATTTCGAATTCCAGATCCAATTGAAAAGGATATCCCTTCGGATGTTTGGGATATGGTGATGAATGCTCCTCCACTTGAAGAGGATGGACCGTCGCATGAAATCATTGCATTGGCGGAGCAACGCCTTTCGGAGCGCGCAAAAAAGAATTGGGCAGAGTCTGATAAATTGCGCGACCAAATCACCGAGCTTGGATGGACGGTACAGGATTCAAAGGATGGATATAAGTTAGTAAAAAATTAATCTGTTGTTTGCCATGGCGACGCGGAGACACGGAGAATTATTTTTCTCGGTGTCTCCGCGTTTTCGTGAAGCATACTCGAAAAGTGCCTTGCTTATTTCTGCGATAAAATGAGGACGACTCTTTTATACAGGAGACTCCCATGCGCGCAGTGGACATCATCATCAAAAAAAGAGAAAAGGGCGAACTGTCTCGTGAAGAGATTAAGTTCTTCATTGAGGGATTTGTTTCGGGGGAGGTGCCAGACTACCAGGCTTCTGCATTTGCAATGGCAGTTCTCCTCAACGGCATGACCGCGCGTGAAACAACCGATCTGACTCTTTCCATGGCTCATTCGGGTCAGCTGCTGGATCTGCGCGATGTGGTGGATCTGGCAGTCGATAAACACTCATCGGGCGGTGTAGGAGATAAGACGAGTATCGCTGTGTTGCCGATTGTCGCGGCATGTGGACTCCCGGTGGGGAAAATGTCTGGGCGTGGACTGGGCTTCAGTGGCGGCACGCTCGATAAGCTGGAATCTATCCCAGGTTATCGCGTAGATTTAACCACTGAAGAATTCAAACAGCAGCTCAAGGAAAAAGGAATCGTGCTCACGGGTCAATCACTGGACCTTGCGCCCGCTGACGGAAAACTCTACGCACTTCGCGATGTGACAGGAACGGTGCAATCCATTCCTCTCATTGCTTCATCCATTATGTGTAAAAAGCTGGCAGCAGGTGCGCAGGCCATCCTGCTCGATGTCAAAACGGGAAATGGTGCGTTCATGGAAACTCTCGACGAAGCGCGGGAACTTGCAAGACTCATGGTGGACATCGGCAAATTGGCGGGTCGCGAAGTGATAGCCCTTCTTTCTGACATGAACCAGCCTCTTGGATATGCCGTCGGAAACTCATTGGAAGTTATCGAGGCGATTGAAACGCTCAAAGGAAAAGGACCGGAGGACTTCCGCGAACACTGCCTGCATATCTGTGAAAATTTGCTGGTTTTGGGCAAACGTGTAAAGGAATTAAGCGAAGGCCGTGCTCTGGCAGAAAAGGCTATTGCGGATGGCCTGGCGCTTGAAAAACTGCGCATTTTGGTGCGAGCGCAGGGAGGCGATGTCTCATTTGTGGATGACACATCGAAATTCCCGCGCGCGGAATACGTCGAAATGGTGGAGTCGCCGCGGGAGGGTTATCTGACTCAAATCCTGGCGAGACCCGTAGGCGAAGCATCCGTCACACTGGGGGCAGGACGCGCGAAAAAATCCGATGCTGTTGACCATGCGGTCGGGTTCATCATCCATCACAAAGTGGGAGATAAAGTGGGGAAAGGGGACGCGCTTTTCACAATCCATGCAAATGACGCTGCAAAGCTGGCGGAAGTCCACGACGTGGTTCTGGCCGCGCATATGTTCAGCGATTCTCCTGTGGAACGGCTGCCCCTATTTTATGAATAATATGATGAATTAATTGCTGATAGACTTGCATTAATCATGGGAATGGGGCATACTTAATACAGGAGCAAATTTGCATGGCGAAAGTACCTTTGCGGGCTTACAACCGCGAGATTGAGACAATGATTGACCGCGGCCATCTGGACGAGGCGATCGCGCATTGCCATCACATCTTTAAGACTTTTCCCAAACATCTCGAAACCTATCGTCTGCTCGGCAAATCATATCTTGAATACAAACGTTATAGAGAAGCGGTGGATGTCTTTTCGCGCGTGCTGGTTTCTGACCCGAATGACTTTGTAGCCAACGTAGGGATGAGCATCATCCGCGATGAGGAAAATAAACTCGATGATGCCATCTGGCATATGGAGCGTGCTTTCGAGACCCAGCCTTCGAATGCAGCGATCCAGAGCGAGTTGCAGCGATTGTACGGCCGTCGTGACGGCGTTCAGCCTCCGCGTATCCGCATGACGCGTGGTGCGCTGGCACACATGTACGTGCAAGGTGAGTTGTATCCACAGGCGATCTCCGAGATCAAGAGCGTTTTGAAAGAAGACCCAGGCCGCAGCGATATGGAAGCTTTACTGGCGCGTGCCTGTTATCGAAGCGGTTTGAAGAATGAAGCTGCGGATGCGGCCTCCAAAGTTTTGCGCAGATATCCGTATTGCCTGGACGCCAACCGCGTGCTGATGGAGATCTTTAGCGTGGACCACCCGGAAAACGCGCAAGTATACCGTCAACGGGTAGTTGAACTCGATCCATATGCTGCGCATGTGATGGGGACTGTCTTTCAATCGAACGAAGTGCTAGATGCTGCCGTAAACGTCGAACACCTCGACTGGAACGGTCAACCTGTTGGGGCCGGAACGCAATCCGATTGGAGTGCCAATCAAGCGATCAGTTTGGAGAGTGGCGCAAGTCGGGATGAACAACCGGATTGGCTGCGAAATGCCTATGCCGATACGACTCCTCCAACTTCACCTTCCCCAACCAGACCGATCGATCCGATTACGGGTATGCCTGTTCCCGCTTTCGATGCATCTGCCTCGCCCGCGCAGCCAACTCCAGCGGAGGAGCTCCCAGACTTTTTACGCGCAGCGGGCTGGGGACAATCCACGGGCGCGTTTGATGAAAGCAAGCCTGCATTTGGCGGCGATGAACCGGCGGCTGCACAACCCATCGAACAGGGCGAAATACCGGACTGGGTCAAAGCGATGGCACCGACCGAAGCAACTCAACCGCCTCCTGCTGAGGAAGAAGAATTACCTGATTGGATCAACAAAATTGGATCAGGATCTTTGCCTGTTCCAACAACGTCGAACTCAGATCAAGTTGACTGGATGAGTCAGTTGGGGCAAACCTCTGACGCCATCTCTTCAGAGTCCACAACAAGTAATGACCTCGATTGGATGAGTCAGCTTGGTCAACCTGAACAACCTGCGCCGGCCGAACAAGCCTCTGATGATCAACTGGACTGGATGAAACAAGTAGATCAACCTGCGTCATCCATGCCAGCTCCCACAGCAGATGATGTACCTGATTGGATGGCCCAATCAGCGCAAGCATCAAAGTCCATGCCGATCGAAGAACCATCAAGCGATCAACCAGACTGGATTAATCAATTCGATCAAACTACATCATCTATTCCTACACCCACATCTAACGATGTACCTGAATGGATGGCTCAACCAGACCAACCCGCGTCGTCCATACCTGCTCCCGCTTCGAATGATCTGCCCGATTGGATGACTCCATCAGAGCAACCTGCACAATCTGTACCCACGGATCAAATCTCTGATGATCAACCAGATTGGATGAAGCAATTCGATCAACCTGTCACTTCGTCCGCTTCAAGTGATCAACCCGATTGGTTGAAACAGTCTGATGAATTGGCTTCCCCGTTGCCACCATCGGATGAACAACCTGATTGGATGAGGCCACTAGACCTCACTACTCCTATGGAGCAAGCCTCTGACGATCAGCTGGACTGGCTGAAACCCACTGGCCAGCCCACTGCTGCAGAAGAATCAAGTGATTTTGATTTCCTGAATCAACCGAAAGAAGAACCTCAACAAGAAATTCCTTCCGGATCAGTGCCTTCAATGTCGGATGTCAACAATCTCGGTGTAAGCGAGCAGGAACGCGATGACTCATTTGCCTGGCTTGAAGCTCTAGCGGCGAAGCAGGGAGCCAGCGAAGGCTTGTTGACGAAGCCTGAGGATCGTCTCGAAGAGGAACCGGACTGGGTCAAACAGGCAAAGGGATTGAGAGCAGAGCATGTTTCCGCGGAGGAATCTTCACCCTCACTTACGACAGATGAGCCCCTGCCTCCGGCGCGGGTACCAGAGAGTATGGTCTCTGTTCCAAATGAGCCAGAAGTTCAATCACCTGAAGAGTCAACATCGATATACTCTGAGCCGCCCTCAATGGAAGAGACGATGCCTGTTGAACCTGCCATATCTCAAGCATCAGGCAACTTAAGTGATCTAGGTAAAAGTGAACAAGAACGTGATGATTCGTTTGCGTGGCTTGAAAGTCTAGCTGCGAAGCAGGGAGCAAGTGAAGGTTTGCTGACCAAACCTGAAGACCGTATGGAACAGGAACCCGAATGGGTGAAGCAGGCCAAGGACATGAGCGTGCCAACGCCTGTTGAGCAACGGCCTATTGAGCCTCCACCAATCGCTGAAATTTCACCGCCTATTGAGCCCGTTTCGACACCAGAACCGGCTGTAAATTTTGAAGAGCTCGGGAAGAGTGAACAAGAACGCGATGACTCATTTTCCTGGCTTGAAAGCCTGGCCGCCAAGCAAGGAGCAAGTGAAGGCCTGTTGACCAAGCCTGAAGATCGCCTTCAACAGGAACCTGAATGGGTAAGGCAATCCAAGGATTCGAGCACACCAGCACCCTCTACGCAATCACCTAACCAGGAAGATGCAATTCAAGATTCTGCTCCATCGATGGATGATACTGCTGCCTGGTTGCGCGGCTTAGACGAAGAAACAACCGAGTCGACCTTCCCGCGCGGAAGCGATGAAACTGGAATTTGGCTGAAGAGTTTAACCGAAGAAGATGCAATGCCTGAGGCTGCTTCTACATCGGCAGCTGATGAAACAGGAATGTGGTTAAAGGGATTGGACGAGGAAGATTTAAAGCTTACAGATGCCTCCACACCGTCAAGTGACGATACGGCAATGTGGCTTAAGAATTTGAGTGATGAAGATGCGAAGCCTGTACCTTCATCCGAGTCTGCAGATGATGAAACGGCGATGTGGTTGAAGAGTCTGGATGAAGCAGAAAAAGTTGTTGCTCAACCTGAAGCTGAAATCTCTGAACAGCCTGATCTACCGGCCTGGATGCAAGATATTGGTGAGGAATCGACTCCAACTACAGAATCAACTCCCTCTTCTAGAGAAGCAAAAGATTCTTCTGCATGGCTGGGTTCAGCTGAGGAGCCTGCTCCTCCCTCTTTTGTTTCCGCTCAGGATACGCCAAAACCCGAAACAGGAAGTTTGCCGAGCTGGCTTCGAGGCTTGGAAAAGAAAGAAACACAAGAGTCCTCCTCTTCACCACAAGACGATCTGCCAGCATGGCTCCGTGATGAAACGGGCGAAGTAGTCGCTGAACCAACCAAAATCGAGCCCACACGCGCAAGCGATTGGCAGCCTGCTGAAACCACACCACCTGAACCTGCCGCCGTAGAAGAACCAGAACCTGTTATGGCTTGGCAACCGGTTGAGCAGAAAGAAGGGGAACCACCTGCGGAGCAGCCTATTGTGCAGTCTGCCGTGCAAGAGCCAGAACCGGTTGAGATCGTCGAGGAAGAGCCGAGTACGGTCCAGCAGATTGAGCCAATACCTGAATCCGAGCCCACACCTGCTCCTCTGCCCAAGCCATATAAGGAACCTGTCACCCGTAAAGGAACGGGCATGTTGACCATGCCTAGTGTTGACTCTATCCTTGGATCTGCACGCAGTGAACTTTCACGTAGTAACATCCCAGGCGCGTTGGATACGTATTCAAAACTTATCAAGAAGGGACGCTTCCTCGATGAAGTGATCCACGATCTTCGCGATGCGTTGTATCGCTATCCGGTGGAGGTAAGTATCTGGCAATCGCTTGGTGACGCGTACATGCGAGCCAACCGCTTGCAGGATGCACTGGACTCGTATACGAAAGCAGAAGAATTGCTTCGTTAAAAATACCTGACAGGTTTCCGCGCGTGTGTTTGTCAATCTCATAAAACCCGCCAAAAGAAACGTTCCCTGCACGGGACGTTTTCTTAAAATTTCTCAGGTCTAACATTTTTTATTTTGGAGGAAATCTGTGGAAAGATCGCTTGTTTTAGTCAAACCTGATGGGGTGCAGCGCGCGCTGGTCGGGGAAGTCATCTCACGTTTGGAGCGCCGCGGGCTTCGCCTTGTCGCCGCAAAGTTTTTGCAGGTAAGCAAAGAGCTTGCTGAGACTCATTATGCTATTCATAAAGGTAAACCGTTTTATGAAGGATTAATTTCTTACATCATCTCCGCGCCTGTGATGGCAATGGTCTGGGAGGGTCCGAATGCAATCACCGCGATTCGCCAGACGATGGGAGCAACGCGTCCTACCGAAGCCGCACCTGGCTCGCTTCGACATGACTTTGCCCTCGAAGTGGGGCGGAATCTCACTCACGCATCTGATAGCGTAGAAAACGGCCAACAGGAAGTTGCGTTGTGGTTCAAGGAGGAAGAGCTTGTTGATTGGGGTCGCGAAGTAGATCGGTGGGTGTTTGAAAAGTAGAGATTAGAACCTAGAGACGGGGTAAGTGGTAATTCGTCCCGCCGGTTTAACATCGACGGGATTTTTGTTTTTACTTCCAATTATTGTTCCCACAAATAAACACTTAACGTCCCGAAATTCTCAAATCCCAGCCGCCGATACACCCTTTGTCCCAAAGATGAAGCTTGCAGGATTCCAACGCGATATCCCATCTCACGCGCTTCAAGCAGAGGCGCCAGAGTGATCGCTGCCCCTATACCTTGTCCCCGCGTCTCTGGCAGACATGTGACATTATATATCCCTGCCACGCCTGCAGACGTAAACAATTGAGATGTACCAACTGGTTCACCATCCAGGAGAGCTAGATAGGTCCGAAATGGACGTTCCCAAGCTGCTGTTTCAAAAAAGTCATACCAGATATTTTCCACATCTTGAGGTACGCCAAAACCGATACTGGCCACGTGGATCCACTTTCTCAACATTGTCTCATTTTCCACGACCACAATGCGCAAGCCATTCGGGATCGATCCTCGATCCCGCACCATCCTCAAGTCAGCCGCCATTTCGGCGCCAAACGACTCCGTTAAGGTCAAGCCGTACGCTTCCAGATGCTTTCTGGCCTCGGCTGCTGGCACATCATCCCGGATCAGCCAGGTGAGTTTTTTGATATTGAGCGCTTTGAAATGAGACATTGCATTTTCAATCAGTTGATGCATTCCCTCCGATGGTAGTTCCGTGCAAACAACCACGTTCATGAAGTGATCTGGCATGGCCGTGACAAACCAGGTCAGATATCTCCCAACCGATAACTCCACGGTGGGTGAACGTCCCAGGCAATAATGATAATTTTCCCAGTTCGCCTCGATAACGGTTTTTACAAGTTTCGCATCGAAAAAGTCGCCAAAGATGTCACGCATGAGATCATTCCTTACCTTGGCTTACTGTACTCTCAATAAAACCTTCCCATCACTCCACAATTCTTCCAAGTCGTAATGCTCGCGTTGGTCTGGCGAGAAGAGATGCACGATCACATCACCGTAATCGAGCAGGAGCCAGCCTTCCTGGGCTTGTCCCTCCACGCGGCTTTTTTTCTTATAGTCTTTCTTCGTCGCTTCCAATACCCCTTTTGCGAGCGCGTCCAACATGCGGTCGCTGGTGCCGTTGCATAGAATGAAGTAATCGGTAAACGACGCAATATCTTTGATGTCTAGAAGCAGGATGTCTTCGCCCTTTCTGTCCTCCAGGGCTTCAACGATTTTATGTGCTAGATCCAGTGCGTTCAGATATCACCTCATGATTATGTCATTGCGAGGAGCCGCGGCGATGAAGCAATGACATGCTTATTTTTTTAACGGCGCGGAGAATAACTTTGTATACACCGAGCCTGTTGGTTTCAAATCGCTTTTATACAAGTGAACTGAGTCTACTCTGGCAGTGCCGAGTGAGTCAATCTTTGTCTCTTCCAACGAGTGGCATATCTTCTGTTGATCAGCAGTAGAGATATGTAAAGCGTTTTTGACGCGTCCAATCGTCAGATGGGGAGAGAAGCTGCGGTCTTCGGATTGATAACCAAGTCTGCGTGCTGCAGATTCTACTGCGTGCTGGAGTGCCTCTAACTCCGCTGGAGCCTGGAGCCCGATATAGATCACGCGCGGCCGCTTTGGGTTTGGGAAAGAGCCGAGACCAGCGAGCTGGATCTCAAAACAATGGTAGTTGTCCGCTTCTATACGGATCATCTGAGCCAGAAATTCTACATTCGCGGGTGAAATGTCACCGAGAAATTTCAAAGTCAGATGCATATTTTCTGCGGGAACCCAGCGAATGAGCGATCCTGTCCCTCTTCGCAAATTTGACGTTGCACGATAAACATCATCCTGAACTTTGGGAGGGATATCCAAGGCGATAAATGCCCGCAATAGACTCATAAATCAAGCAGATTGACCACCAAGCGCGCGTTCAATGGCTTCCCTCAGTTCGGTGAAACCAACCGGTTTTGTCAGATACATGGATGCGCCAGCTTCCATCCCATGCTTTATATCAGCTGGCATACTCGTTGCAGAGACGACAACAACAGGAATGTTGGCGAGTGCAGGGTCACCACGCATTTGTCGAAGAATATCCAAGCCAGAAATTTCGGGCATCATAATATCGAGAATAACTACATCGGGCTTTTCGATAGTCATCATTGTGAGGGCAGGAGTACTGCTGGATGTTTTCAGCACGCGATAACCGCTTACCCGCATCATCTCTGCAAACATATCTGCTGCGTCTTCTTCGTCTTCTATGATGAGGACAGTTTTTTGAGTCATACAAAAATAACGATAGCATAAGAGTAACGAATGTGCAAGAGTGCCGTCAATTTCTATGCTACAGACCCTGTTGTAAGAATTGGATTGCTCTCTCAGTCTAGGAAAAGGAAGAACTGGAGGCTTGATGAGTGAGTTAGATGCTTTTCGCGCTGAGAAAGATGATTTTTTCAAACATCATCCGCAAAGCCCGTTAACGCCTGAACAGCGGCGGGATTTTGCTGGCTTACAATATTTCCCTGAGAATGCTGCTTTACAGCTTGAAGTACCGGTGGAACGTTTATTTGACCAGCAACCCATGCAGATGCAAACCTCAACAGGCGGCGTGCAGGCTTATGTCCGTTATGGGAAGTTCAAATTTGAAGTGGATGGACAGCCCACTGAACTGACGATTTATCAGAATGAGAATGGATACTTTCTGCCTTTCGTGGATTCACTTGCAGGAAAGGAGACATATCCCGCGGGTCGTTATCTTGAACCTGAGCCTTTGCCTGGAGATCACTTTCTCGTGGACTTCAACATTGCCTATAACCCCTATTGTGCTTACAACGAGATGTGGTCCTGCCCTATTACACCTGCAGAGAATCGCCTGAAAGTTCCCATTCGTGCAGGTGAGAAGTTATTTGAACATGTGTGAGAGACCCTAAAGGTTTATTCTGGAGACTAGGCGAAAAATATGCGTTAATCATGACGCAAGTTGTATGTTTAATAGAGTAAGGAAACCTTTAGCGTCTGAATAAAAAACGACGGACACGCACCCGTCGTTTTATTTTTCTTCGGTCTTCTTTATTACATCAAGAAGAGCTTCATATTCCTCACAACACTCGGTACATGTATCGAGGTGCTGACGAATTAGCGGCATGAGTTGCGCGGCGTCTTTTTTATCAGCTTCTCTTTCCACATATTCGTCGAGCTTTGCATAAATCTCATCACAAGAGAGTTCCTCGGCGCGCACATCCTCAAGGACGCGCAAAAATCCCAAGACTGTCTCATTGGTGAGTTCCTTCTGCAAGCCGAGACTCACGCGAATTCGCCTGACAAGTTCTTTGATGTTCATTGTCTTCGTCTTTGATGTTTAATCACTCGCTAATCTTACTTTTGTTCAAAAAGCGCAAGTACTTCATGCGCATTGATATCTTCCATCGAAAGGCGATTTTTCAACCTGAGTCGGGCGTCATGCAATAGCTTGTAAAGAGCGTTGCGATTGGTCTTAAGTTTACGCGCCGCATCTTCCATGGGCATATCCTGCACACCAAGCAGAAGCAAAGCCTGCCGCTGACGTTCCGTTAATTCCTCATCAATGATTCTGCGGACGCGCACGATCATGTCTGCGCGTTCAGCTGAAATTTCGGGTCCAGCCTGAGGGTCAGCAAGCAGGCCCGGGGGAGGTGGAATGTCCTCATTTTCTGTGAGTTCGTCCAGTGACGCATCGCGCCAGCGTTTACGGCGAAGTTCTGTCAGCGCGATCCTCACGGCGATTTTGTGAACCCAAGTTGTGAATTGACTGCGTCCCTCAAAGCTGTCTAATTGATCGAGGACACGCAGGAGCGTCTCCTGTGTTACTTCTTCAACCAAAGAATTGAATTGTGGTTGGTCAGGAGAAAGCCAGCGCGAGAGGGCATAGGGCAAGCCCTTTTGGACAATGGAACGTAAGTCTTCAAGTGCGGCTTCACGCGCCTCACCTGAAGACCTAAGATCAGATAACCAGGCCTCATTAGTGCGAGTAGTCATATAAATAGAATTATAAAACAGAAAAAGGGTGATTTGCTTATCGCTGATTAAATTATGTCAGTGCGATTTGTCGGTAGATACAATCTTAAAAACAAACAAGCCTGATGGCTTGTTGTTGTGGGCGCACAGGGACTCGAACCCCGGACTTCTACTGTGTGATAGTAGCGCTCTAACCAACTGAGCTATGCGCCCTGGTGACGGCATTATAGCCGAGTTAAACTTCTTGTGCAAGTAACCTTCCCGGGTTTGGAAGGTGATAGTGCTAAGGAGGTGGCAGCACATCAAATGGATTGATTTTATAGGAGGATGTCATGATCTCGAAGTGTAAATGTGACCCACTTGAATTGCCTGTACTACCAATTGCACCGATCACATCACCTTGTCCAACACTTTGCCCACAGCCAACATTGATTCCGCTAAGATGAGCATAGAGGGATTGATAACCGCCTCCATGATCGATCAAAATCATATTGCCGTAGCCATAATTATTCCAGCCGGCATACACGACCACGCCCGCATCGGTGGCGTATACGCCTTCACCTTCGTTGCCCGCGAGATCGATACCCCAGTGATTGGCTGCCGGGGTGTAATCAAACCCTGAAAGATAATGTGAATTTGTTGGCCAGACAAACGTCCCATACCCCACTGCACCTCCACTGATTGGATCGCAGGCACCAGGTCCGAGCACGCGCGCAAATGCAGGATTCTCACGCGTCACACCAAGCGGCGCGCTCCATGACACGAACTCACGCCTTCCATTCGGAACTATGAGCCACGTTCCGGGTGCTATGTTTGGGTGGGCGAAATCTCCTATGGTTGCCATGTCCAGATTGTTAGGTGGATAATTAATAATATCCTCTGGCTTCACTCTGTAATATTCTGATACACCATTCAACCCCTCCCCTTCTTGCCATTCATGATATGTCCC
>Ga0075421_100009160_pt1 | contig 12191 bp, 9 predicted proteins | sample SoiMetdeltSBSDD5_FD_75292 | JGI IMG/M metagenome (GOLD analysis project Ga0075421, IMG submission 75292) | Bulk soil microbial communities from a Populus tree surrounding site in Tennessee, USA - Soil MetaG P. deltoides SBSDD5 | ecosystem: Environmental > Terrestrial > Soil > Tree plantation...
CGTGAGCCCAGGCTCCGGGAGTCCCTCCCAGGGCCGGCGTACTTTGCGTCCTGTATGCTATTATGAGAAGCAGTGCATGGATAAGTCGCATGTCGTGTCAGAGCAGGCGTCTGATGCGCGTGGACTGCTGAAGCAGAGAGAAAGGCTTGAGGCAACCCTTCGCCAGCAAGAAGGAGCAGAAAACTATGCCGCAGGAGCTCGAAAAAGTCATGGAAGCACTGCTGCAGGCGCACGTGTTTCCAGACCATCTCACCCTCCAGCGCGAAGCGTTTCGTGCGTTGCTGATGCTACGGCCAGAGCTGCGTATCGAAGGCGCCATTGCCCTCTACAGGCAAGGGGAGAGCTCCTTTGCACGCGCCGCAGAGCTGTGTGGCCTGTCACAGGAGGAACTCAAGCACATCCTGGCGGCACGGGGGATCTTCCGTGAAGTACCTCCCCTGGAGCAGGAAGCTTTCGAGCAGGCGGCAGAAGTCCTGCGTAAAGCTGGTGCATGGCGGAAAATCAGTTTGTACTCCAGATCCTGATAGTGCTAGGCTTCTGCTGCCGGGATCGCTTCTAAACACAAGGGGAGTAAGCCGGAAAAACGCATGCCATATATCTCTATGTTTTTCGGGATCATCATACGGATGTTTTATAACGATCATCCGCCTCCACACTTCCACGCTGAATATCAAGGACAGCGGGGTATATTTGATTTTGACGGCAATATGACTCAGAGCAACCTTACATCCAGAACGGCCCAACGACTCATTAGGGAGTGGGCATCCCAACATCGTGAGGAGTTGGAGCAAAACTGGCACAGTGCGCGTGAGGGAAAGGCGCTCTATCATATAGCACCTCTGAGGTAGGAGTACAGATCTATGGGGTATCTTCCTGTTGTTGTCGAGGCGGTCTACATGGGTGATTACAGAATCAAACTCGAGTTTGATAACGGAGAAAAGCGCCTTGTTGATTGTGAGCCATGGCTCAAGGGGGACATCTTTCAGCCATTGAAAGACAAAAACTATTTTCAGAAGTTTTTTGTCGATGGGTGGTCTATCTCCTGGCCGAATGGAGCAGATATTGCTCCAGAAACTCTCTACAAATATGGGACCCCAGCCTAACAATCCGTTCCCTTCCCACACCTGGCCTGACTTTCACCTTGAAAGCTCACGCTATCTGTGCCAGCGCCGCCTCGGCCTGGGGCCACCAGAAGGTCATGTCCATGGTGCGATACAACGCGATGGCAGCGGAGAGTTCAGCCCGAGCCTGCTGCGGCCGTTCGATCTTGAGATACAGGGTGCCCAGGCCGCGGTGGCAGTGGGCCAGGAGTGGGCGCATGCCGAGTTCCTCGGCCAGGGCGAGGGCCTGCCGGTAGTATTCTCCAGCCTGATCGCTCTCCGGAGGCTCGCGCTGCGCTGCAATGTTGCCGAGGAGGCGCAGGGCATACGCCTGATGGCCGCGTTCCTGGTGCGCACGGGCGAGTGCCAGGGCGCGCTCGGCCAGGGCCTGCGCTTCCTCTGGGCGACCAGCCAGCCGTTGCGTTTCCCCCAGGGGGAGACAACAGAGAGCCTGATGGCCGACTAGGTCCAATGCCATGGTCTGTTCCAGTGCCTGCGTGAGTAGTGGCACGGCGTCAGCAACGCGCCCGCCCAGCGTATACGCCTCGCCCAAGGCTGCAGCCACCCAGGGAAAATAGTTGGCATGGTCCCCGTCCTGAGAGATGCCGATGGCCCGCTCAAGCCGGGAGAGGGCGTTGTACAGGTCACCTTGGCGAAGGGCCAGCAGACCAACCCCATAAGAGACAACCATGAGACTCGCGGGGTGGGTAACCGCCTCGGCAATCTGGAGCCCCTCTTCCCCGAGGGCTCTGCCTGCGGCGAACATCCCCAGCTCGGCAATGGCCTGCAACAGGGGCAGGGGGACCTCCGTGCCGATGACGGCCGCGGTCTGGAGCAGGCGCTTCTCCTCGGGCGGTAAGCGGTCAATACGCGCTGCCAGCACTGCCTGCACCGTGGCGGGCACCTGCACGGTCGGCAGGCCTTGTGCCAGACGATAGGCCCCCGGCTCTCCGACGAGCACCCCGCTCTCCACCAGGGTGCGCACGCTCTCTTCCAGGAAGAAGGGATTGCCCTCCGTGCGGGCGATTAGCAGGTGTTTGAGCGGTGCCAAACTGGCATCTTCCCCGAGGAGGGCCTGCAAGAACTCGTCGGCGCTCACCGGTGGCAGCGGATCCAGCCGCAGTTGCGTGTAGTAGGTCTTGCTGCCCCAGCTGTGCTGATACTCCCGACGATAGTTGACCAGGAGGAGAATACAGGTGGTCGGCAGGCTCTCGACCAGGCTATTGAGCAGGGCCTGGGTTTCCGAATCAATCCAGTGCAGGTCCTCAAAGACCAGCAGTAGTGGTTGCACCTGGCTTTCGCGCAGTAGTAGTCGCTTGAGGGCGTCGAGCGTGCGTTGGCGGCGCTGCGGCGGGTCGAGCTTTAGGAACGGGCTGTCCTCCGGCAGGGCGTCCAGGAGTGACAGCAACGCCGGGATTGTGTCCTGGAGGGCCTCGTCCAATGTCAATACCTGCCCGGTCAGCTTGGCGCGGATAGTGCGGGTGTCATCCTGGTCCTCGATATGGCCATAGCGTCTGAGCAAGTCGATCACCGGGAAATAGGGCGTCGCCTTGCCATAGGACACTGAGGCACTCTCAAGGGCCGACCATCCCTGTGTGTAGTGGGAGTGGACGAACTCGTAGATGAGGCGCGACTTGCCCACGCCCGCCTCGCCCACGAGCGCTGCCACCTGGCCATGCCCCGCCCCGGCCCGCTCCAGGCCGTGGGAGCGGCGCACCTCCTCGGCATAGCGGCGCATGGCCGCCTGCATGGCCAGGGCGGCGTAACAGGCCCGCACCGCGTGGTCTTCATGGGCCACCGGGGCGCCGAAGAGCGCCATGATACCGTCGCCGAGCACCTGATTCACGGTGCCTTCGTAGCGGTGCACGGCGTCCATCATGACGTGCAGCGCCGGGTCCAGGAGCTTACGGGCCTCTTCCGGATCGAGGCCCTCGATCAACTCGGTGGAGCCCTTGAGGTCGGCAAAGAGCACCGTAACCTGCTTGCGCTCGCCTTCCAGGGCGCTGCGGGAGGTGAGGATCTTTTCCGCAAGATAGGAGGGTGTATACGAGAGAGGCGTGCGCTCCTGGGGGCTGGCCGGCGGCGAGGTGGCCGGCGGCGCGCTGCTGGGAGTACCGTTCCAGATGAGGCCGCGCCCAGCATCGTCACGTATCTCTGGGTGGGCGTAGAGGAGCTCGTCCTTGAGATCGGTGAGGGCCTCTTCGTAGAGGGCAAACTGTCGCTGGAGGGTCCGGTAGGTCATCCGGCCGCGCCGCTGCAGCATGGCGATGGCTTGGTCAAGGATCTCTTCAAAGGTCATCGTCCACCCTCCATAGGCTGATGAGGCATGCAGAAGACGGTGTGGGAATTGGAGAGGCCGTTCGGGCGTCCTTATACTGCACCTGGTTGCTAAAAGAAAGCAGAAAGTCCTGGAGGCACGTGACGCAGAGAGCACTCCACAGCTCCCGCTGGGGCTGGACACACGCCGCAGGACAGGGTATGGTAGCACCGTCCAGAGGTGCTACGACCTGGGCAATACCTGGCATGATTTTGTGCATGCGTACTGACGAGGAGGACAACACATGTGACGTTCATCAGGGATGCGGGCGAGGAATGCGCAGCGCCGCTCCGGTTCATTCCCCATCCCGCGGTTGTACTACGCATACTGCTTTATCACAGGGAGGGGTCCCTATGCACACACAGCGTGCCTATTCCCACCTTGCTGAAGGTCTCAGCCGTCGTGAGTTGTTGCACATGGGCCTTGCGGCCGGCCTTACGGTGTCCGTCTTGCCCCTCTCCAGTCCCGCGCCTCTCTTGGGTGCAGAAGCGGGACAGCCTAAGCGTGGTGGGATCCTGCACGTGCGTGGCTATGATCCCGTGCACTTCGACCACCATCTCACTAACAACGCCAGGACCAATACCACCCTGAGCTTTGTCCACAGTACGCTACTGCGCTATAAGGTCGGTCCGGAGATTACACCGGGCACGTTCACGGTCGAGCCGCATCTCGCCGAGCGCTGGGAAGCACCGGATGACCTCACCTACGTGTTCCACCTGCGTCAGGGCGTCAAATGGCACAACAGACCGCCGCTCAATGGGCGCGAGCTGGTGGCTGAGGATGTGAAGTTTACTTTTGATCGTTTTCTGAACGAGAAGGCCAATGTACTCCGCGAGACGCTCGAGCCTGTGGAGCGGGTCGAGGCGGTCGATCGCTATACCGTCAAGTTCGTCCTGAAAGAGCCTTTCGTATGGCTGCCGAACCGCTTGGCCAGTACCAGCGGCATGTGGATCATCGCCCCCGAGGTGGTGGAGAAGTTCGGGGATCTGAAGAAGCCCGAGAGTGCCATTGGTACGGGTCCCTTCCTGCTGGAGTGCTATGAGCCCAATGTCAAGACGGTATTCAAGCGCAACCCGGAGTATTTCCTTCCGGGCCAGCCCTATATTGATGGAGTGGAGTGGCTGGTGCTCGAGGACGAATCGACTGGATTAGCTATGTACCGCACCGGGCAAATCGACTGTGGCCCGAACCACTTTTGGAGTGTGCGTCAGGCCGACCTGGAGTCGCTGCAGAAGAGCCATCCGCGCCTGATGTATCGAGATTACCAATCCAATGTGTCGGGTGGGATCAGCATGCGCACCGATCAGCCCCCGTTCAACGACGTGCGCGTGCGGCGCGCCATCTCCCATGCCCTCGACCGGCAGGGCATCATTGAGGCCGTATACCTCAGGGGCGAACCGACTCCGGCGCTGGCTCGTGGCCTAGTTGAATGGTCGCTACCCGTCGATCAGCTCGGGGCGGGTGCCAGGTATTATCAGTATGATCCCAAGGAAGGCAGGCGCTTGCTGGCAGAAGCCGGGTATCCCAAGGGCTTTAAAACGCAGCTCACGGCGACTTCGGGCCTGGGGCGTGACCTCGTGGATGCCGTGCAGCTTGTGCAGCGCTTTCTCAAAGACGTGGGCATCGAGGTCGAGTTGAAGCTGCAGGAATACGGTGCCTATATGGCGACAACAGCGCAGGGCAAGTACGAGGGTATGATATATGGGCCCATCAATCTCGCCACGGAGCCAGATGGCCCGTTGTATGGCCGGTTCATCCCAGACCATCCGATGAACCGAGGCTATGTCAACGACCCGAAGCTCACGGCCATGCTCAAGGAACAGCGGCGGACCAAAGACCTGGAGGCACGTCGGCAGATCATTTTTGCGATTCAGCGGTATGTGGCGGAGCAGCAATACTATGTGTATGCGAACTCCATCACGGTCACGGCCTCCTGGCAGCCCTATGTGAAGAACTATGGCCCCAACCACACCTTCGACTATGGCAGTCGTGTGGCCGCCCTATGGCTGGATCGCTAGGCGCGAGGGCGTTTCATAGCTGGAGCACACAGGAAGGAGAACACCGCCGTCCATGACCCGAACCACCTGGTGTCTTGTGGGTCTTGGCGCCCTTGTGCTGCTCATTGCCTGGAGTTTCCGGGACTATGCGACCCTGTGGCGCGGGCGCTGGCAGCCGTTGCCATTGCAACCAGCGCTGTCCTCGGAAGCGCATGATGGTGACTGGACCATGTGGCGTGGCAATGTCCAGCGCACCGGGGTGCAAGCACAGCCTGGTCCAGCACCTACCGGGCAGGTAGAGTGGCAGTTTGTCAATGGTGCTGGCTTCATCTCCTCGCCCATTGCCGCTGGCGATAGCCTGTATGTCGGGGATACGCAAGGACGGCTGTCCCGTCTGCAGCGCAGCACTGGCAAGGTTCTCTGGCAACTGCAGGGGCTCGGGCCGCTTGACGCGTCACCCGCTCTGGCCGGCGACCTGCTCTACATCGGCCTACGGGATGGTCAGCTACTGGCCATCCAGACTGCCGATGGGGTCATACGTTGGCGTGTTGCCACGGGTAATCCCATCTATGGCTCGCCGCTGGTGCACCAAGGCGTCCTGTACATCGGCTCCGGAGACGGCCTGGTGTATGCCCTGGACGCCGTCAGTGGCATGGAACGTTGGCGCGCCCAGACGGAGGGATGGATTCACTCTTCCCCAGCGCTCCTGGATGAGCTCGTCTATGTGGGTTCGAACGATGGGGCTCTGTATTTTATCGATCGCCGCTCGGGGGTGCCGCGCTGGCGCTACCGCACGTCACAGGCTATCCGCGCCACCCCGGCTATTGCTGCAGGTCTGATTTTGTTTGGCGGCGAGGATGGCTGGTTCCGGGCTATTGAGGCGCACACGCTGGGCGAGCGTTGGACATATGCCTGGCGCTGGGTGCGTATCAACCTCTTTGTCTGGGGCTTTACCGGTCCGCCACCATACCTCCCGGGCTTCCGGTGGCAGTACCGTACCCGTGCTCCTATTGTCGCCTCGGCGGCGGTGGCGCACGACCTTGTTTATGTGGCTTCGCAGCGCGGCACGCTTACAGCGCTTGAGCTGGGTACTGGGACACTGCGTTGGTCCTTTGCGGCGCGCCAGGCCATCTCTGCCTCACCGGTGGTGGCCGGTGATGTGCTTTATGTAGCCTCGTACGACCAGACGCTGACGGCGCTGGATGCACGTGACGGAACGCTGCGCTGGCAGTTTACCGCCGGCAGTGCCATCCACGCTACGCCCGCTGTCTGTGACGGGCGCGTGTATGTGGCAACGCTGGACGGCGTCGTACATGCCTTACGGTAGAAAGCCTCCCGTGGTCTTATCCCCTCTCCCTTGACGTGGCCTGGGGGCTTTTCGTACAATCGGGCCTACTCGACCGCTTGAGAGATCAATATGTGTGAGAGATTCGGCGAGGGGCATCACATTTCTCAAGACACAGGAGGGTTCCCCATGAGCACGCGGCAGGCACATCCGCACCAGGCCCGGAGTATGAGTCGTCGCCAGTTGTTACAAGCTGGCCTCGCCACTGGTGTCACGCTCTCGACCTGGCCGCTGTCTCGTCCCGCGACGCTCTGGGGGGCGGAAGCAGGACAGCCCAAGCGCGGCGGCATCCTGCGCGTGCGTGGGTATGACCCCCAGCACTTTGACCTGCATCAGACGCTCAACTTCAAGACGCATGCCACGCTGAGCTTCGTCTATAGCCGACTCGTGCGCAATAAAGTCGGCCCGGGGGTGCAGCCGGGCATCTTCACGGTAGAGCCGGATGTCGCGGAAAGCTGGGAAGCCCTGGACGATACGACCTATGTCTTTCACCTGCGCAAGGGGGTCAAGTGGCAGAATAAACCGCCTCTTAACGGCCGCGAGCTGGTGGCCGAGGATGTCAAATTCACCTACGACCGCTTCCTGACGGAACCGGGGAACCCGAACCGTTATATACTGGAGCCCGTGGACCGGATTGAGGTGGTGGATCGCTATACGGTGAAGTTCCTCCTCAAAGAGCCCTATGTCTGGCTAGTCAGTGCCCTGGCGTACTCCTGGAGCATGTGGCTCGTCGCCCCAGAAGTGGTGCAGCAATTCGGTGATCTGAAGAAGCCGGAGAGCGCTATCGGTACCGGCCCCTTTCTCCTGGAGCGCTACGAGCCCAATGTGAAGACGGTCTTCAAGCGTAATCCTGACTACTTCCGCCAGGACCAGCCGTATGTCGACGGGGTAGAGTGGTTGGTCCTCGAAGACGAGTCGACGGGTCTGGCGATGTACCGCACCGGGCAAATCGACTGCGGCCCATGGCACTGGTGGAGTGTGCGTCAGCAAGATCTGGAGGCGTTCAAGAAGAGCCAGCCGAACCTGGTGTACCAGGATTATCTATCCAACGTGCCGGGCGTGATCTACATGCGCACCGATCAGGCGCCCTTCAACGATGTACGCGTGCGGCGTGCCATCTCTCATGCTATCGACCGCCAGGCCCTTATTGAGGCAGTCTGGGGCAGAGGCGAACCAACGCCGGCGGTCGCCCGCGGCCTGGTTGAGTGGTCGCTGCCCATCGACCAACTCGGCCCGGGGGCGAGATACTATCAGTACAATCCCAAAGAGGCCAGGCGCTTGCTGGAGGAAGCCGGGTATCCCCTCGGCTTTAAAACAACCCTGACGGCTACAACTGGCCTCGGGCGTGACCTCGTTGACGACGTGCAGTTGATCCAGGGGTACCTCAAAGATGTCGGTATCGAGGTGGAGTTGAAGCTCCAGGAGTTCGGCGCCTATATGTCAACGACCTTCGCGGGCAAGTACGAGGGCCTGGTACGCAGCCCCTACGGCATTGCCTGGGAGCCGGATAACGTGCTGTATCGCGCCTATGCGCCTGATTCAGCGAACAACCTGAGCCATGTCAACGATCCCAAGATCGCGGCCATGCTCAAAGAACAACGGCGTATCAAGGACCTGGAGGCACGTAAGAACATCATCTTCGACATTCAGCGCTATGCCGCGGAGCAGCAGTATTATGTGTATACCAGCTCAGTCATGATCACCAGCTCGTGGCAACCCTATGTCAAAAACTTTGCCCCCAATCTCACCTTTGACTACGGTGGTCGTGCTGCCGCTCTGTGGCTCGATCGCTAGTGCCTCTCGCCCCCTCTCCCAGCGGGAAGGGCGCCCGTTAAGCTGGGCGCCCTCTGCCGACGCAGTCGCAGGGGGAGGGGATATGGGGGCATGTGATCAGGTACGCGTCAAGAGCTCCAGCATATGGCCGTTGGGATCCCGGAAGTAGACGCCTCGCCCCCCACGACGAGTGTTGATTTGCCCGTCCTCCGAGGACCGCGGCCCACTTCCATACGTGATACCGGCGGCCTTAATGCGGTCGAACATCGCGTCGAACTCCGCATCACTCACATGAAAGGCATAGTGATGACTCTCGAACCGGTCACGATTATCGAAGTCGAGAGTCAGGGCCTCGTTCACCCGCACGGGCGCGAAGTGCCCCACAGGTCCCTCATACGTCAGACCAAAGATGTCCGCAAAAAACCGTGCCGACGCTTCCTTATCGTGCGCTGGGACAATGGTATGGTTCAGTGTGATAGCCATACAACACCTCCAGAGCCTGATGCTTTGCCATGGCGTCATGCAGCCTGCCCATGCAGCACCGCTTCCTATGACAGCAAGCATAGGCCCAGCGCAGTGGCAGGTCAACCCCGGCAGCTCTATAATGACGCGACAGCATCGCTCCACACGCCACGCCGGCTACCCAGGGGAGATCGCGGTATGGGTGCCACGCAGAAGTACGCTATCATTGATCCAGAGACCGGCAAGATCGACCGGCGCATCTTCATCGACCAAGCCATCTATGACGAGGAGATGGCGAAGATCTTTGGCCGTGCTTGGCTGATGATTGGGCACGAGAGCCTCGTGCCCAAGGTCAACGACTTTTTCCATACGTATATGGGCGAGGACCCGGTGATCCTCACCCGCGATAGCCAGGGCCAGCTGCACGCGCTCCTGAACATGTGCCGGCACCGCGGCAACCGTGTGGTGCGCTGCGATGACGGCAACGCCAGGCGCTTCATGTGCACCTACCACGGCTGGACCTATGCCAACGACGGTACGTTGGAGTACGTCCCTGGCGAGTCTGAGGCCTATTACAACGCGCTGGACAGGCCAGCGTTGGGCCTCATCGAGGCTCGAGTCGACACGTATGCCGGGATCGTGTTCGCCACCTGGGCAGCGGATGCCCCGAGCCTCGAAGCCTACTTGGGTGACGCGCGCTGGTACCTGGACACGGTCTTTAACCGACGGGACTGTGGCATGCAGGCCCTTGGCCCGATGAAATGGCTCGAGCCCGTCAACTGGAAGACGCTGGTGGACAACTGCTCCGACAACTACCATGTCCCTACCAGCCACCTGTCCAGTCTTCTGGTCCAGAGCCGCTACCTCGGTCGCCCGCGGCTCTCACACGAGGAGCAGTTCCAGAGCCCGAACCAGCACGTCTTCGTGAACGGCCACTCCCTCACCTTTCGGGAGGTGGACGACAACACCCCCAGGTACGTGCACGGCATGTCGCGGGACACTTTCCACATCTTCCAGGAGCACTACAATGCTACCCTCCCTGAAGTCGAGCGGCGGCTGGGTACATTCCGCGCGTGCAAGGTCCAATTGGGCAACCATAGCCTCTTCCCGAACGGCGTCCTGGGATTTCGGCTGGCACTCCCGCGTGGTCCGCTGCAGACCGAGTTCTGGCACTTCGTACTCGTCGAGAAGGACGCTCCAGAGGCGATCAAGCACGTCATCCGGACTGGCAGTCAGGCGAATAACGGTGCCGCAGGGCTGTTCGAGCAAGACGACATCGACAACTGGCGCCAGGTGACGACCGCGAGTCGCAGCCGCATCGCCCGCCAATACCCCCAGGATCTGTCGATGGGGATTGGCCACGCCGGCGCGCATCCGGACTATCCTGGGTTGGTATCCGAGCGCTACATCTCCGAAAATAACCAGCGGCACTTCTACCTGCGCTGGCAGGAGTTCATGAATGCCGAGAGCTGGGCGGACATCCCCCTTGACCCGATCACGGCCCGCTTCGAGGGCACGGCCGCCATGCAGGGTACGGCGTAACCAGTGAGGCCTCAGTTCCCTCCCCCTGCGACGGCGTCGGCGGAGGGGGCCCAGGTTAACGGGCCCCCTTCCCTTTGTGGGAGGGTTAGGGTGAGGGTTCCCAGAGGTTGTGGGGCCTGTGCATCGCTCTTAGACGGCCCTCACCCCTGCCCTCTCCCGCGAGGAGAGGGGGGTAAAAAGCCTTAGCTTGATGCGTATGGGTGGTCTGCCTTTTACACCATCTCAGAGGACAACGAAGTTATGCACACGAGCGCACAGACGGCGACCGTGATGGTGACACCGCAGCAGGCGTTGTGGTTGGAACTGATGCAGTTCTACATCCGAGAGGCCTGGCTACTGGACGAACGTAAGTTCATGGAATGGCTGGACCTGTTCACAGAGGACGTGCTCTACTTTATGCCCCGGAGAAAGAACGTGCCGCGCCGAGAGTTGCACCGGGAAGTGACGCCATTGGGAGACCTGGCGCTGTTCGAGGATGACAAGCGCTACCTGGAGATGCGGGTGGCGCGGCTGGACACGGGGATGGCTTGGGCAGAGGACCCACCGTCACGGACGCGCCACCTGATTGGGAACCTGGTGGTGGAGCCATTGGACAACGGTGAGGTACAGGCCAGGACCGCGTTCCTCGTGTACCGGTCGCACCTGGAGACGGACCAGCAGCTCTTCGCCGGGAGCCGTGAGGACGTGTTGCGCCAGGTCAACGGTGCGTGGAAGGTGGCGAAGCGCACCATCGTGCTCGATGCCAACGTCCTCCTGGACAAGAACTTGAGCATTTTTTTCTAGCCAGCGCAGCACTTAGTAGCCCTTTAGAAAGGTGAGTACGTGGGCCGTATACTCCTCTGGCTTCTCGAATGGTGGCCAATGGCCGCAGTTGTTGAGGAGCACTAGGCGCGAGTTGGTGATGTGGTTGAGGATAGCAATGCTCACCTCAAAGGCAACCATGCGGTCATACCGCCCATGGATGAGGAGGACGGGCGCCTGAATGCTGGTGAGCGCTGGTGTATAGTCGTGTGGCACGCTTACTGACTGCCGGCGTGCCTCTTCAAAGGCCGACGACCAGGTATGCGCCTGGTAGATATAGTCTACCAACTCGTCGGTAACCAGCGTTTCATCGTCAATATGCACACGCAGGTAACGGTGGATGTTGTCATGGGTCGGATTGGCCATCGCCTCACGCGTAGCACGGCTTCCTTCCGAAGGTCGGTTGGCCATCAGGTACCGGTCGCCGCCTGTGCCAATGTGCGATCCACCCATCACGAACTTGTCGATCCGGTCCGGGTAGGTGATGGCCACCACCATAGACGATTGCCCACCCTGGGAGTTGCCGACGAAGTGTGCCCGCTGGATGCTCAGCGCGTCCATAAGGGCGACGGCCGTGCGGGCCTGCACGGCATGCACGCCCTCGTGGTAGACTATCGGTCCGGTCTTGCTGAAATTGGGCATGTCCATGAGGATGCATCGGAAGTGCTGCGAGAGCACGCCGATGGTCTTGTAGAAGGTGATCCATGCCGTCGTGCCAGGGCCATAGGAGTGCAAGAAGAACACTGGCTCCCCCGTGCCGATGTCGTGGTAGTGGATTGTCATGCCCCCAGCCTCGATGGTCTTGCTCGTCCCTGCCTCCGTGAGTCCATTCGATGCGATGAACGCCATGTGTG
>Ga0075421_100009161_pt1 | contig 12190 bp, 10 predicted proteins | sample SoiMetdeltSBSDD5_FD_75292 | JGI IMG/M metagenome (GOLD analysis project Ga0075421, IMG submission 75292) | Bulk soil microbial communities from a Populus tree surrounding site in Tennessee, USA - Soil MetaG P. deltoides SBSDD5 | ecosystem: Environmental > Terrestrial > Soil > Tree plantation...
TCATGCGGTGCACGGTCTTCGGCGACACGTGCTGCGTATCGCCCGGCTTCATCTCGCGCTTGGTCAGCACGCCGTCTACCTCAATCTCGTAGAGCAGCTTCCCTGAGTAGAGGTAGATCGTCTCGTCCTTGATATTGTGGTACTGGAGGCTCAACGCGTGACCCGCGTTGACGTGGAGGATCTTGCCGACATACCGGTCGGTCTTCGCCCACCAGATCTCATAGCCCCAGGGTTTCTCGACGCGTTTTACCGTGAAGGTGCTCATCGTCTCACTTATCGTCTGGCGCCTGCCGGCGAGGCAAACGCATCGTTCAGGAACCGCTCGATCTCCTCGACGGTTCCCAGGGTCAACACCCGCGCCGCCAGCCGCGCCATCTGGCCGACGTTGGTCTCGCGGACGACACGCCGCGCCACCGCCAGCGCGCCAGGCGTCATGCTGAATTCGGTCAATCCGCAGCCGATCAACAGCCGCAGCAGCAGCGGATCCGAGGCCATTTCACCGCACAGCGAGACCGGAATCGATTCGCGCGTCGCCGCGCGACGAACCTGCCGGAGCAGACGCAGCACGGCCGGGTGCAGCGGCTGATAGCGATCGGAGACGCGCTCGTCGGTACGGTCGACTGCCAGCGTGTATTGAATCAGATCGTTTGTACCAATCGTGAAGAAGTCCACCTCGGGTGCGAGCAGCGACGCGGTGAACGCCGCTGATGGCACTTCGATCATGATGCCTACCGGCAGCGTTGGCGTGTCGATGCCACGCGCCGCAAGCTCGGCTCGCGCCTCCTCGAGAAGGGCTCTGGCCGAGCGCACTTCCTGCAGCGACGAGACGAACGGGAACATGACCCGCACCTGACCGTGTGTGGCCGCGCGCAGCAGCGCGCGCAGCTGCGTCTTGAAGATCGCCGGCTGCGCCAGTCCGAATCGGATGCCGCGCAGACCACCGTGGCCGCTGCGCGGCTGATCGGGAAACCAGCGCGCATCGAGTGCGGCATCGACCAGCGGCCGCGCCAGCTGCCGTTCGTCGATGTCGAAGGTGCGGACCGTGACCGGACGCGGCGCCATGCGCTCGACGAGCTGGCGATACACGTGATACTGCTCGTCCTCCGCCGCCATGTCCGGCGGTCCGCCGACCAGCATGAACTCCGATCGATAAAGCCCGATGCCTTCGGCGCCGGCATCGAGTGCCGCCGCCACATCGTCCGAACGCTCGATGTTGGCTTCGAGAACGACGCGAATACCGTCGGCAGTCTCGAGAGGACCGTCGCTCTGAGTGACGGAGAGCTGTACGCGACTGCGGCGCGAAGCGAGCTCCGCCTCCTGACAGAGATCCGGTGTCGGGTCGACAACCACGTCGCCGCTCTCTCCGTCGAGGATCACTGACGCGCCTGGCGGCAGACGTCGGCTCACATCGTGCAATCCAACCACCGCCGGCACGCCGAGCGACCGGGCCAGGATCGCGGTGTGATACGTGCGGCTGCCCGCGTCAGTGGCAAAGCCGCGGATGCGCGTCCAATCGAGCTGCGCCACGACCGACGGAGTGAGCTCGTCTGCGATGAGCACGCACGGCGTGTCGAGATCCTGCAGCCGGTCTCGAGGCCCGCCGCGATCCTCCCTCAGATTCAGCCGCAGGCGGCCGGCGACGTCGTGCAGGTCGCCCTTGCGCTCGTGCAGATAGCGGTCGTCGATGTTGTCGAACACCGCCGACAGTTCGTCGAGGGCGCGCTGCACGGCCCACTCGGCGTTGACGCGCTCGTCGCGGACGACCGTGGCCGCCCGGCCGACCAGCGCCGGGTCGTCCAGCATCAACAGCTGCGCGTCGAAAATCGAGGCCAGCTCACGGCCCTTGAGCTCGGCGATGCGGCGCCGGATCTCCTCGAGCTGCTCGCGCGAGCGTTGTCGCGCCCGCTCGAGTGCCGACAGCTCGCGAGCGACGCGATCCAGCGCAATGGGAAACCGAATGACCTGCGTGCGCTGTATCGCCACCAGTGCGGGGCCGACCGCCAACCCGGGCGAGACACCAATGCCCTTTAGACGTTCCACGATTCCTCACCAAACCCTGACTCGACGAGGTGCACGAGCGCGTCAACGGCGGCCTGTTCGTCCACACCGATAGCCTCGACCGTGATTGCGGTGCCCCGCGCCGCAGCCAGCAGCAAAATGCCCATGATGCTCTTGCCGTCCATCACCTTGGCGTCGCGAATGACGCGGATCTGCGATTCGAACCGTGTCGCGAGATGGACGAACTTCGCCGCGGCCCGGGCGTGCAGCCCGAGCGAGTTCACCACCGTGACCGTGCGGCTGATCATCGTGACCTCCGCTCAGGTCTTCTCGCCGCGCAGGAGATCCGAGGCGACCCAGATGGCGTTGCGGCCGTGCTCGCGCATGTCACGCGCCGAGGCGAGCAGATCGGATTGCTTGGGAAGATTGGCGAGCTTGATCAGCATCGGCAGGTTCACGCCGGTGATCACTTCGACGTTTCCCCGCGACAGAAAGCTCATGGCCAGGTTCGACGCCGTCCCTCCGAACATGTCGGTCAGGATCAATACGCCGGCTCCCTCTTCGACGCGCGAGATGGCCTGCTCGATCTCGCCGCGCGCATCCTCGGTGTCGTCATGCCAGCCAATCGACACCGCGGCGAACCGCGGCAGATCTCCGACGATGGTCTCGGCGGCGTTGAGGAGCTCGGTGGCCAGCTGCCCGTGCGTGACGACCACGACTCCAATCATGCTCCAGGTTCCTCGCCGGATCGAGACGCTTTACGAATCACGATGTTTCACCCGCAGCCGTACGTTCTTGGCGCCTGCCAGGGATTTCTTCAGCGCCTCGGCAACCATCACCGAACGGTGCTGTCCACCGGTACAGCCGATGGCCACCGTGAGATAGCTCTTGCCTTCCTGCACGTACTGCGGCAGCGCGAAGTTCAGGAACGTCGTCAGCCGATCGATGAACTCGCGCGTCGCCGCATGACGGCGCATGAACCGGACGACTTTGGGATCGCGGCCGGTCAGCGGGCGCAGCCGATCGACGAAATGCGGGTTCGGCAGGCAGCGCACGTCAAACACCAGATCGGCGTCTGTGGGTGGGCCATGCTTGAAGCCGAAGCTCACCAGATTGACCACCATCTCGGAGCGCGGCCGGTCGTGCTGCGCCATGCGCACGAACATGTCGCGCAACTCGTGCACCGTGAGGTTCGACGTATCGATGATCAAGTCGGCCAGCGATCGGATCGTGGCGAGCTTGCGGCGCTCTTCCTCGATCCCCTCTGCGACCGAACGATCCGGGGCGAGCGGATGCGGCCGCCGCGTCTCGCTGAATCTCCGCACCAGGGACGAGTGGCTGGCCTCGAGAAAAATCAGCCGCGGCTCGACGCCGGGCATGCCTTTCAGCTTGCGATAGACCTTCGGGAAGTCCTTGAGGAACCCGCCCTCGCGTACGTCCACGACGATGGCCACTCGCTCGAGTCCGGCATCGCCCCGGCTGCCCAGCTCCGCGAACGTCGGAATCAGCTGACTGGGAAGATTGTCGACGCAGAAATAGCCGAGGTCTTCCAGCGCGCGGATCGCATGCGTCTTGCCGGATCCCGACAATCCGGTGACGATGACGAACCGCTGCTTCGTGCGCCCGTGGGGCCCCGGCTTGGCGGCCGAGGCGCGGGACCTCCGGCGTGCGCGGCGCCCCGCCATCATGCGTCCTCTCCCGGTTCGGCATCCTCGTCGGCCGCGACATCGGCTTCAGCGGCGCGCAGCTGCTGTTCGAGCCGCGTCGCAAGATCGCGCGCCGCGTTCAGCCCGCGCGATCGCAGCAGCTGGTTTCTCGCCGCCACCTCCACGAGAATGGCGAGGTTCCGCCCGGGCGCCACCGGCATCTGGATCAGCGGCACCTTCACGCCAAACAGCTCGAAGACCATCTCCTCGAGCCCGAGGCGATCGTATTCGCGCTCCGCATCCCAGCGCTCCAGTCGCACGACCAGCTCGATGCGCTTCGAGGTGCGGGTCGAGGCGACACCGAACAGATCGCGGATGTTGATCACGCCGAGGCCGCGCACTTCCATGTGATGCCTGGTCAGCTCCGGGCAGGTTCCGATCACGCCTGACTCACCTCGCCGGCGCACTTCGACCGTGTCGTCGGCGACCAGCCGGTGTCCGCGGACGATGAGATCGAGCGCGCATTCGCTCTTGCCGATGCCGCTCTCGCCGACGATCAGCACGCCGAGACCGAGGATGTCCATCAGCACGCCGTGCATGACTTCACGCACCGCCAGCGCGTCGTCGAGCAGCGTGCCGATTTTGGCGATCGCGATCGGTGTCGCGACCGTGGTACGCAGAACCGGAACGCGATGGGTATCGGATGCGGACAAGAGGTCGGCGGGCGCAAGGCCGCCGCCGGTGATCAGCACGCAGGGGATCTCGTGCGCGAACATCGCGCCCAGCATCGAGACGCGCGCCTCATGGTCGAGACCTTCGAGATAGCTCATCTCGCTCTCGCCGAACACGAGTACGCGGGCCGGGCGGAGGTATTCGTGAAAACCGGCGAGCGCCAGACCGGTCTTCTGGATATGCGGGCTGGAAATCGGCCGGTCGAGGCCAGCGCGTCCGCTCAACAGCTCGAGGGGGAGCCCGACTGCTTCGGAACGGCTCTGCAGCAGCCGCTCCACCGTCAGCGACGGTGTCGACGTGTGCTCAACGCTCACGATCGGAAGCGGCGATCACCGTTCGGGCTCGATCAGTCCGAGATGGCCGTCCGGCCGACGGTAAAGGACGGTCACCGCGTCGCTCGCCGAATTGCGAAAGACGATCACGGCGTCGGTGCTGTCGCCGATCTCGGCGGCCGCGTCTTCGATCGACATCGGCTTTACCGCATAGCGTCGCGCACGAATGATGCGGCGGCCGTTGGGCGCCGCAGGGCGGGCCGGCGGCCCTTCCGGCACGGCTGCCGTGCGCCGTCTCCGTCCGTTCCACTTGCCTTTCAGCTTGTCGACCTGACGCTCGACGCGCTCCGCCGCGGCGCCGATCGCCGCTTCGGCATCGGGGCCGGTGCCCGCGCCGTGCAGGAAATGATCGCGTTTGATGTGCAGGGCGATTTCGGCACGGATGCGGCCGCGTTCCTTGGAGAGGGCGACGTGGGCCGAGACCGCGCTGTCGTTGAGGAACCGGACGGTATGGGTCAGCCTCTGCTCCGCGAACTTCCGAGCGGCCGCCGTTACCGTGAGATGTCGTCCGGTGATGTCGAGGCGCATGGCAATACGCACCGGCCAGAGCCGAGACCCGAGAGCTCTGGACCGCTAATACAGAACCTTCCGTTGATTGGAGGTCGGGATTTTCAGTTCTTCCCGGTACTTGGCGATCGTGCGCCGCGCCAGCTCGAGACCCTCGCGACGCAGCATGCTCACGATCTTCGAATCGCTCAGCGGCTTCTTGGGGTCCTCCTGCTCGATGATCTTGCGGATGCGCTGCTTGATGGTCACCGACGAGACCGCGTCTCCATAGTGGCTGCTGATGCCACTGTGGAAGAAGTACTTCATCTCGAACACGCCCTGCGGCGTGTGCATGTACTTGTTGGTGACGACGCGGCTGACGGTCGATTCATGCATGCCGATGTCGTTGGCCACGTCACGCAGCACGAGCGGACGCAGATACTCGATGCCGTGGTCGAGGAAGTCGCGCTGGAAGTTGATGATGCTCGAGGCGACCTTGTGGATCGTCTTCTGCCGCTGCTCGACCGACTTGATCAACCACAACGCCGACCGGAACTTGTCCTTCACGTAGGCGCGCGTCTCGTCGGTGTTCTCCGACGCGGTCTTGTCGAGCAGCCGCCGATACACCGGGCTGATGCGCAGCTGCGGCAGCCCCTCTTCGTTGAGGACGGCCACGTACTGGTCTTCGATCTTGACGATGTAGACGTCGGGAATGACGTACTGCGACTGCGACGGGTTATAGCGACTGCCAGGCTTGGGATCGAGATGGCGAATCAGCTCGATGTGCTGCTTCAGATCCTCGATGGACAGACCCAGCTTGCGCGCCAGCTCCGGCACCTGATGGTTCTGGAGCAGCCGCATGTGCTCGGTGACAATTCGCTCCGCCGGCGTGCCAGTCATTCCGAGGTGACGAAGTTGAAGCAGCAGGCACTCTTGAAGGTCGCGAGCGGCGACGCCGATGGGGTCGAAACTCTGCACGAGCGCGAGCGCACGCTCGACCTCCTCCGTCGGCCAGGGCCCCATCCCTGACACGTCGTCAACCGTGGCGACGAGATAGCCGTCGTCGTCGAGATTGCCGATGATGGCTTCGCCAATCTCGCGCAGGATCGGCTCGTCGGTCTGCATCGAGAGCTGCCACAGCAGGTGACCGGCGAGGGACTGTCCCGTCGAGAGTGTGTTCTCGATCGGCGGGAGTTCCTTGACCTCGGTCGGCGTCCGCGGACGATAGCCGTCGTCGAGATAATCGCCGAAGAAATACTCGTAGTCCTGGTCGTCCCAGGAGTCCTTTTCCTTGTCCTTCTTCTCTTCCTGTTTTTCTTGTGCCGCCTCGACGGGCTGAAGCTCCTCAGTCGGCACTTCCTCGAGCATCGGATTTTCCACCATCTCCTGGTTCAGGAGCTCCGACAGCTCGAGCGTCGACATCGGCAGGAGCTTGATCGCCTGCTGAAGCGACGGCGTCAGAATGAGCTTCTGAACGAGTTTGGTGTGGAGTTTCTGGGAAATTGCCATGCTTCAGTTGCCGAGAATCATCTTAGTCCAACCGGAAGTCGGCCCCCAGATAAATCCGGCGTACATCCTCATCCGCGGCAAGCACGTCCGGCGTGCCGTTACGGAAGATGACGCCGTCGTGAACGATGTACGCACGGTCGGTGATCCGCAGCGTTTCGCGCACGTTGTGGTCCGTGATCAGCACCCCGATGCCTCGCTCCTTCAAGTGAAACACAATCTTCTGAATATCGGTCACGGCGATCGGGTCGATGCCGGCGAACGGCTCATCGAGCAGGATGAACCGCGGCGACATCACCAGCGCCCGGGTAATCTCCGCCCGCCGACGCTCTCCACCCGACAACGTGTGCGCCGGCGCTTTGGCGAGCGGCGTCAGGCTCAACTCGGCGAGCAATTCCTCGAGCCGCTGCTGCCTCGCCGCCCGGTCCAGATCGAGCGTCTCGAGAATTCCGAGAATGTTCTGCTCGACCGTCAGGCCGCGAAAGATCGACGGCTCCTGCGGCAGATAGCCAATACCCTTCCGCGCCCGCACATACATCGGCGCGTCGGTGACGTCCTCACCGTTCAACACGACGCGTCCCGAGTCGGGACCAGTGAGACCAACGGTCATGTAGAACGTCGTCGTCTTACCGGCGCCGTTGGGTCCGAGCAGCCCTACGATCTCGCCCGAGCCGACTTCGATGCTCACGCCTCGGACGACGGTTCGGCCGCCGTAGGACTTGGTGAGCTCCTGTGTGCGCAGCGTGGATGACATCGCCTGGCGAGGTAATCGAACGGACTGCTCTAGCGGCGGCTCAGCGCGATGACGGGGGCGCGCATGGTTTGCTCAGCGTCTCGGTACGTCCCTTGTCGTTCCCGTCAACCGTGATCCTATCGGTCGATTTGTAGAAGGTCAACGTTCGGCCGATCGTTTCACTACAGGAAACCGCGCCTGACTGCGCCGTTTTCACGTCGGTCACCGTGACCGGCGTCGTGCCGACGGCTGACATCACATAACGCTCCTCGCTCGCGAAGTACGTCAGCCGCGCTCCGACGGCCGTGCGCATGTCCAGCTTCAGTGTCACCCTCGTGTACCCCTCCAGGCGCTCGACCTTGTTGCCCTCCGGCGCGAGGACGATCTCGATTCGTTCGGCACGGAGGTCGCCCTGAGGGCCGCTCAATTGCGCATCACGGACCGGGACTGCACGCCGTGTGTCGCCCGGCGGTCCACTCCGCCCTCCGGCAGAGCCGGAGCCCTTCTCGCTTGTCGGTGGAAGCGGGGTACCGCTGTAGGTCACGAGCCGTTTCTCATCGTCGTAGCGAATCTCGTTGCCGCTGCCGGTCGACGGGCCGGTGTCGAGTTCGAGCGTAGACCTTGCCGAGCCCGCGGCGACGAGACTCCCCTTTTCCTGATCGAGAGCGATTGAGTCACCGCGGATCGTCGTGTTGCCCTGCCACAGCGTCGCGCCTCCGCGATACATCGCCTGACCGGCCTCGCCGCGGTATTCGAGCGAATTGGCGTTGATGTTTGCCGCCTGGTCCTGCTTCAACAGACCGGGGATGGCGATACCGCTCGTCGTCTTGCCCTGCGCCGCCGTGGCCTTTTGCGGCGCCAACGTCGTCTTGACCTCGGTGGCGCTGATCTGCCGATCCTGGAGGCCCACGTCAATCGTCCGTGCGTCGATCGAGATCTGATCGACCGAGACGTGCGGAGGACCTCCCGCGTCATTGCCGCTCAATGCGATCGTGTTCCGTCGGGGCTGATAACTGATCTGCGCCGCGCGCGCGCTGAGTCCTTCTTCTTCGAACGTCACCCGTCCCTTGAACGTCGCATCGCTCAGCGCATCGTCGGCCAGCATCGCGGCCAAGGACTGCGCGCGCACGACGCGGTCCATCGCGCCGCGTTTGCCAGCCTCGCGATATTCGACCTTGCCGCGAAAATCGGTCGCCGTCAGACCTCGACCTGCTTCCCCCCTGCCGTCCAGCGTATCGGCGCTGATGCTGCCGGCCGGCGACTCGCCCGATGCGGGAAGATCGAGACGAACCTTCTCACGTCCCGTGAGTCCGACGATCGAGCCATCGGGCGCCAGTCGCACGTCGAGCGCCTCGCCGACGATCTGGCGGCCAGGACCTGACGAGCCCTTCGCCTTCATCACCACACCCGCGCCGCCGTTCAGCGCTACACGTTCGAGTGCCTGGCCGTCGTCGGTGTAGTCCATGTCGATATCGCGCGCCGACATCGAGTCGATCGATGCCCCGCCGGTCACGCGCGCGTTGTTGCGCAGCTCGATGTACTGCACGATCTGCTCGTCGTCCGACAGACGTGTGACGACGTGATCGGCGTCGATCACCTGCTCATGCCGGAGAATGTGCGCCGTCTGATCCAGCGTCAGCGTGTTCTGCAGACGATCGAGCACTGCCGAGCCCGCCGAGAAGTCGGTCATCGACGTCCCGGCTTCGTCGGACATGTTGACCTTCGCGTTCTCGGCAATCGTCAGGATGTCCTTGAGCTGGTCGTAGGTGGCGTTGACGCCGGAGCCCGTCATGCGACCCTTGCTGAACGACACCGCGCCCGGCGCGCGCACGACGCCGTCGTCCTCGTTGTGCGTGGCGCGATCGGTCGTCAGTTCGAAGCCGTCGCTCGCTTTCAGTTTGACTCGGCCGGTGAGCTGCTTCTGGCGCTGATTCGCACCGGCCTGCGCTTCGTCGGCGGTGACGACGTACGACCGGCCGTCGCTCTTCTGAACGGTGATTTCGATCTCGAAATGCTTGGACGAGCCGTCTTCGTAGGAGAGTGACCGCGCCGACTTGAACGAAAAGTCCTGCTCACCTTTGCGGAACTGCTGGAAGACGCCGGCGTGAGTCTCGGCCTGCGCCTTCGGATCGAGACGCGCCACGGGCGTGGGCGGCGCCTGCGAGCGGCGCTCGCCAATCGAGAAGTAGACGACCGTCGCCAACGCCACACCGAAGATCGCGAGGCCGATCCGGGTGAGCCTCTGCCAGGAACCCATCACTGTCAGAATAATCAGTTTTCCGGAGCCTTGAAATCGGCGATTGAGAGCTGCAGATACCGCTCACCTTCCCAGGTGTCCTGCTCGAGCGAGAAGGCGAGATCGATGGCGGTCTTGTGACCGGCGACGAATTCCTCGCGCTCAGAGGCCCGCCAGGCAATGCCCCGCATCACCCGCCCATCCTGGCGGAAGGCCATTTTCAGGTGGCGTTCTTTCAGTCGCCGTGGTCCGTCGACGATTTCGACGCCGCTGGCGCGGAAGATCGGGCGTGGATTTCCGGCACCGAACGGAGCCAGCGACGTGAGTTCCGACGCGATCTGCTCATCGATCGACTTGAACCCGAGCATGCCGTCGATCCAGAGGCGAGGGCGAAGGTCGTCGGGGTGCAGGCAGCCGTCGGCGAAGTCGTTCACTCGCGCGCGCAGCTCCCGGACCCGGGACGACGCCATGGTCAGGCCGGCGGCCTGTTTGTGGCCGCCGAACTTGCTCATCACCTCGCCACACGATTCGAGCGCACCCAGCATGTTGAACGACGGGATACTCCGGCACGACCCGTGGGCGACGTCCCCATCGGTCGAGATCACGATGGCCGGCCGATGGAAGGCATCCACCAGCTTCGATGCGACGATGCCGATGACACCGCGGTGCCAGCCTTCTCCGGCAACCACGATCACCGTGCGTGAGCCGACATCGAGGTCGGTCTCGACCGCCTTCCGCGCGGCCGCGACGATATCGGCTTCCTCCTGCTGACGGCGAAGATTCTCGGAGTCGAGCTGCTGGGCGAGCTCGCGCGCTTCGTCACGCATCGCCTCGTCGGACGCCAGCAGAAGGCGCGCGGCAATGTCCGGCGAGCTCATACGGCCGGCTGCGTTGACGCGCGGTGCCAGGACAAAGCCGATGTGATAGCTGTCGATCTCCTTGCCGATCAGGCCACACACGTCGAGCAGCGATCGCAATCCGACTTTGTGCGGGCCCCGTGACAGCATCTCGAGGCCGAGCTTGGCGATGACGCGGTTCTCGCCAGTCAAGGGAACGACGTCGGCGAGCGTGCCGATGGCAGCCACCTTGACGAAGGCCGGCAGCCAGTTCGCATGGCCGGTGCGGATGCACAACGCCTGCACCAGCTTCAACGCCACACCGACTCCGGCGAGGTTCTTGTCGGGGTACGAGCAGTCGTGGCGCTTCGGGTTGATCACCGCCACCGCGCGCGGCAGCGCCGCGTCGGGCTCGTGATGGTCGGTGATGATCAAATCCAGACCGAGCTCCCGCGCCCGGGTCGCGGCTTCGCCAGCCCTGATGCCGCAGTCCACCGAGATCACCAGATGCACGCCGAGCGCGTGCAGACGCTCGAGAGCAGCCGGCTGCAATCCATAGCCGTCGCGAAGACGCTCGGGTATGAAGTGCGTGACGTCGCCGCCCAGCAGCTCGAGGGCGCGCCGCAGAATCACCGTGGACGTGACGCCATCCACGTCGTAGTCGCCGTGGATCGCAATGCGCTCCTTGTTGGCGATGGCGCGCAGGATTCGGTCGACGGCGGTGGGCAGATCGGTCAGGCGCTGCGGATCGATCAGATCGTCGAGCGAGGGAAACAGGAACCGGCGCGCGCTGAGCGGATCGTCGAGGCCGCGGATCGACAGGAGCCGAGCCGTGACCGGCGAGACGCGCAGCTCGTGTGACAGCCGGGCCACGACATCTTCGTCGCAGCGCAGCGATTCCCAGATCCGATCAGCTTTCGGCAAGGCCGACGCTTCCCATGGCGCGCCACTTGTCGTAGCGCGCTTGCAGGCGCACTTCCGACGTCATCGCCGACGCCGACGACAACGCTCGTCCGAGCGCCGTATCGAGCAGCGTGGCGGCAAGCTCGTGATTGGTGTGCGCGCCACCGCGCGGTTCGGGGATGATCTCGTCCACCAGCTTCAGCCTCAGAAGGTCGGCCGCCGTGAGCTTGAGCGCCTGCGCGGCTTCGACCTTGCGCGCCGAGTCGCGCCACAGAATCGCCGCGCACCCCTCGGGCGGGATCACGCTGTAGATCGCGAACTCGTGCATGAGGATGCGATCGCCCACTGCCAGGCCCAGCGCCCCGCCGCTGCCACCCTCGCCGTGGACGATGACGATGATCGGAGTATCGAGCGCGGCCATTTCGCGAAGGTTGAGCGCGATGGCCTCGGAGATCCCGCGCTCCTCCGACTCGATACCCGGATACGCGGCTGGTGTATCGATGAACGCGATCACCGGACGACGGAACTTCTCGGCCAGCTTCATCGCCCGCAGCGCCTTGCGGTAACCCTCCGGCTTGGCATAGCCGAAGTTGCGGAAGATCTTCTGCTTCGTATCACCGCCGCCCTTGTGATGGCCGACGATCAGCACGGGCTCGTCCCGGTAGTTCGCGAAGCCGGCAACGATGGCGTGATCGTCGGCAAAACGACGATCGCCGCTGATCTCGGTGAAGTCCGTGAACAGACGGGATGCGTAGTCGAGCACCGTCGGCCGGCTCGGGTGC
>Ga0075421_100009163_pt1 | contig 12189 bp, 11 predicted proteins | sample SoiMetdeltSBSDD5_FD_75292 | JGI IMG/M metagenome (GOLD analysis project Ga0075421, IMG submission 75292) | Bulk soil microbial communities from a Populus tree surrounding site in Tennessee, USA - Soil MetaG P. deltoides SBSDD5 | ecosystem: Environmental > Terrestrial > Soil > Tree plantation...
GTGGAGCTCGCCTGCAGGCCCGTATCCGTCGCAACCACTACGCCAGCCAACGCAGTCGCGATCGGCCATGGGCACAGAACACGGCGCAACACGAGAATGACGAGCGCCATCAAGGTGATCGTGAGAAGCCCCGCCAGTACCTTGCCGCCGATCAACGGATCGCCAACGGCGCCGGACGCCAGTGCGTTCAGCAGAATCGGAAGCGGCATGTACCGCGTACCGGCGTAGTGCTCGCCGTCGAAAATCGGTGGGTACAGGCGGCCGGCGCGGGCAGTCTCGGCCAGTGCCGCCCAGGTACCGCCGCCGTGGCCGACACGGTAATCGTCGCCCACGTGGAGCACCGCTAGTGCGATCCAGCAGGACAGGATGGCAGTGGCCACGATCCAGAGAGGCACGCGCAGCCACGCGCGCTCCACGACCAGCGCGTCGCTCTCAACGCCATTCATCCACTCAGGCTTCGTCTGCCCTGTAGCCAACCTTATGTCCCCAGAACGAGTGGCGCGTTCGATGCCCATCATGGAAACGCTCGATCAACGTTTCCGAGGCACTACGGCTTCCCAGACGACCTCGGGGTGTTCAACGTCGCGCGGGAAGCAGACTCGGGGAGTGAAGACTGGGTGACGCCGCCTCGTGCGTCCCCATACGCACCACGCATTTCCAGCATCTTGATGCGCGTCAATTCGGGAATCACCTTGAACAGATACCTGAACTGCTGGAGCGTCGTGACGTCGTCCTCGAATGTCAGCTGCACCGGGACTTCGGCGACGGGAATGCCAAGGGCGCGACTGCGGACGAAGATTTCGATATCAAAGAGGAAACCGTCGGTGTACAGCTGCTGAAATATCTGTGCAGCCGCGCCCCGAGAAAATCCTTTCAAGCCGCTCTGCGTATCGCGCGTCGTCAGCCCGAACAACAGGCGGACGAGTTTGTTGAACGCCATGCCGCCGCGGTGTCGGCGATAGACATACTTCACCAGCGCGTTATTGACGACGTACACGGACTCGGGTAACCGCCGGTTTCCGACAACCAGCGGATGTCCGCTTTCCAGTTTCTCGAGCACCGACAGCAGGTTGCCCTTCGAATACGCCATGTCGACGTCGGTAAAAATGATGAACTTCCCCGTCGAATTCAGGATGCCGTTTCGAATGGAGTATCCCTTGCCCATGTTCCGCGGGTTCCGAAGCACGCTGATCGAGGGGACCCTCTTCTCCAACCGTCGCAAAATCGGAAGCGACTCGTCCACACTTCCATCGTCGACAATCAAGACCTCGTAGGCGCGATGGATGCCATCGAGGAACGCCACGAGTTCCAGGAGCCTCTTCTCGAGGTGGCGAGCGGCGTTGTAGCAACCGACCACCAGCGACAAATGCGTGGTGGCCCGGCGCATCAGTGGTGAGTCAACGTCAGTGGGGAGCAGGCCCTCATTCGACATTGCAACTTTGAGGCATCACATGATCAACTGCAACGAGCGAGCACAACAAGCGCGTCCGAGCGTCGGCGCAGCCACTCGATGGCATTGATGGCGTACACCGCCGGCGCCAGGCAGTACGCCTGAGACCGACTGATGTCACCATCGTGTGTCAGGCGGTCGATGATCGTGCGGATCGGCACCTCCGGCAAGTACCCGAAATCGACCATGGTAAAGCCGTGGCGCTGCAACCAGCACTCGACCGACCTGCGATCGAAATACACCGTGTGCGGAAATTCATAGTCAGTCTGCCAGAGTCGACGCATGAAAGTGACGCCAATCCGCGGAGCCACCCTCGCCAGCATGGCGGACAACCGATAATACAAGCCCTCGGTGCTGGGAACCTTGATTGCCCAGATGCCGCCGGGAGCCAGAAGATCCGCCATCGCGCGCGCGAAAGCCGCATGCTCAGCCGGGGGGACATGCTCGAGCACGTCGAGCGTGGCAACCACGTCGGCTGATCCGGCTGGCGGCTGCACCTGTTGCAGCGTTCCCCGTTTCACGACGTCTGAACCAAGTACGTCGCACGCGCTCGCGCACGCGTGCTCATCAGGTTCGATGCCAGCGACTGCGTAGCCTGTCTCTTTGGCACGGAGCAGGAAAGACCCGAAGCCACACCCCACGTCGAGGACTCGGGCTCCGGGACTCACGTAGGGGGCGAGGAGCGCCAGGATTTTCGATGATTGCTCGTGTCGAAGTGCGCCGACAGATGTGAGATACGCGCGCAGATCGACATTTGCGTACTGGCCCAGCTTGGGTTTGCGGCGCGTCATCGAACTGAGGATCAGGCCGCAGGAGCTACACGTATGCGTATACAGGAAGTCGTCGACGCGACGATCCGCAAAGCCGCTCCCCCCGCACGCGGGACAGCACCGTTCCACGTGGGCGTCCGCTCGTGAAGCATCGGCAGCCAGCGCGCTCATCGTCTCAATCTTGATGGCGGCCTTCCGCAGCGGCGAGGAGCTCGCCATTCAAGCAATTCATCCCTGGTTTCTCCAAGAGGAAGTTACCAATCGCCAGCGCGTCCATGCCGCTGCCATAGAAGCAGCGGAGAGCGTCCGTGGGGCTGCACACGATGGGCTCCCCCTTGACGTTGAATGAAGTGTTGAGCACCCCGGGCACGCCGGTGCGACGTCGGAAAGCGTCAATCAGTGCCCAAAAGCGTGGATTGACCTCGCGCCGCACCGTCTGAGGTCGCGTGGTGTGATCCGCGGCATGAAGAGCGCCGGCGATCTCCGTCTCTCGTCCGGGGACGACCTCGAAGGCCATCACCATGAAGGGCGCGTCGACAGCGTCGACGAGATAGTCAGTCGCCTTCTCGGCGAGGATTGAGAGCGCGAACGGCCGCCATCGTTCGCGGAACTTCACCTTGTCGTTGATGGTGTCGCTCATCGCCGCCTGCCGCGGATCGGCGAGGATCGATCGGCCGCCAAGCGCACGCGGGCCAGCTTCCATTCGCCCTTGGAACCAGCCGACCACCTTCCCCTCCGCGATGAGCGCGGCGGCCGCGTCCGCGATATCGTCAGTTCGTCTATACCGGACACCACTGCGGAGCAGCACCGCCTCGATGGCCGCGTCGTCGTAAGCCGGTCCGTACTGAACATGCTGCATCTCGAAGCGGCAGTCGTCTCCGGATTCCTCGCTTGCAAGCATCGCCGCTCCCAAGGCAACGCCCGCATCGTATGCGAGCGGCTGCACGAACAGTCGATCGGCCAAGCGGGCTCGGTGGAGCACTCCGGTCATCTTGCAGTTGAGTGCGACGCCGCCGGCGACGCACAGGTTCCGGCTTCCGGTCTCACGCAATGCCAGCCGCGCGAGGTGTAATGCGGCTTCCTCGAGGCGCCGCTGGACGGCGAACGCGAGGTCGCGGTGACGCTGAGTGATCTCCTCGCTGGGTGCCCGAGGTGGGCCAAGGCGCTCGACCATCTTGTCACCAAAGAATCGGCCGTAGCTGCGGCGACCATAGAAAACTAAATCCGGATCGATCCGCACGCCTTCTGGAGTCAGCTCGAGGAAGTCTTCGACGAAGGCGCGCGACGCCGGATCCGGCTTACCGTAGGGGGCCAACCCCATCAGCTTGACCTCACCTTCATTCGCATCCCAGCCAAGGTACTCAGTTGTCGCCGAGTAGAACCAGCCGAGCGAATGAGGAAGTCCGACGTGACGCACGTCGCGAAGAGAGCGTCCGTTCCCATGAAATATCGACACTGTCCGGTCTTCTCCATGTCCATCGAACACCAACACCGCCGCCTCGTTGAGCCCGGAACAGTAGAAGGCAGTGGCTGCGTGACACAGGTGATGCTTGTAGAAGTGCAGCGGAGGGATCGGATCACGGACGAATCCTCCGTCGCGTAACGCGAGAATCATTCGCTCATGAAGGTTCCACGGGTTCAGGTGCAACAGCGTCTGCAGCCCTGCGAGCGCCGCTGAGCCCATCCCAGGGCGTCCGGGTGCCGCCGGAGTCGCTCTTGCGCGCCGTCTCGCCAGCCGACTACCGACAAACGAGCGTGCCATCGACAGCGGCAGGCGAAACCAGTTGGCATCAGCGTCCCACCCGAAGGCCATTGCGTCCACGCCGCCGAGTGAGAGGCCCGCGTCGCGGAGGCACCACGCCATCGCCTGCGCTGGCAATAATCCACGTGCTTGCTTCACACGCGCAAAGCGCTCTTCCTCGGCGAACGCCACCAGACGGCCATCGCGCAACAAGCAGGCAGCGGGGTGAACTACGTCCGTGGCGCCAAACACCCCGAGCACATTCATCTTGTTACCTCGGTCGGGGGTGTTGATGTCGCTCGATCGTCGGCGAACGCGCCGTAAGTGCGTAACAGTTGACCAAGGGCCGGGCTGCAAAGGAGCTCCGCTTCACGGTCGCGGTTGCCGGATAGATAGAACGCTCGAAGCTCGGGACGGTCGCTCCAAAGCGACGCCTCGTCCTCACGGGCACGACCCGGATGAAAAAGAATCTCGACGGTGCCAGTGGTTCGTGAGCGACATAGGTGGTGCAGCGCCGCACGCACGTGCGCAAGGCTCATCGCCCCCGTTCCAAGCACGCCGACAAACGCCTCAGTCGTTTTCAATGAGCGCGACTCGAGAGCTGGTGTGGCCCGATGAGAAAGCATGCGCAATACGATGTTCTTGGCCACGTTCACCATTGCCGGCCGTGGTGCTCCGGCCACGAGCGGCCAGTAGAGTGGTTCCCGCGGCAGACGAATGGTATCAATCGGATACTCAGTGCAAAGAGAGAGTAGCTCACTGAAGACGGTAGGCAGGAGATGGTAGTGTACGTGGCCGTCGACCGACAGCGGCCCTCGATCGGCAAACGTCGCCAGGAAGCGCTCGATCTGGCGTCGCATCTCCACTCGAAGTTGAGCGCGCAGCCGCGCAGCGCTTCTACCTGCAAGCCCATGTGCCCAGAGTGCAGCGAACCCTCGACAGAATCGGCCGCGCCCGTCTACCAGCAGATCAAGCTCTCTCGGGTGCGAAAGGGGGCTCCCCTCGAACAAATTCAGATGCAAGCCGACCGAGAGGTGGGGACGACTCCGGAGTGCGGCGACAGCATGTTCCCAGCCGGCGCCGTTGACGACGACGCTGGTGCGGCGGAGCCACCCCCGGTCATAGCAGGCCACAATAGCGTCGGTTATGCCTTCGGACAGACCGCAGTCGTCGGCGTGAAGAATCGGAACGAGCTGCGATGGACTGCCGACGGCGGATGATGGAACCGAGGACATAGGCAATTGGGAGCGAGCAAAGGGCCTGCTTGCACCCCCGGATTATGATAACGAGCCCGGCGACGGATCACGGCGGCGGGCTCGCGGGGGATCAGAATGGCACACTATAATCGCCGAAAGCGGTGTTGATGCCGCTTGTCTCGGTAGTGGTTCCGAGCCACAACCGCGCCCGGCTCCTCAGGCGCACGCTACAGTCTATTCTCGCGCAGCACTTAACAGATCTCGAGGTCGTATTGGTCGACGACGGATCGACCGACGACACCCCGGAGATCACAGCCGTGGCCGACCCACGCATCGTGGTACTTCGCAATCGGGAGCCCGGCGGCGTGAGCGCCGCCCGCAATCGCGGAATCGCCGCAGCGCGTGGTGATTGGATTGCCTTTTGCGATGACGACGATCTCTGGTCGCCGGACAAGCTAAGCCGTCAGCTGATGGCCGCCGAGCGAGCCGGCGCGGGCTGGGTTTACAGCGGTGACGTGAACATCGACGACAAGCTACGCGTCCTGAGCGGCGGCCCGCCTCGAGACCCCGAAGAGGTAGTTGCTCTGCTCCCTCGCTGGAACGCGCTTGCTTCCGGTGGCTCGAACGTCATGGTGCGCTCAGAGATTCTGGCGGCGGCCGGCGGCTTCGATCCTTCGCTCCGTCGCACCGAGGATTGGGATTTGTGGATTCGCATCGCGCGCACGGGCCCACCGGCCTGCGTTCGCGAGCCGCTGGTCGCCTATCGGTTTCACATGGGAAACGTGGTGATCGATCCCTCGGAAATGGTGAACGAGGCCCGACGGCTGGCCTTGCGATACAGCATCCCGGTAGACGAAACTGCGATGCAGCGGCGAGCTGCCTGGTCGGCGCTCCGCGCCGGACGCCGTCTGCTGGCCGTCCGGCATTACGCGAGCGCAATCGCCGGCGGCGACGTCCGCTCCATTGGTCGTGCCGTCGTGGCATTGGTCCATCCTGGCGTAGGCACCGATCGCCTGTTCCGCTTTCTCGCCCGTGACCCCGCCTGGATCGCTGAGGCCGAACGCTGGCTGGGAGCGTTCGCGACGGACATGGAGCCGAACGATCGATGCGTCCCTTAGTACGTCGCGTTGCCACCACCCTGTTGCGATCGTCCACGGTGAGCGGGGCTGTAAGAGCGCTCGCACGTGTCCGTGGGCACCGTCTTGTGCTCGTCTATCATCGCCTGGGACCCTCTGCCCCACCCGGCTGCGAGGTTGTTCCGGCGATACCGGTGGACGTATTCAGAGCGCAGCTGCAGGCGCTCTGCGAGGTCGTTGACCTCGTGACGATCGATGAAGTCCTCGCGTTCGACCGGCCGCCAGCGGGTTACCAGAAACGACCTGCCGTTGCGCTGACCTTCGATGACGATCTCCCGAGTCACGCCGAGTACGCATTGCCCGTGTTGCGCGAAGTCGGTGTGCCAGCCGCGTTCTTTCTCTCAGGACGCGTCCTGCATGGCCTCGGATCCTATTGGTTTCAGCAGCTCGAGGCGCTGCTCATCGCCTACGGTGAGCGACGTACTGCAGCGCTGCTGCGTGTGCCCGAGGCCCAAGCTGGAAGCTTGGTGCAGACCTGCGAGGGAAATGTAGATCTGCGGCACCGCGTGAGTGAGCTGGCGGCAAGCATGTCCACTCCTGCCATTCTCGAACGTGATGCAATTGCGGCGTTCGTCGCTGCGGGCATGACCGTTGGCTTTCATACCGTTGAGCACGACGTTTTGCCTGACCTCGATGATCCCGCCTTGGAGAATGCCGTGTCGCGCGGCCGCGAGGATCTAGCCGCCGCCGCGGGTGCCGCAGTCCGCTACTTCGCCTACCCTCACGGCAAAGCAAATGCACGATCCGCTGTGGCCGTCCGCCGTGCCGGATTCAGTGCCGCCTTCACGGGCCGGGCGCAGCCGGTGCGAGAGGGCGACGACTTGTACCGCCTCGGACGTTGGGAACCCGGGCCGCTTGGAGTGGACGATCTGCTCGTCACTATGGCCGTGCGTCTCCACCGCGCCGGCCTTCCGTCGCCGCTGCGGTCATCATGAGGGATGTAAGCGTGGTGATCCCGACCCGCGATCGCCCCGGGCTCCTCGCGCTCACACTGAGGACCGTCCTTTGGCAGGAGGACGTGGACGCCGAAGTGCTCGTGGTAGACGACGGTATGGGGCCGGGCACGGGCGCGGTGCTTGAACGGCTCGGGGACAGTCGTGTCCACTTGCTGCGCAACAGCGGGCCGCCGGGAGTGAGCGGTGCGCGCAACAGCGGCATCGCCGCGGCGAAGGGTCACTGGTTTGAACGCGTTGCGCCCTCCATTCTCTCGCAGCAACCAGAGTGAGCATTTACAGTGACGGTCGGATCGTGACGGAGCCGGCGAATCCGGTGCCTGTGGGGAACGTCGGACGCGAGCCAGCGGAATGCCCTGGGCGCATCATTTTGGTTGTTGCAGCCGTGGCGTTCGTCGCGATCGCCATCCCACTCGTGTGGCGTGGCGCTCCCCTTGCCGACGACTTCAACAACTGCATCGCCCCAACCGAGCTGGGGCTCGATGGATTCGTGGCGGCATCGTGGCAGCAGTTGGGCGCGATCCGACCCGCGCGTATATTGGAGATCCTGCTCACCGCGAGCGTCTGCGGCTCCCTCCCGTTTGGCGTGGCGATCCTGGTGCCATTGCTGCTTACGCTCTCGGTGGCCCTGCTCGTGTGCGGGATCTTGCGCGACCTCGGCACTCCGAAGTCATGGGCGGACGTCGGGGGGGCTCTTTGGCTTCTGCAGCCCCTCGGAACTGAAGCGGGACTATGGCCCGCTGCTCTTCACGTACCTCTTGGGCTTGCACTTGCGCTCGCAGCGGTCCGCTTGTACCGACGCGGTCGGCACGGGTGGGCCGCCGTCGCAAACCTGGGTGCAGCCATGTCTGTCGAACAGGTGATCTTGCCGTTGATTCTCGCTGCGTGGCTGGTTGCCCCGCTGAGCGAGCGCCGACGTGCGGCCGTCGTAAGTGGCGCTGTGGCTGCCGGCGTAGTTGCCAGCTTTCTGCTTTGGCCGGGTGCCAACCCGCGGCTTCGCGTCGGTCTGCTCGAGCGGATTGCGGGACTCACGACCGACCCCTTTTTCTATGTCGGTTTTCCAGTGGTGGGTCTCGGGCTGCACTCCATCCCGCTCGCGATCTGGTGGGCGCTTCCCTGGAGCGTGCCCGTTTTGGCGGCTGGAGCCACCGTCGGATGGCGGATGGGTCCCTACTTGACGACGGCAAGCCGTCCGGTCGGTCGTCGTGAGTTGTTCACTGGTTTCGTCGCTGTCATCGCAATCATAATTCTCTCGAATATCGTCGTCGTCTTCGCCGTGCCTCAGCAAGGTTCGCCGCGCGTGTTCGCGCCAACGTGGCTCGTGCTGGCTGTCGCCGCCGGTGCAGGTGGCGCGTCTATTCGGTGGCGAAGTCCTCGACTGCTTGGAACGATCGGAGGACTCTTCGCGGCGGGCGCGGTGTTGTCACTCATGTTCAGTGTATCGGTTCGCCTGCGCAGTGCAGATTTCACGGCTCGGGCGGCCGGTGTGGTCGCGGCCCGGATTCCAGACGGCGGCAGCGTCGCGCTTTGTCACGTCCGCCGCACCGTGGTCCAGCCCGCTCCGCGTGGCGCATTCGCCGTTCACGAATTCATCTATGAATGGGCGGCCGAGCGCGCTCTCCAGTACTACACTGGACACCACGCCACGATTTATCTATCCGGTGAGTTGTGGGATCGGCCCTGCCCACCGGTTAGCGACGTCGATGCCGTGATCGACTTCGACGAGTTGCTGGCCGGAGTCCGCCCGTGACTGCCGTCCCACGCGCGATCGCTGGCGACTTGACGGTCATCGTGCCGACAATGGGGGGGCCCGTCTTGCAAGGGTGCCTTGAATCGATCGTGAGCGGAACCGTCTGGCCAGCGCGTTTCGTGGTGATCGATCAGGCTGTATCGTTGATCTGCGTTGACCAGATCAGATAATTCATCCACCGGCGTCTTCCACGCAGCGGGACGAACTTCCTGAGTGACCCTCCTGCACTTCATCCCGATTGCGTGCGCACAGGGACCTGTGAACCACGGCGGGGCACCTCCTCCGAGAGGAGAACCGTAATCGATGACAGAATCGACATCGACGGCAAACGCATCTAATCCGATTCTGCACAGAGGCGGAGGCGTGCTGAGAGACGGTCTGTTTCTGCTTCTGGTTGTTACTCTTTCAGTAGCCCCTTACGTGACGCGACTCGGGTTCTACGGCGATGACTGGGCGATCCTGGCGGCGCTCCTCAATGCGGACGATTCGTCTTTCCAAGCGATGTGGGATGTTCAGTACGCGCAGAGCGTCAACCTCCAGAGACGACCTACGCAAATCGTCTACCATGCGGTGCTCTTTCGGGCGTCTGCGCTGAATCCGCTGGGCTATCATGCCGTCAATGCAGCAGTTCTCTTCTTAGCTGCCCTGCTTCTCTACCTCATCGCCTGCGAGGTCGACCCACGCCGTGTAATTGCTGTCGCGGTTGCAACGGTTTATATCCTCCTGCCCAACTATTCAACCGATCGTTTCTGGTTCGCCGCCTTTACATACACGCTGACCACTATGCTTTTCCTGCTCAGCGTCTACGCGTTTGCACGGGCCATCCGCAGCTCGCTTCCGGAGGGTTGGAGTCTTCTCGGCCTGGTTGCACTCGGCGTCGCCCTTCTTGGAAACGAAATCGTGATTCCGCCTGCCGCGGCACTTCCCGTAGCCTTGTGGTTGCGCGTGCGGCAACTGCATCCTGATCGATCCCTCCGTCAGCTTGGAATAAGAAGAGGTGTCGTCGTCCTGAGTCCTATGATCGTCATTATTCCAGCCGTTCTGTACAAGGCGAGCTTTAGCGACGTTTCGATGATCCCCAATATCTTCCGCATGGCATTCATCGGCATTGGAGCCTTCGCTGTGAATTTTGGCACCTACGGCATTGCCATGCCCCACACGGTCATCTGGGCATTCAGGCAAGTGTCGTGGGTCGCGTTGGCACTTGGGACAGTGTTAGCCGTCCTGATCTCTTCGTACCTGTCGCTCATAACGAGAAGCCTCACACCGCGTGCACGACCTGATTGGACAAAGCTTGCCCTGGTTGGCACGACGATCTTCGTGTTAGGTAGCGCGATTTTCCTGATCGCGCCGGCTGTCACGTTCTGGAGTGCAGGCGTCGCCAATCGCGTGTGGATCGCTGCGAGTATCGGTCTGGCGTTCGCTTGGGTGGCGTTCTCAGGTTGGCTGAGTTCGTGGCTATCGAGCTGGCTGGGCTACAATCGTGTGTTCGCCGCGGTGATCACCAGCATCTGTCTATCGGGCTTTATCGTCAACAGCGCGGTTTCGGATTTCTGGGTCTCTTCCTGGCGCCGACAGTTGGACGTGCTGAACGATGTCCGCGTCGCGGTGCCGAAGATGGAGTCCGGAACAGACTTCATCCTGGACGGGGTCTGTCCCTACATCGGTCCCGCGATCGTGTTCGAGTCGAATTGGGACCTGGCTGGCGCGCTCAGAATCATCTACCGAGACCGCACCCTGCGAGCCGATGTCACTACTGGGGATCTCAGCATCGGCGAGGACGGTCTCCGAACGCAGCTTTACGGCAAGTCCTATTTTCATCCGTATGGAGACAAGCTCCTGTTGTACGACTACACCAAGAGAAGCCTCCGCCGACTCACGGACGCCGGCAACGCTCGAAGCCATCTTTTCGAACGCGTCAGGTGTCCTGCGGGCGCCGCCGGTCGTGGTGCGCTAATCCTTCCGGTGGATGTGTGGTACGGCAACGGGTTTCGCCCTTGGAGATGAGGTAAGGCCAGGCTCGTGGCCGCCACATCGCGGACCCGTGCGGTTTTGGCGCGTCTCTCACGCACGACCGCAATGAACGCGTCGTTTCGAACGCTGCCGCGCGCTTCGCGGTCGCTGGCGAAACGCCAACGATCTTTGTTTGCATTCGGCGAGGCTCGCAATACCGAGCCGGGCGCGGACTCGAGCCGCTCATGAGCACGTCGCTTGCTGCGTCGGTGGTGATTCCGACGCGGAACCGCGCCGACCTACTCGCGCTGACGCTGCGCAGCGTGCTGAGACAGAGAGATGTAGACATCGAGGTTGTCGTCGTGGACGATGGCGACGGACCCGAGACCGCGGCGCTCGTTAATGCTCTCGACGATGCGCGCGTCCGGTTAATCCGCAACTCCGAGCCACGGGGCGAGTGCGGCGCTCGCAACTGCGGAGTCGCTGCCGCGCAACGAGAATGGGTGGCGTTTTGCGACGACGATGACCTGTGGGCACCGGACAAACTCTCAGCCCAGCTCGTGGCAGCCGCCGATGAGCACGCGGCGTGGGTCTACGCAGGACATGTGGAGGTCGATCTGCACTTGCGCGTGCTCTCTGGGAGTCCGCCGCCATCGCCCGACGAGGTAATCCGCGACCTTGGCCGCCACAATTCGGTTCCAGCCGGAGCATCGAATGTGGTCGCCAAGTCAGATGCGCTGGCGGCTGCCGGTCCGTTCGACACGACGCTACGTACGTCGGGGGATTGGGATCAATGGCTGCGGCTCGCACGCACAGCCGGACGTCCGGCGTGCGTGCCGCGTCCCTTTGTTGCGTTGCGCGTGCATCCGGGTATGGTTTCGCGCCGAGCTGACTGGATTCTCAGCGACATCGAGGTGGTTGCCCGCCGCTACGGTATACCGGTCGATCGAGCACGACACCATCGCTGGGCGGCGTGGATGTCGTTGGAGGACAAGCGACGCGGCGTCGCCCTCAAACATTACGCCAAGGCGGTCGCGGCTGGCGACTGGCTCTCGGTCGGGCGCGCAGTCGTCGCCCTGCTCGACCCGAGCATCGTGCAGCGCAGAAAAGCGGCAGACGGCCCGTGGGCGAGGGAAGCGCAAGTCTGGCTGGATGCTCTGAGCGCAGCAGCGGTCCGCTGATGACTACTCATGCTATCGCCCAGGACGTGACCGTGATTGTGCCGACACTGGGCGGTGCG
>Ga0075421_100009167_pt1 | contig 12188 bp, 10 predicted proteins | sample SoiMetdeltSBSDD5_FD_75292 | JGI IMG/M metagenome (GOLD analysis project Ga0075421, IMG submission 75292) | Bulk soil microbial communities from a Populus tree surrounding site in Tennessee, USA - Soil MetaG P. deltoides SBSDD5 | ecosystem: Environmental > Terrestrial > Soil > Tree plantation...
GTCGCGCACCGTGAGTCCGGCGACCGCGGTGAACGTCGGCGCCAGCGGAATGCGGTTGGCACCCGAAGGCTGGTCGCGAAACCTCCCGTGCGACAGCGTGACATCCGCATCGGCCCAGAGCCAGGGAAGCACCCGGACTCTGCCCTCGAGATCGATGCCGAGCCGCCGGGTCGGCCCACTCGCCTCGGTGGTGCCCTCGTCACCCAGGTAAACCAGCTCACTCTCGAGATCCACTCCCCAGAGCGCCGCCGCCATGCTGCCGCCGGCCCAGCTGTGGCGAGCGCCCAGTTCGGCGCCGGTTGCCCGAGCGAGCGTGCCGGCCTCGGGCCGGGCTCGAATCGCGGCCCGCGCGTCGTTTGAGTGGAACCCCGCCCCGGCGTTGGCGAACAGTGTGGTCGAGGTCGAGATCTCGAATGCGAGGTTCACCTTGGGACTCAGAATGGCATCGGTGCGAGCACCGGACACCGGCGGCGGAGTTGCCGCTGTGCCCGCCGCATGATCGGTGAGGCCGAAGCGGAAGAGATCGGCCCTCAGGCCGAGCTGCAGGCGAAGCCGATGGGTGGGAAAGAGATCCTGGCGGGCCCAGAAGAACCCGTGTTGCTGACTCACCACCGCGTTCACTCGCTGCTCCAGCAGGCGTCGCTGGACTGCGTGAGCTAGGGTAACCGTGGTGAAATCCGCCCGCCCTCCCAGACCGACGCTCAAACGGCCGGTGATTCCCGCGAGCCGGGTGGGGCCGGTGTAATCGGCGTCCAGTCCCAGCATCACCCGGTCGTCGGTCTGATTGATCCCGTCGCCGTTCACGGAATCAGACAGAAAGAAGGTTAAGTTGGAGAAGAGGTCGAAGTCGTACTTGGTGCCGTAGGCCTGCACCCTCCAGCTGTGCTCGCCGGCCGAAGACCTGAGCCCGAGGCTGAGATCGTAGCGGCTGGTACTCCCGCCCTCGGTCGGATCGATCGAGCCGAAACGACTGATCAGGCCGCTCTGCACCGCGCGCTCGGGCACCTGCCCCGAGGCGTTCCAGCTGGACCTGAAACCGGAGGCGCTGGCGGTCCATTCCGTGCTGGCCCCCACCGGACCGGTCAGCTTGGTGAAGAGATTGAGCCGCTCGTAATTCTGCGGTGAGATCACCGGACCATCGGTGAAATGGCCTGACGCGGCCAGGTAGCCTCCGGTCCGTGAGTTCTTACCGAACGGCACCAGGGCTACCCCCTGCACCGTGTGGAACGATCCTCCCCTCACCGTGACGCTCGGCGCCGACAGTCGGTCCCTGGTACGAAAGCTCACCGCTCCCGCGGTGGCGAAGTCCCCGTCCTGAGCGTCGTAGGGTCCCTTCCTCACCTCCAGCAGGTCCACCACTTCGGGTATGAGGAAGTGGAGATCAGCGTAACCTTGCCCGTGTCCGTGGGAGACCAGGTTCACCGGCACCCCATCGACCGTGATGGCTACGTCCGTCCCGTGGTCGGCGTCGAAGCCGCGGAGGAAGATCTGCTCCGCTTTTCCTCCACCGGCATGCTGCGCGATGACCAGTCCGGGCGCGAGACGGAGCAGCTCCTGCGCGGTTTCTCTCGGGCGAAGCCGAAGATCGAGCTCGCGCACCGTACGTGACGACGCAGCGGCATAGTCCGGTTGGGCGGAGACGACGATTGGGTCGAGCGCGAGGGCCACCTCCCTCAATCCAATATCGAGGCTTCGCTGTTGGGAGTTGACCGCCAGCGTCTCGGGGGCAAAGCCGATGCGCAGCGCCAACAGTCGAATCGGTCCGGCCGGGACGGTGAGACTGAACCTGCCGGTGGGACTGGATACCGCCCGGGCCCCATGGCGCTGGGGAATCAACCTGATCAGCACATCCGCGATCGGCGTGCTGTCCGATGCGTTCCGTACCACTCCCCGGATCATACGCTCATCCTGGGCGGCAAGCCGCACCGGGAGTGAGCAGAAGACAGCGGCGATGAGGACTGCGGTATCCGCTCTCATGCTCTCTCTACGCCCGAGGGTGGATCATCGGATGCATCCTGCCATGGATCCGATCAACAATGGATCCGATCCGAACCGGCCGGCGTAGACCAGGTCATGAGAACAGTGCTGCGCCCCTCATCACCAGTCATTCGAAGGAGAACCATGACTATGCTGGCCAGACCAAGGTTCGACCGCCGGGTGCTCGCCGGTGCACTCATAGTGCTCGCCGGCGCCGGCACCGCCGCACGCATCGCGATCGGCTCCGATCACCAGGACACACCGTTCGTTGAGCTGAATCCCAAGACCGATATGACCGATGTGTACGCCTTTCCCGGATCGAGCGCCGGCCGGATCGCGCTGGTGATGAACACCCGCGCCTTCCTTACTCCGGCCCAGGCCCAGGATCCGGCCCAGGGGTCGTTCGATGATGACCTGTTCTACCAGTTCAAGGTGGACAACAATGGCGATGCCAAAGAGGACCGGGTCCTCCAGGTGAGCTTCACTGGAGAAGGCGCCAGCCAGCGAGTCGAGGTACGCGGGCCGATCGCGCCTCCTATTCAGGGCGCCATGCAGAACGTGATCGCGGACGCCACCCCGGCGGTCAGTGGAGGCCTCAACACCAATCTGGGAGATCCCAACGGCATCCAGGTCTTTGCCGGTCCTCGGGACGATCCCTTCTTCCTCGATCTCGAGGCGTTCTTCTGCATTCTGCCGGACCGCCGGCCGGTGGGCGGCCAGCTCGCCGGCTCCTGCGCGCTGCAGCCCAACCCGACCGCCCCGTTCTACTTCCGGAATCCGGCCGTGAACTACATCGCCGGGTACAACGTCAACGCCATCGTGATCGAGCTTCCCAGCTCGATGTTGGAGAACGGCACGCCGGGACGGCTGGGAATCTGGGGCTCCGTCAGTCAGTGACTACTCACCCAACCCGAACCTGAGGGAAGTACACATGCAGCTCAATTCGATTGTTACAGGGATGCGCCGTCTGGCGCTCGCGTCGGTCATCGCTGCTGGGAGTCTGGCTGCCTGGGGTTGCAGCGACAATGACAGCAGCACCGGGCCGGCGACGACCCGGATGTACAACCAGGTCCAGCGCCTGGGGAACCCGCTGGTGAGTGAGGTGCTCCTGGCCAAGCGGAGTCACCCCACGCACGGGTCCATTGGACCCCAGGATGATGCCGCGGTGGTTGGCGCCGAGATCCTGTCCTTCCTCACTGGCCCGGGGAGCGTGGCCGGACGGTCGGCCGATTACGCCAACACCCTCGGCTCCGTGCTCCTGCCGGATATGCTGATCGTGCAGACCGACAAGGATCCGGCAACTGCCGGGTGGCTCAACTGGGTGGGACTGCCTCCGCTGGCCAATGGCTGGGGCGGCCGCAAGCTGCAGGACGATGTCGTGGATCTCGCGCTGCTCGCCGTCTTCGGGGACCCGTTCGGAGCCGACCCGCAGGGTGCCCAGGGCAAAGAGGCGCTGACCACGGATAATGTCGCCTTCGACTCGCCTGGCGTGACCAGCACATTCCCCTATTTGGCGGCACCGAATTAGTCGCCAGTCGCCAGTCTCAAGAATTCAATGAGGAGAACTGTTCATGCGAAGACTGAAAGCCCGCGCGGTCGGCACTCTGGTAGGAGCCGGACTGATGCTGGCCGGTACCATTGGGATCGCTCGATCGAGCCACGAGTCTGCTTCCGACTCGCACCCGATCCCGAGCCAGGCCCGCATTCGTGACCTCGATATCGAGTTCTACCAGCGACGAATCGCGCGGGATCCCCGGAGCGCCGGAGATTACACTCGCCTCGCCGGACTCTTTCTCCAGCGGTCGCGGGAGAGGGATGACGCTCATGACGTGCTCCGGGCCGAGTCAACGGCCCGGCACTCGCTGGCCCTCCGCACCGGGCGCAACGCGGCCGCCTTCGGTGTGCTCGCATCCAGTCTGATGGCCCAGCATCGCTTTTCGGATGCGCTCCAGGTCACCCGGCGGCTCCTGGCCGACGACTCGGCCTCGGTCGCGGCGCGCAGCCTCCTCGCTGAGATCCAGCTCGAGCTGGGGCAGTACGACGAGGCCGGGAGGACGCTCGGGTCTCTGGTCCTCTATAGCAACGACCTGAGTGTCGCGCCCCGACTCGCCCGCTGGGAAGAGCTGCACGGCCGTCCGGAGCGGGCCCGCCAGCTGCTCCGCCGGGCCCGGGACGAAGCGTCTGGCCGCCATGGGATGCTGCCGGAGCAGATCGCCTGGTTTCACCTTAGGCTGGCCGACCTGGCGCTGCGCCACGGCCACTTCAGCGAAGCCGAACGGGAGCTCCGCTCCGGCCTCCAAGTTGCTCCGCGAGATCACCGGGTGCTCGCCACACTGGCCCGCCTGGAAGCCAACCGCCACAACTGGGATCGAGCCATCGATGCGGGTGAGCGCGCGATGACCATCGCTCTCGATCCGGCGACCCTGGGACTACTGAGCGAGGCCTATGCGGCGAAGGGCGATTCCGCTCGCTCGTCGGAGTACTTTCGCTCGATGCAGGCAGCGGTCGCCCGCGATCTCGGGCCGTATCACCGGGCCTGGAGCGTCTTTCTCCTGGATCACGGTAGAGAGGTGGATGCGGTGCTCGCCCGGGCGGCGAAAGAGCTGGAGACGAGAAGGGACATCTTCGGATACGACCTGCTCGCCTGGGCGCTGCATAAGGCGGGGCGCAACCGGGAAGCGCGAGGGGCGATCGACCAGGCCCTGGTCCTGGGAACCCGCGACGCAGCGTTACTCTATCACGCTGGGGTCATCGAGCGAGCGCTGGGCAACGACCTGGCCGCGAAGGCGTATTTGGGCGCGGCCCTCGAGACCAACCCTCGGTGGGATGCGTTTCAACCCGCGGCTGCCCGGATGACGCTGGACTCGATAGCCGCCGAGGGCAAAGCGATGTCATGACGCACCCGGCCGCTTGTGGAGCATGTCCGGAGGGATATAGTCTCCTGAGGATATGCTCCTATTCGTCGGTCATGGCTAGTCTATCGAGCGCCCCGGCGCCTCCCGCCGATCACGAGCTGATCACGAGGGCAGGCGCGGGCGACGAGCGGGCCATCGCGACCCTCTTCGACCGGTATGGGAGGGTGCTCTACGCGGTGGCCTATCGCCTGGTGGGGCAGCGTGCCGATGCCGAAGAGGTAGTGCTCGAGGCCTTCGCCCAGGCCTGGCGGGAAGCGGCGCGGTTCGAGGGCTCCCGCGGCTCGGTGGCGGGGTGGCTCACCATGATCGCCCGGAGCCGAGCCCTCGATCTGATACGAGCGCGGGCTCGCAGAGAACGGATCACCGCTTCCGCAGCGGCCGACCGGCCCGAGGCTCCGCCGGCCATGGGGCGCCCGGGCAGCGACCCGGCGACGGTGTACGATCATACCGAGCGCCGGCGGCAAGTAGAGATCGCGCTCGACAGCCTGTCGCCGCCTCAGCGCCAGGCTATCGAGCTGGCCTACTTTGAGGGACTCACCCAAACCGAGATCGCCCAGCGGTTGCAGGAACCTCTCGGTACCATCAAGACGCGGGTGCGGCTGGGGATGGAGAAGCTGCGAGACTCCCTGCGTCCGTACTACTTCGAGCGCGGCACATGACCGACCCACGCCAGGAGCCGCTTCAGGATCTCGCGGCGGCTTACGCGCTCGATGCGCTTACGCCGGAGGAAGCCAGCCGGTTCGAGGCTTTCCTGGCCACATCGGCGGACGCCCAACGCGACGTCGCCGAGTTCCGGGAGGTGGCCGCGCTGCTGGGGCTGGCCGGATCGGAGCCTCCGGCTGGAGCGGACCTTCGCGCCCGGCTGCTCGCGCGAATCGAGCAGGAGAAGGTTGCAGCCTTCCCGCTGCGGTCAGGATCACTCCGAAGTCGCACGCCGCCCGCGGTGTGGGGTGCGCTCGCGGCGAGTCTGATCGCGGTCCTCGGGCTCGGCGCCGGACTGCTGTCCCTCAGGGGCGACGTTGCCCGGCTGGAGCAGACGCTGGCCCAGCGGGAGGGGCTGCTCGCATCCCGAGAGGCCACGCTCAACGCGATCCTCGAGCCTGGGGTGGAGCTCTACCAGCTCACCGCCAGCGGCGATCCCGATCCCGGCATCCAGCTCTTTTGGGATCGGCGTCGGAACCGCGCCATCGTGCACGGCTTCCGGCTCCGGCCGGTGCCCCAGGGCCGGGCCTACCAACTCTGGTTCATCAAGGATGGGAAACCGGTGCCCTCGGTGACATTCAAGCCCGAACCCGATGGACATGCCAGGCTGGAGCAGATAGCAGTGCCGGCGGACGGAAAGCTCAGCGCCGCTGCAATCACGGTGGAACCGGAGAGCGGATCACCGCAGCCGACCTCACCCATTCTGCTCGTGGGGTCCTTGGGAAAATCCCCAGCGTCTTAGTCGATGCCGGGAGCCAGCTTCTCGATCGCGGCGCCGCAGAATGTGCGCTCCAACCCGAACGCGATCGGTGACTACGCGGCGATCGGTGATTGCCGGTCCGCCGCTCTGGTTGGCCGGGACGGTTCGATCGACTGGCTCTGCTGGCCCCGGTTCGATAGTCCCTCGTTGTTTGCCGCCCTCCTCGATCCCTCGGCCGGACACTGGCGCATCGCCCCGGTGGGACCGTTTCAGACAGTCCGGCGCTACATCGAGAACACCAACGTCCTGCAGACCCGGTTCGACACCGGGTCCGGCTCGCTGCTCCTCACCGATCTCATGCCGGTGGCTTCGGAGGAGGAGAAACGGCGACTCATGCTGCCGGAGCGGGAGATCCTCCGGCTCGTCGAGTGCGAGCGGGGCGAGGTGGAGCTCGAGTGGTCGATCGAGCCCCGCCCGGGCTACGGCGTTCGATCCGCGACCGTTCGCCGCCTCGGACAGCTCGGGTTTCGGGCGGAGTCGCCGGAGGGGCTGCTCAGCTTGCGCACCGACCTTCCGGCCGAGCTCCGCGAGCACGGCAGGATAGAAGGGCGCGCCCGTCTCTCGGCGGGGGCCTCGGCATATGCCTCGCTGACGCTGGCCGCTCGGGACCCCGCGGTGCTGCCGCCCCTGGGCGAATGGTCCCATACCGCGCTCGAGCGCACGGTCCGCTGGTGGCAGGGCTGGGCCTCAGCCGCCCGATACGAGGGGCCCTGCCGGGAGATGGTCATCCGGAGCGCGCTCGCCCTCAAGCTGATGGTCTATGCTCCCTCGGGTGCCGTCATCGCCGCGCCGACGACGTCGCTTCCGGAGCGGATCGGCGCCCCGCTCAACTGGGATTACCGCTTCTGCTGGCTGCGCGACGCCTCGCTCACCGTTCGCGCACTCGTTGGCCTGGGCTACGTGGACGAGGCACACGCCTTCGTCAATTGGCTGTTGCACGCCACCCGGCTGACCTATCCCGAGCTCCGGGTACTCTACGACGTGCACGGCAACAAGCCACCCGACGAGCGGGTCCTCCATCGGCTCGCCGGCCATCAGGGGTCGGTCCCCGTCCGCATCGGCAACCTGGCGGCCGATCAGCGGCAGCTCGACGTGTACGGCGAGGTGATCGATGCCGTGATCCACTTTGTCCGGGCAGGTGGCACCCTCGACCGGGAGACGGAGGGGGTTCTCCGCGCCTGGGGGGAATACGTCTGCCGCAACTGGGAGCAGCCGGACGAGGGAATCTGGGAGCCGCGCACGGGCCGGGCCCATCACACCCATTCCCGGGTGTTGTGCTGGGTAGCACTCGACGGCTTGCTGCAGCTCCATGAGAAGGACCACATCCGCTGGGCGCCGCTCGCAATGTTCGAAAAGAACCGCGAGCTCATCCGCCAGGAAATCGAGGGGCGCGCCTGGAATCCGTCGCTGGAAAGCTACGTCGCCGAGCTGGATAGCGACCGGCTGGACGCCACGCTCCTGCTCCTGGCCTGGTACGGCTTCGAGCCCGCCCGGTCCGATCGCATGCGAGCAACCTATCGCCGGATTCGACAGCAGCTCGGCGCCGGAGATGGACTGCTCTATCGCTATCCGAGGAACCAAGAGCCCGAGAGGGAAGGCGACCCGGTCTCGCCGGGCGAAGGTGCGTTCGGGATCTGCAGCTTCTGGGCGGCGGAATACCTGGCACTCGGCGGCGGCACCGCCGAGGAGGCGCGGCAGCTCTTCGAGTGGCTCTGCGGCTACGCCAACGACGTGGGGCTCTTCGCCGAGGAGATCGATCCGGGCACCGGTGCCGCGCTGGGGAACTTTCCCCAAGCGTTCACCCATGTCGGTCTGATCAATGCCGCCCTCTCCATCGCCCGCCGGCTCGAGGGCGAGGCTCCGATCCCGCGGCAGGTGCCGCACCGGCAAGAAGGCTCCGAGGCCGAGAAGACCCGGGTATGAACTGGAACAGCTGGTTGCTCTGGAGCCCCGTGGCGACGCTCGCGCTCACCTCGGTGATGGCCGGGAGCCAGGGACTGCACCTCACCCGCATGAACCTCCCTTACATGCTGGGCTCGATTTTTACGCCTAATCGGGAGCGGGCGAAGCTGATCGGCTTCGTGTTCCACATGATGAATGGATGGATCTTCTCCTTGGCCTACGTCGCCGCCTTTCAGTCCTGGGGCCGGGCCACCTGGTGGGCCGGTGCGGCGATCGGATTGGTGCAGTCGATCTTCGTGCTGACCGTCGTGGTAGACCTGTTGCCGAGCTTTCATCCTCGCATGGCCAGCGAGCAGACCGGTCCCACGGTGACGCGCCAGCTCGAGCCTCCCGGGTTCCTGGCGCTCAACTATGGGTATCAGACTCCGATCTCGGTGCTGGTCGCGCACCTGATCTACGGCGCGATTCTTGGAGGGTTTTATTCCATGCGGTGAGCGGTGCAGAGATTCTTCGCTGCGCTCAGAATGACATCGTTGACCTGACTGCCTGACCGCCTACCCCTACTCGCTTACCCGCTTACCGCCCGCCTTCTCAATTGCCGCACCCAGCTCCTTGTAGGCAGTCGCATCCACCTCCCGGAAGGGGACCGCTCGATATGCGATCCTCCCATCCGGCCCCACCACGAACAGATTGCGGTTGGTCATTCCCGGGTTGCTGGCCAGGGCGCCATAGCGCTTGGCTACGGCCGTCCCTGTATCACTGGCGAACAGGAAGGGAAACTCCGAGTCGCGGGCCCACGAAGCGAGGGCGGTGTCGGGGTCCGCGCTGATGGCGATGAGCACCACACCCCGGCCGTTCTTGAAGAGCGTCGCGTACTGATCACGGTACGCGTTCATCTGGACTGTTCAGCCGCTGGTTCGAGCTTTGAAGAAGAAGGCGAGGACTATCGTCTTCCCCTTGAAGTCGGAGAGACGCACCGGGTTCGTCAGGACGCCGTAGCGGGTGGCGCCTTTCATGGTGAAGTCGGGGGCCACGGCGCCGACCTCGAGGGGGGCAGCCTGCTGGGCAGCGAGAACCGCGGGCAGGGTGGCGAGACACACAGCTAGGGCAAGTGGTCGCATACGCGTCCGTTGTTGCTGGATGGTGGAATATATCCACCTGACCGCCGGTTCACTGTTCACGGTTTATGCCGATCAGCTTCTCGAACCTCGGATTCCCCCGCAATACCGCCCAGTGGGGGTCATTTCGGAGCAGGCCGGGACTGATCTGAGACGGGATCGACAGCAGATACTCCAGCTGATCGATTGCCTGGGATGGCATGCCCACGGTTGCGTAGATCATCGCGAGTGCGGCCTGCAGGTTGGCACCCCGGAATGCCTCGCGGCTCACCGGCAGCAGCTTCACCGCGATCTGGCCTTCCCGCGCCGCTTCAGTCTTCCGACCCAGGTACGCGTACATCAGACCGAGCCGGGAATGGAAGTTGGCCTCCTCGGGATGGGCCTGCACCAGGGATTCCAGAATGGTCCGGGCAGAGTCCAGGTAAGCCCGTTCCATCGTGGCTCGACCCTGGATGCGGTACATGTCCGCCTTGAGACCGTAAAGGCCGATAGTGTCGGTGAACTCGGTGAGCGTCAGCTGCTCGAGCTTGGAGTAATACATCGAGTCGCCGGTGATCAAAAAGCTCGGCGACACCACATAGCTGGTCACCGCCCCGCTCCCCGTGGCGGGACGGGTCATCTGTAGGAAGTCGACCGCCTTCACTCCGGCACGAAGGGCCTGCTTCGCCTGCTGTAAGTCGTCCTTTCCTAGGAGACACTGGATTTTCATCCAGTGAAGGGGCGCTATATCGGGCCCGATGCTGATCCCTCGATCAGCGGTCGCGCATGCCAGGTCATACTTGCGGACTAGAATGTAGGTCTCCGCCAGGTTGCGGATCGATTCACTCGATCGCGGGTCAAGGTGGACCGCCCTCTCGAAATTTGCGACTGACTCGGGCCAGCGTCCCTGCCGCCGCTGAACCGCTGCAGTAGCCAAGACGAGGTTTGCATTGTTGGGCTGTCGCTCCCGGGCTATGGCGAGTTCCTGGAGCGCGCGATCGTAGTCCAACTTGCCCCAGTAGTAGAAGTAGCCCAGCGCCACGTGGGGATCCGCCAGTTCGGGCCGCAGCCGGAGCGACCGCTCGGCGGCGGCCTTCGCCTCCGACAAGGCCGCTTCGCTTCGATCATAGAAAAACCAGTACTCGCTGGAGCGCCCCTGCGACAATCTCGCCCAGGCCTGCGCGAAACCGGAGTCCAGTGCTATGGCTCGGCGGAACATCTCGATCGAATTATGGATGTCCTCTCTAGCATAGCCGCGATTCGCGTACTCGATGCCGCGGAGGTAAAAGTCATAGGCCTCGGTGTTCGCCGTCAGCCGCTCGTTGATCGTCCGCTTTTCCCAGGGATCCAGCGCCAGGTTCATCGCGCTGGTCACCCGCTCGGCGATGCTGGACTGCACTTGGAATACGTCGGCCAACTCCGCGTCATAGCGGTCGGTCCAGAGATGCCGATCGTCCGCTACCCGGATGAGCTGAGGGGTCACCCGCACTCGGCTGTTCCCGCCCGGCGACTTTTCCCAGCGAACACTGCCCTCGAGGATGTACCCCACCCCAAGCTCCTGTCCGATCTGCCGGATGCTCTTGGTCGTTCCCTTATAAGGATCGGTGCTGGTACGGGAGACGACGCCGAGGTCCGAGACCCCGGCGAGCCGGCTGGTGATCTCTTCGGTGAGCCCGTCGGCGAAGTACTGGTCGCCTGAAGCACCCATGTTCTTGAAGGGCAGCACCGCCAGCATCTTGGTTCCGGCGGGCTCCGCCGGCCGGCGGCTCCGTTGCCAGATGAGCATCCCCATGGTCGCCGTGACAAGCAGCCCGAGGACGAAGGTGAGCCAGGAGGGAACCGGCCGGCGGCGTGATGGAGCCGCGGTGACTCGGGACTCGGACGGCGAGGCTGCAGTCGCCATGCCCGGCAATGAAGTGGTCCCGGCGACACTTGGAGACAACGCCTGGGCAAACTGTCCCGGCGTGGTGAACCGGTCGGCTGGTATCGTCGCCAAAGCTGTGCGCACCACCAGTTCGAGCGGTTCCGGCGCCGACGGTCGGAGGCGGCGCAGGCTGGGTATTTCCCCGCTCATCCGCTTAGCGGCGATCGCCTGCGCGGTGGGTCCGCCGAAGGGGGGCTCGCCGGCCAGCAGCTCATAGAGCATGACGCCGAGGCTGTAGACGTCGGTGCGGCCGTCGATGTCCCGCTCGCCGACGGTTTGCTCTGGGCTCATGTAGGCAGGAGTCCCTACCGCGAAGCCGGTGTTGGTGAGCTGGTCGTCACCTGCCGCCGCGTCGAGCGCTCGGCCAATGCCGAAATCGGCGACGAGCGCGTGCCCATCGACCAAAAGGATGTTCTCTGGCTTGATGTCTCGGTGAATGATCCCGTGGCGGTGGGCGAAATCGAGTGCAAGCGCTACCTCCCGGATGATGCGCACCGCCTCGTCGACCGGAAGCTGGTGCTCGTGCTTTAAGCGATCTCGCAGGCTCTCGCCCTCGATGTAGGGCATGGTGAACCAGAGATAGCCGGGACCTTCGCTGCCGGCGGGAACTTCTCCGGAGTCATGCACCGATACGATGTGAGGATGCTGCAGCCGGGCGGCGAGCTTGATCTCGCGGAGGAAGCGGTCAGTGCCGAGAGTCTCCGCCAGCTCGGGATGGAGCACCTTGAGTGCTACCGGGCGATCGTGGCGGAGGTCGTGCGCGAGGTATACCACTGCCATGCCGCCGCGGCCGAGCTCTCGCTCGATACGGTAGTGGGTCGCCAACGCAGCCTGGAGACGATTCAACCCACCGGACAAGCGGATCTCTGGGAGAGGAGTGGCCGTACGTTACACCTGTGCGACGAGGGGGG
>Ga0075421_100009169_pt1 | contig 12186 bp, 8 predicted proteins | sample SoiMetdeltSBSDD5_FD_75292 | JGI IMG/M metagenome (GOLD analysis project Ga0075421, IMG submission 75292) | Bulk soil microbial communities from a Populus tree surrounding site in Tennessee, USA - Soil MetaG P. deltoides SBSDD5 | ecosystem: Environmental > Terrestrial > Soil > Tree plantation...
ACGACGTCGCCCAGGCGCTGGCCGGGCGGGATGATGATCTCGACCGCGCTGTCGCGTTTCTCCGCCGCCTGCTCCTCGGCGAGGAGCTCCTCGTAGTGCGTGAGACGCGCCTTGCCCTTCGACTGCCGCGCCCGCGGGGCCATGCGGACCCACTCCAGCTCGCGCTGCAGCGACCGCTGGCGGGCGCTCTCTTCCTTCTCCTCCTGGGCCAGCCGGTTCTTCTTCTGGTCGAGCCAGGACGAGTAGTTGCCCTGCCACGGCACGCCCGCGCCGCGGTCGAGCTCCAGGATCCAGCCGGCGACGTTGTCGAGGAAATAGCGGTCGTGGGTGATGGCGATGACGCTGCCCTTGAATTCCTTGAGGTGCTGCTCGAGCCAGGCCACGGACTCGGCATCGAGATGGTTCGTGGGCTCGTCGAGGAGCAGCATGTCCGGCTGCTGGAGAAGGATCCGGCACAACGCCACGCGGCGGCGCTCGCCGCCCGACAGCGTCGTCACGTCGGCGTCACCCGGCGGCAGGCGCAGCGCGTCCATGGCGATCTCGACGTGGCGGTCGAGCTCCCACAGATTGGCGGAGTCGATCTGGTCCTGGAGCCGCGCGAACTCGTCGGCGGTCTCGTCGGAGTAGTTCGCGGAGATCTCCTCGTAGCGCTGGAGGATCTTGCGCTTGTCCGCCACCGCCTCCTCCACGTGCTCGAGGACGTTCTTCTTCGGATCGAGCTGCGGCTCCTGCGGCAGGTAACCGATGCGCGTGCCGTCGGCGGGGAACGCCTCGCCGGCAAAATCCTTGTCGAGACCGGCCATGATGCGCAGAAGCGTCGACTTGCCGGCGCCGTTGGCGCCGATGACGCCGATCTTGGCGTCGGGATAAAAGGACAGCCAGATGCCCTTCAGGATCTCCTTCCCCTGCGGGGTGACCTTGCGGAGATCCTTCATGGTGAAGATGAATTGCGGCGGCATGATTCCTCTGCTGTCGGCCATGCGGCCGACCGTTGACCGGAATTCTCGGTGTCTACCGGACCATCTGCCCCGTCTTCGCCAGCCGCTCGCGAATGGCCTTCACGCGCTCGGCGGCGCCCGGGGCACGGCCCACCAGCTTTTCGACGTTCACCAGGAACCGGGGCATCGACAGCTCTTCGCGGATGCGGATGACGTAGCTCTCGACCTTCGCCCAGACCAGGAACATCTCACCCGCCGATTCGAGGAACAGGCCCTCGTGCAACGCACCGTGGTTCACGAACGAGGAGGCCATGTCCCAGTACGAGCTGATCATGCGGAAGTAGGCGTTGTCGGGGTTCTGCGGCGAGACGATCGCCTTGATGTCGTCGAAGGACTGCGGGAAGAATCGGTTCGCGTACCACTCTCGGGCCAGCCTCAGCTTCTGCTCCCGCCGGAGCTCGTACAGCTTGAGGATCGACTGGACGTCTTCGTTCGTCGGCGGCCGCTGGCTCAAAGGGAACCCCCCGGGAAACGTTCCATCCTACGACATCGGCCCGGGCTCTGCCAATTCCTAGTCCTGACATTAATCTACAATTAATGTCATTTAAGTCAATTAATGTCGGAGCACCCGTCAACTTTTGCACAACTGTGACAGTGCGGTCCGTGACCGGATGCTACTCTGGCCGTGGTATTTGAGGAGGAACCGGTGACCCTGAGCTGGAACGGCAAGAAATTCGATTGGGTGAACGTGACCTACTTCGGCGTGGTCCATGCGATGGCCCTGGCGGCGCCGTGGACCTTCAGCTGGTCGGGTCTCGGCTGGCTCCTCTTCTTCTATTGGGTCTCCGCCTCGCTGGGGATCTGCCTCACGTTCCACCGGATGCTGACCCATCGCGGCTTCACGGTGTCGAAGCCGGTCGAGTATTTCCTCACTGTGTGCGGCCTGCTCGCCAGCGAAGGCGGCGCCATCACCTGGGTGGCCATGCACCGCATGCACCACACGTTCTCGGATCGCCCGGGGAAGGATCTGCACACGCCGAAGGACGGCTTCTGGTGGAGCCACCTCGGCTGGGTCATCTGCCACATCGGATGGGATCGCCGCGAGATGGAGCAGAAGTGGGCTCCGGAGATGACGGCGGATCCCGTCCATGTCTTCCTGAACCGCTGGCATGTCTTCCCCAACATCATCGTGGGCCTCGCCCTCTACGCGTTCGGCGGGTGGTCGTGGGTGATCTGGGGCGTCTTCCTCCGGCTGGTCGTGAACCTCCACGCGACATGGTTCGTGAACTCCGCCGCCCATACCTGGGGCTATCGCACGTACGACACGCCCGAGGGCTCGACGAACCTCTGGTGGGTCGGCCTCGTGGCCTGGGGCGAGGGCTGGCACAACAACCATCACGCCTTCCAGCGCTCGGCCCGCCACGGTCACGCGTGGTGGGAGCTCGACCTGACGTGGATGACGATCCGCGCGCTTTCCGCGGTCGGCATCGTGCGTGACGTGCAGCTTCGCCCGCGCAACCACGAGCAGTTCCGTCTCGACAAGCGCCAGCCGGGGGCGCCGCTGCCCGTGCTCGCCGACGAGCCGCTGCCCGCCGCCGAAGTGGCGTAGCCGCCAACAAACGGCAGTTCTGAGTCGTGAGTTTTGAGTCGTGAGTGCGGCTCACGGCCCGGCATCCGCCCGCTCTAACGGCACGGCGCCACAGAGACACAGAGACACAGAGAACGCACAGAGATTTTCCCTCTGTGTTCCTCTGTGCCTCTGTGTCTCTGTGGCGTCGTTTCCGTTTCAGTTCGGGGCATCGGCTCCGTCGAGGACGGAGCGGAGCTTGCGCACCAGCGCCTCCGGCGTGAACGGCTTCGAGATGAAGGCCTGGTTGGCGTCGATGAGGCCGTTGCGCACGGCCGCCTGCTCGGCGTAACCCGACATGAAGATGATCTTCAGGTTCGGCCGGCGGCCGGCCAGCTGCCGCGCCAGCTCGCGGCCGCTCATGTGCGGCATCACGATGTCGGTGAGCAGGAGATCGACACCGCCGTTGGCCTGTTCGAGGACGGTCAGGGCATCCTCCCCGGACGGCGCCTGCAGGACGCGGAAGCCGAACAGCTGCAGCGCCTCCGCCGCCATGCGCCGCAGGCTGGCGTCGTCCTCGACGACGAGGATGGTCTCGGTGCCGCGCAGGTTCGCCGCCACCGGCGGGGGGGCCGCGCGCATCGGCATCTCGTCGTCTTTCGCCCGCGGCAGATAGATGCGGAATGTCGTGCCGCGGCCGGGCTCGCTGTAGACCCAGATATAGCCGCCGCTCTGCTTCACGATGCCGTACACGGTGGCGAGCCCGAGACCGGTGCCCTTCCCTTCCTTCTTCGTGGTGAAAAACGGCTCGAAGATGCGCGCCTGGGTCGTGGCGTCCATGCCGTGACCGTTGTCGCTGACGGAGAGTCGCACGTAGGGGCCGGTCTGCGTCATGCCATGAGCGCGGGCATAGATCTCGTCGAGATCGACGTTGTCCGTCTCGATGGTGAGGCGGCCGCCGTCGAGCATGGCGTCGCGGGCGTTGACCACGAGGTTCACCAGCACCTGCTCGATCTGCCCGCGGTCCGCCCGGACGCGACCGAGATCCGTGGGGCCCACGCTCAGCAGCTCGATGTCCTCGCCGATCAGGCGGCGGAGCATCTTGTCGGTGTCGGCCACGACCGCGTTCAGGTCGAGGACGGACGGCTGCAGCACCTGCCGGCGGCTGAAGGCGAGGAGCTGCTTGGTGAGGGCGGCCGCGCGCTCGGACGCCTTCTTCACCTCCGCCGCGTGCTCGCGCACGGTGGCCTCGCGGGTGGCCAGAAGCACGAGATCGCTGTAGCCGAGGATGATGGTCAGCAGGTTGTTGAAGTCGTGGGCCACGCCGCCGGCGAGGCGGCCCACCGCCTCGAGCTTCTGCGACTGGCGGAGGCGCTCCTCCAGGCGCTTTTCCTCGGTGGAGTCGATGCCGATGCTGGCGGTGCCGATCACGCGGCCCACGGCATCACGCAGCAGGGTGTGCGTCCACGACACCAGGCGGCGCTCGCCGTCGCGGGTGATGATCTCGCTCTCCTCGTGCAGCGACAGCTCGCCACGGCGCACTTTGTCGAGGAACTCCGCGCGGGCGGGCGGGCGGCGCTCGGGGACGGCGAAGCGGCCGAAGAAGTCCTGGCCGAGCACGTCCGTGGACGGCCAGCCGGTGAGCTGCAGAAGGTGCTCGTTGCAGAACGTCACGTTGCCCTGGCTGTCGAGGATGACGGCCAGGAGCTTCAAGTTCTGCAGCATGTCGCGGAAGCGGCGCTCGGACTCGCGCAGCGCCTTCGTGCGCTCGTCGACGCGCTGCTCCAGCACGTCGTGGGCGCGCTGCCGCTCCGTCTCGTGCTCCTCGATCATCGAAAGCATGGCGTTGAAGCCGTCGATCAACACGCCGATCTCGTCGCGCCCTCCCTTCGGCGCGCGCACCGAGTAGTCCTTGTGGATGGCGAGGCGAGTGGTGGTGTGGGCCAGATCGAGGATCGGCTGGGAGACCGCCTTCTGCAGCAGCGTGGTCAGCAGGAACGCGAGCAGCGACGATCCCAGCAGCACGACGAAGACGAGGCCCAGGTACTGCCACAGGCGCGCGTAGACGGGCGCCGCGTCCGCGCGGAGGTACACCGTCCCGATGTGCTCGCGGTCGACGATGAGCCGCCGGAAGACCACGACACCATCGTCCCGGAACTCCTCGAAGTTGCCGCGCGGATCGACGGGCGGGAACTCGACCCCCGGCTCGCGGCGGAACGATACGAAGATCGTGCCGTCCTTGCGATAGATGCAGGCGGCGATGACGTGCTCCTGCTTGCGCAGGGTGTCGAGGCTCTCCTGCGCCGCGTCGTCGTGCTCGAAGGCCACCGCCCCGGTGTTGTTGCCGGCGATGATCTCGGCCAGGGCGGCGATCTCCTTCCGCATCTGTGCGCGGAAGACGGCGAGCTCGTAGAAGACGAACACCGCCGAGGCGAGGCTCAAGGAGACGGTGCTGATCGACATGGTGATCAGCATCAGCTTCCCCTTGATGGAGAGGTCGCGGAACCACGTCACGGCCACGGCCTCACCGTACGACCTTGGCCAGCTTCAGCAGCTTCGAGCTGATCTTGAGCCCCGCCCGCTGGGCGGCGTCGGTGTTGATCTCGAAGCGCACGCGCTCGCGCTCCATGACGAAGCCGATGGTCCCGCCGCGCTCGGCGAATCCAGGGATGTCGGAGACGGTGAGCACGCCGGGACCGAAACGGGACAGGGCCCGGGCCAGGCGCGGGGCTTCGGAGACGGCGATGAAGACGACGTGGCAGCCGGCGAGGGGATCGTCACCGGTGCCGCGCTGCACGACGACGGAGCGGCCGTTGACCCGCTTCTTGGGCGCCGGCTCGAGGTCGGGCCCGAACGGATCGTCGCCCTGCACGCAGATTCGGAACGGCGTGTTGTCCGCGTAGAAGGCCTCCGCCGGCCACTCCACGAACTTCGCAAAGTTGTACAGCAGGTCTGCCTTCAGCGGGTAGTGGCCGGCCGGCGCGGGCGACGGCGCCGGCGCCTCCGCCGCCCACGCGGGCGACGCGCGGACGAACACCACCATCAGGACAGCAGCGAGCGCGGCGAGCGCGTCGCGGATCCGTGCCCTCATCCTAGAGGCCACAAAAGAGCAGCCTGTATTCTGCCACGCGGCCACTACGGCCGGGACAGGTCGCGTGTGCGATATCACAGGTAGAATTTGCGCCGCTATGGACACCCGGCAGCAGCTCCAGAACCACATTCCCGCCGACGCCGAGGAGGCCGAGGATCTCCGGCGCATCCTCGCTTTCGTCGGGACCCACGACCGGCCATTCAGCCGCGACATCGCCGCCGGCCACCTCACCGGGAGTGCTCTCGTGGTGGCGAAGTCCGGCGAGAAGGTGCTCCTCCTTCATCATCACAAGCTGGCGCGATGGCTGCAGCCGGGCGGGCACGCCGAGCCGGGGGAGAGCCGCGGCGAAGACGTGGCCCTGCGCGAGGCCCTGGAAGAGACTGGCCTCCGAGATCTCGCCCTGCATCCATCCGCTCCGCGCCCACTCGATGTCGATGTCCATCAGATACCGGCCCGGCCCGGAGAATCGGCGCACGAGCACCTCGACCTGCGTTACCTGGTCGTCGCCTCCGCCGACGAGCCGCTGCAACCCGGCTCCGGAGAGAGCGAACGAATTCGCTGGTTTTCCTGGGACGAACTGGCCGGGCTCGGACTCGATCCGGGCCTGACCCGCGCCTTCCAAAAGGCCCGCCGCTACTTCGAGTAGCCGGGCTGATGTGTCAATGCCGCGCGAGCCGCAGCTCACGACGGCACGTTTCGCCTTTGTCCGAGGTGACGGCCACCTCGACCTGCCACGTCTGGATCCCGGCCTCCCACACGCCGCCCGAGTCGGCGATGGGCACCGTCTCGTTGGGCGCCGCCTCCCTGGAAGAGGACTCGACCTTCTGCACACGGGTGTCGCCGTTGACGCGGAAGGTGAGCGTCGCCTCCTTGATCTTGAGCGGCTTGCGCCCGACGTTCGTGAACGTCGCCTTGAGGTTGTAGCTGTCGCCGGCGCGCACGGCCGCCGGGGACACGTCGATGTCGATCCGCCCCTGCAGCTCCGCCGCCTTCTGCACGGAGACGTCGGAGTCTTCGAAGCCGGCGAGGCCCTTGCCCGCGCTGCGGCTCTGGATGCGCACGCTGCCGAGCTGGAACGACCGGCGGGGCTCCGAGGCGGCGGCGGCCGCTTCGGGCTCGGTCGGGGTCGCCGGCGCCGCCGTCACCACCGGCGGAGTCGTCTCCCGCACGACCGCGGGTGGTGCGCTGGTGGCGGGAGCGGGGACGGCCTGCGCCGCACGCCGCGCGCGCTCGTACTGATCGCGGGCCTCGAGGAACCCGCGCGCCGCGTCGGCGAAGCTGCCCCGCGCGAACTGGCGATCGGCCTCGCGGGCGATGGCGGCGCCGCCTTCGAACGCGCCGTGCCGATCGGCGCCGGCCTTCTCCGCTTCCTTCTTCGCGCCGTCGGCGAGACGCCGCGCCTCGTCGGCCTGCTCGCGGAACGAGGCGTTCAGCTTCGACGACACCTCGACGGCGGCGGGGTGTTTCGGATCGAGGGCGAGCAGCGTCGAGAGCGCGGCCGCCGCCTTGTCGCTCTGGCCGGCCTGCGCCGCGGCCAGGGCATCGGCGGCCGCGGACTCGACCTCCTTCACGATCGTGTGCGCCTCGTCGCGGACTTTCCGCGCCTCGTCGCTCGACGGCATCAGGCGCAGGGCGGCCTCGGCGGTATCGAGGGCGGCGCGGTATTCCTTGTCGTCGAGCTTCGCCCGCGCCAGCTCGACCTGCGTTTTCACGAGGAGGAACGTCCGGGCGTCGACGCCGGGATTGGCGTCCGTCGTCCTGGCCACCCCGCCGAACACCTTCTCCCACTGCGCCTCGAGGTCCTGCCGATAGACGTAGGCCCCACCGATCAGCGCGGCCACGAACAGGAGGCCGACCACGGGTCCGATGCGCGAGGGCTGGCGGCGAGGCGGGGTCGTACGCGCGCCCGGCCGGCTGCCGGGGGTGCTCTTGCGTCCGGGCAACGCCGTCGAGCCGGTGCGCGGTGACGACGCGGGCCGCCGCACCGGGACCTTGACGTCGAGGGCGACGGTGCCGTCCACCGAGTCCTGGGCCGCGCTACCCGCCCCGGGCGAGACCGGCGGCGGCGCCGCGGGCGCCTTCATGAGGGTCGGATCGCCGGACCTCGAAAGCCGCGCCTCGTTCGGCCGGCCGCTCGCCATGGCGTGCTCGACGTAGGTGAGCGCCTCGCGGAACTCCGCCGCCGTCTGGAAGCGCACCGCGCGGTCCTTCGCCAGCGCCTTCTCGACGACCTCGGCCAGGATCGTCGGGAACTCCTTGACGACCTGCCGCAGCGGCGTCGGCTCCTTGTGCACGACCTGGAAAAGGATGCCGTGCACGGAATCGGCGTCGAACGGCTTCTTGTTCGTGAGCAGCTCGTAGAACACCGCGCCCGCGGAGAAGATGTCGGTGCGGGGATCGATGTCGTCGCCCATGACCTGCTCGGGCGACATGTAGTTGGGGGTGCCCACCACCATCCCCGCCTTCGACCGGTCGCCCGAGTCCAGGCGCGCCAGGCCGAAGTCCATGATCTTGACCTGGCCCTGGTTGGAGACGTGGACGTTGGCCGGCTTCATGTCGCGATGGATGACGCCCTTGCTGTGGGCGAAGGACAAGCCATCGCAGATCTGCTCCATGATGCGCAGCTTCGAGCCGAGGCTCTTGAGGTTGCCGCTGTCCATGAAGCCCTTGAGGTCGGTCCCCTCGAGCAGCTCCATCGCGATGTACAGCGTGTCGCCTTCCTGGCCGTACTCGTAGACGGTGATGATGTTCGAGTGGTTGAGGCGGCCCGCCGCCTGCGCCTCGCGGTGGAAACGCTTCCGCAGGTCGGGGTCGCTCGCCATGATCGACGAGATGGTCTTGACCGCGACCTCTCGTCCCAGGACGGGGTCGTGGGCTTTGTACACCTTGCCCATCGCCCCCTGGCCTAAGAAGCCCAGGACCTTGTACTTGCCTATCTGTTCAGGATCTGGTGCTTCCGCCATCGATGCCAGGGCCCCGCGGGCGCAATGTTAACCCGAAACATCAGCCCAGTCGGACGTACTCGTGGTCGAACGGCAACCCCTTGAGCCCTTTGGCCGGGGCGATCCACGAGGCGATCTTCCCACGCTCGTAGACAGGGTGCATCAGGCCCTGGATGTACTCTCGATCGGCCGCCGAGGGGAGCCACTCCGACCGGCGGCGGTCCCACTCCGCGGCTTCCTGCAGCCGGCCCTCCGGGTCGAACGGCAACCCGGCGTACAGGCCGATCTGGCGGTAGAAGCGCTTCGACGCCAGGTACAACCGCTCGGAAACCCCGGCCTCCTCCAGCCGGCGGTTCCAGCGATCGACAGCGCGCTGGCAGTCGTCGACATAGGCATCACGGAGGACCTCGTTCATGGCGTTGCGCAGAGGCACCTGCTGCTCACCCAGCTTCCCGTCCGCCACCACCGGCATCGCGTAGTGGCCGCCCAGCGCGGCGTGGTCGTCGTAGCGCTCCTCGTGGTGGCGGCCCTTCAGGCCGGCCGCGAAGAACGAGGCCGCGTTCGACGAGATCTCGCCGCCGAACAGGTCGAGCGACAGCGCGAACCAGAGGTTGAGATGGCGCTGGATGGTGGCGAGGTCGATGCCGCCTTGCGTGCGCACGTCCTCGTTGGGTTCGGCCTTCATCAGCTCGGCGGTACGCACCACGATGCGCTCGACGCCGGTCTCGCCCACGAACATGTGATGCGCCTCTTCCGTCAGCATGAACCGCGTGGTGCGCGAGAGCGGATCGAAGCCGCTTTCGGCCAGGGCGAGGAGCTGATACTTCCCGTCGCGGTCGGTGAACATCGTGAACATGAAGAAGTCCAGCCAGTTCTCGATCGGCTGGTTGAAGGCGCCCAGGATGCGCGGGCGATCCTTGTCGCCGCTGCGGCGCTCGAGCAGGGCCTCCGCCTCCTCCCGTCCGTCGCGGCCGAAGAAGCTGTGGAGCAGGTAGACCATCGCCCAGAGGTGCCGGCCTTCCTCGACGTTCACCTGGAAGAGATTCCGCAGGTCGTACAGTGAGGGCGCCGTGTGGCCGAGCAGGCGCTGCTGCTCGACGCTGGCCGGCTCGGTGTCACCTTGGGTGACGACGAGGCGGCGCAGCGCGTTGCGATGCTCGCCGGGCAACACCTGCCACACCGGCTCCCCCACGTGGTCGCCGAAGCCGATGCGGCGGTCTCCGACGGGATCGGCCAGGAAGATCCCCCAGCGGTAGTCGGGCATCTTCACGTAGTCGAAGTGCGCCCACCCCGCGGCGTCCACCGCCACCGCCGTGCGCAGGTACACCTCGCGCTCGAGGAAGTCGGAAGGGCCCATCTCACGCCACCAGCGGAGATAGTCGGGCTGCCACTGCTCGAGGGCGCGCAGCAGCCGCTTGTCGTGGCCGAGGTCGACGTTGTTCGGGATCTTGGCCGTCAGGTCGACGTTCGACATCACATCACCGGAACGGCGCCACAGAGGCACAGAGACACAGAGGACCCCCGAAACCGCCGGTACGGGCGGGGAGCGCGCCCGCCTCGCTCCACGACGGCGAACGCTCATGGCCCTGCGCCGTCGAGGCCGCAAGTCGGGCGGCCCCCCGCCCTTCTCGCCGGTTTCGACGGTGCATCCTTGTCCTCTGTGTCTCTGTGTCTCTGTGGCGTCGTTGTCGTCGACTCACGTGCGGTCCCAATCGAAGCGAGGACGTGAGGGGTTGCCGTACAACGTGAGTGCGCCTTGCGGGCCGACGGCATTCGGGCGTTGGAAGATCCAGTTCTGCCACGTGGACAGGCGGCCGAAGATCTTCGTCTCCATCGTCTCGGGTCCGGCGAAGCGCAGGTTCTGCTCCATGCCGGTGAGCGCGTCGGGAGAGAGGCTCGCGCGCTCCTCGACGGCGAGGCGAACCTCGTCTTCCCAGTCGATCTCGTCGGGAGTGAAGGTGACGAGGCCGAGCGTCCGTGCCGCTTCCGCTCCGATCGGCTCGCCCATGGGGACGGCCGGTGGTCCGCCGAGGAAGCGCGTGGACAGGCGGGACAGGCCGTTGGCCATGGGCAGCGCACCATGATTCAACGGCGAGAGCGCGACGTGGGGTCCGCCCTCGTCCTCCGGCAGGAGCATGTACGTGCGATCGGCGGCCAGGGCCAGCTCGAACAGCGCGCCGGCGAAACACGAGTCGGGACCGGCGACGGCGAAGAGGCTGCGGGCCGTCTGGTCGAGACGCTTCAGGACTCGCTTCATGTGAAGGAGCACCTCCCGCGCGAACCAGTCGTCGCGCGCGTCCCACAGCGCGCGGTCCGCGGCGAGGACAGGTGCCATGGCCCCGCGGGTCTCGAGCACCAGCAGTCCGAGAGCGGGCCGATTGAAGCGCAGGTCGAGCAGGGCGTCGTCGAGCTCGCGGAACGCTTGCAGCGCCCACAGCTCCGCCCCGCGGGCGCGCATCTCGGCGGCGGTGGTGGGCTCGCCCGGACCCGGCCCTTCGACTGTCACCCGCGCCAGGCGCCCTCCGGAATCGAGCGCCACGTGAACGTATCGATAGCGAGTGCCGTTCTCGTCGCGCTCCGCCTGGAGCGGCGGGAGACGGACACCAGGACCGACCCGCTCCCCGGACGCCTTGGCCTGCTCGAGGGCCCGCTCGCGCACGCGGGCGTCGAAGCGGGAGGACGGCACGAGCTCGTCCACCAGCCCCCATTGGACGGCGCGTTTGCCCTTCACGCCCTCGCCGAGAGACGCGAACACGTCGGCCAGGTCGCGCCGCACGCGCCGCTTGTCGACCAGGCGCGTGAGGCCGCCCGTCCCCGGCAGCACGCCGAGCAGGGGGACCTCGGGCAGGCTCACCGCCGACGAGGAGTCATCGACGAGAAGGATCGCGTCGCAGGCGAGGGCCAGCTCGTATCCGCCGCCCGCGCAGGGGCCGTTCACGGCGGCGATGAAGCCGAGGCCGGAGTGCGCGGAGGCGTCCTCCATGGCCAGCCGCGTCTCGTTCGTGAACTTGCAGAAGTTCACCTTGAACGAGTGCGTGGACGATCCGAGCATGTAGATGTTGGCCCCCGAACAAAAGACGCGGTCACGGCCGCTGCGCACCACGACCGCGCGCACCTCGGGGTGCGTGAAACGGAGCCGCTGTACGGCATCGGCCAGCTCGATGTCGACGCCGAGGTCGTAGCTGTTGAGCTTGAGGGGATAGCCGGGGCGCAGGCCGCGCTCTTCGGCGATGTCCAGGACGAGATGCGCCAGCGGCGGCTCGAGCTCGAGCCGCCAGTGGACGTAGCGCGAGGGATCGGTTTCGAACCCTACCGGGACGGTCGACCCTGCCGACGCTTCCATCGCAACCCTTCAGTCGGGCTCTCGGCCCATGGAGGGCGCCGCGGGTGGGGGACAAGGCCCAACGGAAGGCCACGAAGGTCTTCCGCTCCCAGAAGCCAAGGCGATGAAGAACGAGGTAGGAATCCGCCTCGACGCCCGGGCCACCCGCGCCGCGGATGGTGAGATGAACGACAGGGGAAACTTGGAAGGTTGGAAGGATGAGGTCTGAGGCGGCGGCCCAAAACCGGCGGGCGTGACGATACCCGGGCGCCGGGTAGGATGAGATGCGATCGTGGTGGACAGTGAGACGCCCAGACTCTCATCAG
>Ga0075421_100009170_pt1 | contig 12186 bp, 15 predicted proteins | sample SoiMetdeltSBSDD5_FD_75292 | JGI IMG/M metagenome (GOLD analysis project Ga0075421, IMG submission 75292) | Bulk soil microbial communities from a Populus tree surrounding site in Tennessee, USA - Soil MetaG P. deltoides SBSDD5 | ecosystem: Environmental > Terrestrial > Soil > Tree plantation...
GGCGCTTCACGCAGCGGGAGTCCTCGCGTTCAAGTGCTTTCTGGTGCCATCCGGCGTAGCGGAGTTTCCCTCGGTCACGGAGCGCGACCTCCGGGTTGCGCTCCCGGTCCTTGCCCGGCTGGATGCGCTCCTGATGGTTCACGCCGAGCTCCCTGAGCCCCTCATCGCCGCTGCCGCCTGTCTCGGCGGCAACCCCCGCCGCTATGCGACCTGGCTCGGCTCCCGGCCGGCGACGGCCGAGATGGAGGCGATCCGGTTCATGGGCGTGCTGGCCGCCGAATACGGCGTTCGCATTCACATAGTGCATCTCTCCTGCGCCGACTCGTTTCCCGTGCTCGTCGCCGCCCGGAGCGCCGGGGCCCGCGTCACCGCCGAGACCTGTCCGCACTACCTCACGTTTTCGGCCGAAGAGATCCCTGATGGCGCGACCGAATACAAATGCGCACCCGCGATCGGCACCCGTGCCAACCGGGAGCGGCTGTGGGAGGCACTGGCAGGCGGGGAGCTCGCGGCGGTCGTCTCCGACCATTCGCCCTGTCCTCCCGCGCTCAAGTCACTCGACACCGGCAGCTTCGTATCGGCGTGGGGCGGGATCGCCTCGCTGCAGATCGGAATCTCCGCGGTCTGGAGCGGTGCCCGCGGGCGCGGGTACTCTCTCGAGCACCTGGCCGAATGGATGAGCACGGGACCGGCCCGACTGGCGGGGTTGTCCGCAATCAAGGGGGCGATTGCCTCCGGTCGCGACGCCGATCTGGTTCTGTTTCGTCCCGACGATGAATTCACGGTGGATGCGGCTTCGCTTCGGCACCGGCATGCGGTGACGCCGTATCAGGGACGCCGCCTCGCGGGGGTGGTGGAAGCAACGTACCTTCGGGGAGTCGAGATATTCCGCCGTGGGGTTCCCGACCGGCCGCCCGCGGGACGCTTTCTCACGCCTCGTCCGAGATGACCGACGCCACCGATTTCACCGATCTCATCGATGTCGCGGCGGAGCGTCTGGGCGGTACGGCCCTCCGCGCCAATGACGAATTCTTCGCGCCCAAGGAGGATCTGCTCAAGGCGTCCGCGCCCGAGTGGCGCGAGGGAGTCTATACCGACCGGGGAAAGTGGATGGACGGCTGGGAAACCCGCCGCCGCCGCACGCCGGGACACGACTGGTGCGTCATCCGGCTCGGAGTCCCCGCGGTGATTCGCGGAGTCGTGGTGGATACCAGCTTCTTCCGGGGGAATTATCCGGAGCACTGCTCGCTCGAGGCCTGCGAGCTGACCGAGGCGGACGACGTCGACGAGCTGTCCGAGGCTCGCGGCGCTCCCTGGACCGAAATCCTGACGCGGTCGGCCCTGGCGGGCGATACCCGCAATCTCTTCCCGATCTCGCACCCGGCGCGGGTGACGCACCTGCGCTTCAACATTTATCCCGATGGGGGTGTTGCCCGGCTCCGGGTCCACGGCGAGCCGGCGCCCGGTCCCGAGCTGTTTCTCCCCGGCACCGAGACGGATCTGGCGGCCATGCAGCACGGCGGGTTCGTCGTCGTATGCAGCGACATGTTCTTCGGGCATCGCCAGAACCTGATCCAGCCGGGCCGCTCGATCAACATGGGAGACGGATGGGAGACCAGACGACGTCGGGGGCCTGGCCACGATTGGACCATCGTCCGGCTGGCACGGCGGGGCGTGCTTCGGCGGGTCGAGCTGGACACCGACTACTACAAGGGCAATGCGCCGGGCAGCTGCATGCTGGAATGGTGCGACGCTCCGGGCGCCACGGCTGCGGCACTCGTCAAACCGTCCCGGAAGTGGATCAGCCTGGTCCCGGAGACGCCGCTGGAGCCGGATGGACGCCACGAATTCGAGGTCGCCGGTGCCGGGGGACCGGCGACCCACGTGCGGCTCAACATCTATCCCGACGGCGGTGTGGCACGGCTGCGGCTGTTCGGAACCACGGCGACGTAACCCGCATGAAAGTTTCCGAGCTCGACGCTCTTCCCGCCGATCAGGCGGCCGAGCTGCTGCGGAGCTGCTGCGGGTCGTCCCGCTGGGTGAACGCGATGGTGGCCCGGCGTCCTCATGGGACGCTGCCGAACCTGCTCGCGACCGCTGCTGCCGCGTGGCGCGACACCGGCCCGGCCGACTGGGACGAGGCCTTCGCGCAGCATCCCCGGATCGGTGAGTCGCGCCCGGCGGCGCCGGTGAGCGAGGCGGCGCGAGGATGGTCGGCGCGGGAGCAGGGCGGTCTCGACCTGGCCGACGCGGCGGTGCGTGCCGCGCTCGCCTCGGGCAACCGCGAGTACGAGCGCCGGTTCGGGCGGATCTTCATTGTCCGTGCCGGTGGCAAAAGCCCGGAGGAGCTGCTGGAGAATCTGCGGAGCCGGTTGCTCAACCCCCCCGAGGACGAGCTCCGGATCGCCGCCGGCGAACAGGGGAAGATCACCATGCTCCGGCTGGGCACGCTGTTTTCCGACGAAGGAGCGACGATCCGATGAATGGAATCACGACGCACGTGCTCGACACCTCACGCGGCCGCCCCGCGGTGGATCTCGGGGTGACGCTGGAGCGGATCGAGCGTGGGGGCGTCTCGACGGAGCTTGGGCGGGGACGAACCGACTTCGATGGACGGGCCCGGTCGCTCCTGCCGGAGGGAGCCGACGCGGGACCCGGCCGTTACCGGCTTCGATTCGACACCGGTGCCTGGTTCGCCGAGCAGGGGGTCTTGGGATTCTATCCCCAGGTGACGGTGGAATTCGAACTGGGTGAGGCGGGAAGACACTGTCACGTGCCGCTGCTGCTGAGTCCCTACGGCTACTCGACGTACCGGGGGACCTGACCGGTGAGCGCGAGACTGCTCCGCGATGCCTATGGCAAAGCCGCGATCCGGCTGGTCAAGGTGGTCCGCGAGGGAGCCCGGCACCGGATCCACGACTGCACCGTCGGGGTGCAGATGGAAGGACGATTCGAGAGCGCCCACACCGAGGGAATCAACGCCGAGGTGCTTCCCACCGACACCATGAAGAACACGGTGTTCGCCCTGGCCAAGGACTCAGCCCTGGATGAGCCGGAACGATTTGCTCACCTCCTGGGGCGCCATTTCCTCGAAGCTTCGGCTGCGGCGGACCGGGTGACGATCGAGCTGCTGTTGCACCGGTGGGACCGGATCGGGCCGCACGCGTTCACCCGTGGATCTCCGGAGCGGAGGGTTGCGGCGATATCGGTGACACGCGACGGTGTTGCGATCGAAGCCGGCATCGAAGGACTGGGGCTGCTCAAGACGGCGGGATCGGGGTTCGAAGGATTCCCGCGGGACCGTTTTACGACGCTCAAGGAAACCGGGGACCGTATCTTCGCCACCGACGTGTCGGCCCGCTGGCGCTACTCCGGTTTCCCGTCGTCCTGCGACGCCGCCTTTGACGGCGTGCGGGCGGCGCTGGTGGACGCCTTTGCCGCGCATCAAAGCAAATCGGTCCAGCACACCCTCTATGCCATGGGAGAGGCGGCGCTCGCCGCGTGTCCCGAGGTCACCGAGATCGATCTGACCATGCCCAACCGGCACCATCTCCTGGTCGACCTTGGGCCGTTCGGACTCGAGAATCCCAATGAGATTTTTGTGGCGACCACGGAGCCGCATGGGCTGATCAGGGGGACGGTGGCGAGGCAATAGGGGTTGGGAGATGGGAGCTGGGGATCGGGGGCCTTCCCCAACCCCCATCCTCCCACATCCCAACCCCCGGTCGCTACCGGCGTCCTTCCATGATCCTCACAAACGATCTCCCCCTGAACTCCTCCAGGGTGAGCCCGGTGCGCGCGGTCGCTTCCTCTTCGGTGATCGCTCCTGCATTGATACCCCGAAGGAAGTAATTGAGCAGTCCCTGGCCGGTCGCGGCATCGTCGAAGACATCTCCCACCAGGGTGGCCTGGGCCGCCTTCGCCACGAAATTGCCGAGTCGTTGTCCTGCCGCATCGAGCCCTTCCAGGAAAAACCCATACACCGCGGCATAGCGGGTCACGAGCTGCGCAGGGTGCAGGTCCCAACCCTGATAGAATCCCTGAATGAGCGAGCGGCGCACATCGGCGTAGTGAAGCGCCCAGGCATGATGCACGCTCGCGCGATTGGCCGCGACCTGCTCCGCGGTCAGTCCGGCACCCGGCGCTGGGCGATGCACCGGCACTGGCATGACGGTCGTCGATCCGTCGGACAGCCAGACACCGGTGCCCGCGAACGCGACCTGCATCATCTGGCGGGCAAACTCGCAGGCGGGGTGACCCATGGTCTGGTGAGCCGCAGTGATGTTGCATCCCGCGGTGTAGTCGTAGGTGCCGAAGTGCGCCGCGCTGATCCGTCCCCCTCCGGCCTCGACCAGGGCCGGAAGCGCCGAGCGCCCGGTCCGGTCCACGATGATCTGAGGCGTTTCGATCATGATCTCGAACCGGAGCGATTCCGCGGGCAAGCGGAGTGCGCGCTCCGCTGCTCCCAGCACCTCGGCGAACCAGGACACCTGCTCGGGGATCGTCACTTTCGGAAGTGTGACCACGAATCCTTCGGGCAGCTTCCCGGCCGTGCGTATCAGTGCGGTCAGGAACACGTCGAGGGTGCGGATGCTCCGCCGGCGCAGCTCTTCGTTGAGCGGCTTGATCCGGATCCCGATGTAGGGCGGCAGGGTCCCGGCGGCGAGGCCCTTCGCGACCTCGGCACCGGCGGCCGCGGCGTGGCCGTCTTCTTCGGCGTCGGGGCGATTGCCGTAGCCGTCTTCGAAGTCGATCCGGAAGTCCTCGACCGGCTCGCGGCCCAGCTTGGCGCTGATCCGCTCATAGACCGTGTTCGCGAGGCGTGCCGGGATCCCCACGGCGCGGGCGAACTCGGAGCTCTCCGAGGCGTACTCCTCGAGCGCGTTCCGCGCGACCGCACCGAGCTTGGTGGCTGTGTCGGCCCGGAAGAGGTGCCCTCCGCCGTACACGGTATGGACCGGCTGGCGGACCCCGCTTTCCCCTGGATAGCGGCGGGCAAACTCGCGATTGGCGGCGCGCAGGGCGTCGAGCCCAGGGGCAGCGGGCTCGGCGGGCAGCGATATGGGAGAGGTCATTGGGCCTCAGCTCGACGCTGCTGTGCTTCCTGGCATCGCCGGCTCCTCGGGTTCAGGTGTCGTCGAAACATTGCCCGCGCCTGCGCTCCGGTGCCGATGGATTTCACAAGGCGATTCCGTTTCTGATGCGGCCGCCGCAAGCAGTCAGCTTCACGCGCTGGTTAGGCCGCGGGCACCTTCGTGCAGGAGCCGGACGATCCCCAAGGCAATGAGGCCTGCGGCTGCTCCTGACAACAGCCCGATCGCGAGACTCGTCTCGCCCCATACGACGGAGGCGAGGCCGGCTGCGAGCGCCAGGCTGACGACCCAGCCCGCTCGCACAACGCGAGCCCAGCGCCGGCCCCGGAAGGCGGTTGCTGCACTGAGCAGGGCAAACAAGCCATAGGCAAATTGTGTGAGCGTCTGCGCCTTCTCACCCACCGTGGTGGACTGGGGGAGTTGGTTGATGCCCCCGCTCAGGCCTGTCCAAGCGAGGCCGCCGAGGAGCAGGAGGGCGATGCCGAGGAGGACTCGCCGGACCGTGGGGCTCGGGTTCAAGCGTGGTGACCTCGCAGCCTGACGAATCGCGATTTTCCCGCGGGACGGTGACCGCCCCGCAGCGTGTCAGTTGGAAGATACCGCGCGCTTGCCACCTCGCACACGCTCCGTCAGCACCGCGCCTGGACGGGTTGGCCGTAGGTGAGCCGGCGCCAGACCCACTCAGCCGGTCCGAAGCGAAACCTCGAGAGCCACCAGGCGCTGAGCGGGAGCTGCAGCAGCAGGATGGCCGCCGCGATCGCCATCGCCTGCGCCGCGCCGATGCGCCACCACAGTCCAAACCCATATCCGTAAGACAGCACTACGCAGATCAGCGAGTGCATCAAATAGTTGCTCAATGCCATGCGACCCAGCGGCGCAAACGCCCCGATCAGGCGGCGGCGGTCCACCACCAGTATCCCCACGCCGGCAGCATAGCCAAGCGCCAGCATGGGAATGCCGACACCCTGGAGTGCCACGCCGATCAGCGCCCCTGCCGAAGGCGGCAGATAGGGCCAGTGGAGGAAGGCCCAGGCCGCGACGAGGTTGGCGGGCAGGCCCAAAGCCCAGCCACGCCGGCACCAGCGCACCAGAACCGCGCGATGGGAAGCCAGCGACGTGGCCAGGCCGGTGCGCACGGTCCAGAGTCCCAGCACGAACATGCCGAGCACTTTGGGAAAGCGCACCGAGGCGAACAAGTCAGCCCAGCGGCCGGCCAGAAAGATCAGGTTGCCGATGAAGGCATCCTTGAGACCACCCGTGCCCATCTGTTCGAAGATGGCGAGGATGCTCGGCGGCGCCCCCGGACCGGGTCCAGGCTGCTGCGTGCCCGGCCCGAGCAGGGTCCAGGCCCCCAGCCCGATGAGGTAGAGCGCAGTCGGCACGGCGAGCAGGAGCACCGTCCAGCGCAGCAGCTCCCCGTCCGATTTCCGGGCGAACCAGGGCAGCGTGAAGCCGAGCAGCGCGTACAGCATCAGGATGTCGCCGGCCCAGATCAGCACGGCATGGATGGCGCCGATCGCCAGCAGGATGCGGAGCCGCCGTTTGAAGCGAGGCAGCGCGGCCTCGCCGCCGTTGGCGAGCCAGAGTCCGAAGCCGATGCCGAACAACAGCGAGAAGACCGAGTAGAACTTGCCGTCTACGAAGACGTGTTCCAGGAACAGCGCGATGCGGTCGGCGGGCGCGGTCGGTAGAGCGGTGGCGCGCTCCGGCGGCAGAGCAAAGAGGCCGAAGAACACCAGCACGTTGGCGAAGAGAATGCCGCACACCGCCACGCCACGGAGGACGTCAAGGGCCTGAATGCGCTCGCGGGTAGGCGCCGCCGCCATGACTCGGTCCTGTGGTAACGGGGTGAGGGAGTGTTCTATGGGGTACCCATACGTCGAGGAAGGTCGAGGGTTTCAGGCCTCCCTCGGTCGGCACCAACAGCCTGACGGCTCAGCGTGTGGTGCACGCCGAGCCGTCCCGATCCTCGCATCCTGCGATTCAATCGGCAGGCTTGATCACGACCCCATGAACCCCGTCGGCATTGGTGTGGATCTCGATCGGAGCGCCGTCCGGGCCGCCAGGGCCCAGCAGCTGGAAGCTGCCGTTGATCCGGATGTCGAAGGTCGCCAAGACGCAACGGAGCCTCACGTCGGGGGGCTGATTCGGGCATCCGTTGCCGGTCGCCGCAAGCTCCAGGTCAGCCGATCCGGCCGTTGCCACCCAGAGCTGGTGGTTCACCAGATCCTTCCATTGGCCCCGCGCGCCGTCAGGACCGCCGTTGCCGTTCCCCTGAGGGGGTCCGAATAAGGCCTGCTCGCTCGCGGAGATCACGTGGAACAGGGCGGTGGGAGGCCGGCCGGTCCAGGCGACCAGCGAGCGAACCAGCACCGATGAGCCGTCGGACCCACGCCGAGTCACGCCGACCACGATGGCCAGATAGGTGACCTGCTCGTTCTGGATCTTCACCTCGATCCGGCTGGGCCGGATGCCCCAGCGCAGGGCGGTCGCGGCGTGGCGCAGCGCCTCGGCGCGCTCGGGATCGCCGCTTCGGACGGCGGCCTCCACGTCCACTGTAAGGGCGGATTGGAGGCCCAGGTCGGCCTCGGCCGGCATGGTGGGGGAGCTCTCCTGGCATGCCACCGCAAGCCATCCAGCGGTGAGGAGAGCGACGGAACGCAACGACTTGGACGACATACCACCTCCCGGTTTGCCGCCGGCCGGGCCCTGACAATCAGGGAGCCGCCACAGCGGGGTTAGACTCGGAGCCACCGGCCCCAGCCGGCCTCTCCCTATCTAACCCGCGGCCCGGTGCCTGTCGGTGACCGGGCGCACATTTTCCGTTGGAGGCCTGGGTTACTCCTCCTCGAGTCGGGCGCCGACTCGAAACGTATGTCCATCGGGATGGCGAATGTGACACTCGCGCACATTCCAGGGCATGTCGGTGGGAGGCCAGGGCGCGGATATCCCCAGCTCGAGGGCCCGGGCATAGGCGATGTCGACCGCGGCCGGTGATTCCAGCCACCATGACATCCAGGTGCTGCCGGCCTGATTGTCCCACGCCTGACGGGGCAGGGACCCTCCTCGTGCCCCTTGGCAGTCCTGGCACAAGAAGATCTCCGTGTCGCCGGAGATGACGGCGCCGAAGTTCGGCGGGTCACCATGCTCCCAGTGTTTCCGCCAGCCGAGACTCTCAAACCAGGCGAACGTCTCGCGAAGGTTCGACACATTCAAGATCGGCGTGACGCCCTGAATGTTCATGTGGCCTTGGGGTTGAGATATCGATTGGGGACGTTATTGAGCGGTGGAACCGTCGGCCTTGGGGATCCTTGCCAACCACGCCACCGCGCCGAGCAGGATTCCGCCAAGCAGGAAGGTGGGCCACCACACCGGATCCGAAGTGCCATCGACGACCAGACCGGCCAAGCCGCGGAGGGTGAGCATGCTGCAGGCGATCCAGGCCGCGGTGTAGGGAACCCACCGTCTGACAACCTGCTCCGGAGGGCGCAGAAGACTGAGCGCGATGAGAATCGCCAAAGCGCTCATGATGATGACGATCACATCGTAGATGTATCGCCAGGCACTCGTCATCATCAGCTGGTGGTTTGCCTCTCCCCCGGGGAACCCTGCCGGGATGCCGAGGGCCCACCAGGTGTGTGGTGCGGCAAAGAGAACGGCCCAGCCGCAGGCCGCGTAGGTGATCCAGCGTCGGGAGCGCTTTGAGGTGTCGGTCATTGCAGGGAAGATAGCCGGCGCGGCAACACGGTCATGAATATCGAGTGTCATCTCATGGCGCTCCGTCCGAGAGCGCTTTGCGTACCACCCAGGTCGTCATACATCGCTGGTCTTGAACGACGGTGGTCTTGAGCGGGTCGACCAGCTCTCCGCCCAGGCCTCGGGTCAGGGCCAGCAACAGCGGCTCATCCACCAGATATCGCTCCGAGCGGTCTGGCAATCGGTAACGGCGTCCGCCGAGGGGTTCTCCCCGACCGTCCAAGCCGATTGACGATGCCAGCCTGCAGAAAAACAGACCGTTCGGCTTGAGCACCCGCCAACAGCCTTGCAGCATAGCGTTGAAACGCGCATCGTCTGCAGCGAAGTGCAGGACGGCGCTGCAGATCACCGTATCCGCGAAGAGGCTCGGGAAGGTCAGCGCCTCCAACGACTCGACCCGGAAGTTGTCTGCCGGAAGTGCTGGAGCGAATCGTGCGGCCAGGCGACGCACTTCGGCAATCGAGGCGGCATCCTCGTCTGCGCCGAAGACTTCATACCCCGCTTGCAGCAGATAGACGAGGTTGCGACCCGAGCCGCAGCCGGCATCCAGAATCCGCATGCCTGGCACAATGCGGCCTCGCAACAACTGGTCGAAGAGGTAGATGTCGATCTGGCCGAATTGCTCCTGCAGGCCAGCCGGGAGGCTCATTTGAGTCCGAGCTCCTTCCCGGCGGCCAGGAGGCGAATCGCCTCTTTCAGACGCCGGGCTTTCGTTTCGTCCCGCTTGGCGGACTCGATCCAGCCGACATAATTCCGGCGGAGCGAAGGCGCCAGCGCCTCGAAGTGGCGCATTGCTGCCGGCCGCTTCCGCAACGCGGCCGCGATATAGGGCGGCAGCTTCGAGGGCATCGTGAATCGGGATGGGCGCGGATCATGGCCGCGCTCTGTCGGGGCTCGACGGAGTCCGGCCGCCCTCAATCGTCCGCTGGCTTTGAGTGCCGCGTAACGCGTTCGGTTTATGGCGGACCACCGGCTGTTCGCTGTGCGCGGCGTAAACTTGCGGGCATAGCGGCGCTCATCCAGGCGCTTGACCAGGCTGTCCACCCAGCCAAAGCACAGCGCCTCGTCGAGCGCATCCTGATAGGCGATCGAAGGGACTCCGGTGTGCACTTTATGAAAAATGAGCCATACCTCGGACTCCGAGTCATGGTGCGCGGCGAGCCAGTCGCGCCATTGGTCCAGGGTCTGTGCCCGAAACGTCTTCATCGATTCGTCAGGCCGCGGGGTCCGGCCGCATTCGGACATCGGGCAGGTTGAGTTGATGCCACTCGACTCGCTGTCCCAACACCGCGTCCCGGACTTGGCGTTCGCGCACACTCATGGAAGAGGTGCCCGTCTTGACCTCGACGAATATGATGGCGCGCACCTGACCTTCGCTCAGTCCGTCGAAGACCAGGAAATCGACTGGCGTCCCGATGAACCGGGCGTCCTTGGGATTCCAGCGAAAATCCGGCAAGTACGGGATGAGGTGCTCGTAGATCTTGCCCAGGGTGACGGCCTGGCTGCGTTGAACGGCGTCACGTCGGGCCGCTTTGGTGTGATCCCTCTTCCAACGCTCGAAGCGAAGCTGCAACGCGAGGTAGCAGGTGGCTGCAATGAGAATCACAGCGGCGAGCGCAGCGAGAACAACCGTCGTATTCGCGGACATTCAGCGCGTCCTGGTTCTGGGGGGATCGTCGTCGGTGCATGCGCCGGCGCCCGGAATGGTCCGTCCCTTACGCGCCGGTGTTCAAGACAAAGCGGATGCTGTTTCCATCGGCATCCTCCAGGTACATCTCACGATTTCCCCAGCTCTGGTCCGTCGGCTCGAGCTCGATCCGGAGGCCTTTGCGGCGAAACTCTTCGTGCAACGCGTCAAGGTCGTCGACGATGAAATTGGCGACGCCCCCGGCAACGCCGTCGCCCGGAAATGAAGACAGATGAAGCAGGACGCCGTCCCGGATCAGTCCCATGTAGCACGGATCGGCATGCCCGTCATCCGGGCGATAGGCGAATCGCTGCAGGAACCCGAGGCCAACGCAGTAGAACCGTTCCGCCGCCATCGAACTCGACACGTGCAGTACGGGAATCGCCAGCCTCAGCATCGGGCAGTCTCCTGGGCAGTGGACACCTCGAGCGTTCCCGGCACCGGCTGGCTTACAGGCCGAACTGTCGCAGGTGGTGATCGGTGTGCAGAAACGCCCAGCGCATCCAATCGGCACGGGTCATGGGGCCGAAGATCGGGTGGCGATCGACGAGCCCGTCGGGTGCTTCGGTGGCGAGCTGCTGCAGCAGGGTGACTGCACGCTCGAGGTCCCGCGCAAACGCCTCCGGCTCGACAACGGCGGCGGCAGGATTGGCACCGCTCTTGACGCCGCGTGGCATGCGTGGCAGGAGGTACAGCACGATAATACGGAGGAGCCCGGCCGGCCCGCTGCGCGGCTTGGCGGAGAAGTCGCGCTGCTTGAGTACCGCGGCGCAGGCGTCTCCCACGTGCAGCGCCATTTGCTGCGCTTTCATCGTTCCCCAGAGGCCGGGCAGGGTGGGAGCCAGGCGGCGCAGGCGACGGACGAGATCCTCAAGAACGACACCGTCTGAAATGTTTCGCATCACTCGCGCTCCAGCTTGAATCCCGCATCCAACGCCGGTCGCCTGGGCGCGTTGGCGACGTACCACCCGGTGAGGTACATCCAGCGCGCCATGCGGGTAAGCTTGGCATAGTCGATCCGCTCGGGAAGGTCCCCGGCGGTATGGTAGTCGTCGTGCAGATTGGTCGAGTACATCAGGGCCGGAATGCCCAGTCGTGCGTACGGGAGGTGGTCACTGCGGAAATACCATCCCTCGGTGTGAGTGGGACGGTCCCACAGGGTGTCGACCACGAATCGTCCTGTCGCCGCGTTGGCCTGGAGCGCCATCGCGACGAGCTCGCTCGAGTTGCGATGGGGGGGCTGCGCGCCGAGCAGCGTCGCCGTGTCGGGATGGTTGCGGCCGATCATGTCGCCGTTGAGCACGGTCACGATCTGCCCCAGCGGCACGACCGGATGCGCCGAGTGGTACCGCGAGCCCAGGAGACCACGCTCTTCCGCGCCGTGGTGGACGAAGAGGAGCGAGCGCTTGGGGCGCTGGGCGACGAAGGCGCGGGCTGCCGCAAACTGGGCGACACTGACCGACGCGTTGTCGTCGGCGCCCGCGAGCACCGAGTCGCCGGCTGCCAGCAGCCGCACGCCGTTGGCGTCCTGATGCGAGCTGTAAAGCACGTATTCGTCGCGAAGCGCCGGATCGGTGCCGCGGAGCGCACCGATGACGTTCACCGAGGGCGTCTCGAAGCGTTCCAGTCGAATGGCGAGCGTGGCCTCCG
>Ga0075421_100009171_pt1 | contig 12186 bp, 13 predicted proteins | sample SoiMetdeltSBSDD5_FD_75292 | JGI IMG/M metagenome (GOLD analysis project Ga0075421, IMG submission 75292) | Bulk soil microbial communities from a Populus tree surrounding site in Tennessee, USA - Soil MetaG P. deltoides SBSDD5 | ecosystem: Environmental > Terrestrial > Soil > Tree plantation...
GACTGGAGCACCGATGCCTGGGATGGGTACGCCGCGTCGCGCCAGCGCATCACGCAAGGCTGGGTCGACCGGGGCGTGCGCAACCCGGTGGTGCTCACCGGTGACGTGCACCGGCACTGGGCGGCGAACCTGCTGTTGGACTATTACGCGGGTGGGACGCCGGTCGGGACCGAGTTCGTCACCTCCTCCATCTCCTCGATCAATAAGAATCCGCCCCCCGATCTGACCGACATGCCGCACGTGAGATACATCGGCAACCAGCGCGGCTACGTCCGCTGCACCGTCACGCCAAGCCAGCTGGTAGGGGAGTGGATCGGAATCTCCTCGGCGTTCGAGAAGAACCCGGCAGACGTCACCGCCTCCGTGATGGCGCGATACGAGGTCCTGGAAGGGACGCCGGGACTGAGGGCCGCCTAAGACGAGTGATTCCAAAGGCGGACGGCGGGTGCGTCCGCCTTTGGAGGTTGGCCTGCGGTGCAGTCCGAGAACGGCGGACGACACGGCCCAGCCCACGGGCGAGGTTGAGCAGAGTCGACTTGCCCGAGCCGGACGGGCCCATCACGGCCACCAGCTCGCCGGCGTTCACTTGCAGCGACACATCGCGCAGCGCACGCACCCGCGCTTCACCGTGCCGTGAAAGCGGTGGAGGTCTTTCAGCTCAAGCACGCTCATGCTGGATCTCCCGCTCTGCTCGCGGGGGTGGTCGGCCCGTGCGATCGGGGCGGCGAACCACAGCGCCAGCTCCGCCCGGCCAGATTCAGTGATCTCATACGGGCGCTGCCCGCCTTCGCTTTCGGGCCACCGCGCCTCCCACTCGCGGTAATCTGGGCGGATTTTTCGCCGACGGTGGTGTAAGGACTGCCGATTCCAAGCGATTACCGGGTGAAGCGACCTGAGATTCGTAGGAGGAGCGTTGCATGAACGTCGCGCCTTGAGCGGCACGATGGGTGCCCTGGTTTTCCTATCCATGTCCCACTACATGCCGGCGGCGCAGGGCACCGTCGCCTCGGGCACGGCATCAAAATTCTTCGCTGGTGCGAAGGGAGTCGCCCGCACGGCCCTTAACCAGGCGGTCTTCAGTCCCACCCTGCCGCCGAGCGACACCCCCGAAAGCTGGCTAAGCCGAAGCGGATACACGATCCACGAGACACCCTCCAACGGCGATGGTTCCGGCCGTGAGGGCATCACGACCTACACCTCCGCGCGAATTGCTCTGTACCGCAACGAGGTACTCGTCGATGAAACAGCAACCGACCGCGGTTCGTTCGCCGTGGCCGCGCAGGCGGCCCGATACCGCATCGAAACCATAGTCGAGCGGGGCACCAACGCCAGACTGTCCACCCGGATCGATACCGAGTGGAGGTCCGCCGCGACACCACCCGGAAGCCTGACAGTCCAGGCGCCCTACCACGACGGTGTCACCTGGCAAGAGGTCAAGGTCATCGACCTGCTGGGTCAGCGGTTCACGTTGATCAATCACACCAATCGGGGGTTCATCTCACTACGCGCCATCGCCGAAGACCGCAAGGGCAACACCCTGCGGCACACCATGCTGCGCAACTACGAAATCGGATGAGGCGATGGCAAGAAACGAGCGCGACCCACAGGCACGGCTGGCCGACATTTCCGGACACACCATCACCGCCTGTACTCATATGTGGTCAGCCGCGCCGGGCGACAGTTCGCCGACGATGAGGTGAGCGAAACGTTCGTCGTGGCGTGGCGCAGCATCGAGAGGATTCCGGCGGACGAGCTGCCATGGCTGATCGGCGTGGCACGCAACCTGCTTCGCAAACGCTACGAGCGGGAGATCCGGCAGGCATCACTGGCAGTGGAGATGCGTGCCTGGCTTGAGGACGTCGAGGACATCGCCGACAGCGTCACCCAGCGATGGGCGGTACTCGAGGCGCTGGACCAGCTCAGCGAATCTGACCGGGAACTGTTGACCCTCGTCGCCTGGCACGGACTGTCCAACGCACAGGCAGCGCGGGCGATGGGCTGCTCCGTCGCCACACTGCTTGTCAAGCTGCACCGAGCCAGGAATCGCCTCGCCAACGCAATGTCCACAGTGGAGCGACCCACATCTCTAACTCGATTGGAGCACCGATGACAACCGGAAAGGAAGCAATGCGATACCTGCAACAGGCCCGGCCCCCGCATCTTGACAACGTGGATTCCAGGGTCGGCGGGGAGACGATTGTGGCCCAGCCCCGCGGCCGCACAAGGGGCACGGCAAGGATGCTCAAGTGGGGGTTGGCGGGTGCTGTCCCGGTCGTGGCGGCGGCTGTCGCGCTAGCGTTGGCCAGCGCTCAACCGGCCGTGACAACACCACCGCCAGGGCAGAACCACGCTAAGGCCCGCACCGCGCACCAACTGCTGGCCGCGGCGGCCACCAATGCACTGGAGGCAGAAACAACCGGCCGCTACTTCGTCACCAAGACGGAGACCGGATACGTCTTCAGCGCCAGAGGATACGAAGTCCTTGGTCGGCGTTACACCGAACACTGGCACCCCCTGTCCAGCCAGGACCGCCCATTCGGGATGTCTCAGCACCTCGGCGCCGCACCGTTTGGCCCGGGCAGCGAAGCGGCGTGGCGCGCCGACGGTTCGCCAACGGAGTGGACCATACCTGGCGACGGCAAGAACCCGGATGCCACAAAGGTGACCGCGGCGGCGGGGCCGAGGACCACCCGCGGCGGCGTCGCAATAGTCCACACCGATAACGGCCCAACAGCCGTCACCGCAGGCTTTCTCCTCGCCGGGCAGATCCTGTCGGCCGAGACGATGGCAGCCCTTCCCACCAACGCCGCCGGGCTGCGAGCGTGGCTCATCGAAAGGTACCATGCCGAACCGGATCCCTTGATGAACGATCGTGATCGCCTGATCTACGACGCGCTGCAGCTAATCGCGCAGATCCCTGTCACCACCCAGGTGCGCTCGGCGGCCTACCAGATGCTGGCAGAACTCGACACCGCCACGCTCGTCACCGCCGCCACCGACCAGCGCGGCCGGACCGGCTCGGCAGTAACATTCCCTGTCAAATACGAGGACGGCGTAACCAGCTTGCGTGTCATCTTCAACGAGAACAGCGGTGACCTGCTCAGCATTGAGCAACTGACAGCTGGCGGGAAACTACGCGGCTACACCCTCATGGTCAGCTACGGCTGGACCGACGAAACGCCCGCCGGGTAAGGCACGCGCAGAATAATCCCTACATACACGGGAGTCTAGGGTGTCCTGGCGGAGGTATGGACCGCCAGGACACCCCGCCCTTCTCCAGCATCGCGGATCCGTAGCGACGGCTGCAACACCGGACCTCGTGCCAGCGCGCGTGTGGTGGAACCGGACGTGCTCCGCGTTGAGGTAGTCGCGACCGAACTCGGCGTGCGCGAGCAGGGCCAGAGCGAGCGAGCACTGCCATGGTGGCGAACCGGTATCAGGCTTTGAACTGTCCGCATTGGCAGTGGTCCAGTGATTGCGCGCCACCGCAAGCACATAGCTCACGCCGTTCATCCTTGCTTACGGGCCTCAACCGACCCGCATCAAGCGGAAACCCGTTTGGAGGCAATAGAAAGAGGGAGCCATAGCCACATCCCGGGCGACTGTGGCTCCCTCACGATTTGGTATCGACGATCCCTTGACAATGTTCTTGGCCAGCTCAGGCTGGTTTCACAGTCAATGGCTGCTATCGCCTGTCACGCTGCGATTCGCAAAAGCCTGGAGGTGAGGCTCTCTGGGCCGTCCGACCTCAAGCATCATGGACCTCGGGCCACCCTAGCGTGCCGTCCCGGCGCCGGGAGAGGCGCAGCAGGAAGCCCACCACAATCAGCAGCAGGAGCAGAACGGAACCACCGATAACCAAGGGCCAGGTGACTGACCGGCCAGCGATCGAGCCGGCGACCTCAGGATCGGGGTTTATGATGACGGATGCTTTGTCGTTGTCTGGGTTGTTATCGGACAAAGATCCGCCGGATCGTTCAACGGTTCCGGTAGCGTTCGGAATCACATTGGTGATCTTCAGATAGAAGGTGCCCTGTGACGACTCCCCGGGCTTTAGCTGGTAGTTGCTCCAGCAGTCGTACGGGCCGGGCCCGAACGGTTCGTCTCGATTCGACCAGCAGACGTCGGCGCCGATTTGCAGAAGGATGGTGCCCAACTCGGTTTCCGGGGGTTTCACGGTCTCTGTACCGGGCGGCAGCCTGAACTTCCAGGTCACGGCGAACATGCCTTTCCCCCGCTCTAGGTACGTGTCAGGTCCGGTGTTTTTGATGCCAATCTTTACCTTGACTACGTCGCCGAGCTTGCCGGAAGTGGTGGCGCCAAGCGCTACCACATCGAAATTCCCTGATGAGGCGGATGCGGGCAGGGGGCCGAGGCCAATTACCAAGACCTGCAAGGCCGAAAGGCCCAGCCAAACAGTCAACCCGCGCCTTGGGCGGTAGAGGGACAATTGATTAAACCTATCGTTTGGCAACAATAGCCTCGCAGTGTAGCGCCGATCAATCTCCCGAGGCGATTCAGGACGCACGTCGCATGTGGCCACACGGGCGGCTCGACCAGCGGTCGCCAACCAACGCCAGTTTCCGGATCATCCGGCTTTCCGGTGTCAAACTGTCCGTGGATTACGCTGCCGCGCTTGGCTTCGCCGTGGTGAATGTGTTCGTGGCAAATGCGGCAGACGACCAGGGTCTTGCGGCGGTTGGCAGCCATGCGCTGACCCATTCGAGCCGTTAGGTCTGTAGCGCGTTGCGGTGGATTCGTCCCGACGGCGACGCCGAGTTGTGTGGAGATAGTCCGAATTCATCCGGGTTGCGGGCTCCGGTCATGGGTGAGCGAAGGCCTCGACCAAAGCGTCCATTCGTCAGGTGCTGCACGGTTGGAGCTCCGCCGTGCATGTTGACCGTTGACGAGATTCAAGCGTGTTCGACGCAACCTTCCCAGCGGTCGTCCCGTGTTCTCCTGCGTGACGCCTCCCGACTTCGAGGCGTTCTACGCTGGGACGAGCAGGCGCCTGCTGCGGTACACCTTTGGGCTGACCGGGGACCTCGCTGAGGCACAGGACCTCACGCAGGAGGCCTATGCCCGCGCTTGGCAACGATGGCGGCGGCTGCGTCGATACGACAACCCCGAAGGGTGGCTGCGCCTGGTGGTGTCCCGCCTGGCCACCGACCGCTGGCGGTGGCTCGGGGTGAGGCGCGGCACCGCCCCACCGGGACCGCAGGTCGGTGAGCCGCCGGGCGAGGAGCATGTGATGCTTGTCAAGGCCCTCAAGGAGCTGCCGATCGACCAACGGCGCGCCCTCGCGCTGCACTATCTGCTCGACCGGTCGGTCGCCGATATCGCCACGGAGACGGGAGCCAACATCAACACCGTCAAGTCGTGGCTGTCGCGGGGACGTGCCAATCTCGCGGCCGCCCTTGGATACGCGAGCATGACAGGGGGTGACAACGGTGTCCGTTGACCTTTCCCGCATGTATGAAAGCCTCGGCAAGATGGCCGACGCGGCGGCCCTGCCCGGCGTGGAAACGATCCGTGCCCGGGCCAGGCAGAGGGGTGTCCGCACTGTCGGCGCGGCCCTGTCGGCGGTGCTCGTGCTGGCGGTCCTCGCCGGCACAGCGTTTTGGCTCATCCCCCGGTCGCAGACTGCCGTGCCGCCGGACATCGCCCCGCCGGCCACGTTCCTCCCGTTCGACCCTTCAGCCAAGCCGGTGCTGACGACCGAGTCCGGTTTCGATTTCGGGTACGCCATCAGCCGCCCTGGCCGCGCCTACGTGATGTGGCTCGATGACAAGCGCGTCGAACGGGTGGTCGCGATCGACACCACGACAGGCAAGCCGCTGTGGGAGCCGACCGTGCTGGGCAGGTTTGGCGACACCAACGGGATGATGGTATCCCGCGACGCGATCCTGATGATGACGGAGCAACGTTTCGTCAACGACGGCGACCCAGTCGGGTCCGACCGGCTCATCGCGGTCGACCCGAGCACCGGCAAGGTGATGTGGGAGCGGGACTACAGCTTCAACGACACCGATCGGGAGCTTTATGACGACGTGCTCGTGATTACCTGGGAGCGGGAGGGCCGGACCGAGGCTGTCGACCTCAAGACCGGGCGTCCCAGGTGGATGGTGCACGAGCGGGTGATCCCCGGTGGTACCAACGCTGTTCGCACCCACGAAGAGTTCCGGTTCACCGGGGTTTTTGACGGGCCGCTCCCACCGAGGGATCGCAGGATCGCCCTGCAGCTTGAAGACGGCCGGGTGCAGGTGCGCGATGTTGATACCGGCCGGCTGATCAGCGAGCGGGGTGGTGCGGGCGTGCAGGTCGCACCCGATGGCTTCGCCCGGCCCACGGTCGTCGATGAAAAGATCCATGTCGCGGATCAGCGCGGGGTGATCGAGATCGGCCTGGCCGGTAATTCGCCGGCCCGTGTCATCTTCAAACCGGCCGGCCGCGTCGATGGGCCAATCGTCCCGTGTGGACGCACGCTGATCTGCCTGCTGGAAAGGCCCAAAGGCAGCTTCGCCACCGACCTGGTGCTCATCGACACGAAGCTCGGTCAGCAGTTGTGGCGCAAACCGGTCGGCAATGATGTGCGTACCCTGTCGCCTTCCGGCAGCGCTGTGCTGGTCACAGGTCGCGGCACAGCCAAGGTATTCGACCTGGCCGGTGAACAGCTTTGGGCCGGCGAGGAAAGCTTGGCTGGGTGGGTCGACAGCGGTAACCTTCTGGTCTTCGGCAAGGACGGCATCGCTGGCCATGCCCTAGCCCTCAAGATGATGTGCGCCGGGACCTGCGGCACCCGCAGGTCCCGGCGCGGATCCTCGACATAGACGGACAGGTCGGCTGGGCTCCGAGAGATCAAGCCGATCCCGGGCCGCCCAAAAGCCAGAGCGTGACCCGGCTCGCCAGGCTCGCGCTGTGCTGGGATGTCGTCGCGCCGCACTCGGGCGTCGATAAAAAGGCGGACCAGGCAGCCGATGTGGTGACGGGTATTCAGGCGGACACTGGTGCGCCGCCCAGAACGGATTCGCCGTCGGGGTAGGACGCGGTCCATTCGTACTACCGCCGGTGTACACGCCCACCACCTACCCGATTCGGACATGCGTTTCGTACGGAAAGATGACCCGCATGCCGACCTCGATCACCAGACTAGACGCCAGCCGCCCCGCCCCGGTTGTCGAGCCGATGATCGAGCTCGGTGGCGCGCTGCACGTCCTTGACGATCCCGCGCATCACTGTGCGGTTGAGTGGGCGGAGGGCATTCGGGTCCGGATGAGTCCGGCGCTCGCCGAGGCGACTGCGGCGTGGGCCTGGGCTACTCGGGCGATTCGGTCGGCGCCGTTCGTCACCACCGGTTCGATCGATTTCGCGAAGGCCGTCGAGGCCCTCCGGCACGCGCCGCTCGCCGAACAGCTCCTGCGACCGGTCGTACGCAGCGCCTCCACCTCTCGCGGTCCGGTCGTTGATGCGTTGCTGCACCGACCGGCCGAGGCGACCGCCGACTTCCTGTGGTTCCTTGATGCCACTTGGAGAGAGTGGTTCGAGGCCGAATGGCAGCGGCTGCGGCCCACGCTGGCCGCCCGGGCCAGGCGCTTCACTGACACCGTCGCCCGGCACGACGCCGCGCACGCGCTGACCACCCTGGACGCCTCGGTGACCCGGACGGGCGCCGGGGTCAGCATCGCCAAGCTGCAGAACGCATGGCACGACGCGTCCCGCCGTGGCGTGCTCGTCGCGCCGAGCACCTTCGTCTGGCCACACCTGTACGTGGCGGACGTCCCGGGCCAGCCGCTGCTGCTCATCCACCCCGTAGACGCTGGCCCGTCCGTACCCTCCGTCGCCGAGGTGGTCCACCGGCTGGAGACGGTCGCCAGTCGGGGCCGCCTCGAGGTCGCCCGTGCCATCGCGACCGAGCCGCGCACCGCCGGCGAGATCGCCACGCTATGGCACACCGACCCGACCCTGGTCAACCGGCACCTCCGGGCCTTGGCCGCCGCCGGGCTTGCCACGACCATGCGGCGTGGACGTTTCGTCCAGTACCGCCTCGACACCGATGCCGTCGAACGCCTGGGCGGCGACCTCGTGCGACTGCTCCTCCGGTAATGTGACTGCTCGTCCGGTAAAGACTGACGAGATTCGTCATTCCGCTGGGCTTTCCCGCCCGTGCTGGTTGAGTTGCTGCGCGTGAACACCGACATCCTGGGGCTCGACGAGGCGACCGGTCGCCTCCGGGCCGACCATGACATCCTCCTCGCCCACGTCGAGGCGCAGCCGGACATCGCGCTCATCGCCGGACCGCTCGGCGACTTCTGCGAGTCGCTGCACGACCTGGTCGCGCATGTGCTGATGTGGGATGAGATCAATCTTGCGGTACTGGCGGAGGCGCGCGCCGGCCGCGCACACTGGAGCCTCGACGCGCGGTGGGAGACGTCCGACGCCGGACGCTGGCTCAACCGCGGCGGCGTCCTCGCCGGGCGGGAGCTGCCATCCGACCTGCTGCTGCACCGCCTCGTCACCGCGCGGGACGCTTTCCTTGCGGAACTCGAAGGCTACGACGAGGACGTTTGGCGATCGGGGCGGGGTGCGCTCGCGCAGCGGGTCTGCACGGTACCCGGAGAGCCCGCCTACTGGCACGCCGCGCTGCACCTCAACGCCGTACCCGCGGGGCGGTGACCGGGATGCGAACCTCTATTGTGGACCTTCCTGGGTTCGCGGCCGGAACGGACGAGCTGCTGGACCGGCTCGCGGCTGGGTACGAGCCGCCAGACGAGCCGGACCCGGCCGTTGACGTCGCCGATCTGTGCCTGCCGGTCCGCGGTCTACCGGACGTCCGGCCGCGAACCCCGCCCGCTCGTGCCATGGCTGCACGGCGGCGGCTTCGTCGGCGGCTCGCTGGCCGACCTCGACCACCCGTGCTCGCGCATCGCCCGGCGCGCGGGTGTGACACTGGTGTCCCTGGTGCGCTGACCACGAACGTTCACCGGGTTGACGGCTCGGCGGTAGGGTTTGGCAGTGTCTAGATCGAAAACGCTGCTGTACGTGGTCGCGGATGTTCATGGCCACCGGTTCGAGTTGCAGGACGCGCTTCGCGGCGCGGGACTTGTCGACCGTGCTGGGCGGTGGTCTGGGGGTAGCGCCCGGCTGTGGCTACTCGGCGACTACGTCGATCGCGGCCCGGACGGCATCGGCGTCATCGATGACATTCGACAGCTTGCCGTGTCGGCCGGGGCGTCGGGCGGCGAGGTGCGGGCGCTGCTGGGCAACCACGAGGTACAACTGCTCGCCGCACACCGGTTCGGCACCGCGCCGATCGACGGGTGGGATGAGCCCGGTGGCTTCCGAGGTGGTTGGGCGCGGTTCGGCGGGCGCGAGGACGACCTGCGCCGGTTGACACCGCAGCACGTCGCCTGGATCACGAGCCTGCCGGCGGTCGCAGTCGTTGACGGGTATCTACTTGTCCACTCCGACACCGCACGGTACCTGGAGTTCGGATCGAGTATCGCCACGATAAACGCAGCCGTGACCACGTCTTTGACCTGTTCGGACAGTGCCAAGTGGCTGGAGTTCTGTGGGCGGATGAGCGATCGTGGTGCGTTTCGTGATGCCGAGCCAGCGCACCCGGACGATGCGGTGTCGACGATGCTGCGGGCTCTCGGTGGCGATGTGCTCGTGCACGGGCACAGCACGCTCACAAGGCATTTCGGTGTAGCGCCGCAGAATGTCCGGCAGGCGCTGTGGTATGCCGGCGGCCGAGTTGTCGCCATCGACGGTGGGGTGTATGAGGGAGGCCGTGTCCTGCTCACTCGCCTCACCTAAGTCGTTGTCTATGAGTACTTGCTGACTACCCCGGGAGTCATGGGGCTTTGGCGCCGGGGCGGCCCAGCCTTGTTGGCGTACGTCTCGGATACGGGCGCGCTCGCGGCGTTGAGCAGCAGTCTACCTAATGCCGGGGGCTATCACGCGGTTGGGGCTTTACAGTCGCTGCGCGGCGATGTTTCCGTGACCAACGGCCCCCATGATCGGACCTATGTCACAACGGGATTCCGCCGGGTCGATGCTGGCGTGGCTTTCGCATCCGGTAAGCCTGGCCGGGCTGGCGCTGCTGCTGCTCAACGACCACGTCTTCAAGCAGCTGTGGCATGGGCTGGTCACCGGCAAGCTCAGCGATATCGCCGGCAGGATGATGTTCCCGCCGCTGCTGGCGGTGCTCGTGGCGCTCTGCGTTCCGCGCATTCCGATGAAACCCTTGCTGTAGCGGCGCTTTGCCTCACCGGTGCCGGCTTTTCACTTATCGAATTGGGTACCTGTCGGCTGCTGTCTCGCGCTGGTTGAGTGCGCTTGCCGGGCCGTCGGTTGTGCGCGCCGACAGGCACCGACCTGCGGGCGCTGCCCGCCCTGGGCCTGGCGTGGCTGGCGTTTCGCCGTACACACCGCCGCCCGGTCACGGCCAGGATGGCTCGCGTGGTCCGGGCTGCGGTGCTGATTCCGGTGGCGCTACTGGGTACCGTGGCCACCTCGAAGAAACCGGAGGTCGAGTCACCGTCGGTGGTGGCCAAAAGCGACGACGGCGCCGTTCCACGTCTCGGAGACAGCCGAGCCCGGCCGGTACGCCGTCCACCCACCTCGGTGGCGTCCAGCCCGGACTCGGTCATCCCGGCCGTGCCGACTCGAGGAGCGAACCGGCGGTCGCGTCCGAAACGCTGAGCGCGTTGGGACACACCACGCGGGCGTCGAGCACGATAGTAGCGTCGCCGGTGACCTCCAGCACTGGCTGCACCAGCGGCGCCGCCCACCGATCGGAACGATCGGCGGGGAAGATGGCGGTGTCCAGCGTGTATCGGCCGGCCGGGACGCTGATCACGGCCGTGCCGCCCGGAACGTACGGAGCGGGGGCAGTCGACGCAGTATCCGAGGTCGCCCCTCCAACCTCAAGGGCGGCCACAGTGTTCAGGATGAGGTGCTCGCCGTCGGGCCGCCCCGACCTTGGAGCCTCTGCGACCCCTCACGGCCGGCCTCGCCGAGCAGGTCGTCCGTGGTTGCGCGCCGTCTGCCCCCGCCCTGGCCTCGCTGAGACCGTTGAAGGGCAACAAAATGGGAGCCACAGCCATGACTCCGCACGTCCTAGTGTCAAGCAATCCTTGACGACGTTCTTGAATCGGGAAGGCTGTCTTCGCCACTTGGCCAGGTCAAATGATTCAAACCCGAGAGTGAACCCGCCCAGGTTCTTGTCAGCGGGCCAGCACCTGACCCTGCTTGTCTTTGAAATTGCCAACGATGATCAGTACGAGGTCGATCAAAGCCCAAAGGCCAAAGCCCCCGACGGTGAGCAGTTGCAGGATGCCAGTGCCAATCTTGCCGACGTAGAACCGGTGTACACCAAGAACTCCGACGAAAAGGCACAACAACAGAGCCACAAGCCAGGACTTCTGGCCGACGGTCGAGCTAACAGCGGTCATGCTGCTCCATTCATCAGTGTGGGACCGTACAGAGCATGGCTCTGTCACGGAGTAGGCAAGTGTCCAAAACCTGGAGGACGATACATCAGTAAGCTCATCCACGATGAGGATTAGGATGACAGCTAATCTTCGGCTCATGGCCTTGAGCTTCCATAGTCCGATGAATTGACTATCGCAAAAGACGATCGCAAATGATAAGAATGGCCGCGCCCTCCAGAAGTAGGGGTGCCCGATAAGGACCAGCAGAGAAGTACAGCAACGCCTACGGCCATGGACGATTGAAGACATGCGTGACAGAGCCTTTGACTTCGTGTTGGACCATCAGCGATCTCCTTGCGGTTAATCCATAGGTTCATCCCTGATGTGATGAAGGAGCGGGGCCTCCGCTCCTGGTGACGCTTCCGGTGACCGCGGCTTGCGCGGTTCACTCGAGGTAGTCAATATTCCCGCCACTTTGGTGAGGAGGCCCTCGTGAAGCAAGGTTACTGCGGCCCTCAGATTGTGGGTATCGACCTTGCACCGGCGACGTTCGGTGCTGGTGCGGATGACACCAGACGGTGAACTGCTGGGCAAGGCCCGCATCGATAATGATCCGCTGGCGTTTGCCGGCCAGATCGCGTTGATGGGCCAGGCGCCCGAGGTGGGCAGTCGACGTATCCGTGTACTGGTGGTCAGCGCCAACGCATACACCAGCACCTACCCGATCATCGTGCTGATCCACAGCCGGGCC
>Ga0075421_100009172_pt1 | contig 12185 bp, 12 predicted proteins | sample SoiMetdeltSBSDD5_FD_75292 | JGI IMG/M metagenome (GOLD analysis project Ga0075421, IMG submission 75292) | Bulk soil microbial communities from a Populus tree surrounding site in Tennessee, USA - Soil MetaG P. deltoides SBSDD5 | ecosystem: Environmental > Terrestrial > Soil > Tree plantation...
GGCATGTCCTTGCTGCTGTGGACGGCGAGATCGATCTCGCCGCGCAGCAGCCCGTCTTCGATCTCCTTGACGAAGAGCCGCTTGCCCCCCACCTCCGACAGCGGCGCGTCCTGCAGCCGATCGCCCGAGGTCTTGATCACGATGAGCCGGCAGGGCGGGCCGCCCGCGGTCTCGATGCGCGCGGCGACGGTGTTCGCCTGCCACAAGGCCAGCTGGCTGCCACGGGTGCCGAGTCGAAGTTCGTCAGCCAAGGGTTACCGCCGCGACGGCGGCCGGTTGCGGCTGAACGGTTCGACCTTGCGCGGCTCGTCGCTCTCGGTGAGGCCGAACAGGCGCGTCAGCGCTTCGGAATAGGCGCCGGCCGTGTCGGCGTCGTTCAGTGCCTTGAGCTGCTCGGTCGGCATCAGCAGCAGCTTCTCGACGATGAGGTGCGTGATCTCGTCGACGCGGGCGCGGGCCTCCGGCGGCAGCGTCGACAGCTTGAAATGCAGCCGCTCGAGCTCGGCGCGGCGGATCGCCTCGAAGCGCTCGCGCAGCGCGACCACGGTCGGGATGACGCCGCGGGAGCGATACCACCCCGCGAACTTGTCCACCTCTTCGCCGACAATCGCCTCGGCGCGCGTCACCTCGCTGGCGCGCCGCGCCAGGTTCTCGCGCACCGTGGCCTGCAGATCGTCGATGTTGTAGAGGAAGACCTGCTCGATCTCGCCCGCCGCCGGCTCGACGTCGCGCGGCATCGCGATGTCGATGATGAAGAGCGGCCGGTTGCGGCGCGGGCGCATGATCGACGCGATCCGCGCCTTGGTCAGAATCGCCGCGGCCGCGCCCGTGGCGGTGATGACGATGTCGCTGGCGCCGACCACGGCGTCGAGCTCCTCCCACGGCGCCGCGCTGGCGCCGCCGATGGCCTCGGCCGTCCGCGCCGCATGCGACATCGTCCGGCTGACGATGGTGACGTGGCGTACGGCCTGCGACTTCATGTGCAGGGCGGTGAGCTTGCCCATCTCGCCGGCGCCGATGACGGCAACGCTCCTGCCGTCGAGGTCGCCGAAGATCTTGCGCGCCAGCGCCACCGCGGCGTAGCTGACCGAGACGGCGCCCGAGCCGAGCCCGGTCTCGGTGCGCACCCGTTTGCCGACCGCGAACGACGCGTGGAACAGCCGGTTCAGCACCGGGCCCGCGGTGCGCGCCTCCCCTGCGGCGGTGTGCGCGTCCTTCACCTGGCCGAGGATCTGCGGCTCGCCCATCACCAGCGAGTCGAGGCCGGCGGCGACCCGGAAGAGATGCCGCGCCACCTCCAGATCGACGATGTCGTAGATGTGCTCGGTGAGGTCGCTCGCGGCGACGCCGTTGTACTCGCTGACGAAGTGCACCAGATCCCGGCGCGTCGCCGCCGCATCGTCGCAGGCGACGTAGACCTCGGCGCGGTTGCAGGTCGAGACCACCACCGCCTCGCGCGACCAACCGCGCTCGGTCAGCGCGCGCAGCGCCGCCTGCAGGCCGCGGGCGTGGAAGTCGACGCGTTCGCGGACCTCGACCGGCGTGGTGCCGTGGTTGATTCCGACGAGGAGCAAGTGCATTCAGCGTCCAAAATGGAACGCAGCGGGCGCAGAGAAGATTTCGTACAAAACGATTTCTCTGCCTGCTCGGCGAGCCCTGCGTTCGATCGTCGTTGCGTCGAGCCAGACTAGAAGTCGTGGCTCTTTGAAAAGAAGTAACTAATCGGCACGAAGTTGAACAGCACGATCAGGAACCCCAGGGCCGACAGGTATGCCGATCGCCTCCCGCCCCAGCCGATGCGCCGCGCTGCGAAGAGCTCGAATGAGTACACGAGCCAGCACAGGAGCGCGACGAAAATCTTCGGGTCCTGCAGCGACATCGCCTGCACGCGCGGATCGAGCGCCGAGTAGCCGCCGCGCGCCTGCGCCGTCCAGATCGCGCCGACGATCATCCCGACGGTCAGGAAAATCCAGCCGATGACGATCGCCCCCTGGTTCATCCGGTCGAGCACCTGCAGCGACGGCAACCGGACGTAGAAGAACCCGAGGTGCTTCGCCTTGATCTCCTTGAACAGCAGCACGTAGGTGATGCCGACCACGCACGCGATCGCAAAGCTGGCGTAGGCGAAGAGCAGCGACGACACGTGGATGCCGAAGAGCGGCCCCTGCAGCACCTCAGCACGATCCTCGACGCTCGGTCGGAAGGCGGGAATCGCCTGCAGCATCGTCATCAGCGGAAGGATGAACACGCCCATCGCCCGCTCGTCGGTCGTCATCTCCAGGTAGAGGTAGGAGAGCGCCAGCAGCCAGACGAAGGTCGAGATCGCCGAGGTCGCGCCGGTCATCGGCACGTGCCCGACTTCCATCGTCTGCATGCCGACCACGAAGGTGTGCGACAGCGCCGCCGCGACCAGCAGCGTGGTCGCCGCGCGGCCGACAACTGGATCGCGCTGCGCGAAGTGCCATGCGTACGCGACCAGCGCGACGCTGTAGAGAAACAGGGGAACCAGGTTCATGAAAGCGGTGTCAGCTCTTGGGTGAAATCGTCGGCGCGAAGTATCCGAGCTTGGTGCGCGCGGTCGTGTTCGGCCGGCTGACACGAACCACCACGCGCCGCCACGATCCGTCCCGCCGTCCGTTGCGCGACTGGTAGCCGACCGTGTACTGGCTCGAGAGTTCCTCGGAGATCTGGTTGTAGATGCCCGCGAGCTCGGCAATCTGCGACGGGAAGTAGGAGCGGCCGCCGGTTTCCTGCGCGAACTGGCGCAGGACGAACTCCGCTTCCTTGAAGCCCTTCGTCGAGCTGCCGGGGCCGTCGCTCGAGCGCAGGCCGATAGCGTAGATGGCGGTTTCCGATCGCTTCGCCAGATCGAGCACTTCCTCGAACGGCAGCAGGCTCGACGTGTCCTCACCGTCCGAGAGGACGACGATCGCCTGACGGCGGATCTCGTCGGTGTTCTTCGCGATCACCTTCTTCAGATCCTTCAGCGCGATGTAGACCGCGTTGTAGAGCGAGGTGGAGCCGCCGGCCGATGTCTTGTGAATCGCCTGCTCGAGATCGGCGCTGCCGTTGGTGAACGGCGCGAGGACGACGACGCGGCTGTCGAAGTCGATGATCTCGGCGAGATCCTGCGTCCGCAGCCGCTTGGCGAAGCCGATCGCGGCTTCCTGCGCCGTCGGCAGCTTCGCTTCCATGCTGGCGCTGGTGTCCAGCAGCAGGGCGAGCGCAATCGGCAGGTTGGTCTTGTTGAAGAAGGTGACTTCCTGCTTGACGCCGTCCTCGAAGACGTTGAAATCCTCCTGGTTCAGGTCGGTGACGTAGCGCGTCGAGCCTTCCGTCACCGTGACGTTCAGCGATACCAGGTCGACGCCGGTGCGAAACTGACCCTGCGGCTGCGAAGACGGCGGCGGCTGCTGCTGCGCCGTCGCCACAACGTATCCGGAGGCGGCAATCGCCGCGGCGACGAGCAATGGGCGGAGGCACACTGAAGCTGTCACGGGCGTCCCTGCTGTTCTTTGATGAGCGTGCCCCGCGCCGTCAGTCCCGGCTTGGCCGCTGCGACGGTGACGCGCTCGGGCGGAATCAACGACTCCGGGCGTGCGTAGGTGACCTTGTACTGGTGCGTCAGCTCGTTGGCGAGCTGACGCAGCCTGGCCTCGAGCGCCATGCTGGTCAGCAGCTCGCCGCGGCTGCCGCCGGTCGTCCGCGGCCCCTGGTCGAGGACCATGTTGCGGTTACGGACCTCGTCGCTGAGACTGGTCGACGGGCGGCCGAGCGTGATCGCGTGGTAGGCCGCGCCGGCCGCGCGCAGCGGCTCGAGCACCTGCTGGTGCTGCAGGTTGCTCAGCTCGGGCCCTTCGGTCGTAATCGAGACGATGACGGGGCGCGCGGCCTCGCGCTTCTTGAATCCCTGGCAGGTTTCGACGATCGCGTCGAGCAGGTACGCGCCGCTGTCCGGCGCTGCCCAGATGCGGTCGACTCCTTTTTTCAGCGCCGCCGGGTTCGTCGAGTAGTCGGCGAAAATGGTCGGGCGCTCGCCGATGGCAATGATCGCGACCTGGTTCTTGCCCTCGCCGCCGGTCAGCGCGGCGATGAAGGGCGGCAGCGCCGTCCGCATGTGGGAGATGTCGTCGCGCGCGGCCTGGCTGGTGTCGACGAGGATCGCGACCTGCATCGGGTCCGTCGCCGGCACGACCCGCAGCACTTCGCGCTGGGCGTTGTCTTCGCGGACAACGAAGGCCTCCGGTCCGAGGTCGGGCACCGGCTCGCCGGCGTCGTTGACGACGCTGACGTACATGGCGCGCTGAACAGCCTGGGCGACGAGCGCTCCAGACCACACGAGCGCGCACGCGGCGACGGCCACCGCGGCAAAAAACAAGCGTCGACTGGCCATACGATGAGTATAGGGCGTGGTTTCCCGAAGCGCAAGAAAACTGCGGCGTGAAACGGTTTGAAATCTGTAGGTTGCGGGGAATCTCGACGTTCGCTAATCGCGCGCACCGTTTCTTGACACCCCTCAGGTCGCATGTTATAAACCAACGGCTTTTCTACTGCCGCGCTTCACCACGCGGACGCGTTCATCCCAATGCCTTCAAGCTATATCCCGATCGCCATTTTCGTCGCCGTTGCGACCGGGTTTGCGCTGTTCACGCTGGTCGCGTCGACGGCGCTGCACCCGCAGAAGTACAACAAGGTGAAGCTCGAGCCGTATGAATGCGGCATCGAGCCGGTGACCGACGCGCGGGATCGCTACAGCATCCGCTACTACCTCATCGCGATGCTGTTCGTGATTTTCGACGTCGAGACGGTCTTCATGTTTCCGTGGGCCGTCATCTTCAACAAGCTGCTGCTCTTCGGCCTGATCGAGATGCTGGTGTTCATCCTCATCCTCGTCGTCGGCTACTACTATGCGTGGCAAAAGGGCGCGCTGGACTGGGTGTAGCTGACTAGATGGCTGACGACCAGCAGAAACCACCTTCAGACGCGGGCAGGATCCCCGGTTCGCCGAGAGATGAGCAGGCCGCTGCGGCGGCCGGCGCGCCTCCCGCCGCGACACCGCCGACGGCGGCTGCCGACAAGCCGGCTGGCAGCACGCCGGCCGAACCGCTGAAAGCGGAAGTATCGCGGACCGACGCCCCCGGCGCCGGCGCGTCGGCGGCTCCGCCTGCGACGCCAAGCCCGGAGCCGCCGGCGCCGAAGCCCGCGAACCCCGCGGCGGCGTCGACGGCGGCGACGAGCGAAACGAGCTCAGCCCCTGGCGAGCCCGCCGCGCCGCCGGCACCTCCAGCAAAGCCCGCGGCAGCCGCGGCGAAGCCGCCTGCACCTGCGGGTGCAGCTCCTGCACCGGGAGCGAAAGCGCCTGCACCGGGAGCGAAGCCTGCTGCGGCGGGTGCGGCACCCGGGGCCAAGCCCGCTGCCCCTGCGGCGGCGAAAGCCGCGCCGCATCCTCCTCCGGCACCTGCCCCGCCGAGCGGTCCGACCGAACCGCCGCCGCCGGCCGACGCCGCGGTGCCCGCGTTCATCACCGCCCTGCAGCGCGATCTGCCGGGCAGCGTGACGCACGTCAGCCTGTATCTGGGCGACTGGACGATCGTCGTGCCGGTGGCGCAGCTGCTCGAGGTCGCGCGCAACCTGCGTGACGGCGCCGACGGCGCGTTCGATTTCTGCTCCGACGTGACCGCGACCGACTGGCCACCGCGCGCTGCCGAAGGGCGGTTCGATATCCTCTATTGCCTCTACTCGACGCGGCGCCGCCATCGCGTGCGCGTCAAGGTCCGCGCCGGCGAGAATCAGCCCGTCCCTTCGGTGACCGGCATCTGGCCCGCCGCCAACTGGCTCGAGCGCGAGGTCTACGACATGTTCGGCGTGAACTTCACGTCGCACCCCGATCGCCGGCGCATCCTGATGCCCGAAGACTGGCAGGGCTTTCCGCAGCGGAAGGACTATCCTCTCGAGGGGCCCGGCGAGCTGCTGATGGAAAACCCCGAAGATTGGTTGAAGCTGCGCCAGGCGCGAGAGCAGGCCGACATTGAGTAGCACAGGGAACGCGCTCGATACGCCCGGCACCGTCCGCGGCGCGATGTTCGACACCAACGAGCTCGTGATCAACATGGGCCCGCAGCATCCGAGCACGCACGGCGTGCTGCGGGTGGTGCTGCGGCTCGACGGCGAAAAGGTCGTCGACGCCGACGTCGTCATCGGCTACCTGCACCGCGGCATCGAGAAGCTGAGCGAGAACCGCAACTGGACGCAGATCATCCTGCTGACCGACCGGATGGACTACGTCGCGGCGGCCACCAACAACGTCGGCTACTGCGAGACGGTCGAGAAGCTGCTGTCGCTCGAAGTGCCGCGGCGCGCGCGCTACGTCCGGACGATCCTCTGCGAGCTGCAGCGGATCGCGAGCCACTGCCTCTGGGTCGGCACCCACGCGATGGACATCGGCGCGATGACGGTGTTCCTCTACGCATTCCGCGAGCGCGAGCTGATCCTCGATCTGTTCGAGGAGTTCTGCGGCGCGCGGCTCACCTACAACTCGATGCGCATCGGCGGCCTGCCGCAGGATCTGCCGCCCGGGTGGGACAAGAAGGTCCTTCAGTTCTGCGACATCATGGCGTCGAAAGTCGACGAGTACGAAGAGCTGCTGACGCACAACCGCATCTGGCTCGAGCGCACCAAGGGGATCGGCCTCATCAGCGGCGAGCAGGCGGTGGCGATCGGCTTGAGTGGTCCGCCGCTGCGCGGCTCGGGTGTGCCGCGCGACGTTCGCAAGGACGAGCCTTACGCCGCCTACGACGAGATGGAGTTCTCGGTGCCGGTTGGCACCGCCGGCGATACCTACGACCGGTATCTCGTGCGGATGGAGGAGTTCCGGCAGTCGCTGCGGATCATCCGCCAGGCGACCGAGGGGATTCCCGAAGGGCCGATCGTCGGCAAGGTGCCGCGCCTCATCAAGCCGGCGGCGGGCGAGACCTACCACGCGATCGAATCACCGAAGGGCGAGCTCGGCTACTTCATCGTCAGCGACGGCAAGTCGACCAACCCCTACCGGTTCCGTGTGCGGCCGCCGTCGTTCTGCAACCTCCAGGCGCTGCGGCCGTTGATCAAGGGGCACCTCATCGCCGACGTCGTCGCGCTGATCGGCTCGCTCGACGTCGTGCTCGGCGAGGTCGACCGATGATGGGGGCGCAAACTCGGGCAACGAATGGCAACGCCGAGCCGGCTGAGCCCGCAAAACGAATCTGCGTTGCGGTCTTTGCGCGCTTTGCGTTCTCACCCGTGACACGCTGATGGTCGACACGCTCGTCATCCCCCTTCTGAAAATCCTGATCGTGCTGAACGCGACCCTCGTGGCGGTCACCTACATGGTGCTGCTCGAGCGCAAGGTGATCGCGTGGGCGCAGTCGCGGCTCGGGCCGATGCGCGTCGGCCCGTACGGTGTCCTCCAGCCGGTGGCGGACGCCGTCAAGCTGATGATCAAGGAAGACATCACGCCGGTCCGCGCCGACCGGTGGGTCTTCACGGCGGCGCCGATCATCTCGATGGTGCCGGCGCTCATCGTCTACGCGGTGATCCCGTTCGGGCCGACGGTGAGCCTGTTCGGCCGGCAGGTGTCGCTCTACATCACCGACATCAACGTCGGCCTGCTCTACATCGTCTCGGTGGCCTCGGTCGGCGTCTACGGCATCATCCTCGCGGGCTACGCGTCGAACAGCAAGTTCCCGCTGCTCGCCAGCCTGCGCGCGTCGGCGCAGCTCATCTCCTACGAAGTCGCGGTGACGCTGACGCTGGTGAGCGTGATCCTGATGTCCGGCTCGCTCAGCATGGTCAGCATCGTCCGGGCGCAGGAAGCGTCCGGGATGTGGTACATGTTCGTGCAGCCGCTGGCGTTCGGCATCTTCGTCATCGGCAGCCTCGCGGAAACCAACCGCGCGCCGTTCGACATGCCGGAAGCGGAGCAGGAGCTGACCGGCGGCTTCCACACCGAGTACAGCGGGATGCGCTTCGCGCTGTTCTTCCTCGCGGAATACGCGAACATGATCGTGGTGTCGTCGGTGGCGACGACGCTGTTCCTGGGCGGCTGGCTGCCGCCCTTCCCGAACGTCCCGCTCTTCGACTTTCTCGACATCATCCCGAGCTGGACCTGGTTTCTCATCAAGTCGTTCCTCTTCCTCTACTTCTTCATCTGGATTCGCGCGACGCTGCCACGCTATCGCTACGACCAGCTGATGCGGCTCGGGTGGAAGATGCTGATCCCGCTGGCGATTGCCAATCTCGTCATCACCGGGATTGTCAAAGTACTGCTGGCATAAGGCCGCGCATGGGCGAAGCAATCGCGTTCTATTTCATCGCCGCCTGCATCCTGGGGTTCGCGGTGCTGGTGATCAGCACCAAGGACACGGTGCACAGCGTGCTGTTCCTGGTCGTCGACTTCCTGTTCGTCGCGGCGCTCTACGTGCTGCTCGGCGCGCAGTTCATCGCCGCCATCCAGATCCTGGTCTACGCCGGCGGCATCGTCGTCTTGTACCTGTTCGTGGTCATGCTGGTGAACCTGAAGCGGCCGCCGGAGGCGCACGCCGATCCGCACCGGCTGACGAAGGTCGGTCTCGGGATGTCGGCCGCGGTGCTGCTCGAACTGGGCGCGATTGCGCTCTATTCGTCGCAGCTGCCGGCGACGCCAGTGGCGCCCGGCGCGCCGATGCCGGTCACCGGCAACACCGAACAGGTCGGCTGGCTGCTGTATACCAGCTACCTGATCCCGTTCGAAGTCGCCTCGATGCTGCTGCTGGTCGCGATGATTGGCGCGATCGTGCTCGCGAAGCGCGAGCTGTGAGAATGCGGATGGCGGAATGCGGATTGCGGAATGCGGAATGGCGATTGGGGATCGGGGATTGGCGTCAATCGTCAATCACGTTCGCAATCTGCATGCCGCAAGACACGAATCATGATCACTCCTACTCATTACATGCTTTTGTCGGCGGCGCTGTTCATGATCGGCGTGATCGGGGTGATGGTGCGGCGCAACATCATCATCATCTTCATGTCGATCGAGCTGATCCTGAACGCGGTGAACATCAACCTGATCGCCTACTCGGCGCAGCTGCAGAACGCGATCGGCCAGGTGTTCGCGGTGTTCGTGATCGCCGTGGCCGCGGCGGAAGCCGCCGTGGGGCTCGGGATCATCCTCGCGTTCTACCGGAACAAGGAAACGATCAACATCGACGAAATGAACCTGATGCGCTGGTGACCACCGGCGCAGGTGGGCCTGGTGGTGCAGGGAAGGCAGGTCGGTTCGACCGCGTAAACTAGCGGCGGAAAGGCAAGTTGCGGCGAGTGTCAGCTGGTTGCGTCGAGAAAAGAGCCACCAGCCTTACCCGCCCATCTGCCCCACCCGCCCAGTGAACACATGCGATACATCTGGCTGATTCCACTCCTGCCGGGCATTGGCGCCGCGATCAACGGCCTCGTCGGCATCCGCTCGTTCTCGCGCCAGGTCGCGGCGGCGGTCGCGTGCACGATGATGACGCTGGCGCTCGGCCTGTCGCTCATCGCCTTCTGGCAGCTGCTCGGCCTGCCGCCGGACGCGCGCTTCTACGACGTCACCGTCGCTGAGTGGATCCCGCGCATCCCGCTCCAGACCCACGACGGCTTCGGTTTCTTCGAGGTCGGCTGGGGCTTCCGGCTCGATCCGCTGTCGGGGGTGATGATTCTCGTCGTCACCGGCATCGGCACGCTGATTCACGTCTACTCGACGGCCTACATGCACGACGAGCCGCGCGGTGGCTACGCGCGCTTCTTCTGCTACCTGAACCTGTTCTGCTTCTTCATGCTCATGCTCGTCCTGGGGAACAACTTCCTGGTGATGTTCGTGGGCTGGGAAGGGGTGGGCCTCTGTTCGTACCTGCTGATCGGCTACTGGTACGAGAAGAAGAGCGCCGGCGACGCCGGCAAGAAGGCCTTCATCACCAACCGCATCGGCGACTGGGGCTTCGTCCTCGGCGTCTTCCTCGTCTACTACACCTTCGGCACGCTCGACTTCCGTGCCGTGCAGGACGCGGCCGCGGCGCTGCCGGTCGAAGCCCTGCAGTGGGGTGTGCTGTCGACGATCTGCCTGCTGCTCTTCATCGGCGCCACCGGCAAGAGCGCGCAGATCCCGCTCTACGTCTGGCTGCCGGACGCGATGGAGGGGCCGACGCCGGTCTCGGCGCTGATCCACGCGGCGACGATGGTCACCGCCGGCGTTTACATGCTCGGCCGCAACGCGGTGCTGTTCTCGCAGGCGCCGATGGTGCTGCAGATTGTCGCGATCGTCGGCGTGCTGACGGCGCTGATGGCGGCGTCAATCGGCCTCGTCCAGTACGACATCAAGCGCGTCCTCGCCTACTCGACGGTGTCGCAGCTCGGCTACATGTTCACGGCGATCGGCGTCGGCGCGTTCTCGGCCGGCGTCTTCCACCTGATGACGCACGCCTTCTTCAAGGCGCTCCTCTTCCTCGGCAGCGGATCGGTGATCCATGCGATGGCGGGGGAGCAGGACATGCGCCGCATGGGCGGGCTCAAAAAATACCTCCCGGTGACCTACGCGACGATGATGATCGGCACGCTGGCGATAGCCGGCATCGTGCCGCTGTCCGGCTTCTTCAGCAAGGACGAGATCCTCTTCCGCGCCTTCCTCGCCAACAAGGTGATCTGGGTGATCGCGGTGGCGACGGCGCTGATGACCGCGTTCTACATGTTCCGCCTGATGGCGATGACCTTCATGGGCGGCTATCGCGGTCCGGCCTGGGAGGCCGCGGGTGCGGCTGCGGTCCACACCGCCGCCACCCACGGCGCGCCGCACCCGGCCGATCCGCACGCGCACGGCCAGGCGCATCTCAAGGACCACGAGGTCTCGCACGGCCCGGCCGAGCCGCACGATCACGCAGAGGCCCACGCTGACGCAGGCCACGGTCACGCCGCTGCGCACGACGACGCGCATGGCGGGCACGGCCATGGGCCGTGGCACGGACCGCACGAATCGCCGACGCCGATGACGTTCCCGCTGATGGCGCTCGCCGTTGGTGCGCTCGTCGCCGGCTTCGTCGGCGTGCCCGCCGCGCTCGGCGGCAACAACGCGATCGAGCACTTCCTCGAGCCCAGCTTCACCGCCTCGCATCACGAAGCGGCGCCGGCGGCGGCCGCGGATGCGTCGCCTGCCGCGGGCGGGCCGGCCGGCGGCGAGCACGAGGCGCCGCATGCGTCGGCGGGCGTCGAGATCGGCCTGATGCTCTTCTCGCTCGCGATCGCGGTGACCGGCATCCTCGTCGCACGCAAGTTCTACGTTACCAGCCCGGAGATCTCCGAGCAGATGGCCGGGCGCTTTGCCGGCGCCCACCGGACGCTCTCGAACAAGTACTACGTCGACGAGCTCTATGGCGCGACCGCCATCGCCGGCACGTTTGCCTCCGGACGAAAACTCTGGACCTTCGATCGCAAGGTCGTCGACGGCGCGGTCAACGGCACCGGCTGGCTGACCGTGATCAGTTCGTGGTTCTCGGGGCTGACCGATCGGACGATTGTCGACGGGGTGGTGAACCTGGTCGGCTGGGTTGTCCAGGAATCGAGCCTGGTGTTCCGGCGGTTCCAGACCGGGCTGGTCCAGAACTACGCCCTGCTGATGCTGTTCGGCATCTTCGCCTTCGTCGGGATTTACCTATTCGTGCGGTGACGTTCGGCTAAAGCCTTCGCGCTACGGGGACGCTCGATTTGACGTGTTTGCGCTACGGTCGTAGGGCGAAGGCGTCAGCCGAGCCAACGGATTTATGAATTATTACCTCTCACTCATCCTCTTCACGCCGCTGGTCGGCGCGTTCGCCATCCTGCTGATCGACAAGCAGAATACGAACGCCATCCGCTGGATCGCGAACGCCTTCGCGGTGATCGGCTTCCTGATCTCGGTGCCGCTCTGGTACTGGTACAACCCCGACGGGGCGCAGTACCAGTTCATCGAGCGCGCGCCATGGATCCCGTCGATCGGCGCCGACTACTTCCTCGGCATCGACGGCCTGGCGACGCTGCTGATCCTGCTGACGACGATGATGGGCGCGATCGCGGTGCTGTCGTCGTGGGAGGCGATCACCGAGCGGGTGAAGGAGTACTACATCTTCCTGCTGGTGCTGCAGACCGGCATGCTCGGCGCGTTCATG